>ODAK010006708.1_pt1 | contig 11593 bp, 11 predicted proteins | sample 1539591 | NCBI WGS metagenome assembly ODAK01 (sample SAMEA3539303, study PRJEB22396) | soil metagenome | biome: tundra; feature: field; material: soil | place: USA | collected 2010-05 | depth 0.15 m | reverse complement strand
CCGGAGGAGGCGCGCTGCGATAGCCTCCACCGGATGGCGCTGCCCGCTGCTGCACAATCGGCGGCGCCACCTGCAGCGGACGGCTGTAGGGCCTCAGTTGTTGTGGCGGAGCTACCGCCCGTTGCGGTGCGGCATTCTGCGGGGCGCCGAACCGGTTCCAGCTTTCGCCTCCCGGTTGAAAGCTGTTCCCCTGGACTGCAGGGCGCGGCTCGCCAAAACGCTGCCAGCTCGAAGCCGGAGCCTGCGCCTGACCGAACGAAGATCGCACCGCCGCCTGTTGCTGCACGAAAGGTGTGCGCTGTGAAGCCGGTGCCGCCGGCATGCGGCTGAAGAAACGCTGGTTCGACGAAACGCCGCGCGGGATCGATGCCGACGAAGCCGCTCGCTCGCTGAAACGCAGGTTGGCCGACGTGGGCGCGACAGGAACGCCTCCGCGCACCAGCGAAGCCTGCTGCAACTGGGCTTGCCCGACCGGAATCTGATTCCGGAAAGAACCCCTTTGGAAGTCCACTGCCGACACCGCAGTCACGCCGTTCCCGAACCTGGCGTTACGATAGCCAGCCACGACGCCCACGTTCGTGAAGCGTCCGCCGCCATAGAAACCGCGCCCATACCAAGGGTGATAGACCTCGAATGGCGCGAGCGGAACCCAGCCAATATTGGCGAAGCCGCCGCCGAAGCCGAAGAACCCGACCATCGCCGGGCGGTACCAGTTGCGTCCGTATCTCTGCCCAGGGAACCAGCTCCAGCCGAGGCCGGTGCGAAAATACCAGGAGCCGTAATGGAAGGGAGCCCAGCCCCACGGGTCGTAATCGACCCATGTCCAGCCGTAGTAGTCTTCCCAAACCCACTGGCCGTTGCGATAAGGCGCCCAGCCAACCGGCACGGTGGGGGTCCAGACGTTTCCGTAAGCCGGGTCGTAGCCCCAGTTGCCGTATTGATCCAGATCTTCCGCGCCCTGAATATCCTGGCTTACATACTGGCTGGATTGCGACCGCGACAGATAGTTGTCGCGCTGGTCGGTCCAACTGTCCCAGCCATCGCGCACCGGCGCATAAACGATCTGAGATTCGGGCAGCAGGATCATGCTGCCTTCGTGGAGCTGTTCGGTGCCGCGCTGCGACGACACTTCGGCGTCGCCGTGGCGCATGATGATTCTGGTGGAACCGTCCGGCGCAACTTCTGCCCTGACGGATGCCAAACGAAGCGGACGAACCGCCGCGGCCGGAGTGCTGATCTCCGAGAGCGCATTCGTGTCGCGCAAAACTCGCCATGTCACGAGGCCGCGGGATACCTGAATCTGATTCCGACCGTTGTCGAGCTGTGAGATGCGGATTTCGGACTCGGCGCCGACCCGGACAAAGTTCGCGTAGTCGAGCTGCATCTCGACGCTGCCGCCGGGTCCGACTGAAATCGAATCGCCAGCCATCAGGGGCGCGTTGAGAATGGCCGCGACCCAGTCGCCGGAATCGCCGCGCCGCACGGACGCTTCGCCGTTGATGACTCCAAGACGGGCGACCGGTTGGCCGGGCTGATCGGGCGGTTCCTGCATTTGTTGGGGGTCCTGCTGGCCGAACATCATTGTCGCCATCGCCAGAACTGCCGCCAGAATGTAAGCCCGCCGCATATTCATCTGTCCACCGACACTAAGGCAATCCCCTGCCCAAAGCCTAAGCGTTAGATTCTTAGGCACTTTCCGCTATCATAAGGCAATCCCGCTATGGCTGAAAACCACCAGGGCGCGCGCTTTCATCCACGTGTCCGTTACCAAGTCAGCTTTCCCGCGCCGCACACCCACTATCTCAACGTCGAAGCGTGGCTGCCGATCGAAGCGAAAGACGAAGTCGAAGTCTTCCTGCCGGTCTGGACGCCGGGCTCGTATCTGATCCGCGAGTACTCCCGAAACATCGAAGGTATTTCAGTCTTGGGTGAGGACGGAAAACCCCTCGATTTTATGAAGACGCGCAAGAACCGGTGGCGCGTCCAAACGAACCGAAATACGTCGATTCGGTTTTGTTATCAGGTATATTGCCGCGAGATGTCGGTGCGCACGAACTGGGTCGAGGAGTCGTTTGCGCTGATCAACGGCGCTGCGACTTTTGTCACAACAACTGAATGTTTGGGCCGCGAAGCCGAAATTGGGTTTGTTTTGTTCCCTGTCTGGCGGATATACACCGGGCTCCAGCTGGAGGGCGACCACTATCTAGCCGACAATTACGACATGCTGGTCGACTGTCCCGTGCTCTGCGGCAACCCGAACGTCTACTGTTTCGCCGTCGATAGCATCCCGCACCTTTTTGCCAACGAGGGGGGATCCGGGGTCTGGGTCTGGGAAATGGGGCGGTCGACACGGGATACTGAGACGATCATCCGGAAGCATCGCGAACTTTGGGGGGAATTGCCCTACTCGAAGTACGTGATCCTGAATCTGCAAAACGAAGCCAATGGAGGTCTGGAGCACCGTAACTCCATGACTCTCATGACTTCCCGATGGGCGATGCGGACGCCTAAAGCTTACCTGAACTGGCTGCACCTGGTCTCGCACGAGTTTTTTCATGTCTGGAACGTGAAGCGCCTGCGACCCATCGAACTCGGCCCGTTTGACTACGAAAACGAAAACTATACGCGTAGTTTATGGGTCGCTGAGGGCATCACCGACTACTACGCTTCGCTGGTGGTGAGGCGGGCAGGGCTCTCGACTTTAGACGAATACCTCGCCACGCTGTCGGAGATCATCGGCCGACTTCAATCGACACCCGGCAGGCTGGTGCAGTCGGCCGAGATGGCGTCGTTCGATGCCTGGATCAAGCTCTATCGGCCGGATGAAAATACGGGCAACACCACGATCAGCTACTACACTAAGGGGACCGTAGTGGCGTGGCTGCTCGATGCCCGTATTCGGAAAACTACAAAACAAAGCCAATCGCTGGATTCGTTGATGCGACTGGCCTTAACTCGCTTTTCCGGCGACCGTGGCTTCGTTTCGCAGGAGTTTAAAGCGCTCGCGAGCGAGATAGCCGGAGAAGATCTGACTGAGTTCTTCCGGAACACGGTAGAGTCGGTCGAAGAACTGGACTATGCGGAAGCGCTCGACTGGTTCGGCCTGCGGTTCAGCGCGCCGGACAAACTGAAGGCTGGCGGAGTGACTGGTGCGGAGACGAAGGTCGACAGCGGGCGGCTGGTCGTCACGAAGGTTCCCCGCGAGACCCCAGCCTGGCATGCGGGGCTCAACGTCGAAGACGAGATTATTGCGCTCGATGAGATCCGGGTCCGGGCGGACCAGTGGGCGCAACGCCTCGAAAACTACCGGCCTGGCGAGAAGGTTTCCATCCTGATTGCCCGACGGGAAAGACTGCAACGAATCGAGTTAACGTTTGGAACCGAGCCACGGCAGTGGCGTCTGGAGATCCTGCCGGAACGTACGGATGAGCAAAAGCAAAATCTCGCCACGTGGCTCGGGTTGTAAGAAGATAAAGAAACGGCATGCCGAAACAGCTGACAGTCTCGCTTCTGGCGGTCGTATGTCTGACAGCGCCTGCTTTCGCGCAGGAGCACAAGAAAGACAACAAGAAAGACCCGACCGAGATTGGCGACCGGAACGTATCGAAGGGCCTGAATTTCTACTCCGTCGAGCAGGAACTGGCGCTCGGGAAACAGCTTGCACTTGAAGTCGAGAAACAGGCGAAGATCGTGGACGACCCGATCGTCGCGGAATACATCAACCGTCTGGGGCAGAATCTGGGCCGCAATTCAGACGTCACGTTCCCGCTGACATTCAAGCTGATCGAGTCGGATGAGATCAACGCCTTCACGCTGCCGGGCGGATACGTTTTCGTGAACACCGGGCTGCTGCGGATGTCGGGGAATGAGGCGGAACTGGCGGCGGCGATTGCGCACGAGATCGGACACGCGGCGGCTCGGCATGCGACACGGCAGGCTTCGCGAAACCAATTGGTCGGGATGGGCACAATTCCACTGGTTATCTTCGGCGGGGTCGGTGGAGTCGCAGCCCGGCAGGCTGTGAATATGGCAGCGCCGATGGCATTTATGAAGTTCTCGCGGGAGTTCGAGACCGAGGCCGATCTGCTTGGCATTCAATATTTGTGGAAGGCCGGCTACGATCCGACGGCCACTGTGGATCTGTTCGAGGCCCTGGAATCGACCGAGAAGAGGCAGCCGGGCAGCGTTTCAAAGCTGTTCCGGACACACCCGCTGACGCAGGACCGGATTGAAAAGACGCAGAAGAACATCGATAAGCTGCTGCCTTCGCGGACCGAGTATGTGCTGAACACGTCGGAGTATGAAGATGTCCGGGCGCGTGTTGAGTCGCTGACCATGAAAGCCCAGGGGCAGAACGACAACCAGAACCGGCCGACGCTGATTCGGAAGTAACGATATTCCCCGCGCTGACTGCAAAGAACGCGACTGAAGTCGCGTGTACCTCCTGGGGTTATTTGCGGGCGAGAACGAATGTATAAGCCGCGCCGTTGCTTGCTACCGACATCGTGCGGAATTCAATATCCCGGAAACCCAATTCGGTCAGAACGCGAGTAAGGCCATCAATGGGATACGATGTCCAGCGCATTATTTTTATATTGGCCGCGCGCTTTAACGTGGCTCGTTTTCCATTCACCCAGCGAAAGACAGCGTAGATGCCGTCGAGAAGACGTTCCACCTTGCTGTCTCGGGGAAACATATACAGTGGGAGATGAACCATGATGGTCCCGCCTTTTTCGAGCACCCGATAGAACTCCCGAAAATACGCGTAGCCGATTTCCTTCGTATCCACGTGCTGTATGACGTGCGTTGAAAAAACGGAGCTGACCGAGCCTTCCGCCTGTGGGAGATGCAGGCCGTCAATCAGGGAGAATTGAACGTTGCTGCCAACAGCTTTTCGAGCCAGCTGAAGCATCTCCTCCGAAACATCAACTGCAAAGACACGATCAAAAGTTCTCGCCAGGGGTTTGGTGATTCGACCGGCGCCGCAACCGATTTCAAGGCAGCTCCGCCGATCGAAACCATATTGCATCCACTGGCGGGAAAAATCCTGCCAATCCGACTCTCCCACCGCATACAGCTCTTCGGGTGTCCACGACGACGAAGTGCCTCGCTGTTTATTGGCCCAATTGGCGACGCTCCATAACGGATCGTCTTTACCCCACTGTTTCCATTCTTTATTGGAGCTGAGTTCAGCGATTTCGGAATCCTGCGGTCGCGCATCAATTAACATAAATTTCCAGGCTTTCGCTTGTTTGAGACTAAGATTTGTTCGCGCGAAATACACCTGTGTGTTTTTACAGGAAGACTCTGTTGGAAGTAACATAATGCAAATGCGATGCCGGCGATTGCTCGTTTTATCCGCGGTGCTTTGCGGCGCCATTAACGCTCAATGGTTGAACTTTCACGTGCCTGGAACGCCGCGCCTGAAAGACGGCACACCAAATCTCGGCGCCCCGGCGCCTCGCGCTGCCGACGGCAAGCCGGACCTCTCCGGCGTGTGGCTGCATGAGCATACCTCGCTCGCGGAGATGAAGCGACTGTTCGGCGACATTACCGATGCGCGCGAAAGAGTGAACGTGGTGGGCATGGAGGCCGATAGTATTTCCAAATATGCGCTCGATCTCCTGGTGGATTTTCGGCCTGACGATAAGGCTCTGCTACGGCCCGAAGAGGTAGAACTGCAGAAGAAGAACGCGGCCAACGGCGACCCGTCGATTGTCTGCGAGGGGGGATCCGGCATACCGCGGGCCGGGCTTCTCTCCGAACCTTTCAAGATTTTGCAATCGCCCCGGCTGACGGCGATCCTGTACGAGGGCAACCCGAATCGCCAGATCTATACGGATGGCCGGGAGCTTCCGAAAGAATATTCGCTGCCGGCATATATGGGCTATTCGGTGGGTAAGTGGGAGCGGGACACGCTGGTGGTGGAATCGGCAGGCTTCAACAGCAAGACCACGCTCGATATGGCGGGCCATGTGCACAGCGAGGATTTGCGCACAACGGAACGTTTCCGAAGGCGGGATTTCGGACATCTGCAGATTGAGACGACGTTCAAAGATCCGAAAATGTACACGAGGCCGTTTACCGTTACGATCGGCTATGTTCTGCTGGCCGACGACGACATCTTCGAGAGTATCTGTACGGAGAACGAAAAAGACCGGGACCACATGAAGAAGAAGTGAATTGGAGGGAGGGAGATGGTGAGCAGTCTGAAGTCTGTTGACGAATACATCGAGTCACAGCCGGGGGAAGTACGGGGAATTCTCGCGCGCGTGCGGAGCGCCATTCGCAAGGCCGTACCGGAAGCGCAGGAGACGATCTCTTACAAGATGCCCACATACACTCTCTCCGGCGAGCGGCTGCTTCATTTTGCGGTATGGAAGCAGCATTACGCGATCTACGCGGCCACCGAGAAGGTAGTGGCGGCGTTCGGGGAGGAACTGGCCGCGTATCCGGTGGATAAGGGAACGATCCGGTTTCCGCTCTCCGGGCCGGTGCCAGTGAAGTTGATAGGACGGATCGCGAAATTCCGCGCGAAGGAAGTTGGCGGGCGCGGGGGGCCCAGGTCGCTTACCGTTAGCTGACCCTGGTAAAAACGAGAATGAATGTCGAGGTCCTGATGAGCTTCCCTGTCAGCTTGTCCGTGCCTTCGGGAACAGGTTCCCGTTCCGTTTGCTTCTTCGTCTCAGTCTGCGTGTTGCCATCGGGCGAGAATGAGAAGCGGCTTACTTCGGCCAGGTTGCGGTCTATGATATTCAGGTTGCTGATGATTTCGAAACTGGTGTCATCGACGGGCCTGAACGAGAGCGAAACAGGGCCGATTACGGTTTCCTTTCCGTCGAGGCTTAAGGTGTTATCGTCGTGACCGGCATATTGCCTGGCATTGTCGGACATTACGGTATCGCCAGAGAGCCTTAGGGCGCCGGGCGCCTTTTCGAGGCGCAAATTTTGACTGACGATTGACAGGTTGGCGGGGACGCCGGGCATGAGGATTGTTCCGAAAGTCGACCTCGCTGCATCGAGCGCCCACGTCCCGATCCACTTAGCTGGTAAGGCGTCCGGCTGACCTGGGACTGCGGACCTACTGACTACAGCAAGCGCGCAAATGGCAAGGATTCGCTTCACAGCGACATCGATTATATGGTGTTGGCGCAGCGGAAAGAGAAACGCTTTTTTCGATGTTATGCTTGGATTTGACTCAGACCATTGTTCGCTAACCGGCGCTCAAGACGCGCCGGGCCCGAAGACGTCTTCCACACCCTCAGCTTAAGTGTGTTTGCGGAGCGAACAAGCGATGAGTTATTCTTCCGATTCTTTAGTGCGTGCACGCGTGTGCGAAGCAGCGCAGGAACATTACTGCCTGCGATTTGAAGACGGCGCCGAGTGGGACGCGGTGCCGGCGGGCGTTCTGCGCTGGAATGCAGAATTACCTGCGGTCGGCGACTGGGTCCATGCCCGCCGCGCCGATGCCACTTTGGCGCTGATCGAGAACGTGGAGCCGCGCACCACCTGCATTTCGCGCCAACGTCCGGGCGGCGGCGGGGAACAGGTGCTGGCGGCGAATGTCGACCTGATCGTCATCGTGATGGGCCTCGACGGCGACTATAACCTCCGGCGTCTGGAACGTTACCTGGTGTTGGCCGCCGCAAGCGGCGCGAAGGCGATGGTGGCGCTGAACAAGATGGACGTGTGTTCGGAATGGCCGGCGCGCCTTGCCGAAGTACAGGCGCTGGCGAGCGATGCGGTGGCAATGTCGGCGCACGAGTCGACTGCGCCAATCGCCGAGGTGGTTCGCGGACGGACGGTGGTGTTGCTGGGGTCTTCGGGCGCGGGTAAGTCGACGATCGTCAACACGCTGGTGGGTGAGTCCCGCCTGGCCACGCAGCCCGTGCGGGAATCGGACTCGCGCGGGCGCCACACGACGACACGCCGCATGCTCATCGAATTGCCGGGCGGCGGCTCGCTGATCGATACGCCGGGCCTGCGCGAACTGGCGCTTTGGGCAGGACAGGAGTCGGTCGACGAAGTGTTTGCCGGCATTGCAGAACTCGCGCGCAACTGCCGGTTTCACGACTGCGCGCACGCTGGCGAGCCCGGCTGCGCGGTGTCCGCGGCGCTCGAGAGTGGCGAAATCGAAGAGGCGCGCTGGGTTAGCTACCAAAAGCTGGCAGCCGAAGCCCGGTATCATGAGCGCACCGTCGATCAGCGTGCGTCTGCCGAGACGAAGCGCAAGTGGAAAGTCATCCACAAGGCCATGCGGCATCATCCGAAGTACAACCGCTGAGGCGGAGCAGACCGGGATCAGTTCTCGCCGGGCTCCTCGGCGTTATCGATGACAAGAGTTTTACGGGAGCTTTGCCGGGTTCGAGTTTCAGGCCGAGTTGCTCCCGCACGGCGGTGAAAACAGCGGGCGTATCGGGTAGCAGCAGGATGGCATCGTCTGAGGCCCTGGCAACGTCATGTTCGTCGGGAGCCCGTCGGAGAGAGACGTTGAATTTTTCAGGACGGCCGGTCCGGTCGATCATTTGTCTGTCGAGCACTCGTGCAAGAACCTCGGCAAGTCGCACCATGGAGATTTCCCGCGCTTCCAGATGATTCAGGCCCAGACCGACGGATCCGCACGCGTTCGGATGCGGGGGAGTCGAGTTCTCAACTCTGATGCAGCTTCCCTCAGGCGTGACCTGCAGCCCTGTCGAGGTGCCTCCTGCGCGATTTGCTCCGACCAGGAAGTACACAGGCGCCACGATCGTTTCATAGTGCCGCCGCAGCGAGAAGCGATTCGCAAATAAGCTCTGAATCATTAAGAGCAGGCGATCTTCACCGGGGCCTTCACTTTTGTATTGCTTTCGCATTGCCTTCGCTTTCGCATTCATGCTGAAGTATTCCGATCGCGACCATGCGGGGCGCCCGAGATTTGAAACGGCTGCATTCTGTATGCGAGAGCGGTGAGCGCCTTCAGAGTCGCGCGGGAAATTTCCGGCCGGCCTTCGGGGTGAGCAAGCATGAACGCTTCGCTATCGCGGGCGGATCGCTCTATGGTGGCGGCCTCAAATTCCGGACGCGCCTGAGCGTACCCGAGCCCGGTCACGATTACCAGCACACTGCAAGCCAGGACACATCGACTCACACGTGTTGAGACCCCGCGGCGACAGGAGATGTTCCCGAGTGGCTTCGGCGAGCATAGCGGATGTCGTCTAATCAAAGCAGGATATGAATGTGACGGAAGCAGGGGAAGGCTTGGCGGCGCCGACGCAGGAGCAGTCGTTCGCGCCCGATATGAGCTGGATTAAGAAGCTGCCGCGAGGGAAGCTGCTGGACTGCGTGAGCGTGGCCAGGGAAGTCTTCGCACAGGCCGACCGTAAGCTTCGCGATGTGGAAAGAATGGGGCTGGAACGGGAGAAGATCCGCGTGGCGGCCTTCATTCCACGCCGTCCGGGCACAGAGGTCGATCGGGGCTGCCTCCGCTATTCCAATTACATGGGCAAGACATTCCGGGAACGCGGCCTCGACTTCCGGGTAGAGGAGGCGCACAGCGCTGAAATCCTCGAATTGGTGCTGATGGGTGCGCAGGTCAACGAAAAGATCCACGGGACGTTTATCTTCTTCCCTACTCCATTTGGAAAGACGGAGGACTATTTTCTGCGCCGCGTACGGCCCGAAAAAGACATCGAGGGGCTAACGGTGGAGAACACGGGGCGTATGGCGCTCAACATCAAGACCGTGGATGAAGAAGAGAAATACGAAGGCGTAGTGCCCTGCACCGCGCGAGCCATCCTGACGCTGTTGAACCGGTACGATTCCATCAAGAGCATGTTTCCGCAGAACTCGCGGCAACTGGGGCCGACAGCGGTTATCTTCAACAGTTCGAGCCGCATCGGAATCCCTTTGCAGAGCATGCTCATGCGCATTGGAGCGACCGCCGTCATTGTGCATCCGCAGACGCGCCCCGAAGACAAACAACACTTCCTCCGGGCGGCGGATATAGTGGTCACCGCATTTCCGGCCCGCTGCGAACAGGATCTGATCCGCGACGTCAAACCGGGAGCGGTAGTGATTGACTGCTCGACCGAAGGCAATCTGCATCCGGACGTGGGCGAAAAGGCGGCCTACCTCTCGACACACGATAATCATCTGGGACAAATCACAACGGCTCTGGCGCTTTACAACACGGCGCTGTGCGTTCTGTGGCAGCTCGGCATGCCCCGATAGCGACTGCGACTTCGACAGAGATAATCGGCGGCCCGGCAGATACGGATACTGGCGGCGCATCGCGGGAAGACTGTACTAAATGGCGCAATTTTTCCCGGAACCGATTGGCGTTTCGTTGATCGCGATGGTTGTTCCTGGTTGATAAGCCGGCTGCCACTTGAGTAACCGCTCCCTTGCAGCCGAGACCCTAAAGGGGATCTCCGGGCGCCGCGGCTCTATAGATTCGGCGGGCCGGAACGTGTATTAACATCCACAGGCGCGATCAACTCGGTTGCCGCGTCTTTTCAGTGGCGGCTACGCTGAAAGTTGGCACAGGTTTCGATCCTCATTCTTACGAAGAACCGGGCGGCACTGCTTGAAGCATGTCTGCACAGTATCGACAAGCAGACGTTTCGGGACTTCGAAGTCGTGCTGGTGAATGACGGGTCGACGGATAACACGCCCGAGGTCATCGGCCGTTTCGCGGAGCCACTGCATATCAAGACCATTACGCATTCGACATCGCGCGGCATTACGAAGAGCCGGCAGGAGGCGCTGGAGAACTGCACCGCTGAATTCGTCGCGATGCTGGATGACGACGATGAATGGATGGATGCGGACAAGCTCACGCGGCAGGTTGAATTTTTCAGATCGCATCCTAAAGCGGTGCTGATCGGGGGCGAGAGGTTGCTGCGGCGGTCGGAGGAGATGCCGGAGAGGTCGACGATGGCGGCCATTTTCCGGCCTGCCGATGACGCGGCGATTCGCAAGACGATGCTGCTGCGGAATAATTTTTTCACGTCGACCGTGATGTTCCGGCGGAGCGCGGCAATGGCGGTGGGCGGGTTCATCGACGACGACAGCAATGTCACCGAGGATTACGATCTGTGGCTGCGACTGGGCACGCGGGGAGAGATGCACAACTTCCCTGAGCCGCTGGATATTTACCGTGTGCCGGCTTACACGAAGGAGAAGTTCCGGATGTTTCTGAGGAGACAACTGGAACTGATCGGGCGGCACAGGAAAGACTATCCGCACTACTGGGTATCGGCGGCGATTCTGCGTTGCAGGATTGCGCTGGGGTCGGCGCCCAGAATCTAAGAGTAAGAGCCGCGGGCGAAACCGCCCGCGCCACCTAAACCCTGGATCGTAAGCGTTTGTAAGTGGGGTGCAGTTTGCACTTCTGCCGGAGCCTCGCTGTTATTTTTTCCCTCTCCCGCAGCGTCCTGAAAATGCGGAAGTTTTGGCGGCGCGGGAAGCGCGGCGGGGAACCGCCGGGTGGAATTGCAGCTGCGGTTTCAGTTCTGAGGAGAATGGCGGAGGAAGAGGGATTCGAACCCCCGAGAGCCTTTCGACTCTAACGGTTTTCAAGACCGGCGCATTCAACCGCTCTGCCATTCCTCCG
>ODAK010006707.1_pt1 | contig 11597 bp, 12 predicted proteins | sample 1539591 | NCBI WGS metagenome assembly ODAK01 (sample SAMEA3539303, study PRJEB22396) | soil metagenome | biome: tundra; feature: field; material: soil | place: USA | collected 2010-05 | depth 0.15 m | reverse complement strand
ACGCGATTTCCGTTTGGAGGAGGCCGTTGCCCCCACGCGTCATCGCCACACAGGAGGCCGCCGCGCTGATCCGGCGGTTGCGGCAGGAGAACGGCCCACTGGTCTTCCATCAGTCAGGCGGCTGCTGTGAGGGATCGGCTCCGATGTGCTTTCGGCAGCGAGACTTCCGCACGGGAGCACGCGACGTATTGCTGGGAATGATCGAGTTGTGTCCGTTTTACGTCGGCGGTACGGAGTTCGAGTATTGGGCGTACTTCCAACTGACCATCGGCGTGACCCATGGCGGCGGCGACAGTTTTTCGATCGAGGCCGCCGATGGTGTGCGATTTGTCACCCGATCACGCATGTTCACTGACACGGAAGCCGCTCTGCTTGATAGCGCCGGTCCACCGCCGCGCGGACCAGACGCGGGGACGCACGAGCTGGCGAATAAGGTGGCAACGAGACAATCATAAGTTGTAGAGTGTGTCGAGCAGCAACGGAGGTCCGCATGGCGGGGGGAGAGCCACCCATCGGTACACAGGCCATGCTCTCGCTCGACGGCCTGCGCGCGCTGATTGAGGCGTTGGCGGAGCGGGGTTATCAGGTCCTCGGGCCGACCGTGCGAGACGGTGCCATCGTCTATGATGAGGTCGCGAAACTGGCCGACCTGCCGTCCGGATGGACCGACCAGCAGGACGCCGGCCGGTATCGCCTCGAACGGCGCACCGATAACGCGCTGTTCGGTTACGCCGTTGGGCCGCAATCGTGGCGCCGCTTCCTGCATCCGCCGATCGAACGAATGTGGCGGGCGCATCGCACCGAAGACGGGTTCGCCATCGACGCGACGGCGGTGGAGGCAGAACCCTCGAAATTCGCCTTCCTCGGCGTGCGTGCCTGCGAAATTCACGCGATTGCCATACAGGACAAAGTGCTGGTCGAGGGACCGTATGTCGATACCGGCTATCAACGGCGACGGCGGGACAACTTCCTTGTCGCGGTGAATTGCGGTCAGGCGGGTGGCACGTGCTTCTGCGCGTCAATGAACACCGGCCCGAAGGTGGACGCGGGCTTCGATCTCGCTTTGACCGAACTTCTGGATGAGAGCGACCATCGCTTTCTGATCGAGGTTGGCAGCGTCGCGGGCGCCGAAGTGCTTTCCGCGCTGCGACACCACGCGGCGTCACCGGAAGACATCGCCGCGGCCGACGCGGTCGTGGCGCGGACCGCCGGTAGCATGGGACGCGTGCTGGACACAAAAGGCCTGAAGGAACTGCTGCAAAGCAACCCGACCCATCCCCGTTGGGACGATGTCGCGGCCCGTTGCCTGTCCTGCGCCAACTGCACCATGGTCTGCCCGACCTGCTTCTGCACCACGGTCGAGGACCACTCCGACCTGACCGGGCAGACGGCCGAGCGTGTGCGCCGCTGGGATTCATGTTTCACGGCGGATTTTTCCTGGATTCACGGCGGCAGCGTGCGGCCTGAGACAAAGTCGCGTTACCGTCAGTGGATCACCCACAAGCTCGCGAGCTGGATCGACCAGTTCGGCACCTCGGGCTGCGTCGGCTGCGGGCGCTGCGTCACCTGGTGTCCGGTCGGCATCGACATCACGGTCGAGGCGGCGGCGATCAGGGCAACCCCGGCCACGTCAACGGAGACTGATCATGGAAGGACTTGAACGCATCGTCCTGGCGCATCCCTTCTTCGCCGGGCTGGAGGCGGAGCTGGGTCCGGTTGTATCAGGCTGCGCCCGCAATCACCGGTTCAATCCCGGCCAGTACCTGGCGCACGAGGGCGATCCGGCCGACGAGTTCTTCCTGATCCGCCATGGCAAGGTCGCGCTGGAAATCCTGCCGCCAGGGCAATCACCTGTCGTGTTCTCCACCGAGGGCGAAGGCGACATCGTCGGGACGTCCTGGCTGGTACCGCCGTATCGCTGGCGGTTCGACGCCCGCGCCGTGGAACTCACCAGGGCGATCGGCATCGATGCCAGGTGCCTGCGCGATAAGTGTGAGGCCGATCCTCGTCTCGGTTACGAGATGATGAAGCGAATTGCTCCGATCCTCGAGGGGCGGCTCGGCGACATGCGGTTGCAGATGCTGGACGTCTACGGGGAACGCGCCAGGTGACGGAAGCCGATCCATTCGTTCCTCTACCGTATCGCGTCGGGCGGGTGCGGCGGGAGACACGCGACATCACCACGCTGGAACTCGCCCCGGTCACCGGAGTGCGGCCGGATTACCGGCCTGGCCAGTTCAACATGCTCTATGCGTTCGGCATCGGTGAGGTGGCGATCAGCGTGAGTGGCGATCCGGCGGTCCCTGGCGGCTATGTGCATACAGTGCGCGATGTCGGCGCGGTGAGCGGTGCGATCGCGAAACTCAAAGCGGGCGCCATGCTGGGATTGCGTGGGCCATATGGCACGCCCTGGCCGGTCGAAGCCGCCGAAGGCAACGACGTCGTGTTCGTCGCCGGCGGACTGGGCCTCGCACCGTTGCGACCGGCGATCTACCGCGTACTGGCTCGGCGGGAGCGGTACGGCCGGGTCGTTCTGCTTTATGGCACGCGCAGCCCACCCGACATCCTGTTTCGCCAGGAACTGGAACGTTGGCGTCGCCGTCTGGATGTCGAGGTCCTGGTCACCGTCGATCGCGCCGATGCGGAGTGGCGCGGCAATGTCGGTGTGGTGCCGAAATTGATCGCGCGGGCGGGTTTCGATCCGAATGGCGCGGTTGCCATGGTTTGCGGACCCGAGGTGATGATGCGCTTCACCGCCAATGCCCTGCATGCGAGCGGCCTCGCGCTGGACCACATTTACCTGTCGATGGAACGCAACATGAAGTGCGCCATCGGTCTGTGTGGTCATTGCCAGTTCGGACCGGATTTCGTCTGCAAGGACGGTCCGGTGATGCGCTACGACCGCATCGCGGACATTCTGACCGTACGGGAGATCTGAGATGGCGGAACGACGGCGACCACGGCTCGCGGTCTGGAAATTCGCCTCCTGCGACGGCTGCCAGCTTTCGCTGCTTGATTGTGAGGACGAGCTTCTCGCGGTGGCCGATGCGGTGGAAATCGCGTATTTCCCTGAAGCTTCCAGCGTGATGGCGAAAGGGCCATACGACCTGTCGCTGGTCGAGGGCTCGATCACCACGGCGCATGACGCCGAACGCGTTCACAAAATTCGCCGGCAATCGAAATTCCTCGTGACCATTGGCGCCTGCGCGACCGCCGGCGGTATCCAGGCGTTACGCAACTTCGCCGACGTGAATGAATTTGTCGCCGCTGTTTATGCGTCGCCTCAGTACATCAAGACATTGGCGACCTCGACACCGATATCCTCCCACGTGAAGGTGGATTTCGAGCTCAACGGTTGCCCGATCGACAGATCGCAGTTGCTGGAGGTGATCTCGGCTTTCCTGGCCGGACGCAAGCCGGCGATCGGCAACCATACAGTCTGCATCGAGTGCAAGCTGCGCGGCACCGTCTGCGTCATGGTGCAAGGCACGCCCTGCCTGGGACCGGTCACGCATGCCGGTTGCGGCGCGATCTGTCCGTCGTTCAATCGCGGTTGCTATGGCTGTTTCGGCCCCAAAGAACGGCCGAACACCGCGTCTCTGGCCGCCGAATGGTTGAAGCTTGGCGCGACGCCGCGCGATCTGCACCGCGTCTTCCGGACCTTCAACGCCGCCGCGGAACCGTTCCGTCAGGAGGCCGATGCCCATGGCGACTAAAACCATCCGCGTGGACTACATCGCCCGCGTGGAGGGCGAGGGCGCGCTCGAACTGCACATCAAGGACGGGCGTGCGACCTCGGCGAAACTGGCGATCTTTGAACCGCCGCGGCTGTTCGAGGCGCTGCTGCGCGGCCGCGGTTTCGCCGAGGCGCCCGATATCACCGCCCGCATCTGCGGCATTTGTCCGGTCGCGTATCAAATGAGCTCGGTGCATGCGATGGAGCAGGCACTCGGCGTCACGGTGGACGGGCAGCTTCGGGCGCTGCGCCGGCTGCTGTACTGCGGCGAGTGGATCGAGAGCCATGCACTGCATGTCGTCATGCTGCACGCCCCGGACTTTCTGGGCTTCCAGGATGGCATCCAGATGGCCGCCAAACACGGCGACGCGGTGCGCGGCGGTCTGGCGTTGAAGAAAGCCGGCAATGAGTTGATGCGCGTGCTCGGCGGACGGGAGATCCACCCGGTGAATGTTCGCGTCGGCGGCTTTTACCGCGTGCCGAGACGGGCGGAATTCGCACCGATAACGGAACAACTGAAACGCGCGCGGGAGCTGGCTGTCGCGACGGTGCGCTGGGTGGCGGCGTTCCCGTTCCCCAACTATCAACGGGATTACGAGTTCGTGTCATTGCGACACCCGGATGAATATCCGATCAACGAAGGCCGCATCGTCTCGAACCGCGGGCTCGATATCACCGTTGATGAGTATGACAGCGAGTTCGAGGAACGCCATGTCGCGCACTCGACGGCGTTGCAATCGGTGCTGAAACGGCGCGGCAGTTATCTGGTTGGTCCGCTGGCGCGCTACAACCTGAACTTCGACCGTCTGCCAGCGGACGTTCAGGACATGGCGCGCGAATCCGGGCTCGCGCCCGTGTGCCGCAATCCGTTCCAAAGCATCATCGTGCGCGCGCTCGAACTGGTTTACGCCTGCGACGAAGCGTTGCGCATCATCGCGGCCTACGAGCCGCCAGACGCACCGAGTGTGCCACTGGAGCCACGTGCCGGCATCGGTCACGGCTGTACCGAGGCACCGCGCGGCATCCTGTATCATCGTTACGAAATCGACGACAAGGGCGCCATCGTCACGGCCCGCATCTCCGCCCCAACCTCGCAAAATCAGCTCAGCATCGAGGAGGATCTGTGCGAGGTGGCCAATCAGTCATCCGATCTTTCCGACGATGCGTTGCGTGACCGCTGCGAGCAGACGATCCGCAATTATGATCCGTGCATTTCCTGTTCGTGCCATTTCCTCAAACTGGCGGTGCATCGGGAATGACGCGGGACGGATCGATCGCCAGGATGCTGGTCGTCGGCATCGGCAATCCCGATCGCGGCGACGATGGCATCGGTCCGCTGATCGTGCGGCGACTGCTCGGCCTTGTGTCCCCCGATGTCGCGATCATCGAGCGAACCGGCGACGCGTTGGCGCTGATCGACGATTGGGCCGGGCGCGACGCGGTCATCCTGGTGGACGCGGCGGTGTCTGGCGCGACTCCGGGCAGTGTCCATCGCATCGATCTGCTGAGGGACGCGCTGCCCCCGGAACTCTCGCTGTCCTCCACGCACGCCTTCGGGGTGGCGCAGTCGGTTGGACTGGCCGGCGCGCTTGGGCTGCTGCCGGCGCATGTCATCGCCTTCGCGATTGAAGGCGCGAACTTCGATCCTGGCGCGCCGATCAGCCCAGGGGTGGCGGCAGCCGCGGACGAGGCGGTGACGCGCATCGCCGCGGAACTCCAGCGGCTGGAGGGGGAAGCCGCCAGCCATGCATGAGACCGGCCTGATCCATAACCTGATCCATCGCCTGGAGGCCGCCGCGCGCGATGCCGGCGCCGAGCGCGTGTCCGGCGCGACGGTCTGGCTCGGTGCCCTCAGCCAAATGTCGCCGGAGCATTTCCGCGAACACTTCGATGCCGAGGTGCGCGGTACGGTCGCCGAGGGCGCCACTCTGACCATCGAAGTCTCCGATGACCCCGCCGCGTCCGACGCGCTATCCGTCGTCCTGCGATCCGTCGAACTGGAGGTCTGAGGCGAAATGACCCTGTCCCAAACCATCGCGGCACCCGGCGAACGCGTGACACGACTTCGGCTGGACATGACCGGCGCGATCCAGGGCGTCGGCTTTCGCCCCTTCGTCCATCGCCTCGCCAGCACCGAGCACCTGGGCGGCTTCGTTCGCAACACCGGCGACGGGGTCTCGATCGAGGTCGAGGGTGCCCCGCGGGACCTGCAACGATTCCTCACCCGGCTCGACAGAGAAATGCCACCGCGCGCGGTGGTGTTCGAACGCCGGACCGCGCCGCTCGCACCGTGCGGCGACCAAAGCTTCGTCGTCGCGCCGAGCACCCTTGGATCCATGGGCGCCGCGGTGGTGATGGCTGACCTCGGAACCTGCGCGGACTGCCTACGGGAGATCATGGATCCCACTGATCGCCGCCATATGTATGCGTTTACGAGTTGCATGCATTGTGGTCCGCGCTACAGCATCATCGAAACGATGCCGTATGATCGCGCCCGCACGACGATGCGGTATTTCCCACTCTGCGCGGCATGCGACGCGGAATATACCGATCCGAGGTGCCGCCGGTTTCACGCGGAACCCATCGCCTGCCCCGACTGCGGCCCGAGGCTCGCGTTTTGGAACAACGCCGGTGTCGAAACGACCACGGGCCACGCGGCACTGCTGGAAGCGGCGGCGGCCTTGCGTCGTGGCATGATCGTCGCGCTGAAGGGTCTGGGCGGCTTCCAGCTTCTGGTGGACGCCGGCAATGAAGCCGCGGTGCTGCGCCTGCGCCAACGGAAACGGCGCCCCAGGAAGCCCTTCGCGCTGATGCTTCCATCGCTGGAGGCGGTGCAAGGCCTGGCGCATGTCGGCGAAACGGAACGCGATCTTTTGATTTCGCCGGAAGCCCCGATCGTTTTGTTACGAGCGCGATCCTACAATCCTTCGCTCGCCGCATCGGTCGCGCCGGACAATCCCCGCGTCGGTATCATGCTGCCGTATACGCCGCCGCATCACCTGCTGCTGCGCGAACTCGGCTGTCCCCTCGTCGTGACCAGCGGCAATCTCGGCGACGAACCGATCATCACGAATGAAACCGAGGCGCTCGAACGGCTGGCGGGGATCGCCGACTGCTTCCTCGTGCATGATCGTCCGATCCGCCGGCCGGTGGATGATTCCGTGGTGCGAGTCATGGCCGGGCAGGCGGTCATCCTGCGCCGAGCCCGCGGCTACGCGCCGATGCCCATCCCATGCCACGCGGTGACCGCGCCGGTTCTCGCTCTGGGCGGTCAACAGAAAAACGCCGTGGCGACAGGCGTCGCGGGTCAATTGTTTCTCGGTCCGCATATTGGCGATCTGAGTGCCACGCGCACCCGCGACTCATTCGCCGGCATGGCCGCGGAGTTGCCCGCTCTGCACGGGATCGCGCCCGCGATCGCGGCCTGCGATACGCATCCGGGGTACCACAGCACAAACTTCGCCGCGGCGACCGGCCTGCCCGTCGCGCATGTGCCGCATCATTTGGCGCATGTGCTTTCCTGTATGGCGGACAACGGCCTGCATGGGCCAGTCCTTGGCGTCGCCTGGGACGGCACCGGCGATGGCGGCGACGGCACGATCTGGGGTGGCGAGTTCCTGACGGTCGACGCCGAGCGTTTCCGCCGCGTCGCGCACCTGCGGCCGTTCCGGTTGCCGGGTGGCGACGCCGCGGTGCGCGAGCCGCGCCGCGCCGCACTCGGTCTGTTGCACGCCTTGTACGGCGACGATGCGCTGACCAACGCGGAATTGGCCCCGGTGGCCGCGTTCACCCCACAAGAACGTGGTGTGTTGGCAACGATGCTGAACCGGGGAGTCAATGCGCCATTCACGTCCAGTGCCGGCCGGCTGTTCGATGCGGTCGCCGCCTTGCTGGGACTTTGTCAGGTGAACAGCTTCGCGGGCGAAGCCGCCATGGCGGTTGAATTCGCGGCTGGCCGGGCACGAGACATCGTCTCACTGCCTCCCTTCGTCGTGCGCGGGACCAGGGAACCGCTGGTCATCGACTGGGTGCCGCCGCTCGCCGCGTTAATCCATGAGCGGCAGCGGGGCGCGGCGCCGGAACCGCTCGCGGCGGCACTGCACGATGGGCTCAGCGAGGCGATTGTCGCCGTTGCCAGGCGTGTTGGCCGGCGCCGCGTCGTGCTGACCGGCGGCTGTTTCCAGAACGCGAGGCTGACGGAACGAACGATCGATCTTCTGTGTGCCGCCGGGTTCGCGCCGTATTTCCATCACCGCGTTCCGCCCAACGATGGCGGACTGGCCGTCGGTCAGGCGGTGTTCGCCGCCCGCCCGCTGATCGAGGAAAAACCCTGATGTGCCTCGCGATTCCTGGGCAGGTCCTGACCATCGAAGGTAACGACGAGCTGACCCGCCAGGGCCGCGTCGCGTTCGGCGGTATCAGCAAAATGATCAATCTCGCGTTCGCGCCGGAAGCGGTGGTCGGCGACTACGTGCTGGTGCACGCCGGCTTCGCCATCGCCATCATCGACGCCGCCGAAGCACGCGAAACTCTCGACTATCTGGCGGAGATGGAAGCGGAGGACCTGTCGTGAAGTACGTCGACGAGTTCCGCGACGCGGCGCTGGCTCGCCGTTACGCCGAGGCGATCGCCCGCATGACCACGCGTCCCTGGACGCTGATGGAAATCTGCGGTGGTCAGACGCATTCGATCGTGCGGCACGGCATCGATCAGCTTTTGCCGGAGGGTGTGACGTTGTTGCACGGCCCAGGATGCCCGGTTTGCGTAACGCCGGCGGAAAGTATCGATGCGGCGGTCGCCATCGCCGGGGACCCTGGCGTCATCTTCTGCTCCTTCGGTGACATGCTGCGGGTCCCTGGACATGACGGCAGCCTGCTCGCGGCGAGGGCGCGTGGCGCGGATGTGCGCATGGTCTACTCGCCGCTCGACGCCCTTGAAATCGCGCGTGAGACACCGGACCGGCAGGTGGTGTTCTTCGCGATCGGCTTCGAAACGACCGCTCCGGCGACCGCGATGACGGTGGTGCAGGCGGCGCGCGACGGGGTGGCGAATTTTTCGTTGCTGGTGTCGCACGTGTTGGTGCCGCCGGCGATCGAGGCATTGCTGAGCGCGCCGGACAACCGGGTGCAAGGTTTCCTGGCGGCGGGCCATGTCTGCACGATCATGGGCTACTGGCAGTACGAGCCGATCGCCGACCGCTTCGGCGTGCCGATCGTGGTGACCGGGTTCGAGCCAATCGATTTACTGCAAGGCCTGTATCAGTGCATCCGCCAGCTTGAGGACGGCCGTGCCGAGGTGGAAAACCCGTACAGCCGTTTGGTGCGGCGTGAGGGCAATCGCACGGCGCAGGACCTGTTGCGGCGCGTGTTCGTGGTCCAGACGCAACGTTGGCGGGGTATTGGCGACATCGCCGAGAGTGGCTTCGGCCTGGCCCCCGAATTCGCGCACTTCGACGCCGGCCGCCGGTTTGGTTACGCGACCGTTGCACCGGAACGTCCGAGCGAATGTCTGTCCGGCGAGGTGCTGCGCGGTCTCCGCAAGCCGGTGGAATGTCCGGCGTTTGGCACACGGTGCACGCCGGAACGGCCGCTCGGTGCCACCATGGTTTCGTCCGAGGGGGCGTGTGCCGCCTATTACCGCTACCGCCGGCCGGTCGCGGTGCCAGCATGAGCCTGTCCTGCCCGATCCCCGACGCGGGGAATGACATCATTGAACTGGCGCATGGCGGCGGCGGTCTGCTGATGCACCGGCTGATCGATCGCATCATTCGCCCGGCGTTCGCGACATCGAACGACGACTTCACGCACGATGGCGCGGTGTTCGACGTTGGCGGCGCGCGGCTCGCGTTCACGACTGATTCCTATGTCGTGCGGCCGCTGTTTTTCCCGGGTGGCGACATCGGCTCGCTGGCGGTCAACGGCACGGTCAACGATCTGGCGATGTGTGGCGCGCGGCCGCTTTATTTGAGCGTTGGGTTCATCCTCGAGGAAGGGCTGCCGATCACCCTGCTGCATCGTGTGGCGGCATCGATGCGCGCGGCCGCCGATGCCGCCGGGGTCCGGCTGGTCACCGGCGACACGAAGGTTGTCGAGCGCGGCAAAGGCGATGGACTTTACATCAATACCGCGGGCGTGGGCGCTCTCCGCTCCGCCGTCGCGCCGGCGCCGCGGCTGGTGCGGCCCGGCGACGCCGTGCTGTTGAGCGGCGATATCGGACGCCACGGCATCGCCGTCATGGCCGCGCGCGAGGGCTTCGGCTTCGAAGGCGCGATCGAAAGCGACTGCGCGCCGCTCGCCGCGACGGTGATGCGGCTGATTGACGCGGGGGTCGAATTGCATTGTATGCGCGATCCGACGCGGGGCGGCCTGGCGACGACGCTGGTTGAAATCGCGCGAACAGCCGGTGTTGAGATTCGTATCGCGGAAGCATCCATCGCGGTCTCCGAACCGGTTCGCGGCGCCTGCGAGCTTTTGGGCCTCGATCCGTTGTATGTGGCTAACGAAGGCCGCTTCGTGGCGTTTGTTCCAGTTGACGCCGCGGGGCAGGCGCTGGCCGTCCTCAGGGATGCACCGGGCGGCTCCGAGGCCGCGATCATCGGCCGGGTGACAGCGAACAACAGTCGCTCCGTCCTGCTCGATGGTCTGATCGGCGGCACGCGCGCGCTCGACATGCTCAGCGGCGAACAGCTGCCGCGCATCTGCTGAACGTCTTCTATCGCCGCATCGGCCTGGACCGGCTACTATCAGCGGCCAATCGGAGGGATCGACGATGCGATACGGCATTCACCTGCCTCATGCCGGCGAACAGGCGACCCCGGCGCTGCTCCGCCGTTTCGCCGTGAAGGCCGAGGAACTCGGCCTGGACGATGTCTGGGTGAGCGAGCACATCATCGTGCCGCGCGACCAGTTCCCGCGCTCGCCGCTGTTCTACGATCCCGTGCTGACCCTCACCTGGGTCGCGGCCGTCACGCGGCGGGTCCGGCTCGGCACCAGCGTGCTGGTGCTGCCGATGCGCCATCCGCTGCCGCTCGCGAAGGAGCTGGCCACATTGCACAACCTCTCCGAGGGACGTCTCATCCTGGGCGCCGGTGTCGGCTGGCTGAAGCCGGAATTCGCCGCTCTGGGCGTGCCATTCGCCGAACGAGGCCGGCGGCTGGATGAAGGGCTGGCGATGATGCGCGCGGTGTGGACGCAGGATCCGGTCACGTTCCAGAGCCGATACATTCCGGCGGTGATCGAGGATATGACCATGACCCCGATGCCGATCAGCCCGATCCCGCTGTGGATGGGCGGCAGTTCCGACGCTGCCCTGCAACGCACGATCCGGATCGCGGACGGCTGGCATGGTTCGCGCCACACGCCGGCGGACGCCGCCCCGATCGTGCGGCGGCTGCGCGAGGCCCGGCCGGAGCCGGAATTCACCATCTCGATGCGGGTGCAGTGGGATGGCCTGGACTTTGGGGCACTGCGCGCCGAACTCGATGGCTTCGCCGAGATTGGTGTTCAGCACATCATGGTCGCACCGCGGGATCGCGATGTGGATGACTGGGACAAAGTCATCGACGGTGTCGGCAGTCTGGTCAGGTAAGGTCGGCTGTCATCGTGGCAGCCGTCGCCCGAAGAGTGAAATTCACTCTCATGACTTATCATGACTTGCGTTCCGCCGGTATTGAGTTCTGGCGAAACAAACGCCCAGCCCAGAGGCCAGACGTCTCCAGGGTTGCCAGGGCGGCAGCCAACCGTGTGGCACGGAGGCGAATGCGTCGAACAGCATCGCGCCGTTCGCCTCCTCGCCGCTCCACATACGCCAAAGTTTCTCGGCGGCGGCCGTGCCAAGCAACGTCCCAACCGCGAGGCCATGG
>ODAK010006706.1_pt1 | contig 11598 bp, 9 predicted proteins | sample 1539591 | NCBI WGS metagenome assembly ODAK01 (sample SAMEA3539303, study PRJEB22396) | soil metagenome | biome: tundra; feature: field; material: soil | place: USA | collected 2010-05 | depth 0.15 m | reverse complement strand
CGGAGCGATCATTGAAGAATATTCAAAACGGGCTGTCCGAGAACGAACTGGCTTCGTTTTTCTACGACCTCGCCGAGACGGCTGGCCGGATCGCGCTGGCACATTTCAGGTCCGGCGTCGACTTCGAGCGCAAACAGGATCTTTCGCCGGTTACCATTGCGGACCGCGCCATCGAACAGGAATTGCGGCGATTGATTTCCATTCGATTTCCCGAGCACGGCATCCTCGGCGAGGAAACCGGGTCAACTCCGGGCGATCGCTATACCTGGTATATCGACCCGATCGACGGGACCAAGAGCTTCATCTCCGGAATGCCGCTGTTCGGTACCTTGATTGCTCTGGCAGACGAGAAGAAGGGTGCAGTAATCGCGGGGATGATCGATATGCCGGCGCTGGCGGAGCGATGGTATGGCACCCCGAACGGCACGACGTTCAACGAAGAACCGGCCAGAGTGAGCCGCGCCGTCAATCTGGCAGATGCGCAGATTTACACGTCGTCGCCGGATTTCTTTTCGCCGGAGGATTGGGCGCGTTACGACACGCTTAGCCGCAAGGCCATGTTCAGGCGATTTGGCGGCGATTGTTATCAATACGGTCTTTTGGCCTCGGGGCATTGCGATCTCGTGGTCGAATCCTCGCTCAAGTCGTTCGACTTCATGGCATTGGTGCCGGTGGTCGAGGGTGCCGGGGGAGTGATATGTGATTGGGAAGGCCGGCCGCTAACCCGCCATTCCGACGGACGGGTGATCGCGGCCGCCAACGCCGCCCTGCTCCAGCAGGCACTCGCAATCCTCAAGCAATAGCCGGGACTTTGCCCGCGCGAGAGCGAATTTAGATCATCCGCAACCAGGTTTCCCAGCGGGGATCGTACATCACGTCGCGCGCCCGCATGTATTTCCAGTCGCCGTATTTCTGATAGTCAAAGTCCCAGTCCTTCAGCTTGCGATTAACGACCGCCCACGACGCCCATTTGATATCCGCAATCGCCCTGTTGATGATGACCCGCGCCACCATCTCCGGACGCACCGCGCCCAGATATTGCTCAATCAATCCTTCCGTCAGGTGTTCGTCGAAGAACATTTCGGCGAACAGAACCCCGAGTTCGTAGCTCCGCTCGTTGTTGGAGGCGAACTCATAGTCGATCAGCCGCATCGGCTTCGGACTGGCGTCCGACTCCGCGCCAATGAGGAAATTCCCGGGCATCGGATCGTTGAAGCAGGGTACGAGATCGAGCCCGGATGCCATGAATGCGGCCTTCGCCTGGCCGTAGCGATGCATGATCCAGGACATGTCGTGCGGAAAGTGCGAGCCCAGCTCGCGGCCCTGCTCGACATGCTCCTCGATCATGTCGAAGATGGTCTTGGTCAGGCTCAGCTTCGGCCCGGCATGGAGGCGGCGATAGAGGCCGAGAACATCGGACTGGATCGCCGCGTCGCCAAAATCCCCGTTGGTGCAGGCCCGATAGCCTTCGAGGAATTCGCTCACTTCCAGACCATCCTGCGCATCGAAGAAAACCACCTCGGGCGCAATGCCCATGGCGTGGGCATTGCGCGCCGCCTCGTTGGCGGCCACCCGGTCGATGAACATTTCGGAGCCTTCGCCAGGAACCTTGATGAAATAGCGGCGCCGATCGCCGGCAATCTCAACCAGCCAATTCTGATTCATCAATCCGCCGACAAGCGGGGTATAGGCAGCCTCCCTGCCGTGCCATTCCGGCACCCGTCCAATGGCGCTTTCGACATTGCGTTCGTGGACGGTTGTCGCCTCTCCGAATTTTCTGCGAACCGTCATGCAATCCTCCGAAGCGCCTCGCCAAAGCGCGGTTCGCGGACGGCCATCCGGCAACGCACGAAGCGCCAACTGGCAAATTTGTAAAACTCAAGCGTATTCCGCGCCGAGTTTGCCGCCAGAAGTGCTCCGATCAGACCCCATCGCAGGTCGTCCGCGACGCCGTAGATGCGCACGCGGTTGAATGCCGCCTCATCGAACGCTCCGGTATTGCGGGCGAAGGCGTCGCGAGCCTCGGGTTCCTGGGCGAAGGCTTCCATCAGGAAGCTGCCGAGATCTTCCAGCGGATCCGCCGTGGTGGCGCGATCCCAATCGATCAGGCGCACCTCGCCCGCATCGCTGATCAGGATATTCGACACGTTGCCGTCGCCATGGATCGGCACAGGTGTGACGTCGAGACCTCCAAAAGCCGCAGCTGCAAATCGCAATTCCTCGACCAGCCATTCGACATCGACCGGAAGCTGGGCCTTTGCCGACATCACGGCAGCGTAAAAATGCTCGATCTCGTCAAAGACGCTCTTGCGCCTCGGCAACGGCTTTCCCGTCTGGAACAGGCGTCGCGCGGCGATGACCGCATCGACGATTGCAGGTTCCAGCATCCGTTCCAGCGTACCGACCCGCCAGCCATGGTTCAGGTCCTCCATGATGAGGATGCCTGACCGGACGTCGGCCAGCATCACCCTCGGACCGATACCCTGATCGGATGCGCGCTGCGCTGCCTCGAAGGCACAGGGTACGTCGATATAAAGCTTTGCGTCGCGATCCATCACCTTGATGAAAACGCTCTCGCCATTCGACTTCTTGATGGCTCGCCAGGGAAAGCCGTCGACGCCTCGCCAGCTTGGTGACGCCAGAATGGGGATTGCGGGTTCGATCGCGATGTCTCCCGCCCCCCAGCCAGGAAGGGACCCAAGGAGGTCCCGGAGTGCGGCCACTTCGACTGCAGTTTCGCTCATAGCTACGTCAGGTCTCTCGAGATATGGGGGCCGGTCAGGCCGACCGGCATTCGGCGCAGTGTGATCGAGAAGAATGCAAAAGGGATGCCTCGCGCTCCACCAAATCATGCCGTTAGAACCGATGGCCTACCCCTGCAAGGGTCATATTCGCTATCCGACCCTGATGGTCCGGAACGCTCCGGACTCCACGGAGGACGTATGTCTGCTCAAAAACTGATCGGAATGAGCCTTGCCGAGTTGGCTGAGGCTTATGCATCGCGGAGCCTTTCTCCGGTTGAGGTCGTAAAGGGCGTCATCACGCACGCCGAAGCCGTCAACGGCTCCATCAACGCGCTGTTCTGCTTTCGCCCCGAACAAGCCATTGCGGATGCGCGGCAGTCGGAAGCGCGGTGGAAGGCCAACGCGGCGCTCGGACCGCTTGACGGGATTCCCATGACGGTCAAGGACAGCGTCGCCATGATCGGCTGGCCCTATTTCCACGGTATCGGCGCAAACCGGTCGCTGCCGCCGTCGACCTACGATTCACCGCCGGCCATTGCCCTTCGCGAAGCCGGCGCGGTGATCTTTGCCAAGACGACCATGCCGGATTGCGGCCTGCTGGCGTCCGGCATCAGTTCTCTGCACGGCATCACCCGCAACCCATGGGGGCTGGCCTGGAATACCGGCGGATCGTCCGCGGGCGCCGGGGCCTCGGTCGCCGCGGGTGCCGGATTCGTTTCGGTCGGGACGGACATCGCCGGCTCGGTCCGGCTGCCGGCCGCCCATTGCGGACTGGCGTCGCTGAAACCCACCCACGGGCGCGTACCTCATTTGCCGGCCGATACCATGCGCATGGCCGGACCGATGGGGCGCAGCGTCGACGATATCGCGCGCCTGCTCACGGTATTGGCCCGGCAGGACGAGCGTGATACCTGGAGTCTTCCGGCGGACGGCGTGCGATATCACGAAAGGCTCGGCCGGGATGTCAAGGGACTGAAGATCGGCATCCTCACCGACATGGGCTTTGGATCCAAACCCGAAGCAGAGGTGCGCAATGCGGTGGAGGGTGCCGGACGATTGCTTGCCGGCCTCGGCGCCATCGTCGAGCCGTTCGTCTCGCCGCTCGACTACGACGCCTATGCGCCCATCGACCTTTTTCTCCAGGTGCGCGGCTATCTCGAATATAATTCGCTTCCGCCGCATACCGACAGCGAGAGCGAAATCAACCCCTATGTGCGCGAATGGTGCCTTGGCGGCGCGCGACATTCCGGGGTCGACCTCTATCGGGCGCTTGGACAAATCGGCAAGATGAAGTCGGCGCTGCTCGCTGCCTTCGAAGGCTGGGACTATGTCATTGCTCCGACGCTGCCTGTGGTGAACTTCCCGGCCGAAGAGCCGGGCGTTTCGCGCCAAAAGCCCCTCGAGCATACGCAGTTCACCGCGATGTTCAATCAGACCTGCCAGCCCGCCTCGACGGTCTGCATGGCATTCGACCGCCGGCATCTTCCGATCGGGATCCAGGTCATTGGCCATCGGTTCGACGACCTCGGCGTATTGCAGGTGACGAAAACTCTGGAAGGGCTGCGATCCCTGACAATGGACTGGCCGTTTCAGCCGCGCGCCTGAATCGCTCCAACCTGATTGAGTCTGGAGCCCGGAGCATGATCCGGAAAAGTGGATATCTGTTTTCCCTCGCGACAAACGCGAAGCGTTTGCGCGGAGATCATGCTCAAACAAAAAGTTAGAGCGCGATGGCGATTCAACCAAAACCCATCCCGCTCTAGGCTGCGGCTTTTTCTTCGCCGCTGTCGAGGAGATGGCAGGCGACAAGGCGTCCGGCAGAACGTTCAAGCAGTTTCGGGGTTTCGACGCGGCAGCGGCCGAACGCCTTTGGACAGCGCGAAGCGAAGCTGCAACCCGCCGGGATGTCGATCGGGCTGGGCGGCTCTCCTTCCAGCAGGAAATCGCCGGGATCGAACAGCTTGTCCTCAAGCGTCGGAGCCGCCGACAACAGCGCCTTGGTATAGGGATGCTGGGGGTCGAAGAACAATTCGCGGTTATCGGCGATCTCGACCATCTCGCCAAGATACATCACCGCAATCCGCGTGCAGACCTTCCGCACCATCGCAAGATCGTGCGAGATGAAGACGTAGGTCAGGTCGTTCTTTTCCTGCAGCTTCGAGAACAAATCGATCAGCCTCGCCTGCTCGCGCTGGTCCAGCGCGGTCAACGTCTCGTCGAGGATCAGCAGCTTGGGGTCCAGGATAAGCGCCCGCGCGATCGAAATCCGCTGGCGCTCGCCGGTGGAGAGTGCGTTGGGCAGTTGATCGTAGAGCTCGGCCGCAAGACCCACCTCCGCCATCGCCGCGATCACGCGGCGGCGCAACTCCGCCCGCGGGATGCTGCCGCGAATGAGCAGGCTTTCCTCGATCATGCGGCCAACCGTGGTCCGGGGCGGCAGCGCATTGTAGGGATCCTGCAGCAACAGCTGGAATTCGTTCCGCTTGCGGATCAGTTCGCGGCCCGACAGGCTGCCGAGCGAAGTGCCGTTGAGCAGGATGCTGCCCTGGTCGGGTACCTCCAGCCAAGCCAGCAGACGGGTCAATGTCGATTTGCCACAGCCGGATTCACCGACAATGCCGAAATTCTCGCGCGGCATGATGTCCAATGTCACGCCGCGAACCGCCTGGACGTTGCTGTAGGAATTGAAGGTTCCCCGCTTGCGGGCGCGATAGGTCCTGTGGACATTCTGCACCTGCATCAGCGGCACCTCGCCCCGCGCCTGACGCCTGGCAAGCGGCCCTTCCGACGTCGACCACATCCGCGGAACGCTGGCGATCGCCTTGCGCGTATAGTCCGTCTTCGGAGCGGCCAGCAGTTCGGTGAACGCCTGTTCCTCGACAAACCGCCCCTGATGCAGAATCGCTGTCCGGTCGCCGAACTGGCCGAGGGTCGGCAGCGAGGATGACAGATAGATCGTCGCCATTTTGTGGCGCAGGCAGAGATCATGGAGCAACGCCACGATCTGCGCGGCGATGGTGACGTCCAGCGGTTGGGTGACGTTATCGGCGATCAGGACCGCTGGCTCGGCGCAGATCGCATCGACGATCATCGCGCGCTGCATCATGCCGCCGGAAAATTTCGCCGGGTAATCCCAGTAGCGCTCCTTGGGCGAAGGAATGCGGACCTCGCTCAGGAGCTGCATCACCCGTTCACGGCATTCGCGCTGATTCCATTCCGGCCTGACGCTGTGGAGCTTCTCGGCGATCTGGCTTCCCACCGGCATCGTCGGATCGAGCGAGCTCTGCGGCTTCGAGCCGATATAGGCGATGTCGCGGCCGGTGCGGACTTCGCGGATCCCCGGCTTGAGAATGTCATGACCGGCGAAGGCAACCTGGCCGGCACGATATTCGAGGCTTTCCGGCAGCCAGTTAGCCAGCGCCCGGCTGAGGACGGTCTTGCCTGCGCCACTCTCGCCGTAGATCCCGAAAATATCCGACGTGTTCAGGCGAAAGCTGATGCGATCGAGGATGGGAGGGGACCCCGGCGTCACCGGACCCACGGTGAGATCGCTGACCTCGAGAATGAGCGAGAGATCCATGTCAGAGGCCTCCGTAGATCCGGTTGCGGGCCTTCTCGAGCGCCGATCCCATGAGATTGATCGACGTCAGCGCGACGGCGAGAAATATGCCGGGTATGGTGGCGATCCACCACGCGTTGATCAGGTATTTGCGGGAATCGGCGATCATGCTGCCAAAGCTCGGCGTCGGCGGCTGAATCCCCAATCCCAGGAAGCCGAGGATGGCCTCGAAAATCATCATGCGCGCGACGTCGAGCACCGCGACAAACGCGATCGGCGGCAGGATGTTCGGAGCGGCGAACAGCAGCAGAATGCGCCAGTCCCCTGCCCCGAGCACACGCAGTCCCCGGACATACTCCTTGCCGCGCTCGGCCACGGCAGCGCTGCGGGCGACGCGCGCATAGAGCGGCCAGCCTGACAGCGCCAGAACGACGATGATCGACTCGACGCTCGGCCGGGAAACGCCGAGGATCGTGATGGCCAGAATGATCATCGGGATCGACAACTGGGCATCGGTGATCCGCATGATGATGGTATCCCACCATTTGCCCTTGAAGCCCGCGAACAGCCCGAGGCCGCAGCCGATGATAAAAATCAGGACCACCGTGACGATGCCGACGAGCAGCGAGTAACGCAGGCCTATCAGGCTTCTCATCAGCATGTCGCGGCCGAGCTGGTCCGTTCCCAGGGGATGCTCCCAGACCCATTTGTCGCCGAGAAACAGCGGCGGAAGGAATTTATCCTTCACGATCATCTTGGTGGCGCTGATGGACGACACCTCCGGATAGATCGCCGATACCAGCAGCAGCGCCAGAAAGATGAAAAAGCCGATCCGGAAGCTCGGCATCCGCCACGCGCCAAGCAGAATGCGGCGGTTGACCGACTGTATCCGCGCCGGTCCTTGTTCCGGTTCCGCCGCAATCATTGTGGTCGCCGTCATGATCAGAGCTCCACGCGAGGATCAATCATATAGGCGACCAAATCCACAATAATATTGATGAAGACGAACACGGCGCTGGTGGTAATCGCGATACCCTGAATGACGGGGAAATCGCGTCCGACCACCGAAACCACCGTCAGATTTCCAAGACCAGGATAATCAAAAATGTACTCGATCACGAGCACGCCGCCGATCAGTGTCGAAAGCTGGATGCCGAGCAGGTTGACGAGCGGCACCGCCGCATTGCGCAGCGCATGCGAATAGATGATGCGGCGCCGTGACAGGCCGCGGACTCGCGCCTCATCGATGAAGGTCGATTGCATGACCTCGCCAAGCGAGGTCGTCAGCGTGCGAATGATGAAAGGCGCAATCTCAACCGACAGCACGATGGCCGGCAGCAGAACGTAGGAAAACCCCTGATAGCCGAGCGCCGGCAGTAGTTTGAGCTTCACCGACAGGAACAGGATCAGGACGATCCCCAGCCAGAAATTGGGAATCGACACGAACAGCGACTGCACGCCGAAAGCCAGCGCATTCTGCCAGCCGTGCTGATGCAGGCCGCCGGCAATTCCGATCGGAAACGATATCAACAGCGCGAACAACAACGCCATGCCGCCGAGCTGAAGCGTGAACGGCAGGCGTTCGAGAATCTGATCGATCACCGGCGCCATATCGGACTTGGTCGGATCGATATACTGGCCGCCGGTCGCGATCATGCCGCTACGCGGACGCAGATAGGACTGCCCGAGATCGCCCCGCAGCAGACCACGCATATAGCGGCCGTACTGCACGATGATCGGATCACGCAGTCCCATCTTGGTCGCCACCTTCTCGACGACGTCGGGCGGCGCCATGCCGCCGACAATCAGGCGTACCGGATCGCCGGGAACCACGCGCAGCAACGTGAAGATGAGGAGCGAGGTGATGAAAACGATCAGCAGGCCCTGCGCGATCCGTTTGACCAGGAATTCCAGGATCAACATCGAGAGGAGCCACCTTGCATTTCATCGAACGGGGGTGTCCGGCAGGCCGGAGCAATCCGGCCTGCCGGCGCAATCGTCAGGCCAGCGTGGCCTTTGTCATGTCCTGCTGTCCGTTCGGGTAGATATAGAGCCCGTCCAGCTTCTTGCTGTAGGCGTGGATGAACACCGAGGTGAACAGCGCCAGCGCCGGCGCCTTCTTGGCAATGGTGGGCAGCGTTTCGGTCTGCAACACCTTCTTGCGCTCCGCGATCGAAGGCGCATTGCGCTCCTTGTCGAGCACCGCGTCGATCTCCTTGTCGACGATGCCGCAGATGCGCTTCGACGAGGAGTGGAAGTGGGTGCGCAGCACCAGATCGGGTTCCGGCGATCCCGTGCACCAACCGCAATCGATCATGTGGCCTTCACCGCCGCCGGGCTTGTCGTACAGGAGATTGCCCCAGGCCGCGACTTCAAGCGTCTGCAGGTTCACCTTGAAACCCTGCTCCTGCAACATACCGGCGATCAGCTCGGCATATTCCTTGGTCTTCGGATAGAAGCCGACCGAGGTATAGTAGGTCAGTTCCGGCAGGCCGGCGCCCTTCGGGAAGCCGGCCTCTGCCAGTAGTTTCTGCGCCTTGGCTGGATCGAATTCCGGGTAGTCGGCGACTTCGGTGTAGCCGAACTTCACGGGCGAAATATGCGCCTTCGAGAAGGTGCCCGACATGCCGAGAACTTCCAGGACCTGCTTGCGGTCGATCGAGTGGCAGGCCGCGAGACGAAGCCGCGGATCGTCGAACGGCTTCTTCGAGCAGCGGAAGAACAGGTACTTGTTCTCGACCGAAACCGCCTTGTGGATGTTGAAACGCGCATCCTTCGAGATCGTCTCGACCTGCTCCTGCTCGAGGCGCTCGATGATGTCGGCCTCTCCGTTCAACAGGGACAATGTCCGCGTCGTGGTGTCGCCGACGAACTTGAATTCAACACCGGGGATCTTCGGCGCGCCGAGGAAGAAATCCGGATTGGCTTTCAGGACCGTGGTGTCGCCCTTCTGCTCGACATACGTATAGGGCCCGGTGCCGCCATGCGCGCCGACAATTGCGCCTTGTTGGCGACGTCCTTGGCCGACAGGATCGGCAGGAACGACGACAGGTAGTAGAACAGCGTGGCGGGATAGCCCTGCGCCTTGGTGTTGATCCGACAGGTGAAGTCATCGACGACATCGACCGTGACGAGGCCGGGATACCACTGCGCCGGACGATCGGGCAGGCAGCCATATTCATAGGTTGCCTTGACATCGGCGGCAGTGAACGGCTCACCGTTGTGGAACTTGATGCCCTTTCTGAGCTTCACTTCCAGGGTGAAAGGGTCGATCGGGTTCAGCGACTCCGCGAGTTCGAACACCAGTTCGTCGGGCTTTTCCGGCGTCATTGGCGCACGTGTCAGATAGCCGAAGACGAAGCCTTCGGCGATGATCTGGCCCAAATTGGTGTGAGTGGTCGGGTCCCAATTGCCGGTAAGCGCCTCCGCACCGAGAAAGCGCAATGTCTTGCCTTCGGCTGCGAAAGCAGAATTCATCAGAAAATCGGGATTGACCCGCCCTAAACCAAGCGCCGCGGCGCCGGCAAGCCCACCCAACATCACGTCTCTGCGGTTGATCATATCATATCCCCTCGGTGATTTCGGCAACGCTGAAACTGCATTTACGGTCGCGAGGCGTTCAGCCGTTTCTGTCTTCCTCAGCGACTTGCAAAGCGTAGACCAAACGACACGAACGCCTGAATCCTGCTGCTCCACGATTCCGTTGCTGACGCTCCGGGATTGGTCCTCCACGCCACGATTCCCGGGCCGCCTCAACGCGGCGCTCAATTCGGAGGCACCACGCCCTTCAGGTGAGCAGCACAAGAATGATGGATGACCAGAACAACGGTCCGGCGCGGACGACCTATGATGACGATGAAATAAGACATGAACGGAATACCAGAATTGTCACAGCGTAATTTTCGTGTGGACCACCCCATTAACGGCATCATCTCGGACCTCGACGGCGTAGCCTATCGGGACGACCATCCGATCCCCGGTTCGGTTCAGGCGTTTCGCGCCTGGCATGAGCGCGGTGTTCCCTACGCATTCGTCACCAACAACTCGACCAAATCCGCTGCCCAGTTTGCAGCAAAGCTGAGCGGCATGGGTATTCCGGCAACGGCCGCCCAGGTCTTCAACACCATTTCGGCGGCGACCATCTTGCTTCAACAGCGTTGGCCGCCGGGAACGCCGGTTTTTGCGATCGGCGAGCAGCCCCTGCTCGAGGCGCTGGAGCAAGCCGGATACCACCTGACCGGGACGAACGCAGAGGTCGTGGTTCTCGGCTTCGATTCCGGGCTGAACTACGCCAAATTGCGCACCGCGATTCGGGCGGCGCTGGCGGGCGCGACTGTCATCGCCACCAATCCCGACGTGCTCACGCCCGTGCACGACGGCTACGACCCCTGTGTCGGCGTGCTGACGGCGGCGGTGGCAGCGGCCGTTCCGACCGCGGTCCCGATTGTGGTCGGCAAACCGCATCCATTCATGATCGAGCAGGCGCTCAAACATCTGGGCACCAGCAAAGAGGAGACGGTGATGATTGGTGACCAGATTGCGACCGATATCGTGGCAGGCCAGAGCGCCGGCCTGCGCGCGATCCTGCTCGCCAGCGATGTTCCATTCAATGCCCTGACTGGCGTGGTGCCCGACAGAATCATATCGAACCTCCTCGATCTCGTCGGCGGGGTTTCAGAGGAGACCGGAGCCATCTGATGATGACCCCCGCCATCGTCGAAACCATTCGATCCGAGCTGAGCGCCGCGCTGCCGCGATGGGGCATGTCCGGCGATGCTACGCTCGCCTTCCTCAGCCATTCCGAGAACACCACGTTTCTCGCGGAGGATCCCGTCGCGGGACAGCGGCTGGTCCTGCGCGTGCAGCGGATCGGTTATCACTCGCCAGCGGAGATTGTTTCGGAACTGTCATGGATAGCAGCGCTGATCACGGATGAGGTGATCGTTACGCCGCGACCGCGGCCCGACCGCGACGGCCAGTTGCTTTGTTCGGTGACTCTGAATAGAACAATGCGACAGGTGGTGGCGTTCGAGCACATGAGCGGACACGAGCCCGATGCCACTGCGTCGCTACCCACATGGTTCCTCAAGCTTGGCGCGCTGACCGCCCGGCTTCACGGGCACAGCCGATCGTGGAAGAGGACACCCGCCTTCCAGCGCAAGGCCTGGGACTTCGACGCCATGCTGGGCGCACGGCCGCTTTGGGGCGACTGGCGCGCCGCGCTGGGATTTCGTGATCCCGAGAGACAACTCCTGCAGAGGGTTGCCGATGCGCTGGCCCAGCGCGTCCGCGCTT
>ODAK010006705.1_pt1 | contig 11598 bp, 8 predicted proteins | sample 1539591 | NCBI WGS metagenome assembly ODAK01 (sample SAMEA3539303, study PRJEB22396) | soil metagenome | biome: tundra; feature: field; material: soil | place: USA | collected 2010-05 | depth 0.15 m | reverse complement strand
ACTCAACGATAAGGACATCGGAACGACCAAAGCGCTCACCGTCCGCGAATTGATTGCGAAGCACCGCGCGAGCCCGACCTGTTCGGCGTGCCACTCGGTTATGGACCCGCTCGGGTTTGCGCTTGAAAACTTCGACGCGACCGGCATGTGGAGGGACAAAGACCGCTTTGCCAACACAGTCATCGATTCAGCAGGCGAATTGCCCGACGGCACGAAGATCAATGGCCCCGACGATCTTCGTAAGGCGCTGCTGCGCCGTCCCGATCAGTTCGTGCAAACGTTTGTTGAGAATCTCCTGACCTATTCGATGGGCCGCACCGAAGGCTTCTACGACATGCCGACCGTCCGCAGGATTGTGCGGGACGCGGCGGCGAAGGATTACAAATTTACGGCCATCGTGCAGGCAGTGGTCAAGAGCGATCAATTCAGACTGCGCCGTGCTCCCCAACCGGAGCCGGTGCAGAGTGCGCGAAAATAGTATCAGGAAGCTGTTCAAGGAGACAAGGCCATGTTCATCAGCAAAAAACACGTTGCACGCCGTACGATCCTTAAGGGGGTCGGAGCCGCCATCGGACTGCCGCTCGTCGACGCCATGCTGCCCGCAGGAACCGCGTGGGCTGACACCGTCGCCGCGAAAGTGCCGAAGCGCTTTGCGTTCGTAGGCTTTCCTCACGGCGCAATCATGGATAGCTGGTGGCCGAAGGAAACGGGCACGGCGTTTACTATCTCCCCAATCCTGCAGCCTCTTGAGCCGTTTCGCAAGCACATGACCATCGTCTCCGGTCTGCGCAACAAGCCCGCGGAAACGCCCGAGCCACACGCGTATATCGAACAGGGCTGGTTGACCGCCGTGAAGCCTGCGGAATTCGGCAAAGCCGGTCCTGATTCAGGCGTCAGCGCCGATCAGATCGCAGTCCGCTACGTTGGCCAGGACACGCGTCTGCCGTCCCTCGAGCTCAGCGTCGGCCAGGGCAGCGCCCGCCTCGCATGGCGCACGCCGACCCAGTCATTGCCGCAGGAAAGCAATCCCCGCGCGGTTTTCCAGAAGCTCTTCGGACAGGGCGATACCGATCAGGAACGCTCTCAGATTCTGACCGAAACCGGTAGCATCCTCGACCGCGTCAAAGGCCAGGCCGCACGTCTGCAGGCCAGCCTCGGCGTGCATGACCGGAGTGTCGTCAACGACTACCTCGATTCCGTTCGCGAGATCGAGCGGCGCGTGCAAATGGCTGAGAAAGCGCATAACGCCGAGCTGGTGATTCCGGATGCGCCGGTCGGCACGCCTAACGATCTCACCGAGTATTTCAAGCTGATGTTCGATCTGATGGCGCTTGCATTCCAGGCCGACATCACACGCGTCATCACGCTCTCGATGGATCACGAAGCCAGCATGCGCACCTACACCAACCTCAGTATTGCCGAGGGTTTCCATCCGCTGTCACACCACGGCAACAACCCGCAGAAGATGGACAAGCTGGTGCAGATTCAGAAGTATCACACCGAAGTTTTCGCGGGCTTCATCAAAAAGATCGAGGCTACCAAAGAAGGCAACGGCACGGTACTCGACCATTCGACCATCCTCTTCGGCAGCGACATGAGCAACAGCGATCGCCACAACAACGATCCGCTTCCGTCGGTCATCATGGGCCACGCCAACGGAAAAATCAAAGGCGGTCAGCACTTGAAATACCCACAGGATTCGCGCCATGGCGAACTGCTGCTGACGCTGCTGCAGCGCAATGAAATTCCGGTGAAATCCATCGGCGATGGCGTCGAAGGCCTCTCCGAAGTATAAGGATGAGGGGTCTCACCATGCGCAAGTTCACCGCCGCAATTGTTGTGCTCGCTGGCACGTCCCTGCTGGCGGGTACGGGGACCACGCTGTTTGACGCGACCGAAGCCGGCGACCACGCCACAGCTCTGCGCCTCGCGACCGCGAAGGGCACGAACGTGAATGCCGCCGGTCCCGACGGGACCACGCCAATCATGTACGCCTCAGCCAACGATGATCTGGAGTTGGTCCGGGCCCTGATCAAAGCTGGAGCGAACGTCAAACTGAAGAACCAGTTTGGTACGTCGGCCATTACAGAAGCCGCGATCATCGGTTCCGCGCCGATCATTGAAGCGCTCCTCAAAGCCGGCGCCGACGCGAACTTCCGTAATCAGGATGGCGAAACTCCGCTGATGGCAGCCGCTCGCAGCGGCAAGTTGGACGCAGTAAAAGCACTTCTCGCCGCCGGTGCCGACATCAACGCGAAGGAAACCTGGGGCGGGCAAAGCGCGCTCATGTGGGCGTCCGCGCGCAGCCAGGCCGAGATGGTGAAGTACCTCGCCTCGAAGGACGCGAACCTCAATGATCGCGGTAAGGTCAATCAGTGGGAGCGCAAGATCATTCAGGAACCGCGGCCCAAAGATATGAACAAGGGCGGGTTCACTGCGCTGCATTACGCCGCGCGTGAAGGCTGCGTTGAGTGCGTCGACAACCTGCTGAAAGCCGGCGCCGATCCCGATTCCGAGGATCCCGATCGTGAGACGCCGCTGCTGCTCGCCCTCGAGAACTTGCATTTCGATACCGCTGCTGTGCTGGTCAAAGGCGGCGCTGATCTCGACAAGTGGGACCTCTTCGGGCGTTCGCCGGTCTACATGGCGGCCGACGTCAGCACGCTGCCCATGAAAGGCAACGGCGGGGTGGCTGTCCTCCCGAGTCCGGACAAGCTCTCCGCAGTCGATGTCGGGCGCATGATGCTCGACAAGGGCGCGAATCCAAACATTCAGTTGAAGCGCCGACCGCCGTATCGCGACGTTCCGCAGGATCGCGGTGGCGACGGCATGCTGGCCCAGGGTGCCACGCCGTTGTTGCGTGCGGCGCGTGGCGGCGACGACAAATTCGTCGCACTGCTGCTGCAGTACAAAGCGATTGTCGATCTGCCGAGCAAGGAAGGCATCACACCGCTGATGGCCGCAGCCGGTGTCGACTACGGCACCCGTGCTACACGCGGCCGGAACCGTACCGACGAAGGCGTGCTCGCCACTATGGATCTCCTCGTGAAAGCCGGCGCTGACGTGAACGCCCGCTCTGTCCAGGACCGCAATGCGTTTGGCGGCCGTGGCGGTGGCGGTGCTGCTGGTGCTGCCGCAGGCGGCGGTCGCGGCGGCGGGGGTGCTGGACGTGGCGGCGCACCTGCAGCGGCGGCCCCTCCTCCTGCTGCCGGCGGGACTGGTTTCGCTGCCGGTGAGAGCGTCGGTGAGCGCATCGCACAACAGAGTCTCCGGCGCGGCGGCCAGGTGCCGAGCGCGAACGCCATGCCGAACCAAACGGCATTGCATGGCGCTGCCGAACACGGCTTCGATAAGTACATCGAATTCCTCGTTGCCCATGGCGCCGACCTGACCATAAAGGACGCCACTGGCCGCACGCCCCTTGATGTCGCACGCGGCGCGGGCGGTGTTCGCGGCGGTGCCGATGCATTCCCAAAAACCGTCGCCTTGCTCGAAACTCTGATGAAGGCGAAAGGGCTCCCCGTTCCCGCTGTCCCGGGCCGCACCGAATCGGCGTCCGCAAAACAATAAGGCCACATAGCAACGAGTAACAAAGGTGGGGTGGGCGGTTTCGCCCGTCCTTTTCTGCTAGTATTACTCTGAATTCGTAATCGTGTGTCGAAATCGAAATCAGACTATGACAATTCGATTGCAGACCGGGACCTCTATTCGGGTCTGATCCGGCTGCACGTACTTCATCACGCGGTGGAGGGGCCGATCTTCGGTCTTGGAATGATTGAGGAACTGGGCCGGCACGGCTACCGGATCAGTCCTGGCAGCTTATATCCCCTACTCCAGAGTCTGGAGAAGAAGGGATACCTTCGTTCCAAACAGGAGCGAAACGGCAAGTCCCTGCGGCGAGTATACAGGGCGACCGCGCTGGGACGGAAAGCCCTGACTGCCTCGAAAAGCAAAGTGAGAGAGCTCTTCCATGAATTGGTTGAAGGTGACTAGCGTTCGCACCGCCTTGATGCTCTTCGCGGCTGGTAGCCTGCTGGCACAGGATATTGTTCCACTGACGCTCGCTCAGGCGATTGAGAAATCACTGGGAAATTACCCGTCTATTCGCGTGACCCAGGAGCAGATGAACGCAGCCGCTGCCGGCATTCGGCTGGCCCGCACCGCCTACCTCCCAAAGATCGATACTCTCGGCCAGGTGAACCGAGCGACTCGCAACAATGTGTTCGGTCTGCTGTTACCGCAAAGCGTTATCCCGTCGATGTCGGGTCCGGTCATCGGAACGAACAATTCCGGAACCGTGTGGGGGAGCGCAGTGGGTGCTCTCGTAACGTGGGAGCCGTTCGATTTTGGCCTGCGTAACGCAAATGTGGCAGCAGCCGGCGCGGCGCGGGCGGAATCGGAAGCCGTCGTCAAACGAACTCAGTTCGATGTCGCGGTGGCCACCGCGGACGCCTGGCTGACCCTGGTTGCGGCACAGGAAACGGTACGAGCCGCACAGGCAGGTGTGGATCGCGCAGAGGTGATCGCGCGGACAATTACGGCTCAGGTGAGCGCTCAGTTGCGTCCAGGTGCGGACCAGTCGCGCGCGGAGGCGGAACTGGCGGCGGCGCGCACGCAACTGATTCAGGCGCAACAAGCCGTCGACGTGGCGCGGGCGACGCTCGGGCAGTTCACGGGAACAGAACCGTCGCAGATCGCAGTGGTCGCGGGTCAACTGGCTCAGCTCCCTCAGGAACAAGCGCCGGCTGCGCTGAATCCTGCCGCGAATCCAATTGCAATCGAGCAGAACGGAGTTGTGGAACAATCCCGCGCCCAGCTTCACGCGCTGGCGCGGTCTTACTTTCCCAGATTCTATCTGCAGGGTTCGGCTTATGCACGAGGCACGGGGGCCGAGACCGACGGGGCACGCCTCGGTGGCGCGAACGGGCTGGCGCCGACCGTGCAGGATTATGCACTGGGGTTCACGGTGACTTTTCCCGTCCTGGATTTACCGTCCCTGCGGGCGCGCGAGGCCGCTCAGAGCGCAACAATCCGAGCCCAGACAGCACGTGCGGAACAAATCGCCGTCGATCTGCGGGCGCAGTGGAACCGGGCAGTCGCTGGTCTCAACGGCGCGAGACGTATTGCAATGAATACGCCTGTCGAAGTGACTGCCGCTAGCAATGCAACACAGCAGGCGACGGCGCGGTACCAGGCGGGGCTCGGCAATATCGATGACCTGGCCGAGGCCCAGCGGCTGCTGACAAACGCGGAAGTCGACGACGTTCTGGCGCGCTTGAGCGTATGGCGGGGTCTTCTCGGAATCGCTACGGCTGCCGGTGATATTCAGCCGTTTGTGGCGGAGGTTGGTCAGTGACGGGTGGGCGTAGGGGGAAGAAAAGAGGACTGCGATGCGCCTGGTCTTAGCGGCTTTATCCCGGCCGATCACTGTGATCGTCGCGTTGGCCGCCCTTGCCTTGTTCGGGGCACTTGCGCTGCGGCGAATGCCGGTGGATATTTTCCCCCAGGTGGGCGATCCCGCGATTTATGTCGCCCAGCCGTACGGCGGGATGGATCCCGCGCAAATGGAAGGCTACCTGACTTATTACTACGAGTATCACTTCCTGTATATAACGGGAATCGACCGCGTGGAGAGTAAGAGTATTCAGGGTGCGGCCCTCATGAAGCTTGTCTTCCACGAAGGCACCAACATGAGTCAGGCAATGGCGGAGACGGTGGGCTACGTGGACCGGGCGCGCGCTTTCATGCCGCCGGGCGCAGTCCCGCCATTCATCACGCGTTTCGACGCAGGCAGCGTCGCCGTGGGGCAACTGGTCTTCAGCAGCGCGACTCATACGCAGGGGGAACTGCAGGATTTCGCTCTGAACCGCGTGCGGCCGCTGTTCGCAACGCTGCCGGGGGTGTCCGCTCCGCCCCCGTTCGGCGGCAATCAGAGAACGATCGTGGTAACCCTGAGTCCCGATAAGCTTCACCAGTACCGGATCTCTCCCGATGAAGCGATTGCGGCAGTGAGCAAAGCCACTCTCGTGATGCCTTCCGGCAACATGTGGACCGGCAAGCTCGAGCGGATCGCAAGAACCAACGCGGCGCTGGGAGCGGATCTCTCCGAACTTCTCAGCACGCCAATCCGGCCAGGTTCAGGTACCGCGGTCTATCTGCGCGACATCGGCGCCATCGAAAACGGAACTGACATCGTCACCGCCTACGCACATGTGAACGGCAAACGAACGGTATACATACCGGTCACCAAACGTGCGGATGCGTCGACTCTGGCGGTCATCGACGCCGTAAAAGCATCGCTCGCGGACTTCAGGAAAGTTGTGCCGGACGACGTCGACATCCGGTTGGAATTCGATCAGTCGCCGGTCGTCACGAATTCGATCCGGGGCCTGGTGACCGAAGGGCTGCTCGGCGCGGCGCTGACAGGCCTGATGGTCCTGATTTTTCTGCGGGACTGGCGCAGCGCGTTGGTCGTCGTCATGAACATCCCTTTCGCGTTGCTGGCGGCTGTCTTAATGCTGTGGGCTACGGGTCAAACCATTAACATCATGACGCTCGGCGGGCTGGCGCTGGCGGTCGGCGTTCTCGTCGACGAGGCGACCGTGGAGATCGAGAATATTCACACGTCGATGCAGACGGGTGTTTCCCGAGCGCGCGCGGTCGTGGATGCCTGCAGCCGTACCGCCATGGCCCGCCTGCTCTCGATGTTCTGCATTCTGGCGGTATTTGTACCCTCGTTCTTCATGGTGGGGGTGGGACGGCAACTCTTCGTGCCACTGTCTCTCGCAGTCGGGTTTTCGATGATCGCGTCTTATCTGCTGTCGAGCACGCTGGTGCCGGTATTCTCCACATGGCTGATGAAAGCAGGACATCACACCAAACGCGGCTGGCTGCAATCCGGTTATGAACGCTACCTCGGGGCAGCGCTGCGATTCCGCTGGCCGCTGGTCGCGTTCTATCTTGTTAGTTCCGTGGCTTTGGTATGGGTCTTGTTTCCACGCATAGGTAGCGAGCTCTTCCCGGAATCGAAATCTCCTTTGATCCGTATTCGCCTGAGAGCCGCCACCGGTACGCGAATTGAAGAAACCGAACGCCAGGTTCTGCGGGCGCTCGATTCCATCCGGCAAACGATCGGACCTGGAAACGTTGAAATCACCAGCGATTTCCTCGGTGTGGTGCCGTCCAGTTATCCGGTGGACCTGATCCATCTTTTTACCAGCGGACCACAGGAAGCGATAATTCAGGTGCAGCTGAAGGCTGACGCGCCGGGCGGCGAGGATCTCCGCGAGAGGCTGAGAGCGCGTCTCGCGAAGGATCTGCCTGCATCCCGGGTCTCATTCGAAGAGGCCGATATCGTAACCCAGGTGCTGAGCTTCGGTTCGCCGACGCCGATCGAGGTCGTAGTACAGGGGGCGAGTCTGCAGGATGATTATGCTTACGCCGGGAAGGTGCGGGAACAAATGACGAAGCTGTCGTTTCTGCGCGATCTGCAGTTCGCCCAGGCAGCGGATTTTCCCACGCTCGATATCAATATCGATCGCGAACGCGCGGGACAGTTTGGTTTGACCATGGCGGACGTTGTGCGCTCCGTTGTCCCGGCGACCTCGTCTTCGCGCTTCACTGCGCCGAATTACTGGAGAGATCCGAACTCCGGAAATGCTTTTCAGATACAGGTCGAGTTACCACAGAACCGCATGCAGAGCGTGGAAGCCGTCGGCGACGTGCTGATTGCGGAGGGGCGAAGCGACACGCGGCTGACAGATGTCGCCACTTTCAAACTGGGAACGATGCCCGGTTTGATTGAACGCTACAACGGGCAGCATATAGTCAGCCTGACCGCCAACATCCATGACATTACGCTTGGCGAGGCGGCGCGGAAGCTCGATCAGGCTCTGGCAGCCGCGGGTGCGCCGCCCAGGGGCGTCAGCCTCAAAGTGCGGGGAGAGATCCCGGCGCTGCGGCAGACGCTTGCCGGTCTGCGGACCGGGTTGCTTCTCGCTATTCTCGCGATCCTGCTTCTTCTCGCGGCTAACTTCCAGTCGCTCCGGCTGGCGCTGGCAATCGTGCTGACCATACCGGCGGTGCTGTGCGGTGTCCTGCTGATGCTGCTGATCACGGGCACGACGTTGAATGTGCAATCGTTCATGGGCGCGATCATGGCAATCGGAATCGCCGTGGCGAACTCGATCTTGCTGGTGACTTTCGCTGAAAGAGCGCGGCACGACGGACGGAGTCATCTCGACGCAGCGCGCGAAGGGGCGGGCAGCCGGCTGCGCGCGATCCTGATGACCGCTTTCGCAATGATCTTCGGCATGCTGCCCATGGCCATCGGTTTTGCCGAGGGCGGTTCCGAATCGGCCCCACTCGGTCGGGCCGTGATCGGTGGCCTGATCGCGTCGACGTTCACCACCCTCACTGTATTGCCCTCTGTTTACGCCATTCTTCAAAGGAAGGCGTCCATCCATTCCCCCTCACTCAACCCGATGGACACTGGGAGCCGATACAGTGAACTGCAGTAGAAAGTTGATTCACGCCGCTCTGGGTCTGGCTGCGGCAGCGCTTGCCACCGGAATGGCATGGCCACAGGCAATCGGTCTGGTGGCCGTGGTTTCCAGGCCGATCTTCCGCGCAATCGACCTGCCGGGCGAATTCCTCGCGTTCCAGAGCGTGGCCATTCACGCCAAAGTCGGCGGGTACGTCGAGAGAATGCTGGTGGATCGCGGCAGTGTGGTGAAGCGTGGCGAATTACTGGCCGAACTGACGGCTCCGGAAATCCAATCTCAGATCGGCGAGGCTGAGTCGCGAGTCCAGGCGGCTGAAGCGGAGAGGTTGCAGGCAGTGGCGCAATTGGCTGCGGCGGAGAGTACATCCGACCGTTTGAAGCAGGCTGCCGAGACGCCGGGAGCGATCGGCGGGAACGAACTGATTCAGGCGCAAAAACAGGTAGAGGCGGCTCGGGCTCTCGTCGATTCGAGGCAACAGGCCGTTCGTGCGGCCGAAGCTGTTGTTCGGGCACAGAAAGATCTTGCCGCTTATCTGAGAATCACAGCACCGTTCGATGGCGTGGTTACCGACCGGTTGGTCCATCCGGGAGCCCTCGCTGGACCCGGGGCCGGCGCGGGAGATCCAGTGCTAATGGTGCTGCAGGACGTTTCCCGTTTGCGTCTCGTGGTTGCGTTGCCGGAGGAAGATGTTGGCGGCATTGTGCATGGCGCCAGAGTGGAGTTCCGTGTGCCCGCTTATCCCGATCGCACATACAACGGAACTGTTGCGCGGATCTCGCATACTCTCGATGAGAAGACGCGCACGATGGCCGTTGAACTGGACGTCCTGAATCGCGACGATTCGCTGTCGCCCGGCATGTACCCCTCTGTCAGGTGGCCGATTCGAGCGGCGCGAGCGTTGCTGCTTGTCCCGAAGAGCGGCGTGGTTACAACTACGGAGCGGACGCTTGTGATACGCGACCGGAGCGGCCGCGCCGAGTGGGTCGATGTGAGGAAAGGCGTAGCCGATGGCGATCTTATCGAAGTCACCGGAGACTTAAAGGCCGGGGATCGGGTTGTCCAGCGGGCCACGGACGAAATCAGGGAAGGCAACGCGTTCGGGAGTGGGGGAAAGAAGACGCATTAAAGAGGGTGGCAAAAAAGTCTTCGCCCGCTCTGCTGAAGACGCGGTCCAAATTGTTGATTCCACGTAGATGCCTATCCGCGTCTTCGTCGCCTTTGGCGGCCCGCAGGGCCATCGTGACTCCTTTACAGTCGCGCCTCGGAAGACAGTTTAGTATCCATCGCCGGGTCCAAACCCACCGCCTTTGAGGCGGTCAGCTTCGAGCAGGTTTCACCTTCGGCTTTATGTGTTCGATAGTGGGGCGGATCCCCTGATCCGCGCGGGACCCCCCGGTCCCGCTCTTCCACAAACCGATACCTCCGAGGAAGCCGACGAGGGCGTCGGCTGCGGATCAGGGGATCCGCCCCACGAAACCTGGCGCCCCACTGCCTTCAGGCGACTCTCAGTCGCAACCGATCCTTCCGGCTTTAGCCGGTGGTCGTTGAATGGGTGCTCGTAATGTGCGGCGCAGTAATCAGAGACAAAGAGGCTCTAAATCCTCAGATTTCGCCCGAATATTACTCATTGCGATTGAAACATCTCCGTCGTTGCTGCCACGCTATTGCGATTCCCTATGACTATCGCGACGTGTTGCCGGCGTATTCTGGGGCTGTTTTCGTTGGTTCCGCTGCTTTCCGCGGCACCCTTCATTGTGGGTGACCACCCTTATCACTGCGGATCGGACCACAGGGCGGGAAACAATTACACGCTGAATTTTGCGGAGTTCAGTGACACCGGTAAACCCTTTTGTTCCGAACAGCTGACCCATGCGCTGGAGCAGATCGACGCGGCGAGGGCGGACAATGAATCGGTGGTCGTCCTCGTGTATATCCACGGCTGGAAAAATAATGCCAGCGACGACCCAACGGGAGACGTGAAGAAGTTCAGCGATGAAGTCGACGCGATTTCCCGGATTCTCCCGAAGAGCGGCCCCGGCAAGAACCCGCCGCTGGTGGCAATCTACCTGGCGTGGAGGGGACTGACGCTCACGGTGGAGCCGTTCAAGACGATTTCGTACTGGCCAAGGCGCACGGTGGCGCGGCGCGTCGGCCGGACCGGCATGTACGATGCGGTGGATCAGATTGTGAAGAAGGTGGGGGAGGCGCGTACCAGGACGACCCTGATCTTCGTGGGGCATTCATTCGGCGCGCGGATTCTGGAGAATGCGGCGGACGCGGCGGATAAGACGGGAACGAAGCCCGGATTCATGTACCGTCATCTGGGTGTGGTGCGCAACCGGCTATCCGCCATGAGGCAATCGCCGGGCACAATGACACGGACACTGCCGCCGCTGCCTCCCGCGGACTTGATCGTGTATGTCAACGCGGCTTCCGCTTCGACAGTGACGAGGCGGACGGTGAAGGAGTGGGATGCCATCTGTAAGGAGGGTGCCGATTCGCCGGTTTGTATGGCCCATCCGTTCTGGCTGGCGTTCACTTCCACGGCCGATTTCGCGACGACATGGATTATGCCTGTCGCCAATGCGGTGTTTCCAGCATTAAATTCCGATGGTCTGCACCTGATTTCGGCCGCCAATACTCCGTGGCTGCATACGCATGACGTTGAGGAAGAAAAGATGTGCGGGAAGAATCGGAAGCCGGATGATTTCGATTGTCCGCCTGGGTCAAATGCGACGGCCTGCTTTGGGGCTATTCGAGATGCGACTAAGTATTGTTATGAGATTAAGCAGCTGGAACCCGCGGCGCCGGTTCATCCGTTCTGGATCATGAATGTGAATGGGCATGTGGTCAAGGATCACGGGGATATCTGGAATCCGAATGTGATTAATCTGATTTTGAGCATAATGCGGCAGCAGCAGGAAACTGTGAATCTGTTTCGGGAGCAGATGCGGAAGGTGCCGGAGACAGTGCCGGAGAAGTAAGGTGTGAACGGGGATGTTGCGCGGATCTCGCATATCCTCGATGAGAAGACGCGCCCGATGGCCGTTGAACTGGACGTCCTGAATCGCGACGATTCGCTGTCGCCCGGCAT
>ODAK010006704.1_pt1 | contig 11600 bp, 9 predicted proteins | sample 1539591 | NCBI WGS metagenome assembly ODAK01 (sample SAMEA3539303, study PRJEB22396) | soil metagenome | biome: tundra; feature: field; material: soil | place: USA | collected 2010-05 | depth 0.15 m | reverse complement strand
TCTGGCTGAGCAGGGTGGTGACATTGCTGGTCAGCACGGTGCGCATCTGGGTCACGTCGCTGGAGAGGCGCGAAACGATTTCCCCCACCCGCCGCCCGGAATAGAAATCCAATGCCATCGCCCCAAACCGTACGGTTCTTGCCGATAACCTCAACAGTTTGCCGCTGGCGGTGGGAACGCCTTTTGCCCATGCGACGAGCGTGTTCTTGACCCACACCGTTCGGCGGACCATGGTTTATTTTGGCCCGGTGCAGGAGTGTGCCCGAGGTTGGCCGACGACGAAAACCGATACTCTGCCCCACTGTCAGTTCGCGCGCCCGATCTTCGCGATCGCCGCCTCGCATACCGCTACGCTATGCATCAAGTCGGCCGGCTTCCTGGAGTCCATTCGCCAGAGGGTGTTCCGATTGCGCATGCCGACCCAAATGTTCATACTCCGCTCGAAGGAATCCCGCGCTTCGCGCCATCGCTGGTCTTTCAACGCCGGGGGTGCCTCCCGCGCCCCCTGCCCGGCTTTGAGATCTCCCCATAGTGCGAACATGTCCGCCTGGTTGCGTTTGATCCGGATATTGCCGGGGTCGCGGCGGGTGGCCTCGTCAAAGAGGTCTCGCGCCTTGGCAAGCAGGTCCGCGGCTTTCGCCGAGGAGCCGGACGCGAGGAGCACGCCCGCCAGATGGGACTCCAGGGTCCCAAGGTCGTCCTGGGTCTCAGGCTTGTTGGGGTCGGCGGCCAGGAGGGACTGGCTGATCGCGATTCCCTTCCCGTAATTTTCGATAGTCGGGCCAGCTTGGTTCAGCTTCCGCAGCGCGTCTCCCAACGCCAGGTACGTGATCGCCGAGGCGTGCCGGTGTCCCTTGTCGCCGGGGTCGGTGCTCGACAGCCTATTGATGGAGGCCAGAGCGCGGCGATAGCGCGGAAGCGCGCCGGCTGGGTTGCCCATGCTCGACAGCAACCCGCCTATCCGTAGATCTGTGATCCACAGATCCCGCTGGAACATGGCGTTGGCGGGATCGATCGTATTCAACAGCTCGGTGGTCTCTCGCGACTTGCGGGTTTCCTCGAGCGCCGTCTTGAAGTCGCCGTTATCGGTCAATCCTCGGCCGATCATGAGATATATATTCATCACCTGACGGCGCGCGCCGACGTTTGAAGGGTCGGCCATCAATTGTGACTTGCGGAGGGCCAGGGTCTTGTACTGAAACTCGAGCGATTCATCCACCCGGCCGATTCTTTCCAAAATGAGACCCGTCTCCTCATAGGTGCTTGCCAGCTCGAACAGGTACTTCGCATTGCCGGGATAGGTCTTGACCAGCGATTCGATCACCGCCACTGCGCGGCGGAGGTTTGCCAGCGCCCCCACCGTGTCTCCCCGGTCTTTCAGGGCGTCTGCCACTAAGACGTAACTTGAGCACAACTGCTCGCGATAGTACCGATTAGTGGGTTGGGCCTCCACCAGCCGCCGGTTGATGGTGAGAGCCTTGCGATGCGCCTCGAATGAGGCGTCCACGTCCCAGGTGAGCGTTCCGACGCGATCGTACGCCTCGGCCAGTTCGCTCTTCAGCGCAAGGTCGTCGCCAGACTCTTGAGCCAGGCTGTCGAGGTATAACAAGGCCCGTTTCAGGATGAGCTGGCGCGCGGCCAGTGTCCCTGGGATCTTCTCAATGCTGTCGTGAAACTCGAACAGGAAAGAGTCCGCCAGCTTCCGCACATCGTTGAAGCGCCGTTCGGCGCGAGCACGCTGTACACGCGCCACATGTGCTTCCCAGGCAATCCCCACCACGCCAGCGACGAGCAAGATCGCGAGCAGCACTGCGGCAGCCGCGGCCTTGTAGTGGCGCCGAACGAACTTTCCGGAGCGGTAACCCAGTGTGGCGCGGTGAGCTGTGACCGGCAGCCCTTTCAGGTAACGGCGAATGTCCTCTGAAAGCTGCGTCACGGAAGCATACCGGCGCTGGGGCTCCTTGCGCAGGGCCATGAGCACGATGTTGTCGAGATCCCCCCGCAGGTGCCGCTGTAACTTCCTGACATCGGCCGCGACCGGCGCATCGGGTTCGGGTCGGCCGGCAGCGGTGCTTGGCTTCTCCGGCACCTGGGTGCAAATGGCGAGAGCAATGTCCTCCGGCCGATGGCTTTTCAGACGATACGGCCGGCGCCCCGCCAGCAGCCGGTAGAGCAATACACCCAGCGAGTAGACGTCCGACACCGTGGTGATGGTTTCACCTTTGACCTGCTCCGGGCTGGCGGACTCCGGCGTCATGAAGCGCAGCATGGTGACGGTGGCGTCGCGCCCTTCGGACGACTGGTCGGCGGCTAGCAGTTTGGCGATTCCGAAATCGAGCAACTTGGGCGTCCCGTCCGGAGTTACCAGGATGTTACTGGGCTTCAGGTCGCGATGGACCACCAGGTTCTGGTGGGCATATTCGACCGCGGAGCACACGGTCCGAAACAGCGCCAGGCGTTCCGGGATCGAGAGCTGCCGATGGTCCGCGTAATCCGTGATAGGCTGCCCTTCGACATACTCCATGACGAGATAGGGCAAACCGTCAGCCGTGGTCCCGCCGTCCAGCAGGTGCGCGATATTGGGATGCTCCAGGTTTGCCAGGATCTGACGCTCGTTGCGGAAGCGCTCGACTATGAGTTGAGTATCCATGCCGCGCTTGATCAGCTTGATGGCTACGCACTTCTGATACTCGGTATCGTCGCGTACCGCCAAATAGACTGTTCCCATGCCACCGCTGCTGATCGCTTCGAGCAGCTTGTAGGGCCCAATGGTCTGCCCGATAACTTCGGTCTCCTGCGCGCTGCGGATGGCTTCCGCCTGTACTGCGGAGGATTCCCAGAACTCCGCCGCGCCGGCCTCTTCGTCGCATTGCAACAGCGCGACCACTTCGCCAAGCAGTTCAGGGCGGCCCTCGCATTCGTGCGCCAGGAAGCCCTCGCGTTGTGCGCGGTCCCGGAGCAAGGCTGCCTGGAACAACTCTGCCACTCCTTGGCCGGTTGCCTCACTCATGGAAATGGGGCAGGCGATCCCGGCTGCCGCCAGCACTCAACCGGCGAGCACCGGGCGCCAAAGATCCGCGCCGGCCTGGAAAGACCCGCGTGAAAAGGTGGGGCGGGCGAGATAGCCCGCCCCACGACGTGAGGAATATGTGGCCGGGCTTCAGCAACGGCATATCAGGCGGGACTCAACGCCCCCATTTGCCGGCCCGCCATCGCCTTATGGAGCCAGGCCCGCGCGAACCGCCAATCGCGCTCGACCGTGCGGGAGGAGATCTCCCCCTCGGCGCCCTGCAACACTTCGGCCGTCTCTTCGCTTGTGAGTCCGCCAAAGAAGCGCAGTTCCACCACGCGCGCCTGACGAGGAAACTCGCGCGCGAATTTCTCCAGGGCCTGATCGAGGGCCAAGAGGTTCAAGTCTAGCTCCGACGTCACCCGGTCGGATCCCTCCAGTGGAACCCTGGATTGAAGGCCTCCTCTTTTCTGCGCGTTCCGCCGCCGCGCGTGATCGACCAGGATGTGGCGCATGGCTTGCGCGGCGATCCCTATGAACTGGGCGCGGTTCTTCCATTCCACCTTGTCGAGTTTCTGGAATTGCAGGTAGGCCTCGTGGACCAGAGCGGTGGCTTGCAGGGTGTGCTCATCGCGTTCGCGGCGCAGGTACCCGGCAGCCAGCCGGTGCAATTCACCATAGACCAGCGGCGTGAGCTTCTGCAGCGCAGCCTCGTCTCCTTGGCTCCACTGCACCAGCCATTCGGTAACTTCAGGTGACTCTAGCAAGGTTCTCTATCGGCCTGGGAACGAATTCCGGCGCTCTGCGGGAATCGTTTCGGGCGCCCAAGCCTAAAAGAATTTTAACCTGCGGCGTGTCGGGATGCAATAATGCCGCCTTTCCGCTTGAAGGAGCGTCCCAGTCAGGATTCCCTGGGGCTGAATAGTCCGGCGGCCGATGGCGGTCTTCCACGTGGAATGGCGCTTTAACAGATATGGAAGTCAATATCGAAGAACTCATGACAAAGAGGCATGCGATGCCCGTCGCTCAGGTGCTAGCCACCGGCTTATGCGCAGCAGGACGCCGGGAAGCGGTGCTGGGCGCAAGACCCGCAAACTTGCGCTTCGAAGAAGGCGCCCGCCATAGGGGGCCTCATGCGCCGTGCAACAGCGGTTTCTCGATAGGAGATTACAGGAGATTAGCATGTTCGGACCAATATTCATCCTCGTAGGCTTGGCCCTGTTCGCCGGCTGGTACCTCTTGCGCAAGAAAGCCAAAGCCACCAGTCAATGGCCTTCCACACGCGGCCGCGTGGTCGCATCCGATATCAATCGCTACCGCGACACCGATGGCGAGTATCAAGAAGATGTACGCGTCACCTATAACTATGCCGTCGCCGGCACTACTCTGCGCGGCAATCGCATCAGCACGAGCGGATCCGGCTCCGGAACCGCCAAGGCGAAACTCGCCCGCTATAAGCCGGGCACCGAGGTGGATGTCTTCTACGACCCACTTAACCCGGTAGCCGCTGTCCTGGAGCGAAAGCTCCCCGGCAATGTGCTCGTTCTCCCCATCGTGGGAACGGTGTTTCTCATCGTGGGAGCTTGCGCCCTTGCAATTCGTTGATGTACCGGGAGGTTTAGAAGGAACTCACCGGAATCTGAAAGGGCTCTCATGACCAAGAACGTAGCGCTGTTGGTTTTCGTGTTGTTGATCGGCGCGGAACACTTCGCCCACGCACAAACAGGGTGGTCGAACCCGTTCGCGCCGCCACCTGCCGAACCGCGCCCGGCGCAAACATTCAAGACTGGCGACTATGTCGACGTCCAGCTTTACGGCCAATGGATTCCAGGAGGCCCGGCACACAGTCTTGCCGGAGTTGCCGGCGAGCCTGGCGTGGCGGCCGAGGACGTCGAGAACCATTAAACCAGCCGTTGCCGGAGATTTTCCCGACTGCGTGTCGGGATTGCCCGCCGGAACTCGCTTTACTAATTAGTTAGGAGAAGAAATGAACGAAATGCCGGGTGGCCAGCTTCGCAATCGTCTGGGTAGCGATTCCGCCACACCTTCCGAGTTATTCCCTGTGCTTTCCAAGCGCAAAGAGCTGATTAATAAAGGGTTATTGATTCCCGTCGGGATCGCCTTCCTGTTCGGCATAATCCTTACCGCGACCGCGTCCACGCCCGAGATCTTCCGCAACGTCCTCGGGGTCGGGATCGGGTTGGGCTGTTTCTACGTGCTCTACTCGCTCGGCGGTAAGAAAAAACCCTGGTGGATCTTCGCCTTCGCCACCATCTTCACCATGGTGCTCATGCTCAGTCCGTTGTTCCCCGTCTTCTTCCTGGTGTTCTACAACATGGCCGGCACGCCACAGGGAGAGGCGGTTAACCAACTGAGTTTTGTGCGGCAGGTCATCGCCCGGTTTGTCAGTACGGGCATGATGGAAGAGTTGGTGAAGATCATCCCCGTGCTACTTATCTGGAAGTGGACCACGCGGATGAAATCGCCGCAGCGCGAAAAGGCCGGCATCACCGAACCGCTGGACGGCATCCTCGTCGGAGCCGCCTCCGCGTTGGGCTTCGTGTTCGTCGAGACCCTCATGCAGTACGCGCCCAACGCGGTGATGGGCGTCGCCGGCAACATCGCCAAACAGCTTCCGCATTTGCCGGCTGAGCTGTACGTGCTGGCGGGCGACGTCTTCGGTTTGCAAAGCGTGATTCTCCGGATCCTCCCGGAACTATCGGGCCACATGGCCTATAGCGGATATTTCGGCTACTTCGTGGGACTCGCGGCTATGAAGCCGAAACACATGTGGAAGCTGCTGATCACCGGGTACGTCAGCGCCGCCGGCCTGCACGCCATATGGGATCTGTTCTGCGACCGGCCGGGAGTCGGCGTCTATATGCAATTGCCGATGATGATCGCGTTCTATGCATTTCTGGTAGCCGCGATCTTGAAGGCGCGCCAGATTTCGCCGCTGCGCGCACAGAACTTCGCCACCGTGGTGGTGAATTCTCCAGCCGCCATCGCGCTGGGCGTCGCGGCCGGCGCCTCCCGTCCGCCGGCGGAACCAGTTCCGGCTCCAGCCCCGGTGCCTGTGGCGCAACGGGCGCCCGCGGCACAACCGGCACCCGTGGCGCAACCGGTGGCCAGGAAGGCGGCGCTGGTGGACAACAACTGCATGCAGTTGCGCATCGCCAAGAAGATGCTCCCGCTGCGCGATGGCGAACGTTTCGCCGATAGCGACATCCCCGGCTTGCGGGCCAGTTCCGCGGGCGGCATCGTCGCCGCGGTCAGCCGCAATCCCAAAGATCCCACCATGATCGGACTGCAGAACCTATCGAGCTCCACCTGGAAAGCCATGCTGCCGAACGGCGAATCCCGTGAGATTGCGTCCGGACGCAGCCTCCGCCTGGTGAGCGCGACCCGCATCGACTTCGGTCTGGTACATGGGGAGGTGGCATAAGTCATGTTGAGCGACATCCCTCGCCGGCAACTGGTGGCTATCTACACACTCAACGGCAAGGTCGCCGATGACGACAAGCTCTGCGAAGCTTTTCTGCGCGACTATTGCGGGGAGTGCCGACGCGAGATCGCGGCCCTGTCCGCCGCCGTGCGGTGGGGAGTGCCGAAGAGCCTTCGCGACACCTCGCAGATGCCGGCGGCGACGCTGCGCACTAACCTGGCACGGCGCCTGGAAGAGAACCAGGGGCTCGATTCGGAGAATGCCTTGTGGGCGGTGGATACCTGGGCCTCGGTGATTCGCCCGCCCAACAGCGGATGGCCTCTGGGAGCGCCGGCGGCGCTCCCAGGCCCGGCGCCGGCGCCCATTCCGCCGGCGGCGCCAACGCCCGTTCCGGCGAACGGGGAGAACCGGGTATTCGACTGGAGCCAGTCTCCGCCGCCGGCCGTGTCGCCGCACTACTCGCCGCCGGCTGTTGCCGCCGGAGTGCTCTCGCCGCCGGCCAGCGTGCCCGGCGCGGCGCAGTCGCAGCCCGCCTATCCGCAGTTGCCCGCACGCCCGGCGCCTCAGCCCATGCCGGGTATTCCGTTCGCCGCGGCGGCCGCGGCTTTACTCGCCGGAGAAAAAAGTTCCGAGCTCAAGGCCGTTCAGGTCTATCTCAAAATGCAGTTGAAGATCCGTAAGCCGCAGTCCCTGATGGACGAGATCCAGGCTGCGGGGGTAGCGCCGGGACTCGCCAAGAACCTGGTGAACCGGGTGCGCCGGAGCAAAGCGCTGGTGGGCCTGTTGATCGGCATCGCGATGCTGATCGCCGGGTTCTTTACGCTCGGCAACGGACTCGATCCTCAAGGCCAAGCGACGGGTCTGGGCTTGGTCGGCTTCTTCGTGTTCGCCGCCGGCTGCGGATATTCGCTGTGGAGCGTGATCAAGATCGTTCGGTTTTCATAAAAGCATAAGGAGGAATGACGTGACCCCAGAATTTAAAATGCCCGGTGAAGGAAAGCTATCCGCACGGCCCCTTCACTTTATCTGGATCCTGGATTGTTCCGGTTCCATGAAGGCTAACGGCAAGATCGAAGCCCTGAATACGGCGATTCGCGAAGCGATTCCGTCCCTTCAGCAGGAGGCCAGTAAGAATCCCGAGGCGCAGGTGCTGGTGCGCGCCCTGCGGTTCTCCCGCGGAGCGCAATGGCACATCGCCGTTCCCACTCCCGTGGAGGACGTGAAGTGGGAGGACGTCACGGCCGACGCTCACACCGATATGGGCAAGGCGCTGGCCGCGGTGGCCGAGGAATTGAAAGTGCCGCCGATGAAGTCGCGCTCTCTGCCGCCCGTGCTGGTTCTGGTCTCCGACGGCCAGCCGACCGACGACTTCAGCGTCGGGCTGAAGAAGCTGATGGATCAGCCGTGGGGCCGCGCCGCCGTCCGTATGGCCGTTGCCATCGGCCAGGACGCCGATCTCAGTGTTCTCCAGCGCTTCATCGGAATGGCCCCGGAGGAACGGTGTCCGTTGCAGGCCGATAACGCCGAGGCTCTGGTGGAACAAATCCGCTGGGCTTCCACCGTCGGGCTGCGCGGTTCCTCCAAACCTCTCAACGAACAACCGGAGAAGCCGCCGGAGCCGGTCAAAGTGGCCCAGGGCGCGGACGACGTCTGGTAAGGAGGTTATTCATGCCGGATACCATGCAAAAGAAAGCCTGGAACGTACGGGGAAGCTCCACCAGAGGAGCGTCGCATCTGAGAACGGGTCTGCCCAATCAGGATTCGATCGGCACCTGGTGCGATGAGCCGCGGAGCCGCGCGGTGGTGGTGGTGTCGGATGGGCACGGCAGCGCGCGTCATTTTCGCAGCGACACCGGGTCGCGACTGGCGGTCGAGGCCTCCATGTCCATCCTGCGCGAAGTATCGCTGCCGATCGGCGAGGCGGAGGCGCACGCTTTGAGCCGTCCGATCGTCGAGGCATGGCGCAGCTCGGTGAAGGCACACCTGGACGGACATCCCTTCGAGGCGGCGGACTGGCAGCACGTACCCGATGCCGAGCGCGAACAGGTGCAAGCGGCAGTGGCGGAAAATCCCGTGGTCGCCTACGGAGCCACTTTGCTGGCCGTGCTGGCGGCGGGTGCCGACCTGCTCTTCCTGCAGTTAGGGGATGGCGACATTCTGTGCGTCGGCGAGGACGGCGCCGCCACGCGGCCTATGAACGAAGACAGCCGCCTGATCGCCAACCAGACCACGTCGCTGTGCCAGAACGAAGCGCCGGAGAATTTCCGCTACGCGCAGATGCACGCGGATAGCGGTCCTTTGCCCACGCTGATTCTGCTATCGAGCGACGGCTACTCGAACTCATTCTCCAGCGATGCGGACTTCCTGCAGGTGGGCTCCGATTACCTCAACCTGCTGCGCCAGTTCGGTGCGGAGAAGGTGGAGGCGCAACTCGAACACATCCTCGGCGAAGCTTCGCGGAAGGGTTCGGGCGACGATATCACGCTGGGCATGCTGGAGCGTCTGGGAGGCGCCGTGGCAGTCCCCACACCGGAACCGGCCGTGAGGTCGCAGAGCAAATCCCAACCCCAGGCCCAACCCCAGGCCCAACCCGGGTCTCAACCCCGCGCCCCGGCCGATGGAACAGTGACGCGCCTGCCACACGCGCTCCATGGATACCAGGTCGCGCTGGCCGCCGTGATTCTGCTCGCCGCGGCCGGAGCGGCTCTGGCGTACTGGCGTCCGCCGGCGATCGCCGCGCTGTTCCGCGGCGTGGCCGGACACGGTGCGCCGGCCCTGCGCCTGCCCGGCGGAGAGCGAGTTGCGCTGCGCGCCGGAACGGTTCTCAGCGCGGCGCAACTCCGGCTCAAGCCGCCCTTCGACGGGCCGGTCCTCGAAGTGGCGTCTTCGGAAACAGGACTGCTGCTGCGCAACCGGTCCGGCAGGGAGTGGAGCGCCGCCGGCCCCGGTGGCGCGGAACCGCACAGCGTTGGCGTCCGCGATTCCGTTCCCGCGCGCAACGGTGAGCGGATGTTTTTCGGTGCGGTGCAATTGTTAGTGGTTTCCGACTGAGTCTTCCCCATGGCCAACCAAAGCGCTCTTTTGTCTCCCGGCAGCCGATTACAGACGATGTATTCGCGCAGGTCGGTGATTGTCGGCGATATGCTCGGCGACGGCGGCCAGGGACAGGTGTTCCGCGCCCAATTCGAGGATTCTTTCTGCGCCCTGAAGTGGTACAAGCCGCGCTACCTCCCTCTCGACCCGACGCTGCGGGAGCGCCTGGAGAAATCGATCGAGGTGGGCCCGCCCAATAACCAGTTCTGGTGGCCCTTCGAACTGGTATCGGACATGCGGGAAACCACGTTCGGCTACCTGATGCCGCTTCGCGAGCCAGGGTTCGAGACGATGGTGGACTACATGCGAGGCCGCGTGGAAACCAGCTTCCCGACCATGATCCTGACGTCGTTCCATCTCGCCGACAGCTTTCTGCGCCTGCACGCCAAGGGGCTTTGCTATAAGGACATCAGCTTCGGCAACGTGTTCTTCCATCCGCGCAGTGGCGAGGTACGCATCTGCGACATCGACAATGTAGACGTCAACGGCCGTCCCGGCGCGATCATGGGGACGCCCGGGTTCATGGCTCCGGAAGTGCTTCTCCGCCAGGCCGGACCGAGCACACAGACCGATCTGCATTCCCTCGCCGTCATGCTGTTCAACATCCTCATGATGGGCGATCCGCTCGACGGCCAGCGCTCCTCCGGGCCACCGACGCCCGAGGCCATGCAGGCGATCTACGGCTCGAATCCGATCTTTGTGTTCGACCCGCAGGATGCCTCGAATCGCCCGGTTCCCGGCGAGCAGGACCAGGTGATCGCCCGCTGGAACATTTATCCCAAGTTCATCCGCGGTCTATTTATACGGGCATTCACGGCCGGTCTGCGCGATCCCTTGAACGGCCGCGTGCGCGAAGGCGAATGGCGCGAAGCGATGGCGCACCTGCACGATGCGCTATTCCCGTGCAACCACTGCAGCGGCCTGAACTTCTACGATCGCGAACAGTTGAAGGCGTCCGGCGGGCGCCTGGAGAACTGCTGGGGCTGCGGCCAGCAGCCCACCTTACCGCCGCGCCTTCGCCTGTGCGACAACGTTGTGATGCTGCCTCAGGGAAAGCAACTCTACTCGCACCATTTGGGCAATCAGCGGGCCTACAACTTCACGGCGCCCCTGGCGGAAATCTCGGCGGAGCCGGTGGGCCTGAAAAACCTGTCACTGCAGAAATGGGTCCGCAAAGCACCCGACGGGTCGTTTACCGATGTGCCGCCCGGCTCCTGGGCCCCGTTAGCAAACGGCGCGAAGTTATTCTTCGGATCGGTCGAAGGCGAAGTGCGGATGTAGGGGATCGGAAGGAAGCGCTCACGCGATCATGCCAACACCAGCGTGGAATCATGTTTTCGCGGCTCGCCTTCCGCAAGGGTCAAGCCCCAGACAATACTTTCAAAACTTGCAAACGCAGATGCCGATGCATAGAAGGTACACATCTTCGGCTTTCCCGACGGTTATTACGGGTGTCCTTCTCAACGCCACCGGGATTGAGAGTATGCTCACTGCCAAAGGAACGGTGTTTGCCGCGACGGCGTCACGGACCTCCGGAATCTGCCTTGTTCGACAGGACTGGCCCTACCCGCGCGTCAAGGATTCCAACTCATTCACCTTGCGGATGAGTTCCGTGCGATCCGCGTCCCGGTACTTTTGCGGCAGCAATTTGCGGCTGGTGCACTCCAGAACTGCCACCAGGTTCTGCAATTCGATCTCGGTGGGGTAGGAGGGCGGGACAAAATCGTCGAGCACCGCTTTCACGTCGTCGGGGCCGACAGCCGGGGCATTGGCGAGCGCGCATTGCATGCGGGCGCGGGTCAGGACGGCTTCGATATCGGCGCCGGACAGGCCGACGCTGCGCTCCACAAAGCAGCGCTCGGCTTCGGGCGAAACCTGGGTGCCGCTCTTCTTCAGCATGGCGCGCACCAGGGCGGTGCGCTCCTCTTCGGTATCCGGATAGAAGAGGGCGATGTGTTCTTCGGCGCGGCCCTGGCGTTTCAGGTCCACCGGCAGGAAGTCGGGCCGGCAGGTGAGCAGAAACCAGATCACCTTGCCGCGCAACTCGGTGTT
>ODAK010006703.1_pt1 | contig 11601 bp, 12 predicted proteins | sample 1539591 | NCBI WGS metagenome assembly ODAK01 (sample SAMEA3539303, study PRJEB22396) | soil metagenome | biome: tundra; feature: field; material: soil | place: USA | collected 2010-05 | depth 0.15 m | reverse complement strand
GCGAAGAACAGCCCGCTGAACCTACTTCCTCAGAATGTCCTCGATCGCCGCCAGCGCGCGCGGGTCGTGCTTCTGTCCCAGCCAGAAGACCGCCTTCTTCCGTACGCTCGGATCGCGATGCGACTTCATCAGCTCGATGAGCATCGGAACCGATTCGTCGTTCGGAAGTTGCGACACGGCAAAGACTGCCTTGTCGCGCACCCCCGAGTCGGGATCATCGTCCAGCGAGGCGCGAATGGCGCCGGCGGCCTTGTTTCCCGCCTTTTGCGAGAGCCAGAAGAGGGCCTGGCTGCGCACGTGCGCGGTCGGATCGTGTTTCGCCAGATTGATCAGCGCATCGATCGCGCCCGGCTCTTTCGATCGCGACAAAGCGAAGACCGCCTTTTCGCGCAAATGCGGCGAGGCCGACGGCGACTGCGCGACCGCAAGAACATCCTCATATCCGCGGCGTCCGCGCGTCTGTCCGAGCCAGAACGCCGCCTGACCGCGCGTTCCATCGGGAGCAGTGCTCGAATTCAGAATCCGCTCGAGCTCCGTCGTCGCCGATGCATCCGCATGCATCGCCAGAGTTGACATCACCGATTTGGAGCGATGACCTGTGCTCCCCACCATCGACGCCAGCAGCGCCACGCTCTTCTTCGGGTCGACCCCATCGATCCACGTCACGGCCGCGCCATTCGCGTCGAGTGCACAATCCATCGAATAGCTGCGAACGCGCGCAATCTCGCCGTTCTCGACGCGGTAGACAATCGCAAAGACGTCGGACGACGCGACACGCATGTCGCCCCGATCGCTGCTGTTGAACGAGCTGCCATCGCGGTCCAGGCTGCACGTACCTCCCGTTCGGTAATCGCCGTACGTGGTGAAGCAGCACATGACGTGCTCGCTCTCGATCTCCGGCACGGAGTAGCCGATGAAGGCCGTTTTCGATGCACGGATCTGTGCGCCGAGGTTTGGGGAAGCGGGGATGGAGGTAACGGTGCCTCGGAGAATGCGCGGTTGCTGCGCGGAAACAGCGGCTGCGAGAAGAAGGAGCGCGACGGCCAGAGCAAGCTTTCTCATGGTCGCTTAGACTGTGGTACCACGAGTAAGTTAGCTTGACGGTTGCTGCGGCGATGTACATCTACCACGACACCGTGATCCGGCTCGAAAGGGAGCGCAAGGGACACGATCATTGTCGCTCCAAGGGAGCAGTATTCGACCTGGCCAGACTCGTGAACGGCGAAGGAAAGGCTGTTGATCCGCGGCGCCCGGGCCTGTTGCTGGACAATTCGGCCGGACCGAAGATCATCTACGCCGTCAGCTCAGACTTGGAGGTTCACATCGCCTTTGATGGCGTTCGGGGCGCAGCTGATGCGGTTAAGCATGAAACTCTCTTTCAAAATGCGAATGTTGAAGCCGCGGGCGAGGTTTCCTTCGTCATGGGTCGCGTTTCAGGGATCAACGATCATTCCGGAAGTTACGGAACGTTTGGGAAACTGGTGTCGGACCCCGCGTTCGCGAGAGCGGTCCGACGCGGTTTTTCGCGTACCCTTGTTTTGATGGATCCGTCGGTTCAGAAAAACCTCCGTTCTCACAGGCGGCGATGAGATGACAAAGACGCAGATCGAACAACTGATGACGCGAGACGTCGACGACGTTTCCGAGGCGGCGGTACACCACCCCGCCAAAGAATTGCGTGTCACTCTGAAGAATGCAGCGGCTTTGCTCGCGCGCGAAGAACGGAACAACGATATCGAGGCACGTCTGTTTGTTTTCAAGCTACTTCGATTTGTGCAGGCTGTGCTGGCTGGCGCCGCCGCGCCTGTGTCGGCTCAGGTGGCACGCGATGTCATCGCTTCAGTGCAGATGGTACTAAATCGACATCAGGCGTCGGATGTGAAGAGAGCAGTTCGCGATGTTGTTTCGTTGCTCATCGCCAAAACATCTGCGCGGCCCTTGACGAAGAATCGAGACCTATCTGAGTCAGAACTAATCGCGCTGCTCGCATTGGACAAAGGCATACCATCTGGCAAGCCCTTTTTCTTCAGAAGGTTCGGGGCTCTGAAATCAACATTTGCACGGCACGCGGAAACAGCGAAATCAGCCACCAGGCGAACCAAAACGGTCCCCGCGCCGAAGCGTTTGCTTCCTCGATGAATCCTCCTGCCTGATATACTCCGCTTCCTGATGAGGACCACAACGCCTTTAACTACGCGAACGCCCGAGGGCGCCCCGCCCCGTCGATGATGGTCCGTTTGTAACAAAGACAATCCGACAGGGCCGAGCAATCGGCCCTTTTGATTTTTGAGGCTACTGCACATGCACGTACAACTACCCGACGGTTCCCAACGAGAAGTTCAGGACGGCGCGACTGTCGCCGACATCGCTTTGTCGATCGGCAAAGGCCTGGCGAAGGCGGCTCTCGCCGGCAAGGTCAACGGCAAGGTCGTCGACGTCTACACCCCCGTGCCCGACAACGCGAAGATCGAGATCGTCACGCCGAAGAGCGAGGCTGGACTCGACACCATCCGCCACTCGACTGCCCATCTCATGGCCATGGCCGTGCAGGAGCTCTTTCCCGGAACCCAGGTCACGATCGGCCCGGTCATCGAGAACGGCTTCTTCTACGATTTCGGCACCGAACGGCCGTTCACCGATGACGATCTCCGGCGCATCGAGGAGAAGATGTCCGAGATCGTCAAGCGCGATCTGCCGGTGCGCCGCGAAGAGCTGAGCCGCGACGAAGCGATCGCCACGTTCGAAAAGCTCGGCGAGAAGTACAAGGTCGAGATCATCAAAGGCATCCCCGGCGATGAGCCGCTGTCCATCTACCGCCAGGGCGAATGGTTCGATCTCTGCCGCGGACCGCACGTCCCCTCCACCGGCCGCCTCGGCGCGTTCAAGCTCACGTCAGTCGCCGGTGCATATTGGCGCGGCGATGAGCACAACGCCATGCTCCAGCGCATCTACGGCACCGCCTGGGCGGACAAGGACGAACTGTCGGCGTACCTGAAGCGGATCGAAGAGGCGCACGCGCGCGATCACCGCAAGCTGGGCAAGCAACTCGACCTCTTCACCTTCTCGCACTTCGCGCCGTCGATGCCGATCTTCCTGCCGAAAGGCGCGGCCATCTACAACGAGCTGATCGACTTCGTGCGCCGCTTCTACGCGCGCGACGGATACAGCGAAGTTGTCACGCCTCTGATCTGGGACACCGAGATCTTCAAAATCTCCGGCCACTACGAGAACTACAAAGAGAACATGTTCTTCTCGGAAGTCGATGAGCGCGAGTACGGTGTGAAGCCGATGAACTGCCCCGGCCACACCCAGATCTTCGCGATGGAACGGCGTTCGTACCGCGACCTGCCGATCCGCTACGCCGACTTCGCGCGTCTGCACCGCTACGAGCGTTCGGGCGTGACGCACGGCCTCGTACGGGTCCGCTCGTTCGCGCAAGACGACGCCCACCTCTTCGTCACGCCCGACCAGATCGAGCCGGAGATCGACCGCGAGCTGCGTCTCATCAAAGAGATCTACGACATCTTCGACTTCAAGGAAGTGCGCATCGCGCTCTCCACGCGTCCCGAGAAACGACTGGGGACGGATGAGATCTGGGACAACGCCGAGCGCGGTCTCGAGAACGCCCTGAAGAAGAATGGCGTCGATTACCACATCAATCCGGGCGAAGGAGCCTTCTACGGCCCGAAGCTGGAGTTCCAGGTCACCGACGCCATCGGCCGTCCCTGGCAGCTCGGCACCATCCAGCTCGACTACGCTCTGCCCGAGCGCTTCAAGCTCAGCTACATCGGCGCCGACAACAGCGAGCATCAGCCGGTCATGATCCACCGCGCAATACTCGGCTCGCTGGAGCGGTTCATCGGCATCATCATCGAACACTTTGCCGGTGCCTTCCCTGTTTGGCTCGCACCGGTTCAGGCATCGGTGTTGCCGTTGTCGGAGAAGTTCCTCGACTACGGGCGTGAGACGGCGGGGAAACTACGGGCGGCCGGTCTGCGCATCGAGACCGACGAATCGAACGAGAAGCTCGGCGCGAAGATCCGCGACGCGCAACTCAGGAAGATCCCGTACATGCTGGTGGTCGGCGAGAAGGAAGTGGCGGCAGGAACGGTGTCGGTCCGGAAGCGGACCGGGGGCGATCAGGTCTCGCTTTCGATCGATGAATTCGTGGCTCAGGCCAGAGCGGTCATCGCAGCCCGCTCGTTGACTTTGTAGTGTTTTATTCGTAGATTTCGCGCTTCCGCGCTAACGGCTAACAGGAGGATTTCGCATTTTTCCACCACGACGAGGATCGCGATTCGACCGGAAACCCACAGAGCCTGAGTCCAGAATCAATGACATGATCCGCGGCATCGCTGAGGTTCGCCTCATCGGAGCCGATGGATCGCAGATCGGTGTCGTTCCCCTGCAGCAGGCGCAGGAAATGGCCCGAGAGAAGGACCTCGACCTCGTCGAGATCTCGCCGACGGCGAATCCTCCCGTCTGCAAGGTCATGGATTACGGCAAGTACGTCTTCCAGCAGAAGAAGAAACAGACCGAGGCCAAGAAGAAACAGAAGGTGATCGTCGTCAAGGAGGTGCAGTTCCGCCCCCGCATCGACGAGCACGACTTCGATTTCAAGAAGAACAACATCATCCGTTTCCTGCAGCACGGCGACAAGGTCAAGGCATCGATCCGTTTCCGCGGACGCGAGATGACGCACATGGAGCTCGGCCGCGCAGTCCTCGACCGCCTCCTGCTCGAGATCAAAGAGTACGGCGCCGGCGAGAATGCGCATCCCGACATTCAGGGAAACCGCATGACGATGGTGATATCGCCGGTGAAGTAGGACAAGGAATTCAACACCACTTCATCAAGTTAGGGACCAAGCTATGCCGAAGAGTAAAACGCACCGAGGCGCCGCCAAACGTTTCAAGAAGTCCGGAACGGGCAAGCTTCAACGGAATCACGCCTTCCATTCGCACATCCTCACCAAGAAGTCCGCTGGCCGCAAAGCGGAGCTGGGGAAGGAAACGAGCGTGTCGAAGGCGAACGAGAAGACCGTGAAGCGCATGATCCCGTACATGTAGACTGTCATCTGCCGCCGTCCGCTTTCCGGTTTTCCCGAGAGTCGGCACCCGACAGCCGACACCCACCAACTCGAGCGAGGCGTGGTAAATCACCACTCCTGACCCGCCCGCTCTTAAGGAACCAAACGAGGAGAAACAATGCCGAGAGTCAAACGGGGTACCAAACGTAAAGACCGCCGCTCCAAGATCCTGAAGCTCGCCAAGGGTTACTGGGGAATGAAGTCGCGCGGTCACCGGATCGCGAAGCAGCAGGTTGAGAAAGCGCTCAACTCCGCCTTCGCAGGCCGCAAAGATCGCAAAGGTGATTTCCGGAAGCTCTGGATCGCCCGCATCAACGCCGCCGCCCGCATCAACGGGATTTCCTATTCGAAGCTCATGGCCGGCCTCAAAGCCTCCGGCTCGCTCGTCGACCGGAAGATCCTGGCCGACATCGCCGTCCGCGATGCCGCCGCCTTCACCGCCATCGTCGAAAGCGCGAAAGGTGCACTGAACAAGCAGCAGCTTCGCACCGCCCTCGACAAAGAGACCGCAGCGAAGCACCCGGCCGCGAAGCAAGCCTCCGCATAAAACGTCACCACTGACTCCCACTGAAAACGCGGGCCTCGTGCCCGCGTTCTTTTTGTGTGTCATGCCACGGACGCTGCCACGGCTCATCTTTTCGAACGACTTCGCGGGCTCAAGCGGTGTTCGTCGTTGCACCCGGAAAGCGGCTCCGGAATTCCGACTTTCTCAACTGGAGCGGCAACAGTTGGATCTCGTCGGCGATTTCATTCGCGTTCGAATACGGAAGACGAAGAGGCTCACGGCGTGTTGGTAACGCGCGACGGCTAGCTGTGCCTCGGAGACGACGATTCGGAGCGCTCTCGTTTTCGCTTCCACTACCTGTGACACAGCGCAGTGCGCGCACTTGGCGGGGGCCTGCGCACCGCTTCAAGTCATCAACGGATTCTCGTCCAAAGTCGATCAATATGACCGAGCGGCACGCCCGCGTGAACGAAGCCGCAATGTTCATTAACCCATTCATCGATACATCTTGTTGAATGCGTCGCGAGACAGCGGCTCCGCAGGAGTTGCAATCTCCGTCGCAGTTCCACCTTTCACTGCCAGATACCGGATAGGCAGTTGCGCGGTCTCTGCGGCGGCGACGCATCGCTGCATGACCTCGTAGTCGTGTGTTGCGATCATGACCACGCCGCCCGCCTTGCGCAGACTCGCGCCGATCGTACTCACCATGCACAGCGCCCTCTCGAACTGCAAAGGATCCAGAGCCGAGAACGACTCGTCGAACACGCAGAGCGGCGTGTTCAACTTCGCAGCACAGAGCATCATCAGGGCTTGGCGTTGGCCGGTGGAAATTTCGGCGATCGGCGCGCGGCTGAGGACCGCTTGACGCAGGCTTTCTTCCACGTTCTTGTCTCCAAGCAGCCAATTGCGGACGTAGCGTTCACTCGTACGCAGATATAGACGGGCCACGTCGATGGCGGGCATCCACGATTCGACCCCCGCTAACGGCTCGTGATCGAGATACAGAAACCGCTCCGGGCGTCGGACAGGAGGCGAGACTTCGAACGGGCCGAAGCCGCACAGCGCCTTGAGCATGGCCGTCTTTCCGCTCCCGTTCGGCCCGACGAGTACGACGAAGCAGCCGTCCAATTGCATGCCGGTAGCGATCTTCAGGACGATCTGGCCGGTTCGCTTTACGCGCAGGATTGTGTCGCTTCTGATATTCATGCTGAACGAGGCTTTCGCGGAAGGTGCTTCACAACGAGCTGGAATGAAAGGATCAATATCGCAAGGGCGAACGCCGCGAAGCCCTCTTTCATGTCTGCCGCCCATCGCGGCAACTGAAGGTCGGCACCCATGACAAAGATCAGCGCCCACAGCGTGCCGATCGTGAGGGTGATCAGCAGCCTCACCCATATCCGTGCGCGCCATGCTGCGAATTGGGCAACACCCGCGGCAATCACGCCGATCAGGATCGGCTGAAATGCGTAATCCCGTGAAGTAGAGCTATCCAGATAGAGACTCATGCAGCCGCCAAGACCGGCGATGAACTCACCGAAGAAGAGCGGGGCGAGATAAATGGGCACGAAATCGACGACCTTGCCGTCGGACCCGAACCGTCCTGCAAAATCGGGTGACTGCGAGAACGCCACCGCGCGCAGCCCACGGTAGGTGCCGGTGTAAAAAATGATGACGGTCACGCACGATAACAGCAGCACGATCAGAATGACGTCGGCGACGAGTACCGGCGGCGGAGAGATCTCTTGCGGAAGCTTGGCCATGCCCCCGTCGGCGAGGACGAGTCCCGTGCCGTATGCGAGAAAATATGTGATTACGCCTGCAGTAACGCGATCGACGCCGGCGACTTCGTGAAGAACAGCGGCGGCGACAGCCGTGCCGAGCCCCACAAGAGCCGCGGTACCGACAAGGATGGCGCAATCGGCCACTACCGAGCCGGTCAGGAAATTGCGTCCTACGCCGGCCGCCAGAAAGGCCGTGCCGAGTGCCGCAATCGACAGGAATCTCGCGATCTGCGCGGAGCAGAACATCGCTACGGCGAAAAGGCCGGAGACGAGACAGTACTTCAGTATCAGGAGGAAACCGAGTGATGTCATTCGTCAGATCACTTCACGACATGAACCGGCGTCCCCCATTTCTCGGGCGGGGTGAGCCCCAGGTCAGAAGCAACGCGCTCGTTGATGTACACCTGTGGCTTGTCAATTTCCCCAATGGGCATGTCGGCTGGATTCTTGCCGCCGACGAGGATGTCGTGCACCATTCGCGCGGAAAGCGTACCCAGATCGTAATAACTCACCGCGACGCTGAAGAGCGCTCCGCTCTTGACGGAATCGACGTCACAGTCGAACGCCGGCAGGCGGACCGTCGCCGCGGCTCTCAGGGCAGGGCCCATATTGGAATGAACGAGATTGTCGGTCGGCAGACAGAGCGCCTGAATCGAGTGGGCATTCGCAGCGATGGCGGGTGAAATCTCCACTGCGGCGTGGATAGGAATCCGCTTGATATTCAGCTGCTGGGTGCGCGCCACTCTCTCGAGGGCTTCCACCGCCAGTCTCGAGTTGTCCTCGCCCGGGTTGAAGATGACTCCTACCGTCTGGACGTGCGGCATCAGGGCGCGCAGGAAGCGTAGATGTTCAGCAAACGGCGGCAGGTCCGTCGTGCCGGTGATGTTCGCCCCCGGCTTGGCGGCCGAGGCAACCAACCCGGTTCCCACGGGATCGGTTGCACCGCCGAGGACGATCGGCATCGTTTTCGTTCTTGCCTTGAGTTGAACGGCACAAGGCGTCCCAAGCACGAATGCGGCGTCGTAGCCGCCTCGAACGATCGTATCCGCATACATCGCAACCGACCCTTCGTTGCCGTTCGCGTTGTACGTCTGGAATTGCGTATTGGCCATCGCCGGGTCGCGGGCAATCGCCTCGCGAAACCCTTTCTCCATGGCGTCGATGGCGGGATGCTCCACGATCTTGAAAATCGCGATCCGTTTTGGGCGAGGCGTCTGCGTCGTCGGTTGAACGGCCGACTCTCTGTTGTCGCAGGCGGACATCAACAGGATCAGCAACGATGCAATGAGGCAGGAAATTGATTTGATTCGCATGTTAGCTCCTTTAACCACACTCGACAGGCGCCGCACGAGGACGGCGAGCGCGGTGGACGCGACCAGCAGCAAGCCTGCCGCGAAGACGGCCTGGGTTTCTAGAATTGAACATTCGGATGAACCACTCTCTAGGAGTGACGGTACCGCACATTTCCCTACCCCGCGGTTCGAGATATTTCAAAAACGATGCTCGACTGCGACGTTCCCGAGACCCAACTCGCAAAGCTCCAAGGTCATGCGTGGACGGGCGGCTGAGCTGGAGCGTGAGAATCCATTGGTCTTCCCGCAAAGAACATCGCTGGCAGCGAGGTCGCCGACCAACCCGCCCCAGCGTGCCGTCCGAGACGTTCCCGTACAGCGCGGCGAGGTCGGAGGCCAGATTGTACAGTCTCTGCACCGAGTCGCAAATCAGCACCACGTCACGATGAGATCGGTCCGGTATCTGTACCGCGGCGGCAAAAACGCGTTCGCCGCGATCTTCAGGGAAGAGGTGGGTCGATCTCGGTCACGGGTCACGTCGTCGGATAGCTGCCGAGCCTTCTTCCTGCCAGCCCAGTCGCTGATCCCGGCGAAGGCGGTGTGCCCGAAGACTCATCTGTGATCCGGGCCCGCGGAGCTTCGAAACGGACGGACATCAGGTCGGAACCCTCAGAAAGCAGAGAGCCTGGCACCTCATCGTGAAGCCGAAGTAGTACATGCAGGGTAGGGAAATCCTCTGCGGCGACACTCCACTGGTGAAACAATCCATCCAAGTGAGGTGTGTCGCAATGGTTGAAGACGTCGAAACTCCGGAAGAGCAGGCAAAGAGAAAGCGCTCGGAAGCTCGAACGCAGGTTGCGGAATACATGAACAACTTCGCGACAGCGCTGGTCGTCTCTGCGGCCATCCCTGGTATCGCGTCGATGTTCTTCCACCGTGACTGGGTGGTCGGGGCGGCAATGGTCGTCGTCGCTGTTGCCTATTTTTTCTATCTCGTGGCGGCCTTCGTGTTTCCACATGACCACGACCACCGCTTCCGGCATGTCGTCTATCAAAGTGCCGCGTTCATCGTGTTGGCACTATCGCTTCGCGCGTTCGGCTTTCATGAAGACGTCGCCGAAATCCGCAAGTCGGTAGTCGGCGCGGTGACGCACGTCGGTGCTGCTGCGCCGATGGACGCGAGGTCCGTCGGTGAGCTTGCCGCCGTCATGATCCTATTCATCCTAGTCGAAATAGCAGCGTTCGTCGCTCAGGACGTCGATGAGGCGCGCATTCAAGTAATAGATGTAGGCAAGGAGGTCAAGAAAATCGAGAAAACCGTGAAAGAGGTTGCGCTCGATATGAAAAATACAGCCGAGGGGCTGATCGCATTGGCGCATCTGGATCCGTCTGTCATGACCGAGGCCATTGCCCTAACCCGTCTCTGGTCCCAACGTGCACCAAACCTCGGCGAAAAGAGCGCTGGAATCGCACAGCGTTGCTGGCGGATCCTGCTTCAGAAGTATCTGCAGGAGGAGCAGCACGACTTTTGGCCGTTAGGTCGGGACGAGGGTATGCGACTCGAAGGCATTCCCCGTTGCGTTCGCCCTGTCGGCGATTTCAGGCAGGAAGATGTTTCCTACTTCGCGACAAACGTCGGTTTCTATGTCAAATTTCTCGCCGCGCTCGTCCACGAACTGCAAACGTCGAAAGCTAAGGATCAAAAGGTTTGTATAGCTGTTGTCACAAATGTACTCCCTGCGCATTGGTGGAACTGGCCCTTTGAGCCTGGAGAATGGCATGCATTCAGCGCTATTGAAGAACTCAGGAAAGAGATGCGGAAGATTGCTCAGGGAGGCGCTCAAGTCGATCGGGTGATCGCAGTTGAGCCCAATAAAACCACCGATCTCGAGAAGCCGAATGGTCTTGGCCTCTGGTCGGAGCAACTCCTTAACGAGATGCTCGAGAATTGGCAGATTCTCGCCGACAGGTCGGGACCGAGGCCGACAGAAACCGTCTTCTGTTCCCCCCAGTTTGAAACAACGAAAGAGGAAATTGGAGCCATTGCCTTCAAATCGTTCCCGGAGCCGTTAAAAAATGGCGCTCGCTCGGATTTGAGCGGTGCGCGTATCTATCCGATGATCATCAATCCGACAGGGCAAACCTATCAAACAACAAATCATACATGGGAGGAGAAGCCACTTAGCGAGGCTTATCAGGAGCTTCAGGGTACAGGCAAATACTGGCCGTTGCGAGTGACGCCTACGGTCCAGAGTACCGTTGATTCGCACTTCGATGTAATGTTCATCGGTATTGGCTCAAAGGACGCGGGCGGCGAACTGGCCGGAGTCTGGGACACCGACGAGGTCGACTGGGGCATGTGCCTCATGAACAGCTACGACGCCCACGTGGAAACGATGTTTCTCTCTGTCATTTCCGATCAAAGCGCTCAGAAGCAGTACCAATGGTGGCGGAGACAGCTGGAGGACACGGTCGCCTGGGAAAAAGACGTACGGCCCAAAGCGGCGAAGAACGAGATGACGACGGATGTACCTTCGTAAACGGTCCCTGCGCCGTCAGTCAAGTGAGGGCCGGAACGCGGGCCAGACGAACCTGGTCGTGAATCCTCTGCCTCTGAAAAACGAAGATCCGCGGCACTAGGCCGAGGTTGTGGCGCAGTCAAAGCGATGAAGAGTCGTCGGTGCACACGCGTATCGAGATATCAAAAAACTGTGTTTTGCTTGGGTGAACGAACCGCGGCTGGGACCGCCACCAGAGAAGCGTTGATCAACATAACGCTCGATTTTTCGGCGAGGAACGTTCGATCGTTCGAACATGGGTCGCGAATTGGAAGGCGACAGCAAGAACTGTCCACGCCCGATCGATGCATTTAGAGGCCGTGATCTTTCGTCGTTTGGTCGGCCACAGGTCCGCTCACAGCCGTCGCTTCGGCAG
>ODAK010006702.1_pt1 | contig 11601 bp, 8 predicted proteins | sample 1539591 | NCBI WGS metagenome assembly ODAK01 (sample SAMEA3539303, study PRJEB22396) | soil metagenome | biome: tundra; feature: field; material: soil | place: USA | collected 2010-05 | depth 0.15 m | reverse complement strand
TGTGCGGGAACGCCAGCAGCACGGTCGAGTTCGTCAGCACGCTGAAGATGTTCTTCAGCTCGGCGCGCCCCGTCGCATGGTTGACCGTGTAGCCGACCGGATGCTGCATCCACGAGTTGGCGGCCAGGATGAAGTACGCCGAGAGCGCCGTCCCGAACGCGACCAACCAGGCGCAGGCGAGGTGGACGCGCGGCGAGAGCCGGCCCCAGCCGAACAGCCACAGGCCGATGAAGGTCGACTCGAGGAAGAACGCCATCAGCGCCTCCATCGCCAGCGGCGCGCCGAAGATGTCGCCGACGTAGCGGGAATACAGCGACCAGTTCATGCCGAACTGGAACTCCTGGACGATCCCCGTGACGACGCCGATCGCCATCGAGATCAGGAAGAACTTGCCCCAGAACTTCGTCATCCGCAGATAGACCTCTTTGCCGCTGCGGTACCAGAGCGTCTGGCAGAGGGCCACCCAGCCGGCGAGCCCGATCGACATAGGCACGAAGATGAAGTGGAACAGCGTCGTGATGCCGAACTGGGTTCGGGCCCAATCGAGGGTGTTCACAGCTCGCACGCTACGTTCGCGTCGGGGGTGCGGTCATCGGGGCGGCTGCGCAGCGGTGGTTCGGAGAACTACGTAGGGGTCGGCCCGGCGCGGGTCCTGGGAGCGCTCACCCGGTTGGCTGTGCGTTCTGCGAGGCGGCTGCGTTGGGGGCGAGGTCGGCGAGCGTCAGTGGCTGGCGCGGCGGGTGCTCGATCACGATCTTCGATGAGACGCCCAGCTTGGCGTCGGCGTGCAGCAGCTCGCCGCTGGCGAGCGCTCGCCAGGCTGGCTCCTCGTCCATCGGCTCGCTGGCGATCACGACGGCAGGGCGCTCGCCTAGATCGCCGGAGCGCACATGCACCGTGCCGGCGGGGCTGCCGTGGTCGAGGTGGAGAGCGCCGAGTGTGCCGCCGGGCGCGCGCTCGAGCACGTAGAGCCCGTGGGTCTCGGGGTAGCGCAGCGCCCACAGCTCATCGCGCGTCGTAAGAACGACGTTCAACGCGAACAGCGGCAGCTCGTCGGCCACCCAGCGGGCCGCGGCGACCAGCCCGGCGGTTACGTCGCCGCCGTGGCGGTCGGTCTCCAAGCTGACGAGCGCGAAGAAGCGCTCCGAGTCCGTGTCTCCGCTGACCAGCGCGCGGTAGTCCCCGAGCCGCGCCTCGAGCTTGGGCAGATCCTCGATCACGCCGTTGTGCGCCAAGAGGCGACCGCGCTGCTCGAACGGATGAGTGTTCGCGGGCGTGAGACCGCCGGTCGAGGCGTAGCGGATGTGCGCGACGAACGTCTTCGAGTGGACCTCGCGCGCCTCGCGCGCGAAGGCGCGGTCCTCGAACGCGGCGACCGGCTGTTTGTCGACCCGCGGCGAGCCGTCCGCCGCGTAGTAGCCGAGGCCCGTGCCGTCAGGCTCGCGCCTGCTCTGGACCACCAGGCTGTCGGGCGCCGCCACCAACCAGAAGGTGGCGCGCACCCGATGCGGTGCGGCAGACATCCCATACAACCGGCACATCGCTGCAACATACGCCGCCGCGGGCTTGAGCCCCTGGGGAGCCCACGCTGGTCGCAAAACGCCGCGACGGCCCGGAGCGGGCGAGACGCTAGCCCGTCGCCTCGGCTGCCAGTTCATCGAGCAGCGTCGCCATCTGCTCGAGCGTCGACCGCTGAGCCGCGACGTCATAGACGGCCGCCAGCTCGAGCGGGTCGCGGTAGCCCAACAGCACGTCGTCGACGTCACGCCAAACCAGCATCCGCAGGGGAAGCTCGATTCCGATCCGCGGATCGCTTGCCATCAGCGCCGTCCCGCTGCGCGGGCTTCCGAACACCACGACCTGCTCGTCCGCGAGCTCCAGGCCGACCGCGCGAGCGCCGCCGGCGTGGTCGATCCGCGCGAACACCGTCAGCCCGCGGCGCTCGATCGCCTCGATCAGCGAGCTCATCGTCTCGGCGTGAGGGGACCTGCTGCGCTTGACGATCACGCTCGGCATTGTCCCTCACCAGGCGCGCGTCGGCCACCCTCTAGGATCAGAACTTGTGCGGCGCCTGACCCTCCCCCAGCCGACTTCAGCTCCGTCGTTTCGACTGGCGGGCGTGAGGTAGTCAGCAGCGTGCAGCGGAACATCTCGCGAGCGATCCGAGGCCGGTTGTGAACCGTAAGTGGTGGACCCTGATAACGGTCTGCATCGGCACCTTCATGCTGCTGCTCGACATCACGGTCGTGAATGTCGCGCTGCCACGGATCCAGGCGGGGCTGAAGGCTAGCTTCACCGATCTGCAATGGGTGATCGACGCGTACGCGCTGACGCTCGCCGCGCTGCTGCTGACCGCCGGGTCGCTCGCCGACAAGCTGGGGCGCCGACGGATCTTCGCCATCGGGCTCGTCGTCTTCTCGGTGTCCTCGCTGGTCTGCGGGCTTGCACAGTCGCCGCTGATGCTGAACCTCTCGCGCGGCGTGCAGGGGGTCGGCGGCGCGATGATGTTCGCAACCTCGCTCGCCCTGCTGGGGCAGGCCTACCGCGGTCGCGATCGCGGCGTGGCATTCGGTGTCTGGGGCGCGGTCACCGGCGCGGCCGTGTCGGTCGGGCCGGTCGTCGGCGGCGGCTTGACCCAGGGGTTCAGCTGGCGCTGGATCTTTCTCGTCAACGTCCCGATCGGGGTCGTCGCGCTCGCCCTGACGACGGCCAAGCTGGAGGAGTCGAGGGACCCGCAGGGCGCGCGGCTCGACATCCCCGGGTTCGTCGCCTTCACCGCCGCGCTGGGTACGCTCGTGTTCGCGCTGATCGAGTCGAGCCTCAAGGGCTGGGGCAGCGTCGTCGTCGAGGGCTGCCTTGTCGCGAGCGTCGTGCTGATCGTGGCGTTCGTGCTGATCGAGCGGCGCACTCGCGCACCGATGCTCGATCTGGCGCTGTTCCGCAGCCCTGCGTTCGACGGCGCGTCGTTCGTCGCCTTTGCGGTGTCGGCGTCGATCTTCTCGATGTTCCTCTACCTGACGCTCTACCTGCAGGACATCCTCGATCTCTCTCCGCTCGGCGCGGGCCTTCGCTTCCTGACGCTCTCCGGCGTGGTCCTGATCACGGCCGGCCTCGCCGGGCGACTGACGACGGTCGTGCCGGTGAGGCTGCTGATGGGCGTCGGGCTGCTGCTCTCCGGCTTGGCCATGCTGCTGATGCGCGGCCTGACGGTCAGCTCGCACTGGACTCACCTGCTGGCCGGATTGATCGTCGGCGGCGCCGGCGTCGGCCTGGTCAACCCGCCGCTCGCGTCCACCGCGATCGCCGTCGTGCCGCCGCACCAGGCCGGCATGGGGTCCGGCATCAACAGCACCTTCCGCCAGGTCGGCATCGCCACGGGCATTGCGGCGCTCGGTTCGATCTTCACGAGCGAGATCCGCTCGCACGTCACCGCCGGGCTGCGCGCCGCACACCAGGGCGGCCCCAACGCGCTCGTCAGCGCAATCTCGAACGGCCAGACGCAACAGGCGATCGGCCGCCTGCCGCCACAGTCGCGCGCGGCCGTCGCCGGTATCGCGCGCGCGAGCTTCATCGCCGGCCTCAACGACCTGTTCCTCGTCGCGGCGATCGTCGCCTTCGCCGGCGGGGTCGCTGCGCTCGCGCTGATTCGCTCGCGGGACTTCGCCGCGCAGAGCGCCGGCGAAGGGAGCGCTCAGAGCGCCACGGAGATGGTCGAGCCGGCCGGAGCGTAGGGGGCCGCGAGCCGGGCCACGCGGTGCTAGCCGCGGATACGATCGCGGCCATGCGTGTCGCTTTTGCCACCTGCTCGGCGCTGCCCGACGGCTCGCCGGACGACCACGCCGCAGCCGAGCAGCTCGCCGCCGATCAGCTCGCCTGGGATGACCCGTCGGTCGACTGGGATGCCTACGACCGGGTGATCCTCCGCTCGCCGTGGGACTACGCCCTCCGCGTCGAGGAGTTCGTCGCCTGGTGTCGGCGGGTGGGTAGCAAGCGGCTGCGCAACAACGCCGAGACCGTGGCGTTCAACGCCGACAAGCGCTACCTCTCGGCGCTGTCGTGCCCGACCGTGCCGACGGTGTTCCTCGCGCCGGGCGATCCGCTTCCGCGGTGGGAGGGAGAGCTGGTCGTGAAGCCCAACATCTCGGCGGGCGCACGCAACACCGGACGCTTCGGCGCCGAAAGCGCGCCGGACGCACGGGCGCTCGTCGAGCGGATCCACGCGAGCGGTCGCGTCGCGCTCGTCCAGCCCTACCTGCGCTCGGTCGACGAGCGGGGCGAGACCGCCCTGGTCTTCATCGACGGAGAGCTCTCACATGAGCTCCACAAGCGCGCCGTCCTCGCCCCCGACGAGGTCGCCCCGACAACCGAGGGCCCGCTCGCCGTGGCTACCGCGATGCTCGACGAGGACCTGGTCGTGGCGAGAACGGCGCACGAGAACGAGCGCAAGCTGGCGCGCCAGATCGTCGCCGAGGTCGCCGGGCGCTTCGGCACGCCGCTCTACGCGCGCGTGGATCTCGTGCACGAGGACGGTCACCCCATGCTGCTCGAGCTCGAGCTGATCGAACCGAGGCTCTACTTCGAGCAGGCCAGCGGAGCGGCGGAGCGCTTCGCGGCCGCCGTGCTGGCGGGCTGAGCGCAGCCGGGCTCATTCCCCGCTAGCGCGCCCAGTCCAGCGTGCGGGCGACCGCCTTCTTCCATTGGGCGTACTCACGCTCGCGCAGTCGCGGGTCCATCCGCGGCTCCCAGCGGCGATCCTCGGACCAGCGCTCGCGCAGCTCGTCGAGGTCTGACCAGAAGCCGACGGCCAGGCCCGCGGCGAAGGCTGCGCCGAGCGCTGTGGTCTCGGTGACCACCGGGCGGATCACCGGCACGCCGAGTACGTCGGCCTGGAACTGCATCAACAGCTCGTTGGCGCACATGCCGCCGTCGACGCGCAGCTCGCGCAGCGCGAGGCCGGCGACCGCGTTCGCGGCGTCGGCGACCTCGCGGGTCTGCCAGGCCGTGGCCTCCAGCGCCGCGCGCGCGATGTGGCCGCGGTTGGCAAAGGCGGTCAGCCCGACGATCACGCCACGCGCGTCGTCGCGCCAGTGCGGCGCGAAGAGGCCCGAGAAGGCCGGCACGAAGTACACGCCGCCGTTGTCCGCGACCGTGCTCGCAAGCTCCTCGATCTCGCCGGCTGAGCTGATGATGCCCAGGCGGTCGCGCAGCCACTGGACGAGTGCCCCGGTGACGGCGATCGAGCCCTCCAGGACGTAGGCGGGCTTGGCGTCGCCGAGCCGGTAGCCGACGCTGGTCAGCAGCGCCTCGCAGTGCACGATCTGCTCGCCGGTGTTGACGAGCAGAAAGGAGCCGGTGCCGTACGTGTTCTTCGCCTCGCCGCGCGCGAAGCACGTCTGCCCGAACAGCGCGGCCTGCTGATCGCCGAGCATGCCCGCCAGCGGCCGCCCGCTCAGCGCCGTGAGCGAAGCCTCGCCGTAGATCTCACTGCACGAGCGGATCTCGGGCAGCATCGCGCGCGGGATCCCCATCAGCTCGAGGCTCGGCTCGTGCCAGTCGAGCGTCTGCAGGTCCATCAGCAGCGTGCGGCTCGCGTTCGTCACGTCGGTTGCGTGTACGCCGCCGTTCGGGCCCCCAGTCAGGTTCCAGAGGATCCAGCTGTCGATCGTGCCGAAGGCGAGCTCCCCGTCCTGCGCCCGCGCGCGCGCGCCGTGCACGTGATCGAGCAGCCAGCTGATCTTCGGCCCGGAGAAGTAGGTCGACAGCGGCAGCCCGACGCGCTGGCGCAGTCGATCGACTCCAGCGTCGCCGGCCAGCTCGCGCACCAGATCGGCCGTGCGCGTGTCCTGCCAGACGATCGCGTTGTGGATCGGCTCGCCGCTGCGGCGATCCCAGATCACGGTCGTCTCGCGCTGGTTGGTGATCCCGATCGCGGCGATCTCGCCGGCGGGCGAGCCGGCGGCGGCGAGCGCGCCGTCGATCACCTCCTGCGTATTCCGCCAGATCTCGCGCGCATCGTGCTCGACCCAGCCCGCCCGCGGCGTGAGCTGCTCATGCTCGCAGCGCTCGAACGCCGCGATCCGCCCGTCGCGCGTGAACAGGACGAAACGGGTGCTGGTCGTTCCCTGGTCGATCGCGCCTACGTAGGTGGCCATGGAGGTCCTTTGAACACACTCAGGTTCGCGCGCCGAGCGGCGCGAAGCTCGCTGGTGGCGGTCGAGCTCGACTGTAGCGGCGCCGGCGCAGGACTGAAAGCTGAGCGTGAGCGGTTTAGTGGGGTGGCCGAGACGATGCCTGTGCTCCATCCACCGTCGAGCGCTCAGCGTGGCATCCGAAGTCCACGCGACAGCCGACAACGTGACATCGGCTGCCTCGGTGTCGGCGAGTGACGAGACTGAGGTTGATGGGACCCGGTTCATCGGTCCAATTTGGGTGAGAGCCGGTGGCTGGGATGACGTGTGGCGGCTGCAGCCACTTCCGCTACTGCGCCGGCGCTCTCCGTTGTGTCTGGGTGGCACCGGGGTGTGACGACATCTGGAGCAGGCTCTCGCTCGCGGGTGTGTCGGGGAGGCTTTGTGCGGCGAACTCGGTGACCGCTACCACCTTGCTCGGATATGCGAGCCCGGGAAGATCGTTTGGGTTTGACACCACGGTGACGGTCCGGACGGGGAGGAAGGTCTTGCTGTCGACGTACAGCAGGACCGAAACCGGCGGGGCGGTGCAGACCGTGGAGCCGCACAGGTTGCCCGTCACGTTCGCGGGCGTCGGCACGGGGATGTCGATCCGCAGCTCGTACACTGGGTTGCCCCCGATCGTCGTCTGCCCGATGAGCTGTATGTTCTGGGCGCCCGCCTGTGCCCGCTGATACATGCTCTCGATGTTGGCGATCGAGAGGTCCCCGACCTCGGGGTACGTCAGCGAGGGCGGAGTGAAGTCGGTGAAGGTGGTGAGCGTGTTGTCGGCAGCCTCGTAGAACACGTTCGTGTTGGTGTTCGTGTTCGTGACGGACTCGTCACCGTTGCTATCGATCTGGTGCTGCAGGCTGCCGTCGGGGCTTAGCCACTCCTGGTAGGTGTTGGTTAACGTGTCGTTGGCCGGGTCGGCACTGATCCCGGCGGCGATCGTGGCGGGGTCGGTGGATTGGCACTGGGACGGGTCTGCCGACGCACAAGGCGTGCCGCCGTCGTAGTTCTGCGCTTGGAGGTAGAGGGTCGTGTTGGGCTGGTCGAGCGCGGCGGCCGCGCGGGCGATCACCGCCGCTTGCGCGACTCCCGTGCGGGGACCGCTCAGTGACAGGACCAGCGCGAGCACGGCGGCCGCTAGCGCTATCGGGATCGCCGCGAACGCCAGGCGGCGCGGCGACGGGCGCCAGCCGCCCGCCGGACGGTCAGCCGCGGCCGTTGCTGGAGCCGTGGTGACGCTGGCCCGGCGCGGCGGCCGGCCGGGCACATCGCCGTGGGCTTCCCGGCGCGCGGGACGGCCTGCCAGCAAGAGCGCCAGCTGTGCCCGCCGCGGTCGGAGGCTCCGATCCGCCGGATCGTCGGTCGGAGCGGGGTTCTCGGCGACGACCAGTTTGAGCTGGTCCAGCAGGCGATCCTCGAAGCACCGGCGCGGGGTCTGCATGGTCACGGTGATACCTCCAGCGGTCGGGCGGGAGTGGTCGAGTCTTCGCCTAGGAGCTGACGTCGCAGCGTGGTACGGGCACGGTGCAGGCGCACGCGTGCCGTGGCCGGCCGTATCCCCAGCGCGGCGGCCACGTCGGTCACGCTGAGCTCGTCGAGCGCGACGAGCTCGAATACCGCGCGCTGACCATCGGGGAGCCTGACTAATGCGGCGTAGAGGGACCGCACCTGGGCGGCGGCGTCGATACGGTCCTGAATCCGAACGATGTCATCGCTCTCGAGCAAACGTCGGCCCTCGATTTGCCGCACGGCGCGGCGCTCACGGGCACTGCGGCGCGATTCGGAGGCGACGACGATGCGCGCGATCCCGAACAGCCATGCCGTCGGCGCACCGCGATCACGGCGATAGGTCGCGGCGGAGTCGACGGCCGCCAGGAACACGTCGGCTGTCAGGTCGGCCGCAAGATAGGGATCGCCGACGCGCCTCGCGACGAAGCGCTGAATCGCCTCGACGTGCTCGCGGTAAAACGCCTCGAAGGTCGAGGCGTCGTGCGCAATCCGCGGCAGCTCGTCAGGGTCCATGTAGGTAATTGGTCGTTCGGGGCACAGCGTTACATAGCCGTTGGCGGCGTCAACACGCCACCTCGACAAGCGGAATCGGTGGAACACGCCGATCCCGGCGACGCCGACGGTTCGGATCCAAATCACGATCGAGGAAAGGCCGCCGCGCCGCGATCGCTCCGACGGCCGCGAACAAGTCGAGCCCCATTCACCGACCTCGCCCCAAACGGTCTCACCGCGGCGCGGCCTCGGGCAAGGAGGTCCGCCGTCTCATGGTGGGCTGATCCGCTCGTGGCGGCCGTTGGCGCTTCTTGGGCGCCGACCGAGAGCGAGGCATTCGTGCGGGCGTGTCTTCGCTAATGAACCGGGCGGGCGACGTCGTCGTGCTGCAGCCCGCCTTGTGACTCCTCTTGGTCCCCAACGTGGCGCCCGCGCCGCACCGCTGCACCCAGTGGAGAGAGCGTTTCCATCACGGACGAGGCGAATTGCCGGCCCGCGCCAGCCTGGCACCAAGCCGCGCCCTTGTCAAGAACCGGTATCCACGGACTCGAACGGCGGACACCACGACTTGCAGTCAGCGCGGCGAAGCCGCGTTATAGCGGTAAATAGCAAGCCTTTGCAGCTCGGGCGCCTGCGGCGGTTGTCGCGCATTTGCGGCAATTACCGGGGATCGGGCTGCGAGCGCGGCCTCTGGGACCCAAGGCTCGAGCGTGGTTCCGCCCTAGGCTGGCACGCAGCTGCCAAGCACGGCGGGATCCCACCTTTCTGGCGCTGCGACGGTGCGGTTGAGGTCTTCAACGTCACCCCTAAGTTGGAGCGGAGCCGGTAGCGCGTATTGCGAACGGTGCGCACATCCACACGTTGCCCGACGGCGAGACGTCGGGGTCCGATGCGAGCTTGCACGCCGCCTGCACTGCCTTCGCAACGCCGAGGATGCGCGTCGACTTCCGGACACTGTCACCTGGGTGGGAAGCTCATCGACGGCGCAGCACTCGACGTTGCACCGCGGCGTCGATGGGGCGATCGACGTGTTTGGTGAGCGTAGATCACCCTCGGAATCACCGGTCCCGGGGAGATTTCCTACCCGGTGAGGTATATGTGGCTGTTATAGCGTTTCGACTCCATGGCACGGTCGCGGGAACGCTTCTCACGTTACAAGACACGCGAGCATGCTGTGATCGCACGCGAGTGTGAAGTTCAGAGCGCCGTGTGTTGCGACCAGGTAGCTGTCTCTCACCCGGTGACGGCGGGAGTGGGCCCTGCGGCTTGTGGTGTCTCCCGGGGGCGGGGCGTAGGGATCGCGCCTTACCCGGGGACTGCGTAGCATGCGGTCGGCACGGTCGAGGACGGCGAGATTCCGTCGGTTGCGGACCCGGGGGGCGGCGGCGGCGATGGTGCTGCTCGCCTCGGTCTTCGCGCTGATGTACACGGCCCTGGCGGGAGCAGCCGCAACTCCCAAGACGATCGTCTCGCTGGGATTCGACGACGGGTACAGCTCGCAGTACGCCGTGCGCTCGACGCTCGCCTCTCACGGCATGCACGGGACGTTCTTCATCATCAGCGACTTGGTGGGTCAGACCGACTACATGACGTGGTCGCAGATAGCCGGCCTGGCCGCCGACGGCAACGAGATCGCCGGCCACACGCTTGACCATCCCGACCTGACGACGGTGTCCACCACGGAGGCGCGCCGCCAGATCTGTGGCAACCGTAGCGACCTGCTCAGCCGCGGCTACCAGGCCACCGACTTCGCCTATCCAGACGGAGCCTTCAACGCGCAGGTCGAGCAGATCGTGCAGGAATGCGGCTATAACAGCGCCCGTTCAATACTTTGGTACGGACAGGGGTGCCCGAGCCCCTGTACCGAGACGATCCCTCCGCGAGATCCTTACGCCACCACGGTGGTCGCCTTCAGCGCCGACACGTTGGCGCAGATCGAGGGCGAGGTGCTCGCCGCGGAAGCGACGGGTGGCTTCGCTCAGATCGTCTTCCACCAGATATGCAATGGGTGCGAGACGGGATCGATGACCCCCGCGAACTTCGACGCGTTCGTCGATTGGCTGGCAACCCAAGTCGCGAGCGGAGCGATCGCCGTCCGCACGATCCACGACGTCATCGGCGGTTCGGTCCAGCCGCTCGTCGCCCCACCGGTGTTGTCGGGTGCTCCCCCAGCGCGCACGAAGGCGACCTCAGCGTCGATCAGCTTCACCGGCGAGGCCGCCGCGACGTTCGCCTGCTCGACCGACGGCGGGACCTACACGACATGCTCCTCACCCAAGACGCTCACCGGCCTCGCCGACGGCCCGCACAGCCTGGCCGTCAAACAGACCGACGACGTCGGCAACACCTCAACCGCCAGCACCGCATCGTGGACCGTCGACACCTTCGCGGCGCCACCGGTGCTCTCGGGTGCTCCCCCAGCGCGCACGAAGGCGACCTCAGCGTCGATCAGCTTCACCGGCGAGGCCGCCGCGACGTTCGCCTGCTCGACCGACGGCGGGACCTACACGACATGCTCCTCACCCAAGACGCTCACCGGCCTCGCCGACGGCCCGCACAGCCTGGCCGTCAAACAGACCGACGACGTCGGCAACACCTCAACCGCCAGCACCGCATCGTGGACCGTCGACACGGCGCAGAGCGGTGAGGCCGGTCGCACCACGAGCACTCCACCGACCAGCACTCCGCAGGTGTTGATCCGTGCCGCGAGCACGCTCGTGGGCCGTAACGGCGCCATGCTCGTTGCCCTCGCGTGTCGGTCCTCGGCGTCGGCTCGCTGCCAGGGCTCGGTCACTGTGCAGGGCTTGTTTGTCTCCGGGCTGGCTGGTCGCTCGGGCGCCAACCTCGCGGTGTTCGGCCGGGTCACGTACACGGTCCAACCGGGCAAGCGACTCGTGTTGACGCTGCACCTCTCGAAGCCCGCCTTGACACTGCTCGCGCGTCGGCACACGCTCAAGGTCACGCTCGTGCTGAGGGGCCGACACGGCCGTGTGACTGACCAGTTCACCCTGACCCTTCACGCGCCGAAGACGTAGCGTCCCCCGAAAGCAGGTCGGCCAGTGACGCAGGAGGCGCGCAGCGTCGTGTCCCACCCCACCGCAGGTTGTGCGCAAACCGACCGCACGGTGCCCGGCCGCTCGTCGAGACGGCGACGCATCCTCCGGCGCCGCTTGCGTCACCAAGCTCGACTGAGCGCCAACCTATCCGACACGTTGGCCCCGCTACAGAGCACCTTCGCCGAGGTGCGAGCGCGATTCCACAGCCTACGGCGTCGTCCTACAGAGTTCTACACGCTACGGGACAACCTCGCCGCCGTCTTTGTTGTAGTCGGTCGGTGCCAGCAGGAGCCGTAGTCGCACGCCGACACTTTCAGCTTGTGCGCTCGACGTAGAGCGTCTGGCTGGCGTGGTCGCTGGAAGAC
>ODAK010006701.1_pt1 | contig 11602 bp, 10 predicted proteins | sample 1539591 | NCBI WGS metagenome assembly ODAK01 (sample SAMEA3539303, study PRJEB22396) | soil metagenome | biome: tundra; feature: field; material: soil | place: USA | collected 2010-05 | depth 0.15 m | reverse complement strand
GCGGCCGCGGCGCCCGGGCGGCCGCCCCCCCGCTGCGCGAACTCGGCGAGGACCCCGCGACCGGCAAGCCGATGGTGATCAAGGACGGCCGGTTCGGCCCGTACGTGACCGACGGGGAGACCAACGCGTCACTGCGCACCGCTGACGATCCCGCGACCGTCTCGCTCGGGCGGGCCGCAGAGCTGCTTCAGGACCGCCGCGACCGCGGCCCGTCGACGAGACCCGCGCGCACGAGGGGGGCCAAGAAGTCGACCGCCAAGAAGGCGTCCGCCAAGAAGTCGGCCGCGAAGAAGGTGCCTGCGAAGAGGACGGCCGCCAAGAAGGCGGCCGCGAAGAAGGCGACTGCCACACAGGCCGCCGCCAAGAAGGCAGCGGGCGCCAAGGCGAACGCCGCGCTCGCCGCGACGGTCCAGCCCAGCGGGACGTCCCCGGCTGACGCGACGGAGTGACACGGCGAGGCGCGTTCATCGCCTTCGAGGGCGTCGACGGGTGCGGCAAGACGACGCAGGCGCGACGAGTGGCCGACGCTCGCGACGCGGTCTGGACGTTCGAGCCAGGTGACACGCCGCTCGGCGCGTCGCTGCGCTCGGTCGTGCTCGACAGCCACGTCGACATCGATCCGGTCGCCGAGCTGCTCGTGATGGCGGCGGACCGTGCCCAGCACGTCGCCCAGGTCATCGAGCCCGCGCTTGCGGCCGGCCGCGACGTTGTCTGCGACCGCTTCAACGGCTCGACGCTCGCCTACCAGGGCTACGGGCGCGGCCTCGACCTCGATGCGATCCGTCGCGTGCTCGACGTCGCGACCAAAGGGCTCGAGCCGGACCTCACGATCCTCCTTGACTGCCCCGTCGAGCTCGCGCGCTCGAGGCGCGCTGACCGGCGCGCGGCTTCGGACCGCTTCGAGTCCGACGACGGGTTCTCCGCGCGGGTGCGAGACGGGTTCGCCGAGCTCGCGACCACGAGCCACGGCTGGGTCGTTCTCGACGCCTCGGGACCCGTCGAGTCCGTGACGAGCGCCGTGGACGAGCTCATCGCGAGGTCGCTCGTGTGACCGACCTCGGAGCGATCGACCTGTTCAACGACGTCGTCGGGCAACCCCGCGCGGTCGTCCAGCTGCGTGCCTCGCTCGCACGCCCCGTGCACGCCTACCTGTTCGTGGGGCCAGCGGGCTCGTCAAAGGCGGCGGCCTCGCTCGGCTTCGCTGCGGGCCTCGTGTGCCCGAACGGCGGCTGCGGGAGCTGCGACAGCTGCGCACGGGCGCTGCGCGGCGTGCACCCTGACATCTCGACGATCGAGCGCACCGGTGCGGCGATCACCGTCGAGGAGATCCGTGACGTCACCAACAAGGCGCTGCGACGACCGGTCGAAGGTGTCCGACAGGTCCTCATCATCGACGACGTGCACCTCGCGCTGCGCAGCGCCCCCGCGCTGCTCAAGACGCTCGAGGAGCCCCCGGCCACCACCGTCTTCGTGCTGACGGCCGACGACGTGCCGCCCGGGCTCGCAACGATCGCGAGCCGCTGCGCGGTCGTCACGTTCGGCGCGCTCGGTGAGGCCGACGTCGCTGACTGGCTCATCCGGCGCGGCGTCGAGCCCCTGCACGCGAGGCTCGTCGCGGCCGGGGCCGCGGGCGACCTGCAGCGCGCCGAGCTGCTCGCCGACGATCCGGACTATCTCGTGCGCCAGGCCAGATGGCGTGACGTCCCCTCTCGGCTCGACGGCACTGGCGCGGCCGCCGCGATCGCCGCCGAAGAGCTGCTCGGAAGCCTCGACGACGCGCTCGAGCCGCTGCGACGCCATCACGCCGCCGAGCTCAGCGGGCTCGAAGAACTGGCGCGGCAGCGCGGCGAGCGGGGGCTCGCGGGACGCAAGGAGATCGTGGAGCGCCACCAGCGCGCTGAGCGACGTTGGCGTACCGACGAGCTGCGATCCGGCCTCGCGGTCCTCCAGCGGGCGTACCGGGACCGGCTTCTGGCCGTTCTCGAGCAGCTCGACGAGGTGCAGGGGAGCCCACGGCTCATGGAGGAGGCGCAGCGCGACGCCGCGGCGGTCGAGCGCATCTCGAGCGCGTCAGTGGCGCTGGGCCGCAACGTGCAGGCACCGCTGCTGGTCGCCTCGCTCCTCGCCCAGCTCGGGGCAACCGGCTGAGCGCACGCACTGGTTGCGCGTCGTGCGCCCTCGGTCAGCAAGGCGTGGTGCTAAACCACGTGGATGCAAAACCGGCTGATCAAGCTCGTCGCGGGGGCGTTCGCCCTCGCCTCGCTCGGCGTCGCCGCCACGATGTCCTCGGCCGGGGCCGCATCGCACAAGACCTACCCGGTGACGAAGATCACCATCTCGATGGCCCAGGCCTACAAGCCCGCCCCGCCAGCAGGCGCGACGGACGACTACCACTGCTCGCTCATCGACCCGAAGGTCACGAAGGACTCGTTCATCACGTCGACGAACTTCAACCCCGGGGACAAGAGCTCGACCGAGGTGCACCACGCGATCCTGTTCCTCATCCCTGCGAGCTGGGCCGCGGCAGCCCAGGCGGCGAACAAAAACGGCAAGGGCTGGACGTGCTTCGGCGAGACCGTCCTCACGGGCCAGCAGCTCCAGCTGCCCGGGTCACCGGGAGCGAACGGCAACCCCACCTGGCTGACCGCGTGGGCCCCGGGCCACAACGTGAACACGTTCCCGACGGGGACCGGTGTGCAACTGCCCAAGGGCAGCCTCGTGGTGCTGCAGATCCACTACAACACGCTCGCAGGCAACGCGGCCATCAAGAGCTCGCTGACGCTCAGCACAGTGCCGATCGCGGACCCGCTCGCGTCGCTGTCGCTCGACCTGTACCCCGCGCCGCCTGATGTCCCGTGCCTCGCGAGCTGGCATCCCAAGACGACGCCGCTGTGCAACCGGGCGAACTCGCTCAAGTACCTTGCTGCCCGCTTCGGGGCCCAAGCGGTGAACTTCGTCAACGGCCTCGAGTACATCTGCGGTCGCAATCCCAACCACCCGCCGCAGGGTGACTCCACGAGCTGCACCTGGACGAACCACCGAACCGCCAGGATCGTGGCTGTCGGAGCGCACATGCACCTCACGGGCGCCAAGATCAAGATCACGCTGAATCCGGGGACGAGTCGCCAAAAGACACTCGTCAACGTCACCAACTTCAACTTCGACTACCAGCGCGGCTACGACATGAAGCCGTGGATCCAGATCAAGCCCGGTGACAAGGTCCAGGTCTCCTGCACGTTCAACCCGAAACTCACCGACCAGCTCCCGCAGCTACGCAAGACGCCGCGTCGCTTCGTGACCTGGGGGGACGGCTCCTCAGACGAGATGTGCCTCGCGCTGATCTACACCGTCGCCGGCTGATTGCCTCGAGGGCTCAGTAGCCCCGCCAGCACGCGAAGATCACGTCGGCCACGGTGATCGCGACATCGGCGCGTGACGTGGCCGGCTGCCCGAACCTGGCCGGTAGCCCGCCCACCTCGACGACCAGGACCTTGTTGTCCTTGCGCGACACGGCCGACCCGTTCGACGCGGCGAAGGCGCCCTGACCGACGTTCGCGATCACGCCTGCGTCGCCGAGCGTGCGCTTGAGCCCCGACATGTACGAGATCGTCTGGGTCAGCGTCGGGAGCTCTTGGACCCAGAGCGTCATCGTCGCGTGCCGGTAGCGGTAGGTGCAGGTGTAGCGATGGTGCCGCCAGATCGCGGTCGGAGCGGCGACGGGCGAGACGCCCAAGGTGTAGTTGATGTCGGCGACCGCCCTCGGCCGGCAGATCATCTTCGCGGAGACCGAGGGCGTCGGGCCGTAGGTGTAGGTCGGTGTGGGCTTCGTCGGCGCCGAGCCGCCGCATCCGGCGAGGACCGCGGCACCGAGGCCGGCGAGCGCGAGCCGTCGACGCCACACGTACGAAGGGTATCGAGACGCTCCACCGGCGAGCCCCTGAAGTAACCTGCACGCTCTCGCCTGGGTAGCTCAGTGGTAGAGCAACGCACTCGTAATGCGTAGGTCGCGGGTTCAAGTCCCGCCCCAGGCTCCACAGTCTCCGGATCGTTCGCCCAGTTCAGGGTTTGCATGCGCGTGTTCGCTCCGCGACGCCCTGCACTGTGAACGCTCTCTCTCGCTACTCCCTGCTACTCCGCCGACCGCGCTACTGCGCGGCGCGGTCGGCGGGACCGTTGTGGTCCCTACGGAGGATCGATGAGGGGCCACCTTCGCCAGCGAGGCGACGTCTGGGAGCTGCGCGCCTATGCCGGCAAGGACCCGGTCTCGGGTCGCAGGCTCTACCGGACGAGGTCCTTCCGCGGAGGGAAGCGAGACGCGGAGGACGCCCTCGCGAGATTCGTCCTGGAAGTCTCTGGCGCTGGCCCGTCGACACGAGACGCAACGGTCGGGGACCTCGTGGCGGAGTGGTTCGCGCTTGCCAAGATGGACCTCTCGCCGTCGACGGTGCGTGGCTACGAGGGGAGCATTCGTCGCTACATCACGCCGGCGCTCGGCCACCTGTCGCTCGACCAGCTTCGGCCGGCTCAGCTCGATCAGCTCTATGCGCGGCTGCGGACCGGGCAGTACCCAGCTGAGCGCCCGCTCGCGACGGCGACGATCCGCCTGGTCCACGCAATTCTCCGCAGAGCGCTGCAGCAAGGGGTCAAGTGGGACTGGATCTCAAGCAACCCGGCGGTGCTGGCGACGCCGCCCCGGGTCCGGAATCGACCAGTTGAGCCCCCGCTCCCAGAAGCCGTCGGCCGGCTGATCAAACAGGCCGCTTCGGAGAGCGACGACTTCGGCGCCTTCCTGCAGCTCGCGGCGACCACGGGAGCGCGACGCGGCGAACTATGCGGCCTTCGCTGGAACGCCGTTGAACTGGAAGGAGGCGCCCTCACGATCGCTTGCGCCATCGTCCACAGGGTCGATGGTCGGTTGGTCGGGAAGGACACGAAGACGCATTCCGTGCGCCGCGTGGCACTCGATCCGAGGACCGTCGCCGTCCTACGGGCGCACTGGACTCGCAGCTGCGACCGCGCCGCGGCCTGCGAGACCAACATCGAGGAGGGCGCCTACGTCTTCTCACGGTCCGCTGACTCATCGACTCCATGGCCGCCGAATGACGTGACCCATGCCTTCATCCGACTGCGCAACCGGCTCGGACTCAAGAACGTCCGCCTTCATGACCTCCGCCACTTCGCCGCCACGCGGCTGCTGGGTGCTGGGATTCCGGAGCGGACCGTCAGCGGCCGGCTGGGCCACGCGAACGCGGCGACGACCCTCGGCGTCTACGCCCACTTCCTCGAGGAGTCCGACAGGGAGGCTGCGAACGCGATCGGTGAGATCCTTAGTTGCTCGGCGGCGGCACCGGGAAGGGTCGAGGACGCACCTCAGGGTGATCACTCGACTGTTCACTCGACTGGGGTCGTCAAGTGAACACCCTGGTTGTGGACCTTGCACCGTTCTCCGCCTTGCAATTGCTGAGGATTGGTCGATGTCGGGTGGTGTGTGTGGAGTGACATCCAGTTGAAAAGGAGGCGGTTCGGTCGGTTCGACATTGGTTTCTTCTGGCACCTCTGGCTGAGAGACAGAGCACTTCAAGAGCAAGAACTTGAAGGATTGATGGTACGGGGTGGCGTCCTGGTGACACCACGAGATCGAGCGATGCTTGCGTGGATCGGGCGGCATCGTGACCCCCGAGCAGGCGGCACGACGCTTCTTCGCTGGATCCGAGGCATGCGAGTTGCCTCCCGGCGGCTTGCCAAGCTGTAATCGCTGGGGCTCCTGCGCCGCTTCGGGACGTGGGCGTACGCTTGCTCAATGCGGTTCGGGTCGGGATTAGCGAAGAGCGCAGCAGCCGTAGCAATGGTGGTGACGACCGTCGCCCTCTCCGAAGGACTTGCCGCCGCAGAACCCGGGTTCTCCCCGATCCAATCGATTCCCCTTCCCGCCGGTAGCCAGCCGACTGACCTGATCCAATACGGCCCCACGTCCTGCGCCTCGACGACGGACTGCGCCGCCGTCGGCGGGCAGTTCCACGGCGGGCCGGTCGCTGACTCCGAGTCGTCGGGCGTCTGGGGTGTGGCTGCGGCGATCGCCGTGCCAGCCGGGGCAACTGGCAGTGAGTCACGGCTGTCTGCGGTGTCGTGCCCGTCCGTCGGTGACTGCGTCGCTGCGGGCAACTACAAGGTGTCAGGAACTTCGACGGAGCCGCTGCTCGTGTCCGAGACCTCGGGGACGTGGGGCGTTGCAACGAGCCCAACGCTGCCCGTGGGCGCGAACACAGGATCATCCCAGCTCGCCGCTCTCGCAGGGGTGTGGTGCGCATCGGTCGGCAACTGTGTTGTGGTCGGCTCGTACACGGGGCATGGAACCACGGAGTTCTTGATGACCGCCGTAGAGAGGTCGGGGACTTGGAGCGCGATGGCCGAGCTGCGGGTCGGCGCTGACACCGGTGGGACCGATCTCGTCTCGGCCATGGGGCTCGCGTGCACTTCGACAGCCAATTGCAGGGCCGTCGCATCGAATGGTGCTTCGTATTCGTGGACGAAGACCAACGGCTCGTGGGGAACTCCGAGGTTGATGAGCACGGATCGGCACTTCTTTGTTTACGACGTCGCCTGTCCGAGTCCGGGCATTTGCATCGCTGTCGGGCAGGCGGTCTATTCGGCCGAGGCGATCACCGAGACATCCGGAAAGTGGGGCGCGCTGCACGCTCTGCCGCCACCCTCTGGATCTCAGGCGACGAATGTCTCTAGCCTCTACGCGATCGCGTGCCAGCCGACTGTCTGCATGGCCGTCGGGATCGCCGCAAGACTCGCTGATTACGGCCAGTACTTCCCGACGTACTCAGTGGCAGCGACCTGGTCGAGTGGGTCATGGAGCCCCCTGGCCCTCGAGCAAGGAGTCCCCGCTGGGTCGGCTGCCTCCAACAGCTCGTTTCTCGAAGGCGTCGCATGCCCGTCCGCAGCGTCGTGTCTAGCCATCGGGGGCGGCGGCGTCTCTCCAGCACCCCCATCGAATGGCCCACCGGCCAACTACCCCTACTCGACGGTCCTCACACCTGGGTAGAGCGGCGGTACGTTCGGCAACGCCCGCAGCCGACGCGCACCCATTACGTCCGCCTGCTACTCCATTGCTACTCAATTCAGACAGATCTCGTGGAATCCAGCACACCGGTTGGACTGCACGCGCCCTATGAACTGGTCAAACAGGAAGGACGACACTCAGCAGATGAGCAAGGCGCCACTCGTAATGCGTAGGTCATGGGTTCAAATCCCATCCCAGGCTCCGTCGCCGCCGACATGTCGGCGAAGGCATCGGCGCCCCGTGCCGAGTACCTGGCCTGCCAGACTGCTCGCATGATCACCTCAGTGCACACGTTGATTTACGCAGATGACCCGGGCGCCGCCCGCGCGTTCTTTCGCGACGTGCTCGATCTCGCGGTCGTCGACGACGGCGACGGATGGCTCATCTCAAGCTGCCGCCGGCCGAGCTCGCGGTCCATCCGACGGGCACCGGTGGCGTCCCGACAGGCACGACCAAGCTGAGTCTCATGTGCGACGACGTCGCACAGACCGTCACCGAGCTGCGTGCGAAGGGCGCACAAGTGTCCGGGAAGATCAACGACCACGGCTACGGCCTCGTCACGAGCATCACCGTTCCCGGTGGCGTGACGCTGGATCTGTACCAGCCCCGTCACGCGACAGCGTTCGACCTCAAGGGCTGACCCCCCGCTCAGGCGATCGCCTCGGCGACCGCGGCCGCGAAGGCCTCGGAGCGCTCCTTCCAGCTCGTGAACTGCGAGAAGCTCGGTGCTGCGGGCGAGAGCAGCAGGACGCCGGACCCATCGAGCCATTCGAGCGCGAGCCGGACGGCGTCGGCGACCCTGTCGGCTTCGAGCACCCTGGCCATTGAGCCGGCTCGCGCGACGAGCGCGCCGATGGCGGGGCCGTTGTCGGGCAGCGTGACGACGAGCGTGGCCCCGTCGCGCGCGGTGATCGCCGCCGCCAGCTCGTCGTAGGCGACGCCGCGGTCGTGGCCGCCAACGAGCAGTGCGAGCCGTGCGTCGCCGACCGCCTCGATCGCGGCGATCGTGGGCAGCGGATTCGTCGCGAGCGAGTCATCGATGAAGCGGACGCCGCCATGCCGCGCGATCTCGCGGAACCGTCCCTGCAGCGGCTCATACCCCGCGGCGGCCGCGACAAGGCGGGCGTGGTCCTCTGCTCCCTCGACGCCGAATGCCCGAAGCGCGCCGACGGCGACCCCGGCGTTGGAGGCCCCGTGGCGCCCAGGGAGCCCGAGAGCGGCCGCGACAGCCGGGAGCTCCTCTGTCCAGGCCACCTCGCCCCCGAGCTGTTCGCGGTGCTCGCGCAGCGAGGTCGTGCTCGCGACGACGGTGTGCCGGGCGCCGCGCTGGCGAGTGAGCGACAGCTTGTCCGCCTGGTAGCGCGCCACGGTGCCATGCCAGTCGAGGTGGTCCTCGCCGAGCGAGGTGACGACCGTCACGCACGGGGTGTGAGCGACGTCGGTCGCCTGGAAGCTCGAGGTCTCGACCACGACGAGCTGGCCGTCGAGCAGCAGCCCCGGCGCGAAAGGTGGGGTGCCGAGGTTGCCCGTGACCGTCGCCGGCGTCCCGAGGCGTGACGCGAGGTGCCCGATCACCGTCGCGACGGTGGACTTCCCCTTGGTTCCCGTCACGCAGATCACGCGGCTTCTGTCGAACTCCTCGAGCCACATCCCGACGCCGCCGAGCACGGGCACGCCCGACTTGTGCAGTGCGACCACGTCCTCTCGGTACCGCGAGATCCCCGGGGACTTCACGACGGCGTCGCAGTGCGCGAGGGCCGCCAGCCCGCCGTCGCGGCTCCCGAGGACCGCCTCGTCGCCAGTCGATCCAGGGTCATCGTCGATGACGAGCACCTCGCAGCCAAGCCCGACGAGTCGCTCCCGCGCCGCCCGACCCTCGACGCCGAGCCCGAAGACGCCGACGCGACGGCCGGCGAGCTCCCTAAAGGAGATCTCGTGCCGCATGCGCGATCGCGTTCGTCGGTCCGGACGCGACGAGGACCTCGTCGAGCGGACGTGTGGCGCACCGTGCCGCGAGCTCGTGCAGATGGTGCTGATCTGCTCGATCGGGCCGGGCGGCCGCCGCGACGAGCGCGGTCGCGCACTCATCTGCGTCGCCGACGCACTCGAACGGCTTCGGGCTGGCCGTCAGTCCCACGAGGATCTCGAGGTCAGCTCGTCGCAACGGGTCATCGAGCGGCGCTCGTCCTGAGAAGACCGAGTCCAGCACCGAGCGGGGGAGGAACGGCGCGAGCACCAGGTTCGTGAAGAGGCACTTGTCGCACGTGCCGCACCACGTCGTCGCCCGCTTCGAAGGGTCCTGGAGAAACGCCCGGTTGCAGCTCATGAACTCACGGAAGTACTCGGGATGCCTGGCGAAGGCACTCGCGACCCACAGCTCTGAGCGGTCGCGTAGCGCGCTGAAGTACGCGGGCCCGTTCGCGAGCCGCTCGTCGAGCGCGCACCGGAGCAGCTCCTCGCACGCAAGGGACTTGGACCATTGGTGGTTCACCGCACGGCCATCGACCACGAGATTGGGTGACGAGGCTGACCGCTCGTTGCTCATGACCACCGAGGACCGACGCTGGGCGATCGCCGCGACGAGGGCCAGGCTCGAAAGGATCGCGGTGACTGGGACGTGCCCGTCCAGCCAACCCGAGGCCCTGGACGAGAGGATCTTGTCATCGAGGCGCCTGCGGCAGCGCACGATCGGGAGCCCGGTCCTCGACGCAGGTCGCTCGATCGCGGCGAACCGTTCCGAGCCGTTCGACAGCACAAAGAGCGCCTCGTCGGCGTCCACGGCGAGCTCGGTCACCGTCACGATCGAGTCGATCCCGCCCCCGAAGGGCACGAGCGGCCCGCGCTCGCTCGCGGGCAGCTCGACGCGCCGCACCGGCCGGCCGCCGCTCATCGCCACATCACGGAGGTCGAGCTGGTTGCGGGACGCGAACTCCCCCAGCCCGCTCTGCAGCGCGCCGGCGAGGAGGGCGCCCGCCGCGTCTCCGACCTCGTGGTCGCCGAGCTCGATCGCGCGCGCCGCGAACGCCTTGTAGTACGAGAGCCCGGCGAGGAGGTGGTAGAGGACGGCCCCCGACTCGACGCCGGCCGCATTGAGGTCGACGTCGGCGTCGAACATCGCGACCTCGCAGAACTCGACGCCCGCGCAGTGGTAGCTGCACGTGATCGTGCCGGCAGCCGCGTCGACAACCACGTCGCGGTACTCGAACGAGCTCGCACGTTCGTGGACGGACACCTCGGCCATGCTACGAGCGACCTTCGAGCCTCGACGCGATCGCGAACCGACCGCACGGCCGCCTCGCACGATCGCTGAAGAAGAGCTGCCCGCCGTCGGTGCTCGACGACGACGTCGTCACGTGGCGCGTCGGCACGCCGCACGCAAGGAGCTGGCGCCGGCACGCAGCAGCGAGGTCCGCCCGATAGCGCCCCGGTCCGTCGGCGACAACGTCGTCACCACAGCCAACAGCCGCGAAGGCCCGGGCGACCTCCTCGCCGACCTCATAGCCGCGAGGCGAGATGCAAGGTCCGAGGTACGCGTAGCACCGTGCGGGCTCGGCACCGAGCGTGCGAGCTCCCTCGATCGCGGCGCGCATGGTTGCTGCGGCCACGCCGCGCCAACCGGCGTGCGCGACGGCGAGCACGCCAGCGATCGGGTCGACGAGCACCGCTGGCACGCAGTCAGCGACGAGCACGCACAGCGCGATCGACGGATCAGTGGTCAACAGGACGTCGACGTCGCCAGGCTCGTCGCCGCGCCGCACGACCGCGACCGCGGCGCCGTGTACCTGGTTCGCGATCACGAGCGCGTCAGGCGCCACGCCCATCTGTGCAGCAAGCCGTGCTCGGTTCTCCGCGACGCTGTTCGGGTCGTCGCCCACCTGGCCGCCGAGGTTGAGCGAGGCATACGGCCCGATGCTCACGCCACCGGACCTCGTCGTCACGACGGCATGCACGCCAAGTGCGTCAAAGCCGTCGACCGCCGCGACGTCGAGGGCGTCGTGGCGCGCGATCTCCTCGGTCATGACACGCGCTCGATGCGGGCCGCCGACCTGGACCGCGCCCATACCGCGTCCAGCGCTGCAGGCACGTCCGCAGGGTACCGGGGGACTGTCGCGGCTCGAGGACCCGGCCGCCGTCGGCGCGAACAGGGCTAACGTCGATGCGTGGCGGACCCGGCCCGTTTCGAACAAGAGGCGCTCGTCTTCGCAGACGCCCTCTACGGCGCGGCGCTGCGGATGACCCGGGACCGGGCCGATGCCGAGGACCTCCTGCAAGAGACGTTCCTCAAGGCGTTTCGTGCCTACGGCCGCTTCGAAGAGGGCACCAACCTCCGCGCGTGGCTGTTCCGGATCCTCACGAACAGCTATATCTCCACCTATCGCTCGCGCCAGCGCGCCCCCCAGCTCACCGACGTCGACGACGTCGAGGACATGTACCTCTATAAGCGCCTCACGGCCACGGGCCTGTCGCGGAGCGCCGAGGACGCGGCGCTCGAGCGGCTCACGGCCCCCGAGGTTCTCGCCGCGCTCGAGGAAT
>ODAK010006699.1_pt1 | contig 11605 bp, 11 predicted proteins | sample 1539591 | NCBI WGS metagenome assembly ODAK01 (sample SAMEA3539303, study PRJEB22396) | soil metagenome | biome: tundra; feature: field; material: soil | place: USA | collected 2010-05 | depth 0.15 m | reverse complement strand
AACAAGCTCCGTGACACCATGTCAGGTCCGCTCCCTCGCGGTCGCGGCTCGGTCACATTCGCGAAAGTTGGGAGCTGTCAACAAGCCCCTCCAAAAGCCTATGAACATTGGAGCAAACGCATCTCGCGAAAAATATTCTGCCAGAAACGACAAGAATCCTACTATGTAGGTACTGACGGTCGTGGTTCCGAACCGCTCGTCAGGGAGTCGGTTGTGTGGTCACCAGGACAGCCTGCGAGCGGGCAGACAGTTTGCGATAGATTTCGTCCCACCCGTCTGCGGTGAGGGTCGGCAAGTCTTCCGGTACCGCGAAGAGCTCATTGCGTAACCAGATCGTGGAGCATCCTGCGTTCCGGCCGCAGAGAATATCCCCTTCGCGATCGCCAATCATCCAGGAAGCGCTCAGGTCGAGCGAGTGCTCGCACGCGGCCTGCTTCAGGAAGAACGGCAGCGGTTTGCGGCATTCGCAGTTCTCTTCCGGAGAGTGCACGCAAAGGTAAGATGCGGCGATACGAATGCCGTGGGATTGCATCACTTCGAGGAAGCGGGTTTGCACCGCGTCCATCTGCTCCGGCGTAATGGAACCACGGCCCACACCGGATTGGTTGGTGATTACGACCAGTTCCCAGCCTTCCTCACTCAATGCGCGGAGAGCTGCAGCAGCTCCTGGCAGCAGACGCACCCGTTCCGGATCAGCGAGATAACCGCAATCCTCTATGATGGTGCCGTCGCGGTCGAGAAAAAGAGCCTTGTTCACGTGCAGACGGAGGCGGCCACCAGCAGCGACGAGAGGTCGAGGCGAGCGGCGTAGTCTTCCAGTTCGTCACGCCGCACTGCCCACGTACCATGGTGTCCCACCGCGACGCCCGCCGCGATGTTGGCGATGACTGCGGCGTCAACCAGTTCCAGGCCCATACCGAGGGCGATGGCCAGAACACCAACCACCGTGTCCCCCGCCCCGGTGACGTCCGCCACTTCGTTGCGCAGAGCTGGCAAATGCTGAACCAATTGGCCGGGTTCGAAGAGCGACATCCCGTCTTCGCCGCGCGTGACCAACAGGGCGGACGGAGACATCGCGGGCAAAAGCAGACCGACGGCGCGCATCAGATCGGCTGTATTTTCGATCGGCGTGCCGGCGGCTGCAGTGGTTTCCTTCAGGTTCGGAGTTACCACGGTCGCTCCTCGATAGCGTGCCAGATCGCGCGACTTGGGATCCACAACAATCGGCTTGCCGAGCCTGGCCGCTTCCGCAATCAACCAGCGGCAGAATGTGTCGCTGACAACACCCTTAGCGTAGTCGGAGATCACGATTGCGTCGGTATTTTCGAGCAGCGTGTGGCAAGCCGAGCGTAGAGCAGCTTCGACGGGTTCCGTGAGCGACGAGCGCTCCTCCTCATCGAAGCGGACGATCTGCTGTCCCCCGGCCGTGATTCGGGTCTTGGTCGTAGTGGGGCGTGTCGTGTCTTCGATCACGGCGGTTGCGCCGATTGCCGAGCGATCCAGTTCCGCCCGAAGCATCAGGGCGGATTCATCGACGCCGGTGACCCCCGCCAGAGATGCCACGGCACCCAAACCAACCACGTTTGCCGCGACGTTGGCAGCGCCCCCCGGCACATAACGGCGGCGCGTTACTCCTACCACCGGCACAGGCGCTTCCGGGGATATCCGCGAAGCAGAACCGGAAATATACGCGTCCAGCATGACATCGCCTGCAACGAGGATCCGAACGGAGGCAGCACGGTCAAGAAAGCGCCGCAGGGTCACTTGCTGCATGTGGATTCTTCTCTATCGGACGCGTTCCGGATCCGATCCATCAGTTCGGAGGTAGAGCGGCCGGGATGAAACGGCAGAAACCTGATCTGTCCACCATAACCCAGCACCGTTTCTCGTTCCGGCACAGGCCGCGCTCCATCGGCATATTCGGCGCCCTTGCAGTGGATGTCGGGTCGAAGTCTGGCCAGCGCCGCGACCGGCGTCAATTCGTCGAAAATCGTCACATAGTCGACCATCTCCAGGGCTGCAATCAACTCGGCGCGGTCGTCTTCATTGACAACCGGACGAGTGTCGCCTTTATTGAAGCGGACGCTGGCATCGCTGTTGATTCCGACAATAAGGATGTCGCCGAGCGCCCTGGCGTCGCGAAAGCTGCGAATGTGGCCGACGTGCAGGAGGTCGAAACAGCCGTTCGTCCAGACTACGGTTCGGCCTTCATTTCGCCATTGCTCGCGCGACAGAATCAATTCGTCCAGCGTCCTGATTTTGGAGCTGGAAGGGTGAGCCAATCTCAGGGTCTCATCACATAGATCAGGGCGCTAGTAGCGCCCGCGCCCACGCCCGTCAAAGCGTTAATAGTTGTCTGAGTGATCCGGCGTCCCGAGCTGTCCGGTACATAGAGAATGTCGTGCGCGTAAAGCGTGATGTCGGGTTTCTTGCGCTGCAGTATCCCACCCAGGTCCACTGGGATTTCGTGCAGTGTGCCCTTGTCGTCCGGGCGGTAAATGAACGCGCTGTGAGAGTAATACTGGATGGTTCCTTTAGCCTGCGCGATTGCGGTGACAACCGTGTTCTGATTCCCGTCGAGGATCGGATAGGGACCCGGAGTGTTGACGCTGCCAGCGACGATGAACTTCCCAACATCGGGCACACGAATTTCTTCCCCACCGGTGAGCTTCAGATTCAGGTTCGGGTCCAGAGCAGCCAGCAGCGCCTTCACTGGTATCCGCTGAATCGACTGTGCGCCGGTATCCCCGTTCGGCTTCGTTACGATGATCTCCGCGCCAGCCTGATCGGGAACAAGGCCTCCTGCGCGAGCGATCGCATCGAGGAGACTGACGCTGCCAATCGCCTGGAAAATTATGGGGGTCTTAACCGCTCCGGATACGCTGATCGGCCTGCTGTGATACTCAACGATATTCACGACGACGTAGGGATCGACAAACAGCTTTTCGCGCACCAGCGCTTCCTGAACCAGGACTTCAATTTCATTCGGCATCAGGCCCTGCACCCGAACAGGCATCTTCAGCATGGGAAGACGGATCGTACCTTCGGCTGAGACGCGAACCGTGCGAGTGAACTCTGGCGCATCGTACACCTGCAATCCCAGAAGGTCCTCGGGACCGACTCTCTGCAGGGGCAGATTCGACAACGGATTCATGTCGGCCACCGGCGCCGGAACGGTGACGTGCGTCGAATCCTGCGCGGCGAGAGGTAAACACAGGCACGAAGCGGTAAACAGGGAAAGAAAGACGTTACGATGCTGCATAGGCTTGGACTCCGGAAGATGCAGATCAAATTATCTCACGAATCCGGATCGACCCGTAACGCCACCCCTGTTATTCGAGCCTGTTATTCCATGGCCGGCTCCGATCCAGCCTGGCCACCAAGTTCCGGCATCGGATCCGGATCCGGCGCCGGATCAGGGTCAGGCATGGGATGCGGTCTGGGTTCGTCCGGGTCGTGCGGGCCGGTATCCCAGCCTTCGGATTTCCGATTCAGGTGGAGCTCGCAGTCGCAGCAATCGCTGCATGCGCCGCATTTTTCACACAAGTGATTGGAGCAGGTGTCCTTCGTGCATCTTACGCAGATGCGCGTGGACTGCTCTTCGCAGATACTGCAAACAAAAGGCATAACTGTAGTCATTGATTTTTCCGGATTGGCCGGGCGGGTTCGGCTGGCTGACGCGACAGAATCGCTCTGCAGCGTTGGGCTTCTCGATCCACCACGGTAAATTGCTGATCTTTGTCGTCCGCGATCTGCAGGACATACCGTTCGAGGCGATCCACATCCGCGTTATTTTCGGAAGCAACAGATTCAATCAGGTCGGCGAGCGCAGGGTTCTGATATTTGCGGGTTCCGGCCATTAGTGAATCGAGAACAACATGGGTGGATTGCAAACGGAAAAGCGCTTTTATGGAATCGGAAAGCTGGCCGGGATGTTGTGCGAGTGCCGCCATTTCACCCTGAACGGCGCGAAACTGCTGCAGGATGGAATTCCACTGCACAAGATAGGCGTCGGGGGCGCCTTTCGCAATCCAGTCGGTCGGGTGCAACTGCTCGAGCATCGGCTCGATGCGGCCGGCGCGCTGCGAAATATCATTGAAGGTCATCGCGATATCTGCATCTTCAATCGGATGCTGCACGGGAGCAGGCTGCTGTGCGGTCGCCTGCCGGGGAAGCGCTGCACTGAAAATGAGACTCAGGAAAATGAGACCCAGAAGGAGCGCCACTGCGGAGTGAAATCGCATTTATACTCAGGCTCGCACCTGAGCGGGCACGAGCGCAAGTCTCGAAAAACGCGGTGGATGAGCGCAAATTACCTGGGCGGGGACGGTGGAGGTGGTGGAGGTGGCGGCGGTGACGGAGGTGGTGGATTCCCATTCTTTGTATCTGAGGGGGAACCTCCTCCCGACGCGGGCGTCGTCCGGGCAATAGAGCCGCCATTCCGGGCGGCGTTCAGGGCGACCTGGTAAAAGGCATCGGAGGCAGCTTTGGCCGCACGCTGGAGAGCGCTGCCCTTATCGATCAACTTTTTAGCAATCGGTTCGTTCTTGTAAACCCGAACGTATTCGTTTGGATTCAGGATTTTGGCGTCCCCGATTTTCAGCAGGTGCCGAACTTCGACCTGACCTTCTTCATCGAGGACCAGCGTGGTTCCATCTTCGTCTTCCACTTCCACGTCGAAGATGGTGCCGCGTACTGAAATCACGGCGCTCGGCGTTCGCACGCGGTTGTTGTTCGGCAGGCCACCGGGATGCTCGATCTGCACCCGCACCTTACCTAGCCAGATTTCCAGGAGATCTTTCCAGTCGCCGCGATTCTGGCGAAACACGACGCGCGATTTCGGGAAGACCTCAAAAGTGCTGCCATCGGATACTTTGAAAACTCCGTAGCCGTCGGGCCCCGTAACGATTACTTGCTGCGGTTCCACCAGATCACCCAGATTCAAAGCCCACGTGTTGTTATCACGGAGAACCGAGATCTGTCCAGTAAACGACACCAGCTTTGCTTCTCCGCTACCCGAAGCCAGCTGAGGGCCGGGCAGTTGAGGGAGGTTGGGAAATTGTGCGCGCACCACAGCGGTTGCGGCAAACACCACCGCAGCCAGCGCGAGGAGCCGGGAAGAGGAGCGCACAAACGTCATGGAACCCCTAAAGAATAGCACTCCGGTTGCTTGAGAAGTTCTGTTTCCGCACAAATTAAAACAACAACTTACGCCGAATCAGCGCTTTCCGGTACGCATAAGCTAAGGCTTGGGGTAGAATTGGACACGTCGATGTGTCTGCGGGATACAGGGGTGCGTTTTCGAACCAGTAGCGCACGCAATGCGAAGCCGTCGGCTTGCACACTCGCGAGAGTTCTGGGCTTGTCGTTGGGCCTCGCTGCTTTGGGCGCCGCCCAGGTTTCGCCTCCCGAGCCCACGAGTCAACTCGTTGTGTCTCAAGGCAGTGCAGCCTGGAAGCGCACGGCCGGAACAACACTGAATTCCGGGCTGGCCGGACCGGCTTCAGGGCCGGTGGTGGCTGTGTGGTACGCCCCCGGAACCGGCGTCCTTCTGGCAGAGACGGCCTCCTCACGGATTTTCGAAACTTCGGATTTCGTTCACTGGCGTCTGAACACCACGGCAACGCCTCCCGCGAGTTCCCCCACAGCGAGTGCGCTTTCCACACCCGAACCTGGGGCGAAAGTCCAGATGGCAGGCACCCGGTTATATGCCATGGCGCCTTCGAACATCTTCGCCTCGGATGACAATGGGCGCACATGGCTGAATCTCACGGGATTTAACGATCGGTCGGTCATCGGAGACGGCTTCACCGCTGTAACTGCCTCCCCGCGCAATCGCATGGAGATTTCTGCCTCAAACCGGTCGGGCATCTGGCGGTCGCTCGATGGTGGTTTGTCGTGGACAAGCCTGAATCCGGATCTTCCAAATCTAATGGTGCGCAAGCTGGTCGACCGCCGGACTCTGGTGTTGGCAGACGGCACACTTGCGGTCGCCGGGGCGGGTGTCTGGACACCGGGGCCGGGCATCGATCCGGAAATCTCGCTGCGAACGCGAATGGGGGCGGCCCTCCATGCGGACGTGAGTGCGGCTGTATCATCCGGTGCAACGTCTTATGCGGGTACGGCTGACGGAGGGCTGCTGGCGTCGCACGACAGCGGCGCAACCTGGCTTGAGGCGCCTAAGATCGCCGCCGCGAACATCACGCGGATCTGGGTCGACAGTGAACGCCCCGACGCCGCTCTTGCGGCGGCGGGCACTCATCTGTTTCGAACGATAAATGGCGGCCAGTTTTGGGACGAAGTAACCGGCACGCTTCAATCGGGACAGATCCATGGCGTTGCCGCTGACCGATCGGCTGGAGTGGTCTACGTGGCGACTGACAATGGAGTTTTCTCCGGCACTCTCTCGCTGAACGATGCGGGCGCGGCTGCGGTCAACTGGCGGAACGTTTCCCGCGATCTTCCGGCTGCCCCCACATGGGACGTAAGGCTGAACCCGGACAACACGATCACCGTCGCGGTCGATGGCTACGGAGTCTTTGAAGCCGCAGCCCCCCATCAAGGACGCAGTGTAAGGGTGGTCAGCGGCGCGGATTTGACAGATCGTCCCGCGGCGCCCGGCTCTCTCATCAGCGTGCTTGGCGCGAAAGTGGCGTCGGCGAGGAACCAGGGAAGTCTCTACCACGTGGTGGCGTCTTCGGATCAGAGCTCGCAGCTTCAGGTGCCGTTCGAGGCGTCGACCGGAGCTTTTTCGCTCACGATTGTAAGCGCGACCGACCGCTGGAGCGTGCCTCTCACTGTGAAAGATGCAGCGCCTGCAATTTTTGTGGACCAGGATGGCGCACCCTTAATTCTGGATGCTGCGAGCAGCCTCGTGGTCGATCCGAAAATCGCCGTCTACGCCGGTTCCACCGTCGATATTCTGGCGACGGGACTGGGCAAAGTGAATCCGGAGTGGCCGACCGGCGTGCCTGCTCCCCTTGATTCGCCGCCTGCGGTTACCGGCACCGTGAACGCGTTCCTCGATGGCCATCCGATCGAAGTCACGCGCGCGGTTCTGGCGCCCAGTTACATTGGCTACTATCTGGTGGAACTGCAGATCCCCGCCATCGTCAATCGGGGAGCCAGTGAACTGCGGCTTTCCATGAACGGTGTTGAGAGCAATTTGGTCAAGCTGTTCCTCGAGCCTAATCAGCCAGTGCAGTAGCTCTCCATCCGTGAAGAAACACACGACCAACCACCACGTGTGTCTGAACACAGAAACGGTCACCGGGTTGCTTTACGCCGTAAGAGCGACGGATGAACCAACCCTTGCCTGAAATCGAAGCGCCGGACCGCCCGCAAGCGCTGATTGCTCCGCCTCCGGCGCCTCCTCCAACCGCGGAGCCGCCAAAGCACGAAACGCCCAAACAAGAGACAACTGGAGAGCAGCCTCGCCGCGGCCGCAAGTGGCTGTATGCCGGTATTCTGGCCGCCCTTTTACTGCTTGCGTTTTTCTGGTACCGAGGCGGACACGCCGCGCCCGCGGCACAAAAGAGCGCCAGCGGGAAGAATGGAAAAGGAGCCGACACCGCCCCGATCCCTGTGGTGACAGCACAAGCGCAAACCGGGAACATTGGTGTCTACGTGACCGGGCTGGGAGCGATCACGCCAGTCGCGACTGTCACGGTGAAAAGCCGTGTGGACGGTCAACTCATGACTGTTCATTTCAAGGAAGGTGAATTCGTCAAAGCCGGTGATCCGCTGATCGAAATCGACCCGCGTCCTTACCAGGCTGTCGTGTTACAAACTGAAGGCGCGCTGGCGCGCGACCAGGCGCTGCTCGCAAATGCGAAAGTCGATGTCGATCGTTACACGCTGCTGCTCAAACAGGACGCGATTCCGGAGCAACAACTTGCGACGCAGCAGGCCACCGAGAAGCAGTACGAGGGGACTGTCAAAAACGACCAGGGGCTGGTCGACGCCGCGAAACTGAACGTCACCTACTGCCACATCACGTCTCCGATCTCGGGCATCGTGGGCCTCCGGCTCGTCGACCCCGGCAACATTGTGCATGCGGCGGACACAAACGGCATGCTTGTCATCACCAACTGCAGCCGATCAGCGTGATCTTCACTGTTTCAGAGGCCCAGTTGCCGCCGATTCTGCAGAAGCTGCACGCCGGCCAGAAGCTGACAGTCGAAGCATGGGATCGCCAGTTGAAGAACAAGATCGCGACCGGCGCGCTTGACACTGTAGATAACGAAATCGATCAGACGACCGGTACGCTCAAGATTCGTGCGATTTTCGCGAATCAGGACCGCAGCCTCTACCCGAATCAGTTCGTAAATGCGCGGCTGCTGCTGCAGGAAAAGACTGGTGTGACGCTTCTTCCCTCGGCTGCGATTCAGCGGAACACCAATTCCACTTACGTCTATCTCGTCAAACCGGACAACACCGTTACGATCCGCCAGATCACAGTCGGCACCACCGAAGGCGATGAATCCGAGATCACAAGCGGCCTGATGCAGGGCGATCAGGTGGTTATGACCGGCGTGGACAAATTGCAGGAAGGCAGCAAGGTCACCCCGCATCTTACTGGAGCAGGCCCGGCTGGAGCAGCCCAGGCAAACCAGGCTGCGTCCAGCGAGTCCTCGCACAAAGAACAAGGTCCCGGCCAGACCGGAGCAAAATAGCGTGAGTCCGTCGCGAACTTTCATTCTGCGGCCGGTTGCAACCTCATTACTGATGGTGGGAGTGCTGCTTGGCGGCTTCGTGGCTTTCCGCCAGCTCGCGGTTTCAGCTCTTCCGGAAGTCGATTACCCGACCATTCAGGTGGCAACCTTCTATCCGGGGGCCAGTCCGGACGTCATGGCGTCATCCGTTACGGCGCCTCTCGAAAGGCAGTTCGGGCAGGTTCCGGGTTTGCAGCAGATGACCTCCACCAGTTCCGATGGCAGTTCCGTCATCACGCCGCAGTTCAATCTGAGTCTGGATATCGACGTCGCCGAGCAGGAGGTGCAGCAGTCGATCAACGCCTCCGGTACTTATCTGCCGGCCGATCTGCCGGTGCCTCCGATCTACACAAAATCGAATCCCGCCGACGCGCCCGTTCTCACGCTGGCTTTGACGTCGGATGAAATTCCGTTGTCGCAAGTGGAAGATCTTGCCGATACGCGCCTCGCGCCCAAGATGTCACAACTGCCTGGAGTCGGACTGGTGAGCGTCAGCGGCGGTCAGAAACCCGCCGTGCGAATTCAGGCGAACTCTTCCCAACTTGCCTCTTACGGCCTGAATATGGAAGACCTGCGAACGGCGTTGGTAGCCGCCAACGTCAATCAGGCGAAAGGCAACTTCGACGGCCCCCGCCAGTCGTATCAGATCGGCGCCAACGATCAGCTGTTGTCCAGTGCGGATTATGCCGGCTTGATCGTGGCCTACAAAAACGGCGCTCCCGTGACCCTGAGTTCTCTCGCTGCCGTCAAAGACGACGTCGAGAACATCCGCCAGGCGGCGTGGATGAACAAGATTCCCGCCGTGATCCTCAACGTGCAGCGGCAGCCCGGCGCCAACACGATTTCGGTGGTCGACCAGATTCAGAACTTCTGCCGCAGCTCACCAGCACGCTGCCGGCTTCCGTTCATATCACGACGCTGACGGATCGCACCAACACCATCCGCGCGTCGGTCAAAGATGTCGAGTTCGAACTGATGCTGACCGTCGCTCTGGTCGTGATGGTGATCTTTCTTTTCCTGCGCAGCGTGTCGGCAACCATCATCCCGGGCGTCGCCGTGCCGCTTTCGCTGGTCGGAACTTTCGGTTTCATGTACATGCTCGGGTACAGTCTGAACAACCTGACCCTCATGGCTCTGACGATCTCTACGGGCTTTGTGGTGGATGACGCGATCGTGATGATCGAGAACATCGTTCGCTACATCGAGCAGGGAGAAGCGCCGCTGCAGGCGGCTTTGAAAGGCGCGGAACAGATCGGCTTCACCATCATCTCGCTGACGATTTCGCTGATCGCGGTGCTGATCCCGTTGCTCTTTATGGGCGATATCGTCGGGCGTCTCTTCAGGGAATTCGCCGTGACCCTCAGCATCACGATTCTGATGTCCGCCGTGGTTTCGCTGACGCTCACTCCGATGATGGCGGCGCGCCTGCTTAAACACACGCCGGAATCCGAACAGGGACGTTTTTTCAAGGCCTCCGAACGCGCCTTCCAAAAGGTCATCGAGTTCTACGGCAGAACGCTGAAGTTCGTGCTTGGCTATCAGACGATCACGCTGCTTGTCGCGCTGGCGACCCTGATCCTGACGGTCTTTCTCTATTACGAAATCCCGAAAGGCTTCTTTCCGATTCAGGACACCGGCGTCATTCAGGGCCTCACCGAAGCGCCGCAATCTGTTTCGTTCAGCGAAATGTCGAAGCTGCAGCAGAGCGTGGTGAATGAAATCCTGACCGACCCCGCCGTCGAAAGTCTGTCTTCGTTCATCGGCATCGATGGCACGAATACCACTCTCAACAGCGGCCGCGTGCAGATCAACCTGAAGCCGGTAGGCCAGCGCAGCATCAGCGCGAGCGATGTCATTCGCCGCCTGCAGCCGAAGATCGCACAGATCTCCGGCATCACACTGTACATGCAGCCCATCCAGGACCTCAGCGTGGAAGATCGCGTGAGCCGGACGCAGTTTCAGTACACCCTCGAGGATCCGAGCGCGGACGAACTGAACACGTATGCACCGCAGATGCTGGCGAAGCTGCAGGCGCGGCCGGAACTGGCGGATGTCGCGACGGATCAGGAAAAGGAGGGTCTGCAGGCGAAGCTCGTTTTCGATCGGGAGACGGCGTCACGGCTCGGCATCACGTCCTCGACTATCGATCAGACACTTTACGATGCGTACGGGCAGCGCGAAGTGTCGACGATGTTCACGCAGCTGAATCAGTATCACGTTGTTCTGGAAGTGCAGCCGCGTTTCGATCAGAATCCATTCAACCTGAGCGATCTTTTCATCCGATCCGGCGCAACGACCACAACCAGCGGCGTGGTTTCCGGCGGCTCGGCAGCGGGCGCGACCGCAGGCGCGGGTTCGGCCACCGCTGGTTCCACTGCAACGGCCTCGACGGCCTCCACAACTTCAACGGTCTCTGCACTGCACTCCGGCCCGGTGGCATCATCTGCCGCCTTCCCGAATGGGAACCAGGTGCCCCTGAGCGCGTTCACGCAACTGCAGACCATGTCGGCACCGATCACCATCAATCATCAGGGGCAGTTCCCTGTGATCACGCTGTCTTTCAACCTTGCGCCCAAGGCTTCGCTTGGCGAGGCGATCAAAGCGGTGAACGACGTCAAGGACAGCCTTCACATGCCGCTCAGCGTGCAGGGCGCGTTCCAGGGCACCGCGGCCGCTTTCGAGGGCTCTCTGGCGAATCAGCCGATGCTGATCCTTGCGGCTCTGGTCACGGTGTACATCGTGCTCGGCGTGCTCTACGAGAGCTACATCCATCCGGTCACGATTCTTTCGACGCTGCCATCCGCCGGCGTCGGCGCGCTGCTGGCTCTCTTCATCACCGGCAACGACTTCACGATCATCGCGCTGATCGGCATCGTGCTGCTGATCGGCAT
>ODAK010006698.1_pt1 | contig 11608 bp, 13 predicted proteins | sample 1539591 | NCBI WGS metagenome assembly ODAK01 (sample SAMEA3539303, study PRJEB22396) | soil metagenome | biome: tundra; feature: field; material: soil | place: USA | collected 2010-05 | depth 0.15 m | reverse complement strand
TGTACGTGCGGCTACCAGCCGCGCCTTTCCGCAGTTGTCAAAACTTGCCACACAGGATACGAGACCGAACTTTGGGGATTCCTCCGGGACCTCGGACGGCGCGGAAGGCAGGCACAATTCCGGGCACAGCGCCGAAACGGCAAACAGGCCACTCGTGATCGAATCGCCTGTATTGAATTGATTGGAATCGAGTTAAATGGTGCGCCCGGCATGACTCGAACATGCGACCTTCTGGTTCGTAGCCAGACGCTCTATCCAACTGAGCTACGGGCGCAACATCAAACAGTATAACCTGGCTGGATTTCCAGCCTCGCTTAGCTGGCCGCTTCGATGTTGTCTACGTGGATCTTGCCCTTCTCCATCTTTCCGCTGACCTTCACCTTCTGCCCCGCGAATGCTTCCGGCTTGGTCTGGTCGTCCAGCTCATACGCCTTCTTGTTCATGTAAAGGACGTACTTGGCGCCGCCGTTCTTCACGCACTGCGTGGTGCAGACTTTGGCATCGTGGCCCATTTTGTGTTCTTTTTCCATTGCCTCGTGGCTGCCCGTCTTCGCACACGAGCTGTCCATGATTTCACCGGTGAAATCCTTCGCCTGCGCCAACCCGCCAATGGTACCCATCAACAGCAAAGCACCGAACAACGCTGATTTTTTCATTTTTGTCCTCTCAAGTGATGCATGTCCCGGCGTTCCAGGATTCCATTGCCTAAGCATTACACATGCCAAGCCAGTCAAGTTACCATTGTTTTGTCGGTTGGCAAGGACTATTCATGACAAATCGCGTTCCACCGTTGAATCCCGCCTTCGATCCGAACGCCGATCCGAAACACGACGCCGATTACGTCTTCTACGAACTCACCCGCACCATCTGCCCCGAGTGCCGGCGCGTACTCGACGGTCACGTTCTCATCCGCGATAACAAGGTCTACATGCGGCGACGCTGCCCGGAACACGGCGTCTTCGAGGGCCTCGTCTACAGCGATGCCGAACTCTACACCAGCTCTTCGAAATTCAATAAACCCGGCACGATCCCGATGGAGTTCGCGACCGACGTCGAGTTCGGCTGCCCGCACGACTGCGGCCTTTGCCCCGACCACCAGCAGCACGCCTGCCTCGGCATCATCGAAGTCAACAGCGCCTGCGATATGGCGTGCCCGCTCTGCTTCGCGGAGGCCTCTCCGGGCTTCAGCCTTACCCTCGAAGAAGTGGAAGACATCCTCGATCACTACATCGCGGCCGAAGGGAATCCGCAGGTGGTGCAGTTCTCCGGCGGCGAGCCTACCATCCACCCGCAGATCGTGCCTATGCTGCGTGCTGCGGCAGCCCGCGGCATCCCGAACGTGATGCTGAACACGAACGGCAAACGCATCGCGCATGACGACCGCTTTCTTGCCGAACTCGCCGAAATCAAGCCCAACATCTACTTCCAGTTCGACGGCTTCGAGCCGCACACGTGGGAGACGATCCGCGGAGAGCGTGACATTCTCCCTGTCAAGATGCGGGCGCTCGACCGTCTGGCTGAAATCGGCTGCTCCGTCATTCTGGTGCCCGCCATCGAGAGCGGCGTCAACGAACACGAGATCGGCGCCATCGTGCGCTTCGGCCTCGAGCACCCGGCGGTCAAAGGCATCAACTTCCAACCTGCCTTCCACGCCGGCCGCCACACTACGCACGACCCGATGAACCGCATCACCAACCCGGACATCATCCGGCTCATCGAAGAACAAACCGCGGGCATGTTCCTCAAGAGCGACTTCATCCCGGTGCCCTGCTGCTTCCCCACTTGTAACTCGGTTACGTACGCCTATATCGACGAGCAGAAAAACGTCACACCGCTGCCCCGCCTGCTCAACGTCGACGATTATCTCGACTACATCTCGAACCGCGTGATGCCGGATCTCGGCGCCGAAATCCGCCGCGCGCTCGAAGGCCTGTGGTCATCCTCCGCCGTGCAGGGAACGGAAAAGGTGGCGCGCGAGTTTGCTTTTTCGTGCTCCGCCTGCGGGCTGCCGGATGGCGGGCTCGACGTCAGAGGCCTTTCGAAATTCATGTTCATGATCATGCTGCAGGACTTCATGGACCCGTGGACCTTCAACCAGAAAAACCTCATGAAATGCTGCAAAGAATTTCTGCTGCCCGGCGGCAAACAGATTCCCTTCTGTGCGTACAACACCATCGGTTATCGCGAACAGGCCCGCACGCAACTGGTCGCGCAGGAAAAGAACCGCCAGGCCGCGCGCCGCGCCGGTACGAAATACGAAGTCGAGCCAATCACGTTCGCGTTCGGCGGCGACCCCACCCTGGTGCATCTCCCATGACGCCCACCGAACTCAAATCCTGTTGCGCCGCGGTCTACGAAAGCGATTTCGTCCGCATGCTGCTCGGCGACTCTTTCCATCCCGGCGGTCTCGGCCTGACCCAACGCCTTGGCGAACTGCTGGCCCTCGCGCCCGGCCAGCGCGTTCTCGATGTTGCAAGCGGCAAGGGTGAAAGCGCGATCTTCCTTGCGCGCGAGTTCGGTTGCGAAATTGTGGGTGTCGACTTCGGCCGCGACAACGTCGCTCGTGCCACCGCGCAGGCGGAGAAAGCAGGCCTGTCGCACCTTGTGACCTTTCAGCAGGGAGATGCCGAACGGCTCGATTTCCCCGACGCCGCATTCGACGCTGTCATCTGCGAATGCGCCTTCTGCACCTTCCCCGATAAGCCCACAGCCGCCCGAGAATTCGCCCGCATCCTTCGAAAGCCCGGCCGCATCGGACTCAGCGACCTCACACGCCCCGGCCCGCTGCCCCGCGATCTCGAAGGGTTGCTGGCCTGGATCGCCTGCATCGCCGACGCGCGCCCGGTCGCCGAATACGCCGCGTATCTCGAAGCCGCCGGCTTCGCTACCCCCGTCATCGAACCGCACGACGAGGCCCTCGCCCAAATGGCCCGCGACATCCAGGGCAAACTGATGGGTATCGAGCTCATGGTCAGCCTCAATAAACTCGACCTCCCCGGCACCGACCTGACGCAGGCGAAACAACTCGCCCGCGCCGCCTCCGAAGCCATCCGCGCCGGCCTGCTCGGCTACAGCATCCTCACCGCATCATGTTCCTGACGCCTCGTAACGTGCTCGTCGCGATCTCCGCAGTCAGCGCGCTCGCCATGCTATACGTGGGCGCCTACCAGATTCGCGCCGTGGAACACCTCAGTTGCCCGATCTTCAAACACAGCTGCGAAGCCGTGGCGGACGCACCGTTCGCCCGCCCGTTTGGCATCCCCGACGGCTTTCTCGCTGCCGGTATGTACGCGATCGTCATCATCCTCGCGCTCTTCCCGCCGGGGAAATCGCTGCACTACGCGATCCGCGCCCTGGCGATTTTCGCTGCGCTCGCCAACGGGCTCGGTGTATTCGATATGAAACGCCTGGGGGCCTGGTGCTTTTACTGCCTGCTCACGACGGTCCTGTCACCCATCCTGATCTGGCTGGCGTTTCTGTATTAACGGGCACACAGCACCGATGAAACGAGGCTTCGCGGTGCCTATAGTGAAGGCATGGCCTACACATTGAAAGCTGTTGAACCCGTCACCAGTCCAGCGCTTGCTGAGTTAGAGAAAAAAACAGGCCCCAGCAATTTCTTTCGAACCATGGCGCACCGGCCGGAGGCGATGCAGCAGTTCGCGAGTTTGTACTCCAGCCTCATGGGCCCCTCGGCTCGTCTGGATCACCGGCTCCGCGAAATGATTTATCTCGCCGTCTCTTACGTAAACGAATGCACCTACTGCGCCACACATCATCAGAAGACCGCGAAAGCGGCTGGCCTTTCCGACCATGAACTGGGCGAAGTCAACACGGAGAATAACCAGCACTTCTCGCCGAGGGAACAGGCCGCTTTGCACTACGCCCGTGAACTCACCCGCGGTGCTACCGTCAGCGACGATCTCCGCTACCGCGTGCAGGAGCTGTTCACTACCGACGAGTTCGTGGAACTCACGATGATCGTCGGCCTCGCCAACTTCACCAATCGCTTCAACAACGGGCTCGCCGTTCACCTCGAATAATCCGCACGTGGGATGATCGACAGTTGGCCGTCCTGATTGGTATTCATCCCGTCGCCGAAGCTCTGCGCGCAAAACGCCCGCTCGAACGCATCATCATCGCGCGTGGCGCCGGGGGCCATCGCCTCCAGGAAATCATCGACCTCGCCCGAACCAACGAAACGCCCGTGCGTTTCGAAGACCGAGGCTCGCTGGACCGTCTCGCCGGCGCCAAGTCCCATCAGGGTGTCGTCGCTCTCGGTGCCGAAAAGAAATACGCGCAGCTCGAAGACGTCGCCGCCGCTTCCGAACTTCTGGTCGTGCTGGACGGAGTCGAAGATCCGCACAACCTGGGCGCCATCATTCGCACCGCTCACGCTGCGGGAGCCGGCGCCGTCATGATCGCCGAACGCCGCGCCGCAGGGCTGACCGAGACCGTCGCGAAGGCTGCGGCCGGCGCTCTGGAACATCTCCCGGTGGTGCGAGTGGTGAATATCAGCCACACGCTCCGATCCCTGAAGGACGAAGGCTACTTCATTTACGGGCTGGATGAACGGGGCGAACTCGCTTATGACGCGGTCGAGTGGCCCGAAAAGACCGCCATCGTTATGGGCGGTGAGGGCAGAGGTTTACACGATCTGGTGAAGAAAAACTGCGATGCGCTGGTGAGGATACCGATGGCGGGACAGATTGCTTCGTTAAATGTTTCCGTCGCGACCGGTATCGTGCTCTTCGCATGGCGATCCGGCCGCGATCGGAGCTAGCGGTTACTTACCTTCAACCTTCAGTTCGTTCGTGACATGGAATGCGCCAGGAACTCCGTTGGCGCGGATTCCTGCCACGTTGCGATCCATTTCGTTGGCCACGACACCTTCAAGCCGCACGTCCCCGTTCTTCACGATAATGTGAATCGAGGGCAGCGCCTGGTAGCCGTAACGCGTTGAAAGCATTGGGTCGCCGTAGATCGCCCGATACACTCCGCGCCGAATATTATCGTCGTTCGGCGATAAGGGAAGTACTTCAATATTGTTAATGACGTTCGTCACGCCCTCAACCTTTTTGACTACCCTTCCCGCGTCGTCTTTGACGACTGGTTGCGTTACCTGGCCCACCAGCGTTACGGTGGAGCCGTTCACGGTAAAGCCGAGATCGTCAAAAATGTTGTAATACGGAATAGTCACCAGCTGGTGGCGGACTTCCTTCACCATCTGCGCTTCACCTGCTGGACCGGTCACATACGGGTCCAAATGGCTCTTGTCCTTGTCTTTTGCAACAAGACCTGAAGTAAGCAGTAGTGTACTTGCGAACAGAGCAAGCCCGATTTTTCGGTTCATTCTGAGCCTCCTGCCCGGGTGTCATGCAATTCGCAATCCAAACTACGAACGCTTACTTCTCCGCCTCGCACACCCACTCCCTCGCGGTCGCGGCTCTGTAAAGCCGTCGTTCGTTTCCGCTAATCCGCAGCGTCGCTGACGCGCAGCTCAGCCTTGGGCGCTATCTGCAGCAGCACTGCATCCGCCTGTTCCGTCGTGAATCCCTCCACCTTCGAAGAGTGATTCATCGAACAGAACTTCGGCCCGCACATTGAGCAGAAGGCCGCTTCCTTGAAGCCTTCCTCGGGCAGCGTCTCGTCATGCATCGCGCGCGCGGTCTCCGGATCGAGCGACAGTTCAAACTGCCGGTTCCAGTCGAAGTTATAACGCGCCCGCGACAGCTCATCGTCACGATCGCGCGCACCCGGACGGTGCCGCGCCAGATCCGCCGCATGCGCCGCGATCTTGTAAGCGATAATCCCCTGTTTTACATCTTCCTTGTTCGGCAGCCCCAGATGTTCCTTCGGCGTCACATAGCAAAGCATCGAAGCACCGTGCCAGCCGATCATCGCCGCGCCAATCGCCGACGTGATGTGGTCATAACCCGGCGCGATATCCGTTACCAGCGGTCCCAGCGTATAGAACGGCGCGTCGTGGCAAAGTTCGCGCTCCTTTACCACCTGGAGTTCGATCTGGTCCAGCGGAATGTGGCCAGGGCCTTCGATCATCGTCTGAACGTCGTATTCCCAAGCCTTCAGTGTCAGTTCTCCGAGCGTCTTCAGTTCGGCGAACTGCGCGGCGTCGCTCGCATCCGCCAGGCAGCCGGGCCGCAGCCCATCGCCCAGAGAAAAGCTGACGTCGTATTTCTGAAAGATTTTGCAGATGGCTTCGAAGTTCTCATAGAGCAGGTTCTGCTTGTGATTCTTCACCATCCACTCGGCCAGGATCGCCCCGCCGCGGCTCACGATACCGGTAATGCGCTTCGCGGCCAGCGGAACATACTGGACAAGCACGCCAGCGTGGATGGTCATGTAATCCACGCCCTGCTCCGCCTGCTCTTCAATCACTTCGAGCAGGACGTTGATGTTCAGATCTTCCACGCGCCGCACACGGTTGAGCGCTTCATATATAGGTACGGTGCCGATGGGCACGGGCGAAGCCGCAATGATGGCTTTGCGGATCTCAGGAATGTCGCCGCCAGTCGAAAGATCCATCACGGTATCGGCGCCGTACTTCACGGAATACTGCAGTTTGGCGAGTTCTTCGTCGATATTCGAGGTTGTCGCCGAGTTGCCGATATTGGCGTTGATCTTGCACTTCGATTCGACGCCGATCGCCATCGGCTCCAGGTTCGTGTGCCGGATATTGGCGGGGATAATCATCCTGCCGCGCGCGACTTCCGTGCGAATGAGTTCCGCGGAGATCTTCTCGATCCGCGCGATATACTCCATCTCTTCCGTAATCAAACCCTTGCGGGCATAGTGCATTTGAGTACGGACAGCATCCGACGATCTTTTTTGAAGCCACGAGGTACGCATCTTAAAGCCAGTGTATACCGGAAGCGCGACAATTATTAATCGTTCACAATCGGCGCCGCCGCGCACCCGCCACAGCCTTCGGTGCGTCACATGCAGTGCAGGACAGAGGGGACCCGGTAAAATGTTCCAAAAAATCATAACCGCCGCGTTTGCAGTCGCTCTACTCATTCCAGGCGCAGTTTTCGCCCAACATGGAGGTGGCCACGGAGGCGGTGGTGGACACTCCGGTGGTGGTGGTGGTGGCGCCCGGTCCAGCGGAGGCGGAGGTGGCGGCGCTCACTTCAGCGGCGGCGGTGGTGCGACAGCGCGCGGGTTCTCCGGTGGAGGGGCTGGCCGCAGCTACTCTGCGCCGAGCGCCATCGCAGGCGGCGGCAGATCGTTCGCGAGCCCAGGCCGCGCTGTAGGTGCTGGCACGTACGCAGCGCGCGGCGGTTACGGAGAACGTGGCGGCCGCGGCGGCTATTACGGCGGACGCGGCTACTATGGCGGCCGTGGTTACTACGGCGGCGGTGGTGTCTACCTGGGACTCGGCTTCGGTGGCTATGGATATCCTTACGGCTACGGCGCGTACCCTTACGGCTATGCCTATGATCCCGGCTATTATGCCGATCCTGGCTATAACTACGATTACGACTACGGCGCACCGCCTCCGGTGCAGGCGCCTCCGCCGTGCCAACCGGCTTACGATCAGTACGGCAATCCCGTCCAGAATCAGGGCTGCTACTCTAACCAGCAGCAATATCCACCGCAGTACGGGCAGCAACCGCAATACGGGCAGCCGCAACAGCAGTATCCGCCCCAGTATCAGCAGCAGCCGCAGCAATACAATGCTCCGAACCAGCAACCGTATTACGGCCGCTGAACTCCTCGCGCTTCTGTTCCTCCTGCCCCTCGCCGGCTCAGCCGCCGGGGGGCATCGCCCATTACAAATTGAGATGCTCGCTCTACACAACGGTGTCCGCGCCAGAGTTGGCGTGCCTCCGCTGATCTGGTCGGACCGCCTCGCTTCCCGCGCGCAGGATTGGGCCAACACCCTCGTCTCGCGCAACGAATTCTTCCACCGGCCAAACTCATCCTTCGGAGAAAACCTCTTCGCCATCACGGGCGCACCATCGTCCCCCGCCGAAGTGATCGACGCCTGGGCCGGCGAATCGCGTGACTACAACTACCGCTCCAACCGCTGCCGCGGCGTATGCGGGCATTACACGCAACTGGTTTGGCGCAACACCCGGGAAGTGGGCTGCGCGATGGGCTACTCACGCCGCGAAAATCGCGAAGTCTGGGTCTGCAACTACGACCCGCCCGGCAATTACATCGGCGAACGCCCCTGGTAATTGTCAGCCTCGCGCGCGACCAAACGCGATAATCAAAGTAATGGGCGTCAATTCCGCGATCGAATGGACTGAATCCACCTGGAATCCCACCACCGGCTGCGACCTCCTCAGCCCCGGGTGCGATCACTGTTATGCCGAGCGCATGTCCCTGCGCCTCAAACTCATGGGCCAGGCGAAATACGTGAATGGTTTCGCGCTCACCCTGCACGAAAACTCGCTCGAACTTCCGCTCTCCTGGAAAAAACCCCAGCGCATCTTCGTCAACTCGATGAGCGACCTCTTCCACGACCAGGTCCCGCTCGACTTCATCCAGCGCGTCTTCGAAACCATGCGCAAAGCGCACTGGCACCAGTTTCAGGTGCTGACCAAACGCTCCGGCCGCCTGCTCGCTCTCAACGAGCAAATCGACTGGCCGGCGAATGTCTGGATGGGCGTAAGCGTCGAGAACGCGGACTTCAAGAGCCGCATCGACCACCTCCGTAAAACGGGCGCGGCACTTAAATTCCTCTCGATCGAGCCCCTGCTCGGCGACCTCGGCCCAATCAATCTCACGAACATCGACTGGGCGATCGTCGGTGGCGAGTCCGGGCCAGGCGCACGCCCGCTCGATCCCGACTGGGTCCGCCACATCCGCGAACAATGCGCGCAGGCGAACGTGCCGTTCTTCTTCAAGCAATGGGGAGGCGTGAACAAAGCCCACACCGGCCGCATTCTCGACGGCCGCACGCACGACGATCTGCCTCGATAACGATCTGCCTCGATGACGATCTACACGATCGGCTTCACGAAAAAGTCAGCCGAGAAGTTCTTCACGTCGCTGCAAAGCGCGGGCGTGAAGCGCCTCATTGATGTGCGCCTCAACAACACCTCGCAACTGGCCGGCTTCGCCAAGCGCGACGACCTCGGCTACTTCACGAAAGAAATCTGCGCCATCGAATACGTTCACGAATCGCAACTCGCTCCGACCGCGGAAATCCTCGACCCGTATAAAAAAGGAAAATCGGTGGCGTGGGAAACCTACGCGGGCCAATACTGGAAGCTGATCGAAGATCGCCGCATAGAGCAAACCCTTTCACCCGCCCAACTCGAAGGAGCTTGTCTGCTCTGCAGCGAAGACAAGCCCCAGCACTGCCACCGCCGCCTTGTCGCCGAATACCTCGCGGAACGCTGGGGCAATGTCGATATCACTCACCTCTGATCAGACGCCATACCCCAACGACGCATACCACTGCCCTCGCCCCTGCGGCGTCAAATCGAGCACGTTGTAAACCGGATTCAGCAGATCAATCCCACGCTCTCTCACCTCTTCCGAAATCCACGGATGCGCCGTATAGAAATGCCGTGGGGTCCCATCAGCGTCCTTAGTCAGCACTGAGACCGTTGAATCCTGGTGTCCCTCGCTGTCTTCGCTCTTCAAATCCAATTTGAAAGTATTCGACCCGCAGCTGAGCAACCGAAGCCGGCCCCAGCCACGCGCCTTCGCATGCGCCCGCAGCGCCTCCGGATCCGCCGCCGCCACAACGTCCACGTTCTGCGCCAAATGGTGCGCGACTCCATTCCACCCGTCGACCCACATCGTGCACATGGGACAAGGCTTCACCTGCTTCTTGCCGAACATCAGGTGATACACCACAAGCGCGCGCCCGGGAGCCGTAAACAACTCGCTCAGCCGCACTGCCCGCCCAGGCTCGTCAGTTGCATCTTCAAAGATGTAATCCTGCAGCACTGCGCCAGGTGGTAACTCACGCCGCAGCGCCGCGACCTTCTCCCGCTGCCGCATCAACTCCAGCTCCGCCAGACGTAGCTCATCTCGTTTGATCAGATATTCCTGCGATTCGTTGCTCAGATTTGTTTGTGGCACCATACCGCCATTCTCCCGCTCCTGGTTCCCTGGTGGGATAGGCGGTTTCGCCCATTTCTTCTGACCTGTCACTATACTCAGCTTCCCGTAACTATACGCAGCTTACTCATATTTGCGCGAATCAGTACTATCGCACCAGAAGCTATCTGCGTTAGAAACGCGAGCTGCGGGCTGCATCGCAGCAGACCTGTCGCTACAGGGGAGACCCCAGGGGTTCAGGTCATGAGAAAGTTATCGACAGGAATGGACAGGCGCCAGCTGCTGCCGACGGGCCTTTTGATTTTGCTGGCGGTCCCGATCGGCGCAATGGCTCAGTTCACGCCGGCCCCGGGCAGCCCATTCGCGGTGTTAGGCCCCCAACCTGGGGGGGAAGTTTCCGGGGACTTCAACGGCGATGGAATTCAGGATCTCGCCATCGTAAATTTTAATTATGGGACCAGTTCCAGTTCCCTGACGGTAGTGCTGGGCGACGGCTCGGGCGGGTTCACAGCGGCCCCGGGCAGCCCGTTTGCATTGCCAGCAGGATCAGGCGCCGGGTTTCTGGCGGTGGGAGATTTCAACGGGGATGGCAAGCTCGACCTTGCGATCCCATGTCCCTATCTTCGCGGCGTATATGTCCTGCTGGGCAACGGCTCGGGCGGGTTCACGCCAGCCTCGTTGACACTATCCTCAACGTCATCGTCACCTCCCGAGTTCGCTGTAGTGGCCGACTTCAACGGGGATGGCATTCTGGACCTCGTCACGGGAAATACGGACGATAGTCTGACTTTGCTGCTGGGCAACGGCTCGGGCGGGTTCACGCTGGCATCGTACATCACCTTCGCGCCAGGAGTCTATCCTCAATTCCCGGCCATAGGAGACTTTAACGGCGATGGGAAGAAAGACCTCGCCATCCCACTTTCCGGCACCAACAATGTGGCAGTGTTTCTGGGTAACGGCTCGGGCGAGTTCGCACCGGCTGCGGGCGGCCCATTCGCTGTGGGATCTTCCCCCAATTCCGTGGCGGTTGGCGACTTCAACGGAGATGGCATTCAGGATCTCGCTGTACCAAATGTCGTTAGTAACGACGTTACAGTACTGCTGGGCAACGGCTTTGGCGGGTTCAAACCGGCCCCGGGCAGCCCATTCGCGGTGGGATCAGGTCCCAATTCCGTGGCGGTGGGGGACTTCAACGGGGATGGCTTTCAGGACCTCGCAGTCTCAAATTCCCGAGATGGCGGCGTGGGGGTAACCTCTTACGTAACCGTGCTGCTGGGCAGCGGCTCGGGCGCGTTCATTCCGGCCTCGTATAGCCCAATCGCGATGCCGGTGGGATTCGAACCCGTCTCCATCCTGACAGCAGACTTCAACCGGGATGGCAAGCCGGACCTTGCCATTGTCAACGCCAGCGCCACCAATAGCTTCCAGTATGGTCTCCTGACGGTTCTGCTGGGCGGGCCGCTCTCGAAAGCTACGGCAACTGTTACCCTGGGCAGCCTTGCGGCGGCTTATGACGGAACGGCGAAATCCGCCACGGCCACGACGAATCCCCCGAACCTGACGG
>ODAK010006697.1_pt1 | contig 11609 bp, 7 predicted proteins | sample 1539591 | NCBI WGS metagenome assembly ODAK01 (sample SAMEA3539303, study PRJEB22396) | soil metagenome | biome: tundra; feature: field; material: soil | place: USA | collected 2010-05 | depth 0.15 m | reverse complement strand
ATCAATTCATCCACCGTGTATTTCTTGACGAAGGGGCGTTGCTTGAAGGTGAATTTGGGCGACGCCGGCTGCGGGACGTTGGCAATCGCGGCCTTGAAGGCGACCAGTTCCTCCGATGAAAGCGATTTGATCGCGTCGTTGCGGATATTGCGTAGGAAGGCGTGGAAGCTATTGCCGCCGCGATAGCTGGCCGCCTTGTGGAACCAGTTAAAGTATTCCTCGTGCTGTTTCGCCGTGAACCCAGTTTTGACGGTCCGTAGCGAGAGAGCGTATTCGATCTGCTCTTCCTGCGTTGGGGCCTTGGCGATCAGGGCCAAGGTCTTGGTCACGCCGTCGGTGGGTTCGAGGTAGGAGATCAGCTTGCACAATTCGGCGTTGACCTCGCGGGTTTTGGCGGGATACCAGGCGTCGATCCGTTTGCCGGCCCGCTCTTTCCAGATTGCATCGGGGGCGCCGCCGCGAATGAAGACGAGTTGATACGCGCGCAGGTAATCGATCTTCTGCGGCGGCGTCAGCTTCGTCCAATCGACCCGTTCGAGGGCTTCGAGCATCTTCGGTTGTAGCGCCTTGTCGCCCGCGCGGGCCAGGCCGATGAGGGCATGCGTCAGCGCGATCGAGTTTTTCTCTGTAAGAGCTTTCTCTTGCCAGGTTGCCGGGTCCTGGAACTCCAACACGGTGCGAGCGGCGTAGCGTAGGAAACGGTCCTCGCTGCTCAGGTAAGGCCAGGCTGTCTCAACGGCTTGCGGATCTTTGTGGCCATAAAAGGTCTCGAGCTTCTTGCGCGCCAGGCGCAGCGGCGAGGTTGATTCCTTATGCGGCGCGGGCTCCGTCGATTCCTTGCCGGTGTAGGTGACGCGATACAGGCCGGACATGGTGCTGCGTCCGCCGATGGCGAAATAGAGGGCGCCGTCCTTTTCATTGACGACCACATCGGTGAGCGGGAGCGGCGAACCGGTGAGGAACTCCTCGAGTTCACCGGTGTAGGTGGCGCCGTCTTCCTTGACATGGCAGGCGTAGAGTTTGCCGTAGCTCCAGTCGCACATGAAGAGCGTTTCTTGATACTTGGCCGGGAACTTGAGGCCGTAGCCGAAGACCATGCCGGTCGGGCTGCCGGGGCCGACGTTGACGACGGGGGGCAGGTTGTCGGGATGATATTCGTACATTTTGCCCGTGCCGCCGCGCCAGCCGAATTCGCTGCCGGGGACGGCATGGCAAACGCGGGTCGGGCGATACCACGGGAGGTTGATGTCCCATTCCATGTCCGAATCGTAAGTGAAGAGTTCGCCATCGCGGTTAAAGGCGGCGTCGAATTGGTTGCGATAACCCATCGAGATCAGTTCCCACTTTTTGCCGTCGGGATCGGTCTTGTAGATGCAACCGGCGGGCGCGACGATGCCGACCGCATGGCCGCTGGCGTCCCAGAGACGCGGTACGAGGAAGTCCTCGCCCCAGATTCGCGGGACCGTGGTGGTGTCGGTCTTGATCGGCTTCGTGTGGTTTCCGTGCAGCACGTAAAGCGAATTCTTGTCCGGCCCCAGAATGACGGCATGCGGCCCATGCTCGCCGCCGCCCTCGATTTCGCGCAGCAGCTCTTTCTTGTCGAGGACGTCATCGTTCTTGGAGGAAGTGACGCGCCACAGGCCGCGCGGCTTGTATTTGCGACCCTCGTTGACGACGACGTAAAGGCTATCGAACGCCCAGAGTAGGCCGTGTGCTTCGCCGAGTTCGACGGGGAGCGTCTCAACCTTGATGGTGCCGGAATTGTCGCCCAGGGACGGGGGCGTGATGCGGTAGAGTTTGCCGTACTGATCGGACGCGATGAGTCGGCCCTTGGGATCGACCGTCAGGTTGACCCAGGAACCTTGCGTGGCCTTGGGCACGGAGTAGAGCAATTCGACCTTGAAGTCCTTCTTGGCCTTAATGAGCTCGATGGGCGTGGCCGTCGGCGTTTTGAACTTGCCTTTGCCGGCTTTTTTCACCTGGGCGGTCAACGGGACCAGCCCATTGAGGCTGAAAAGAACGACGCAGAACAGTGCCACGAGAAGCAGACGCGATTTCGCCACGATTGGACTCCCTGGAAAGAAGCGGATGGTTCTTCGATCATGGTAATGGATTCGGGCGTGGCACGCCAAGGATTTTTTGTTTACATTCTCGGTACCTCGTTTATTGATGTTCGAGAAAGACCGTCCCGATCTCTCGTTCCCTGGCTCCGCCAAGGAACGCGCTACCCGCGAGGCTCTGCCTCGCTGAACGCTGGAATAAAACTCAACGCGCGGCAGGCAGAGCCTGCAAGAAGTGCGTGCCCAGGCGGGAGCCTGGGCACGAGGGCGCGAAATTATTGATTGAACGTTCTTACCGTTCGCAGGGCACGCTGCGAACGCTAATCGAAAGCGAGCAGCTTATCTTGCACGATCTGTTCGAGTTGGTCGCGGAATCTGCCTTGAAGTGAAAAGTAGGGCAGGAAATCGACCGCTTCGTAACCGCCTTCGCGGAGCATCGGCGAGGTCGGCAGATACCCGAAAACGCCGTCGATGCAACCGACGCAGAATAGGTTTTCATTCTTAAGTGCGTTTCGGCAGACCTCGCCATACTCAGTGACGCATTCGGCGGAGATTCCGAGTATCTGAAGGTCCGAGCCGATGCTGATTCGGTGCGTCCCGACGACCTTATCGGTCGTGGCATCGTCCATCAAATCGGCTAACGAGCACGACGATCGCTGCGACCTGATCGGCCCCGTGATCGCTCGCAACACGGCACGGTCACTTGCTGACAGGACGTGCCCCGCCAATCGCTCGGCCCAGCGCTGCCAAACTTCCGGGGTCACCGCGCCGTTGGTGCCAAACACCTTGCGTTTCAATTTTGCGGTCAGCCCGACCATTGTTGCCGCGAACGACGGATAAACATCGCCGGAAAATCCCTGCCAGAACAGAACGGCCGTCTTCGCTCCGAGTTTCTTCCGCAGCGATTTTCGGGCGACGCCGACAAAGTCGGCACTGACGTGATTCATCTGCGGCGTAAAGACCGGATGGCACGCATAGTTCCAGATCACGGCCTCCGACCCGAATCTTAGCACGCGCACCGTCTCGTCTTTGACGCCGCTCGGATTGGGCCGCATCTGCACGACCTTACGCACAAACGGATAGCGCCGGGTGATGCGCCAGCCCGCGTATCGGCGGTTGACGGCGTTATCGGCCTGCGCTTGGCCGACGCCGGCATAAAGCGGCTTGAACTCGCCTTGAAGGAGGTCGCGAACCAGCGATGAAACCGTCGCAATCACCGTCGCGAGGTAGTCCGGGTCCACCGCGCCGAGCTCAGGGCGTGAGAAGGTCGAATCGGTCGCCGGAGCGAAATGGGTATGCGATGCCGCCAGAAAAAGACGTTCCGGCTGGACGCATGATTGAAGTGACTGTTCTAACTTTCGCCGCAGGAGGCCGCCCACGTAGAGAAGATCAAAACTGATAAGAACCAATGGTTGCGCGCCGTCGCGGAGAATGACGACGTTGGCCTCCAAATCGTCGGCGACGCCGGCATAGGGATCGGTCCGACCGAGGTGCCCTGCCAAGGGGATCGGACGCGTGGGGGTGATGTTGACGAAGCCGGCGGTGTAGTGCAGCACAGGTGAGGCGCTCGAACCGGCGTCCATTATCGCCCTCTCTTCGTGATGCGCTTGAGAACCTTGCGTGGGGCACACAGGAAGTAGTAGGGGATCATGTCGCGGAGGTTAAACAGCTTGGTCGCCCGACACGAAAAGCACTCGGGGTTTTCACAGAGGGAAAATCGCGGTGACTTCGCTACCGCTTCCGTTTCCACCTCGACGGCTTCCGGGGTTCGGATCAGAAAGGAATCAGCGTCGCCGACTTTCCCCGCCAGCAAGAGCGATTTCTCGCGATAGAGTGGATAGAACTTGTGATAGCCGAGCGAGCAGCCTGGAACGTCACGTTGCCGAAACCAAGTGACGACGCCGTTTAAGTTGAAATAGCAGCCGCGCAGGCCGCTAAGCAGCGAGGCGTTGGCGAGTCCCAGTTGCTCGTAGACATAGTGGACGCTGCCGAACCCGGGACTGCTGACCGTGCAGCCGATGAGCAACTGCTTGGCGCCGAGATCGATCATTTGCTTGAAGGGGGCGAACGACGCTGCACGGTGATTGTGATCGCGCAAAATCTCGCGAGCGTTATGGCCGATCGCGGTCATGGACGTCGTGGGATGCTCGCTTCGAAAGGCGCCGGGCCATCCCAGAACGGTTTGGGCGAAGCGCCCGGTCAGCGAAGGGGCGGTCCTGGGGTCATAAACATACGATTTGTCACGACGAAAAAACCACTGCATGGGACTGTGGGTGTACACCAAAAGAGTGCCCCGGCTTCCAATCGCTTCCAGCATGCTTTCGACGAGTGTGCGATCGCCGGGATTCTGCAACGGCCCCATGGCGCGCAGGCCGACTCGCGCGAGGACCGTGTCGCCGTCATTGAGTCCCAGGGTTCTGAGTTGCCGAACCAGATCCGGTTTGTCGTACATCATTCGTTCCATCGACATCGCGCTCATAAACCACGGATTTCACGGATGACACGGATAGGGAAAAGGCATCACGGTGGTTTCTCTATCCGTCGTCAGTCATGTGCCACAACGTCTCTGTAGATCGCCTCGGTTTTTTCGAGAAAGGCCGCTTCGCTGAAACGCTGCACGACGCTCGTTCGGATCTGCACCGGATCAAAGGGACGATCCCCCTTCAGAAAATTCGCCATTCCCTCGGCCAATTCTTGCGAGTCTCCGGGCGTCACCAAGATTCCGGCTTCCGGAGTGACTACGTACTCCGGACCGCCGCAGCGCGTGGAGAGGACCGGTTTGCCGCACGCCATCGCCTCGCCGTTGACGATGCCAAAGGTTTCGCCCAGGCTCGGCAGGACAAACACGTCACAGGCCCGCATCTGGTCGCGGACCTCCGCGCGATTCAGCATACCCAAGAATCGGCAGCGATCCGCGATCCCCAAGTCCACGGCCAATTTTTTCAAGCTCGGGCCGAGCGGGCCGTCGCCGCCGAGATGGACCTCGAAATCGCGGAAACCCATCGCCAGAAGCTTATGGATCGCAGTCAGCAAGTGATTTACGCCCTTGATTTCCACGAAGAGGCCCAGATAGAAAAAGCGGAAACGTCGGCCAGCTGGGGCGCAAGGCGCCACCGGAGTGAAAAACGCGGTGTCGATGAGGTTGCCGACGACGTCGATCCTGGCATCCGGATAGAACGCCATCATCGCGTCTCGAAGCGCGGGGCTGACGGCGACCAGGCGATCCGCCTGCCCCATGATCTCGCGAACCAGCTTTCGCTGCTTTTCCGTTTGCAGGTGCATGGCGAACGGTCCGCTATGTTCCGTCAGAACCACGGGGATGCCGTACTGCTTGCCTAATTCGACCGCGATCCATCCGGCAGGCAGAATGACGTGAGCATGAATCACATCGGGCACCCCTTCCCGCGCGACATACCGGACAAAGCCTTTCCGGATCGCGGCCGCGAACTTCCGATAGTAGACCAAAGCGTGATCTGCGTCAGCGAAAAACGGCATCCAACGACGCAACGTCGGCGTCTTGAAGTGCCGAACTCGCCAGGTATGGAGTCCCCGATCCTCTTTTTGAATCAACGCCGCGCCCCAGCGAAGTTGCAACAAGTCTCGCAGCGAAGGAAACCGCGGAGTCAGAACCGTGACGTCAAAGCGCCCGGCCAGGCACAGCGCCTGTTCGCACAGAAAAAACCCTTGGCCTACGGTGTTTTCGTTTTCGGGATACCAGGACGGGATCACCAGAACCTTCATTTTTGGCGAACTCAACGACATCGTGGCACTATTCCGTGAATCCAAGTCGATTGTGACAGCTTCCGTGCATGCCATAGTACAATTAAGTTGGGCGAAATCGTCAATGTCAATCTTGCAATCAGCGCGACATCGCTTGCCTCGACAACCGACAAACCACTGCAAACGTGCGCATGCAGCGCGGCGGAGAATGCCAGGTCCGCATTCTCCGCCGCGCTCTGTCTTTTGCCTCACGGTCTCACCATCAGCCGGCGGCTACCTTGAGCAGAACATAGGTCGTTCCCCCCTGAGGAGTGCGTACTTGAAGCAAACAGCCGCGTTCAAGGGATGCCTTCTCCAGAACCTTTTGGAGATCCGCCACGGTCTTCACCGCTTTCTGATCCGCTTTGAGAATCACCATGCCGCTACGCAGCCCGGCTTCACTGGAGGCGCCGGCCGGATCCGCCTCCGTGATGACGACTCCCTCGGTCTTGTCGGCGTGGCCGAATTGCTTGGCGGTCTTCGGCGTCAGGTCCGCGACCGACATGCCAAGTTTTTCGAGAGGAGCCGATTCTTGGTCCTGCGAAGCCTTGGTCGTCTCGAACGATTGCGGTTGATTCTCGACGGTGAGGTTCAAGGTCTTGCGGGCGCCATCGCGGAAGACAGCCAGTTCAACCTGTTTGCCGATGGCCAAGCCAGCGACAAGCCGTTGCAGACTACGCGGATCCTTGACGGTTTGACCAGCGACTTCGAGGAGGACGTCGCCGTCGTGCATGCCGGACTTGGCGGCGGGGGATCCGGTCATCACCTTGGCAATGACGACGCCGTTCTTGCCAGGGACGTTGAGCCGGCCGGCGACTTCCGGATCGAGCAATTGCGTCTGCACGCCGAGGTAGCCGCGCGTGACGGCGCCCTTGTTCTGGAGTTGGTCGAGGACGTTCTTCGTCAAATTGCTGAAGATCGCCAGGCCAATGCCTTGAAACCCGCCGGTGACGCTCTTGATGACCGAGTTGACGCCGACGACTTCGCCGGCCAGGTTGACGAGAGGCCCGCCGCTGTTGCCGGGATTGATGGCGGCATCCGTTTGCAGGAAATCTTCGTACATGTTCATGTGGATATCGCGCCCCTTGGCGCTGATGATGCCTGACGTCACGGTGCCGGTCATGCCCAGCGGCGCGCCGACGGCCAAGACGCGGTCGCCCATCTCCATGGCGTCGCTGTCGCCCAGCTTGAGAAATGGCAGCGGCTCCTTGGCCTCGATGCGCAGAATCGCCAAATCGGTCCGCGCATCGCGTTTGATCTTGCGGCCCACGAACTTGCGGCCATCATGAAGCAAAACCTCGACTTCGTCAGCGCCGCGGACTACGTGATCGTTGGTGACGATCAAGCCCGATGGATCGACGATGAACCCGGAGCCGAAAGAGTGCCCGTGGCCGGAATCGGGATTCTGCGGCTGCTGCTGCCCAAAGCGTTCGAGCTCTTTGCGGATGTCGTCCGGCAAGCCGGGGAAATTCCCAAAGGGCGACGATCGACCCGGAGTCTGGGCGGCACGAGTGACGCGGAATTTGGGTTTGACTTCAATGCTGACGACGGCGGGCAGCACGCGTTTGATGACTCCCCGGTAGCTGGGCAGGTCTTGCGGCACTGCGGTTGCGGAGGTCGGTTCATGCATGAGGGCACGGCTGGCACTATAGCCGACGGTGCCGGTCAGGGCCAGGCACGCACCGAAAAGCAGCAAGGTTCGTTTCATGGGTGTACTCCACTTCTTGAAAAAAATACGACGCTGTTGACCGAGCGCGCGCTTCCGCGCCACGTTGAGAGGGCTTGATCTCGGCTAATTTCAAGCCGATAATGAAAGAGAAAAGCTGCCACGGTTTTCGAGAATTATTTTGCCATGGCGCCGCCGGATGAAAACGTGACCCAAATCCTAAACGCCGTCCAGAAAGGCGACCCGCAAGCGGCCGCGCGCTTGCTGCCGCGGGTATACGATGAATTACATAAGCTGGCGCAGTCGCGCATGGCTCATCTGCCCCCGGGACAGACGATGCAGCCGACCGCCCTGGTTCACGAGGCGTATCTGCGATTGTTGGGCAAAAGCGACTTGCACGTGGAAAGCCAGCGACACTTCTTTTTCGTCGCGGCCCGTGCGATGCGCGACATTCTCGTGGAACAGGCACGCAGCAAAGCGGGGCCGAAACGTGGCGGCGGCCGCAGGCGGGTTCCACTACTCGAAATGGCGGACGCCGGCGCCTCGGTCCCCGAAGAGGTGCTGGTTATTCACGAGGCGCTCGCGGAGCTTGAAAAAGAAGACCCGCTCAAGGCACAGATCGTCAATCTGCGTTACTTCACCGGCATGAGCATCGCCGAGACCGCCCAGGTGTTGGGGATTTCGGAACGCACGCTGCATCGACACTGGCGCTTTATCAAAGCCTGGCTCAAGAGCCGGCTCGGCGCGGAGGAAATGGCCGATGAGTAACTCTGAGCAAAACGACTTCTCGATCAGAGTGTGCCATGCTTTCGCGGCTTGTTTGCAAAACCGGCGAAGCCTCGGATCTCACCGCGAAAGCATGAGTCCGTCGAGGGTTTAACATGCTTTCGGGGTGCCAGTCGGCAGTTTCCGACCCAACCCAAGATCCCCGAAAGCATGGCACCCGCCACCGGAATCGGGACAGTTGTTTTCAAGGGGTTTCTGCCGTAAACGGAACGATTCGGGGATCATGAGATCGATGGCCAAGCCCGCTTTCAAATTGATCGAAGAGCTCTTTCATGAGGCACTGGCGCTGCCGGTCGATCAGCGAACCGCCTATCTCGACGGGGCTTGCGCGGGCGATGGCGAGTTGCGCTCCGCCGTGGATGCTTTGCTGCGGGAAGATCAGCCGAATTCATCGTTGACGGGTCCCGTCGCGCTGGCGGCGGCCCAATTTCGCGCGGAAGCGCCAACGCTGCGGATGCGCCCCAATGGGTCGGCCATTGTCGCTCTGCCGGAGATTCCCGGCTATGAAGTGCTCGACGAATTGGGCCACGGCGGCATGGGCGTAGTCTACAAGGTGCGGCAGACGAATTTGAACCGCATCGTCGCGCTGAAGATGCTGCTCCCCGCCGATCCGCGTGCTCCGGAGATGCTGGCCCGTTTTCGCACCGAGGTTGAAGTATGGCGAGTTTCGACGGGTGTGCGAGCCGATGTATGCTGCCCGCGTCGGCATGGCATCACGCACGCCCAGCTCGATGCCGAAGGCCGGCGCGTGGCCGTCATCGACAGCGCCGGCGCCGTCCAGGTATTGGACACGGTGACGAGTCAAACGCTGACCCCGCCGCTGCGGCATGGCGGGCCGGCCCAGTCCGCAGCATTCTGCGCCGGGAACCAGGTTATCACGATCGGCCAGCGTGGCACGGTTTCAGACTGGGAGTTGCCCGACCGTGATAAGGCAAGGCAGGAGGCGAGTCTCGATACAAGGTCCGTCGCCGATCTGATCGCCGCCTCCCAAATCCTGGCGAATGGCCGAATCGACGAACAGCAAAAATGGCAGGCGTTCAAATAACCGTTTAGCCGCTTGCCGAAGGCGAGCGAGGCGTCACAGACCATGATCTCGAAAATCCTCGACCCGATATTTTTCCGCCGCCCCGCGTTCGAGCTGGCTCCAAGCTTGCTCGGCACCATACTCGTCCACCGCCATCGGCGACGCATCTTCCGCGCACGCATCGTTGAAACCGAAGCCTACGTTGGCGCTCATGATCTTGCCTGTCACGCGTCCAAGGGCCGAACGCGCCGGACCGAGATCATGTTCGGCCCCGGGGGTCATGCCTACGTCTATCTCATTTATGGCATGTACACGATGCTCAATGTCGTGGCCAGCGCGCTGGACGATCCTCAAGCAGTGCTTGTGCGCGCAGCCGAGCCGCTGGATGATTGGAACGCCGACCTCGCCGGCCCTGGGAAACTCACGCGGGCCATGCGGATCGCCCTGACCGACAACGGGCTAGACCTGACGGGCGACAAGCTCTTCTTGATGACGGACCCCCAACACCAGCCTGACATCGCGGCAACGAAGCGGATCGGCGTTGACTATTCCGGAGTATGGAAGGACGCCATGCTACGCTTCGTGGACGTGAACAGCGTGGCGTTGTCCAGGCCGTTTGCCGCCGCGCTCGCCTTCGGCAAGCGGCTAAACGAAAGACCCTAACGCTTGCGTGCCAGTTGTTCGCGCGCGGCCTCGACGACCTTCTCCGGGGTGAAGCCGAACTTCTTTTGCAACTCCTTGAGCGGTGCGGAAGCGCCAAAGGTGTGCATGCCGATCATTTGGCCGGCGGTCCCGAGGAAACGCGCCCAGCCAAAAGTGGCTGCTTGCTCGACGGCGACGCGCGCGGTGACGGCGGTGGGCAGGACGCTCTCGCGATAGTCGGTGCTTTGCTTCTCGAACAACTCCCACGACGGCATGCTGACGACGCGAACCTTGATCCCCTCGGCCTTGAGTTTTTCGTATGCATCCAGGCAAAGTTGCACCTCGCTGCCGGTCGCCATCAGCAAGACGTCAGGCTTGCCGCCGGGCGCATCGGCCAGCACATAGGCGCCGCGCGCCACACCGGCCGCCGAGGCGTACTTCGTGCGGTCGATAGTCGGCAATGCCTGCCGGCTCAATACCAGGGCCACAGGTTCGTGTTTCGACTGCATGATGACCTTCCAGGCCTCGACCACCTCGTTGGCGTCCGCCGGCCGCAACGTGATCAAGCCGGGAATCGCCCGCAAAGAAGCGAGCTGCTCGATCGGTTGATGCGTCGGGCCGTCCTCGCCGACGCCGATCGAGTCGTGCGTGAAAATATGGATCGACGGGATCTCCATGATGGCGCTCAGGCGGATGGCAGGCCGTTCATAATCGCTAAAGATCAAGAAGGTCGCGCCATAGGCCCGCACCTTGGAAAGCGACAGCCCGTTAACGATCGCCCCCATGACGTGTTCGCGGACGCCGAAATGCAGGTTGCGGCCCGCGGGCGTCTTCGCCTCCTGATCGCCGGCGCCATCGAAGGTCAAACGCGTCTTGGTCGAAGGCGCCAGGTCCGCGGCGCCGCCGATAAGCCACGGAACATTCTTGGCGAGAACGTTCAAAACCTTCGACGAGGAGTCCCGGCTCGCAATCCCCTTGGCGTCGGCCGGGAACACGGGAAGGTCCTTGTCCCAGCCGTCGGGAAGCTGGCGGTGCTGCATCCGATTCATCTCGTCGGCCAACTCAGGGTAGCGTTTCCCATATTCCTGAAATTGCCCCATCCAGGCTGAGCGCAGCGCCTGGCCACGCTTGCCGAGAACTTGCTGAAAATGCTCGGGGACTTCCTTCGGCACGAGAAACTTGGCGTCCTCCGGCCAACCGTAGGCGCGCTTGGTCGCGCGGATTTCGTCCTCGCCGAGCGGTTCGCCGTGGGCCTCCTTGGTGTCCTGTTTTTTGGGCGCGCCATAGCCGATATGGCTGTCGATGATGACGAGCGTCGGTCGATCGGTCGTCGCCTGGACGGTTTGGTACGCCTGATCCACCCGTTCGAGATCGTTGGCATCGCTGACGTGCAGGACGTTCCACCCGTAGCCACGAAAGCGCGCGGCCACGTCTTCGCTGAACGCCAGATCGGTGTGTCCCTCGATGGTGATGCGGTTGCTGTCGTAGATCCAGCAAAGGTTCGCCAGTTTCAGGTGCCCGGCGAGAGACGCCGCCTCGCTGGAGATGCCCTCCATCATGTCGCCGTCGCCGCAGATGGCATAGGTGTGGTAGTTGAACATCTCGAAGCCAGGCCGATTGAAATAATTCGCCGTCCAGCGGCTCCCCAACGGCAACACCTTCGTCGCCATGC
>ODAK010006696.1_pt1 | contig 11609 bp, 7 predicted proteins | sample 1539591 | NCBI WGS metagenome assembly ODAK01 (sample SAMEA3539303, study PRJEB22396) | soil metagenome | biome: tundra; feature: field; material: soil | place: USA | collected 2010-05 | depth 0.15 m | reverse complement strand
CTTCGCCAATACGCCCAGTCAACACCGTGGGTTGAAGGAGACATTCCTAACTTCGGGCCAACACCTTGCAACAGGTCTTTTGCAGCAGGTATACCATCATCTTCGAGGCTCTGCCTGAGCGAAAAGTTGAAGAGAGAAACCTGGAAGTCGCACGTGAAGCCCGTAGAAGCTGGACCTGACGGGGGCAATAGTCCCTTTGGAAAGACCCGGATCGGCTGGTTCTCCTCTTGGAACAGCAAGTGCGGCATAGCCGAATACTCAAAGTTCCTACTCGATTCATTCGATTACGAACGCTGCCAATTGACGATCCTCGCCTCACGCATTGATGTCCTCGTCAGACCGGATGACGACCGTGTCATCCGCTGCTGGACCAGCAGCACCGGCCATATCGCGCCTCTTCTCTATGTGCTCGAGAGAAAGCGGTTCGACGCTTTGGTCATTCAGTTCAATTTCAGCCTTTTGTCGCCGAAGCAACTGGGTGCGATTGTGGCCTGCTGCCATTCGATAGGTACCAGGTTGTTCGTTGTATTTCATGGAACGGAAGCCTTTAACATTGAGCCGCCCAACGTCATGTCCGATATGGTCGCCGGCCTGGCGACGGTCGATGGCGTCCTCGTGCATTCGACCAACGACGTCGAACGGCTGCGGGATTTCGGCCTTTCCGGCCAACTCCAACTGTTCCCGCACGGGCATATGGAATTTGCCTCAATAAACCTCGAGGTCGCGCGACAGGATCTCAAACAAGCCCTGGCCAGACGAAAGCAGAACCTGCCCGATGATATATTGATCATCGGGTCCTACGGATTTCTGCTGCCGCATAAGGGGATCGACAATCTGATCCTGGCGGTTGCATCGCTGCGCGCATCGGGTATGCTGGCCATTCTTTTGTTGGCCAATTCGCTTTACCCGCATTCCATTTCGCAAGAGTATCTGGCGCGGTGCCAGTCGTTGGTGGCGGAAAGCGATATCAGCGAGCATGTGATCTTCGAAACCGATATCCTGCCAAATGAGATCAGCCTGACCCGGCTGGCCGCCTGCGACGTCCTCGTCTTCCCTTACGGAAACACAATTGAATCCTCTTCGGCGTCGGTTCGCATGGGGCTGGCGTCACGGCGGCCGGTGCTGTGTTCGCCACGGCCGATCTTTGCTGATGTGGCGGACGCCGTGGTGTTCCTCGATGGGGATAGCCCGGAGGACATCGCGCAAGGCATCCGCGCCCTGCTTTCAGACGACGACGGACTCACCCGACTGGCCGCCCGTCAAGAAGAGTGGCTGGCCCAGCATTCCTGGTCGCAGGTCGCCCAACAATTGCAGGCAATTGTGGAGAAACCCGTTGCGAGGACATCGATAATGGAACGAAACGAGATGACAGTGCGCTTCGTCGCTGCCCTGGTAGCTGAGCGCGAAGGCTTTGAAGAAAGCGTCACGGTTCTTCGCGACCAATTCGCCTGGTTGAATGCCCAACTCGACACCGTCCAACAGCAGGCAGCGGCGGCGGTCCAGCGGGAACAGGAGCTGGAGCGAGATTTGATCCGTGCCAACGCCGAAACCGAGGCCGCTTTGACCCGTGCCAACGCCGAAACAGAGTCTGCCCAGCGTCAGGCCGCACGTGCGAATATGGCCGAAAATCAGCTGGCCGCCCTGACTAACAGCACTTCGTGGCGCTTGACCGGCCCGATTCGAAGCGTTGTGCATTGGGGTCGTCGGTTACTGCGCGGTCCGCCACCTGGCCTGCCGCCGGAGACCGCCCGGCGTACGGCGCCCTACCCGACCGCTCCGGGGCAAATGCCGGAATGGGATATGATCAGCTTCCGAATTCTTGGGGACGACGCGTTGATGACCGTCCGGGCGAAAGCGGCGTTTACTCGCCCTGGCATGCCAGAAGCATCCATGCGAGCCTCGGGTGTAACGAAATCGCGGTTGGGGGAAAGAACGTGAGATATGCGGCTTGTTATTGATTTGCAGGGAGCACAAGGGGCCAGCCGTTTGCGAGGTATAGGCAGGTTGTCCCTAGAACTGGCTCTGGCGATGGGTCGTGCGGCTGGCGATAACGAAGTTCTGGTGGCCTTAAATGGAAACTTCGCCGAAACAGCCAATGAGCTGATGACGGCGTTTAAATGCATATTAGGTCAGGATGCTTTGCGTGTCTGGTATCCTACCGGTCGGACCGCCGCGACGGACCCAGGTTCGCAACTGAATCTAATAACCAGCGAGCATATCCGCAGACAGTTTTTGCGGTCCCTTGCACCTGACCTCGTTCATGTAACCAGCCTGTTTGAGGGTATTGATGATGATGTCGTAACCGGCGTTCCCCTGGATGGTCGGAAACTACCGAGCGTCGCCACATTATACGACCTCATCCCTTTGATCCGCCGCGAACAGTATCTTGACGGTCCCTGGAGTAGCACCCCAATCCGTGCCTGGTATTTGCGTCAGATTGAGCAACTACGCCACATGGCTGGGCTCCTTGCGATTTCCGAGTCGAGCCGAACTGAGGCCATCGACCATCTGGGACTTCAACCAGAACGAGTCTTCAACATTCGTGCGGGCGTCGGTGAGTCTTTTCGCCCGGTTCCAACGCATGGTGCGGCGCGGCGTTCCCTCTTGGCTCGCTATGGCTTGTCAGAAGGCTACGTATTATTTCTCGGCGCTGGCGATCTGCGCAAGAACGAGGCCGGATTGATCGCGGCCTTCGGCCTACTTCCGCCGGCAATCCGCGCCACGCATAAGTTGGTCATCGTGGGAAAGGTTGATGGAGTCAGTTTGCGGGCAAAGGCCGCCGCGGCGGGGTTGGTGGCCTCGGACCTTATCCTGGTCCCATTTATCGCTGAAGCGGATCTGCCCGCAATTTACAGCGCCTGCACCCTGTTCGTTTTCCCATCCTTGCATGAAGGCTTTGGTCTCCCCGCGGCCGAAGCCATGGCCTGCGGGGCACCGGTCATCGGCAGCGACGCCACCAGCCTTCCTGAGGTGATCGGGCGGGCCGATGCGCTATTCGATCCGCACAAGCCCGATTCGATTGCTCGCTTAATGCACCGCATCTTAACCGACGATGACTTCAGGCGCTCACTCGCCGAACATGGCCCGCGGCAAGCCGGAAACTTCACCTGGGCTGACAGCGCAAGGCGGGCCTGGTCAGCACTGGGATCGATAGCGGACCAGACTCGCCGGGCGCCATCCACAAGCGTCACACAGCCGCGACGGCGGTTATCTCTGGCGATAACGTCGCCGCTGCCGCCGCGGCAAACGGGGATCGCCGACTATACGCGTCAATTACTGCCAGCGCTCACGCAATACTACGACATCACCCTTGTCACCGATCAACCAAATACCACCGATCCTGCATTACGCGCTGATTTCGAGGTTCTGACTTCTACCGCGTTCGCAGCGCGTGCGGGAGCGTTCGACCGCGTGGTGCATCAGCTCGGCAATTCCGAATTTCACCGCTTTCAGATTGACACGCTGTTGCCGCGGGTACCTGGGGTGGTGGTGCTGCATGACGTATTCCTCTCCAATATCCTGCGCTACCTCGACCATCTCGAACCGTCATCGAAATGTTTTCCTGAAACACTCCTGCTGACGCACGGCATTCACGGCGTGCGGACGGCAGCGAAGTTCGGCGCTGCCGTTGCCGCGCAGTTACTCCCGTGCTCGCTTAGGCAAATGCAGCAAAGCATCGGTGTGATATTGCATTCACAGCATGCCCGGGCTTTGATCGAGAATTTCTATGGCCCGACGTTGTCTGCAATCACACGGGTCGTGTCGACGGTAAGGGAACTGCCTGAGTTGCCCAGCCGCGTGGAGGCTCGTGCCCGACTGAACCTGGCGGAGTCAACAACAGTCGTAGCCACCTTCGGTGCGGTCGCGGAAACAAAGATGCCCGAGCAGATTCTGGAAGGCTTCGCCGCGAGCAGCGTCGCACGGCGCGGCGGCGCGGTTCTGGCGTTTGTTGGTGAGGCGGAAGATATTTGCGCTAAATCGCTTCTCGCAAAAGCGCCAGCCATGGGTGTCGCCGCGTCCCTGCTGCTCACCCAGCGCGTCCCATCGCATACTTATAGCGACTGGTTGGCCGCGGCGGATATCGCCGTCCAACTACGTACCGGCTCGCGTGGCGAAACCTCCGCGTCGGCGGCTGATTGTCTGGCGGCAGGCCTGCCGGTGATCGTCAACTCCCATGGCGCACTTGCCGAGCTGCCCGAGGGCGCTGCGATCATGCTTGAGGATCGCTTTGAAAAGGCGGCTCTCGCGGCGGCGATCGATCGCCTTGCGGAGACGCCAAACTTGCGTCGCAGCCTTGGCGACGTGGGACGGGAGTATGCCACCACACACCTATCCGCCAAGAAGGTCGCGCGTGAATACTACGATGCGATTGAAGAATTTTATGCCACGCAGGGGTCGGCCGTTGCGGCACAGAAGGTGTTGCTGGAGCTGCATAAGGTTGAAATGGTCCAATCGCCCGATGCGAGCACGATCCGGGCAATCGGGCGAGCAATTTCGCGGTCGTTCCCACTGCCGCGGCCTCGCCGCCTCATGCTGGACATCACTGCATGGTCTCAACCGCTCGAAGGGACCCGGCGGTGGTGGTCCGACGTTGCGACGGCCCTTCTGTCTCGCACTGCGACGAGGGATCGCGGCGAGTTACTGGACTGGCGAAATTCCGCGCCGGTCATCGCCTGGGGTGAGGCAGCGCGGCTACTCGGCATCGAAGAGCTGTTCGATGCGCCGACCGGGCCGCCGATGAAAGGCGACGTGTTGCTGTGCCCGGTGCACTGCAAGCCCGCGGGTGGTTCGTCCAGAGCGCTGGCTGCGTGGGCGCATCGCGGGAGCGCTCACGTCGTGGCCTTGGCCTGGTCGCGCGCCGACCTGGCCACAGCCGAGTCCAGGTCTGATATCGATGTCGCCGTCGCCCTGGATGAAATACCCAATGCGGAGCCGGAGTGCGCCAGGCTTGTTAGAGCCCTGTTCGCAGATCTCGCCATAAAACGGTCGGGATAGGGCTCTGGTGCAGTAGGTGGCACGAGAACACGCACGATACTTTGTCGCGCGACACTGTAGCACCGTGGGCGCTTCCGACTCCGAGTAACGCGTTCCAGACTGTAACCGCAACCTGAACCGCCCGGTCCCCGGCTATTCCCGGCAAACGCAGGCCCCCGCCACGCGCGTCATCGTGACCCATGCCGTATGGGCCATCCCGCTGCTCAATCACGTCCGAAGCCTCTTGGCGGCTCAACCGCCTGAAGCTCGGAGAGATCGAGTTCAACAATCGCCCGCAAGGCCTCTGCGAGCGCACTTTCCTGTTGGTTGTCCGGCAACGCATCCAGCCAGCCGGCATACTCGGCCTGCAGCTCCACGGCCGCGGCGATGGTATCGTTCCACCGTTGGATCCGGGAGCGCCGGTCGCTGAGGCGGCGTGTGCGAACAACCGGTGCGCCGGCCGCATGCGCGGCGCGATAGCGTGCCTGACGTTCGGCGCCGGTCATGGCTGTTTCACTGATTGATTGACGGGGCATGGTTCCACTCCCAATCGTTACGTGACGTTTGAGCCGCGAGGCGGATCAAAGCGGTCATGCCGCCACTGCCCCGGCCGCGGTGGACGGGCGGCGATACGTCTCGCCGCTCTTCATCATTGCCCAGGCCGTGCGGGCCATTTTGTTGGCGAGCGCGACGGCGACGAGCTTACGCGGCTTGCGGAGCAGGAGTGCCCTCAACCAGTCCGTCATCTGTTGGCTGCCCGGCCTCATGGCGGCATTGATCACCGAGGTGGCACCAGAAACGAGCAGGACGCGGAGCCGTTCATTACCGGCCCGGCTGATGCCGCCCATTCGTTGTTTGCCACCGGTCGAACGTTCCTTCGGCGTGAGGCCTGCCCATGCGGCGAGATGGCGTCCGGATTCGAACATCGCCGGGTCGATCTCGACGGCAAGCGTCAACGCGGTAATCGGGCCCACGCCCGGGATGGTGACCAGACGCTGGCTGACCTCGCTGGCTTTGTGCGCGGCGTTCAGTTTGGCGTCGACTTCTTTGATGCGGGCCTCGATTTCGTCGATCTGTCGACCCAGAAGGACGAACATCTCCTTGGCCTCCGGCGGGATGGCGACCTCTTGTTCAATAGCAGAGAGCAACGGCACGATTTTTCCGGCTCCCTTACCGGCGATGATGCCGAACTCGGCGGCGTGACCGCGCACCGTGTTGATCAGAGCGGTGCGCTGACCGATCAAGGTCTCACGCACCTTCAGGACCATGCCCTGAGCCTGTTGCGTAACGGATTTCGCCGGCACGAAATGCATGCCCGGACGCCCGGCGGCCTCGCAGATCGCTTCGGCGTCGTTGCGATCGTTTTTGCCGCGTTTGACATAGGGTTTGACGTACTGGGGCGGGATGAGACGCACCGTGTGGCCGAGCGCGGTCAGTTCGTGGGCCCAATAGTGGGAACCGCCACAGGCTTCCAGGGCGATGACGGTGGGAGGGAGCTTCTTGAAGAAGGAAATCATCTGCGCGCGACGGAGATTGATCCGTAACACCGGCCGGTCTTGCTGATCGATGCCGTGTAACGTGAACACGGCTTTGGACGTGTCGATGCCTATGCGCTTATATTGGGTCATGGACGGCTCCGGTCTTGGTTGCTCACAGCCCCAATTCTGGCACGCGATGCCGTGGGGCCGTCCACCCCAACAGTTTTACGTGGGCGGCCCTTCCGGCCCAATATACCTACAAATCAAATCTGAATCCTGAACAGGATACGGTAATCGCTCAAGAGGAAAGTAGTCGCGCGTGCAGCGAGGTCACCGAGCCAAACCCAACACCGACGCGGCCAGAGCCGCCAGAGACCGGCCGGGTGTTCAAACTGGCGCCGGACGAACTGGTGAAACTGGCGCCGCAGCTGAAGTCCTATCTGCGGAATCCCGATCCGACCTGGCCGGACCTCGGCGAGGCGGCGGCGTTCCTGCGATCCGACCTCGGCGTCTCGAAATCCCTCTGGGGCGAGGCCTGCGTCGCCATGGGCCGGGAACGGGCGGCGATCGCCATCGCCATCGTCTCGACCAAGGATCCGACGCATTTCCGGACCTCGGCCGGCGGGTATTTCCACGGCATGGTGACGAAAGCCAAGGCCGGACATCTCTATTTGGACCGGACGCTCTGGGGCATGCGCCGGGCGAATGAGCCACGGCCTTCGGCTAAAACGGGAAGCGGCGCCGGCAGGGGAGGGCGGTCGGTGGAGCGGTCCTGGAACTGAGGTCCACAGCCGCCGCCGGCACTCAACTGAGGCTTGTCGCACGGCCCCGTGCGCGTGTGGTGGCGAAAGGGGTGGGCCAGTCCCCCGACTCCGACCGTGGTTCTGTTGGCCGAACGCGCGCTGATGCGAAAGGGACAGGCTGTTCGTTGTGCTTCCTCTCGCAATGGTATATAATCTCCAATAGGAGAATGATTACCATGCAAGCCCATGAGAACCCCTTGTTCACGCCGGCCGAGGCCGCGGTTCTGACACGCCTCTCCCTGAAGGCGGTGAACAACGCGATCGACAAGAAGACCGTTCCGGCCACGACCGGCCTTCGGGCGGGGCATCCCACGCGGCTGCTTGACCAGCGGGCGCTGATGTCGCTCGCGCTGGAACGTCGGCTAGCCGATCGTGTCGTGCCCGAGCTGCGGCGCGAAATCTTCGACGCGCTGGATGCGCGGCGCGGTACGGTCTCCCTCGAAGGTGGTTTGCTCAGGATCGATCTGCGGGAGCCGCGGCGGGAGCTGGCGGCATCGTTGCGCGAGCTGCGACGCGCGCGGCGTCTGGTCGTGACCGATCCCGAGATCGTGGGGGGCGAGCCGGTCTTCCGGGGCACACGCGTGCCGGTGCATTTGATCGCGACATTGCTGGGGCAGGGCTCGCCCGAAGCGGACCTGCTGGAAGGTTATCCGCGCCTGACGCCCGAGATGGTGCGTCTCGCTCCGCTTTACGCTGCCGCCTATCCGCTGCGGGGTCGTCCGCGGCAACAGCCCTGGCGCGGCAAGGCGCCGGTCCGGCGTATCCGCCGAAAGCTGGCCGCGATCGGGGCGGGATGAGGTTTCTGATCGACGAGTGTTTGAGGATCGATCTGGTTTCGGTCGCGAGCGATGGCGGGCGCGAAGCGCAGCACGTCGCCCATATCGGAAAAGCCGGCTGGAAAGACTGGAATGTCGCGCGTCACGCCAGCGAGAGTGACCTCGTGCTCGTCACCAACAACGCCAGCGATTTCCACCGGCTCTATGCCCGGGCCCTGCTTCATGCCGGCCTGATCATCATCGTGCCGAACGTCGATCGCGCGGTGCAGCGACGCTTGTTCCGGGCGGCGCTCGACGTGCTTGAGGGACCGGATGAGCTGATCAATCGCGTCCTGGAAGTCGGCATCGAGGGCGAGGACGTGACCCTCGATTTTTACGATCTGCCCGTCGGCCAGGTCTGAAACCGATCGCTCCCCACCGATTTGATCAAACCAGTCGAAGCCTTCGACGATCAGGCGGCTAAATGTAGCGGCGCGCAATGATGAACGCCTCGACGTGCAATAAAGGCCGGTTTCCGACGCACATTATCTGAGACAGAATCAGGCGTCCGACGCACAATCGTTGAGACACAACGCACATTCTGTGAGACGGACGCGCAATAGATAGCCTGCGACGCACGATCGCCGCTTTCGACCCAAAAGGGACGTTCGGAACACCGCTCCAGGCCGCCGGGGGGCATCAATCGCCGCGCACGAGATTCATGCAACGGGAAAGCCCTGTGATTTCAGGGGTTCCGTTTTGTCACGTATTTTTTGAATATTGGAACGCGTGCGAGTTTCTTCCGCCATGCCATTCAGTTGATGAGCACAGCTCCCTTGGCGAGCAACGTTTCCAATCCAGTGACAACGTTTGCGGCTCCCCGCAGAACGGCGACCGTTTCGCCCATGCCTTGACCAGTTGGATCAAAACCAAACAACGCGTCCGATCCTTGATCTGTTACCGTAACATAATGCCCGAGCTTTGCAATATCGCCATGGCATTGTTACATGGATCGAAAACGTAACGGGAAATGGCAATCTCTGTGCTGAACATCACGGGACATCAGACAGTTTATCGCTCTCCGCTCGCTATTTTGGGCTGAATATTTCGTCGAGTGCTGGGGCCGCGCGTTAAGTTGATAATGCCCATGTACGGCCGCGCGAGTGTCGAACTGCTTCGCGCCCGGTTAATGCCGCTTTATGACAACGATTTGCACCGAGAGTGAAGCAGAGCCCGAAAATATCAAACTCGCCCGGGCACCCCAGTTTCGCGGCGGTCCCGGTCCAGGGTCAAACCCAGGTCGGCGATATTGCCGAGATCATCGGGCCGGTTCATTTCCATGACGTCCACGGTCCGTCCCTGGCTCTCGGCGCCGATCCTCACCAACCTTATAATCCACGCCACGCGTTCCCCCAGGTCAAAGACAGACCTGAAAATGCCCTCGTGACCCGGAGACCAAAAAATTTGCGGCGGTCCCCAATGAACTTGCCCAAGAGACCGATGCGTCGCGCCGGAGCGGTTGTATTGACCTAGCGACGGATCTGGCTGAAACGACGCGGGATATCGTGCCCGGAGGCGTTCATGATTCGCCCGTTTCGCCGTTCCACACCAACCGCCTGACGTGAGTTTCACAGCGGACTTCGCCAGCCGGGCGACGTCGGCGCGGCGGCAACACGCGCTTGACGGATTGCGCGGTTGGGCGGCCCTCGCCGTGACCTTCTATCACGGCATCCTGCACTTCGATCTGTCGCTGATCGATCGCGTGCTGTACCAGCCAACCCTCCAGGTTGGTTGGGCGGACTTGCCGGTCAAGGCGTTGCTCATTGTCTTCAATGGTGAGTCCGCGGTGCTGATCTTCTTCATTCTCAGCGGCCTCGTACTGCGCGGCGCGCTGGAGCGGATGGCAGACCAGCCGATGGCGGTCGCCGCCGCGCTGTTCACGCTCCGGCGGCTGACGCGGATCTACCCGGCCGTGGTGGCCTGCATGCTGCTGCTCTTCGCCATTTCGATCGCCTGCGCCACGGCCAGGATCGCCACGTTTCCGCACTTCCAGCCGATGCAACTGCTGCAGAACATCACGTTGTACTTCCCGGCCATGCACGGCCCGTCCTGGAGCGTGCAGGTCGAAATCTGCGCGATTCCGTTCCTGCTCGCCGCCGAGGTGCTGCGCCGACGTTGGGGCGCCACCGGCCTGATCGCGGCGCTGATCTATGGCATGGTCGCGATCGAATATCCGATGCTGGTGTTTTGGCTGCCGGCCCTATGGCCGTACATGTTCGCTTTCTTTCTCGGCATGCTTCTGGGTGAGCCCGCCGCGACGGACGCCGCGCGCCGACTGCATCCAGCGACGTGGGTCGTGGCGCTCGTGCTGTTCCTCGTCTTCCGTCACATCACCGCGCGCGCCGCGATTTCCGGCCTGATCGCCCAGGTGATGGCGGGCGGGCTGCTAGTCGCCTGCGTGGCGTCACATGAGGATGCGCTGGCGGTATTCCTGCGCGGTCCGGTCTCGCAATTTCTCGGCCGCATCAGCTATAGTTTCTATCTGCTGAACGTTGTCGCCCTCTATTCAGTCTGGGCTGTGATCGAAGCCTGGGTCGCCTCGCCGGCTCGCCATGCCGTCGCCTGGGGCCTGTTGTCAGCTGCGGTTTCTGCTCTCCTCACCGTGCCCGTCGCGGCGCTCAGCGAACGTTTCGTTGAGCGGCCGGGCATCGTTCTCGGCCGCGTCCTGACGAGGTGGCGCTCGCCGCTCGGGGGCGCCCTGGTCCCGCATCCCGCCGGCGAAACCGAGGTGGAGCCGCTGCTGTGAGATCTGCCGGGTCGGGCAGCGGAGCATGAACTTCGGCGACGTGGTGGCGCGAATGGCTTTATCGCGCGTCACGAAAGCGTGGGTCGTAATTGTGCAACCCAAACGGTGGCCGGGTGAGATGCCGTGGGTTCTCGGCGACGATCGGGCGGTAAACCGCCAACACGCGGTGGACCGGCTGCTCAGGTGACCCATCATAGGTCGCCTCGGAAACGATCTCAAAATAGGCGGCTTCCATGATCTGACGTAAGCAGGGCAGTGTCGGAACGAAACAGCGGCTGCCGTGTCCGATGTCGAAGAATGCTGAGGTGGCAACGCCCATCGATGCTTCTGGCATGTAATCACCCTCGACCACCACCAGTGAGCTTTCATGGCAGCGGTCACGAATTTCCGCGATCGCGTAAATCGGGTCGACCAGATGATAATAAACCCCCAGAAACAGCACGATGTCGAAAGTGCCGCCGACGCGGGTCAATTGGTATACCGAAACGTCCTTACGGATCTCGATCGCTGACCCCAACAGTTCCTTCGCGAGTTCGACACCTGCGCTGGCGGCGAAGTTCTGTGTCGCGTCGTCGGTGGCGAGAACGCGCGCAGCACCGCGGCTCTCAGCAAGGAAGCTCCAGTAACCATCCCAGCAACCGATATCAAGGACAGACTTTCCGGTGAAGTCGATGCGATTGAGCTGCTCCTTCATGAATGCCCATAAGGCACGATGCGACGCGGCGTCAGGCGCGGTCGAGCGCGCAACCAGGCCATTTGGGAAGTTGAACTCGTGATACCATGGAATTTCGTT
>ODAK010006695.1_pt1 | contig 11609 bp, 9 predicted proteins | sample 1539591 | NCBI WGS metagenome assembly ODAK01 (sample SAMEA3539303, study PRJEB22396) | soil metagenome | biome: tundra; feature: field; material: soil | place: USA | collected 2010-05 | depth 0.15 m | reverse complement strand
CAAATGATAACTTGCGACGCAACAGGCATAATGGGATTTATGTCATCCGTCCCCAAGAAAGCAATGGTCACCGGATCCGGCGGGCTCATCGGCTCCGAGTGCGCGCGCCTGCTGGCCCGCGAAGGCTGGAACGTCGTCGGCGTGGATAACGATATGCGGCAGCAGTTCTTCGGCCCGGCGGGCACCACACGCGCGGTTGTGCGCGACCTGGTGGATTCCGTTCCCGGCTACCGCCATTTCGATCTCGATATCCGCGACCGGCAAGGCGTGCGCGATCTGCTCGCCGGCGAGCGGCCCGACTTCATCATCCACACCGCGGCGCAGCCCTCGCACGATAAAGCCGCGTCGATTCCCTACGACGATTTCGACGTCAACGCGGTGGGCACGATGAACATGCTGGTGGCGGCGCGCGATTACTGCAAGGATTCCCCGTTCTGCTTCACCAGCACCAACAAGGTGTACGGCGATCGCCCGAACTACCTGCCGCTCCAGGAACTGGAGAAGCGCTGGGATTACGCCGACGGCCTGGACGGCATCGACGAGAGCATGTCGATCGACAACTGCCTGCACTCGATCTTCGGCGCATCCAAAGTGGCGGCCGACGTGATGTGCCAGGAGTTTGGCCGCTATTTCCAGATGCCGGTCGGCATCTTTCGCGGCGGGTGCCTCACCGGGCCGCAGCATTCCGCCGTCGAACTGCACGGCTATCTGGCGTATATCATCATCTGCGCCATGACCGGGAAGGAGTACCAGGTGTACGGCTACAAAGGAAAGCAGGTCCGCGACCAGATTCACTCGCACGACGTGGCCAACCTGTTTCTGGAATTCTATAAGGCGCCGCGTTCGGGAGAGGTCTACAACCTGGGCGGCGGGCGGAGCAACAGTATTTCGATTCTGGAGACCATCGACCTGCTGGCCGGCATGGGCTACGAGCTGAAGCACAGCTACAAGCCGGAGAACCGCGTGGGGGATCACATCTGCTACATCTCGGACCTCTCCAAGATTCACCGGCATTTCCCCAACTGGAAGCTGGAATACGATCTGCCCAGGATCGTCGGGGAAATCGTCCAGGCGCACCGCTAGTAGGACAGGTGGGGCCTCCGCCTTTGTTACGCCGCTCCCCCTCCCCGAATCGCCCGCAAATCGATCCCCAGCGCCTGGCACTTCTTATACAGATGACTGCGCTCCAACCCCAACGCCTTTGCCGTGTCCGTCATCCGCTGATGATTGCGGGTCAACTCCGCCAGAATCTGCTCCCGTTCGAAGGCGCTCGTCCGCTCCGACAGCGACCCCGGATGCGCCACGGTCGCGGCAGCCTCCCCTTGCGCGGCCGGCAGCGCCAGGCGCACCAGACCCGCATCCACCGCTCCGTCAGCCAGCAGCAGCAGGCGCTCCACCACATTGCGCAACTCCCTTACGTTGCCAGGCCACTTGTAGCGCTCCAACTCCTTGATGGCTTCCGGCAGAAACACCTTGGGCTTCCAGCCGTTCACCTGGCACACTTGATCGGCGAAGTGCGCCACCAGCGGCGGAATCTCGCCGTCGCGTTCGCGCAAGGGCGGCAGTTGCAGCGGGAAGACGTAGATGCGGTGATACAGATCTTCCCGGAACGCGCCCTTCTTCACCAGGTCGTGCAGATCGCGGTGCGTGGCCACGATGACGCGCACGTCAACCGGAATGGTGCGGTCGCCGCCCACCCGTTCCACCTGCCGTTCTTCAAGCACGCGCAGCAGCTTGGCCTGCATGACCAGCGGCATGTCGCCGATCTCGTCCAGAAACAGAGTGCCGTGACTGGCCTGCTCGAACTTGCCGAGGTGGCGCGAGGCGGCCCCCGTGAAGCTGCCTTTTTCGTGGCCGAACAATTCGCTTTCGATCAGCTCGGCGGGCACGGCGGCGCAGTTCAAGGTGACGAACGGCCCGCCCTTGCGCGGGCTGCGCTCGTGCAGCGCGCGCGCAATCAATTCCTTGCCGGTGCCGGTTTCCCCCAGGATGCAGACCCGCGTTTCGCTGGCCGCCACCCGGTCCACTTGCGCCATTACCCGCTGCATGCGCTCGCCGGAGTACACAATCTCGTGCTTGCCGACGCGCTGCCGGAGATCCCGATTCTCGTCTTCCAGGCGCTTCAGCTTGAGCACGTTGTCCACCGTCAGCAGCAGCTTATCGGTGGAGAGCGGCTTCTCCAGGAAATCCAGCGCGCCCAGCCGCGTGGCACGCACCGCCATTTCGATATTCGCCTGCCCGCTGATCATCACCACGGGAAGCGCGATGCCCAGCGAGCGGAGGTCTTCGAGCAGCGCCAGGCCGTCCTTGCCGGGCATGACCACGTCGCTCAGCATCATGTCGAAGGCCAGGGATTTGGCCAGTTCCAGCGCGCGCGCCGCGTTGTCGCAGACCGTGGCTTCGTGCCCGGCCAGCCGGAAGGCGCGCGCCAGCGAGGCCAGCGTGTTGGGGTCGTCGTCGACGATCAATAGGTGTGCCATAAGTCAATGCCGTGCCAGTGTCCCCGTCAGCTCGATCCGGAACGTCGAGCCCTTGCCCTTCTCACTCTCCACCGAAATCCGCCCGCCATGATCGCTCACGACGGATTGCACGATCGCCAGGCCCAGCCCCGTGCCATGCGTCTTCGTCGTGTAGTACGGCGTGAACAGACGCGCGCATTCCTCCGGCGTCAACCCCTGCCCGGTGTCGCCGATCTCCAGGCGCACGCCGCCGCCCTCCAGCGCCACCGTGCGCACGGTGAGCTTGCCTCCCTCCGGCATGGCGTCGATGGCGTTGAGCACCAGGTTCCGCACTACGCGCGTCATCTGTTCGGGGTCCACCGGCACCGTGCGCACGGCGGCATCGAGTGCCGTGACCGCCTGCACCCGCGCCTGCTCCAATTGCCCCGCGAACAGCTTCAGCGTGTCCATCACCAGCGCGTTGAATTCCACCGGCTGCATCTCCGGCGCCGGCATCTTGGCGAAATCGCTGAAACGCCCCACGATCTGTTTCAACTGCGCGAGTTCCGCCAGCAGCGTCGCCGTGCCCTCGCGGAAGACCTCGTCGAACTGCTCCGGATACCGTTCCCGCGCCCGCAGCATGTTCTCCACCGTGATCTGCAGCGGAAACAGCGGGTTCTTCAATTCGTGCGCCAGACGCCTCGCCAGTTCACGCCATGCCGCCACCCTCTCGGCCTGCACCAGGCGCTCGCGCTGCGCCGCCAGTTCCCGCGTCATCCGGTTGAACGCGCCCGCCAGCTGCCCAATCTCATCGGCGGAAGAAATATCCACCGTCGCGCTCCAATCGCCCGCCGCCACTCGGCCCGCGCTCTCCGCCAGCCGTTGCACCGGACGCGTTACCCGCGCCGCCGCCCACCAGCTCAACAGAATGCCCAGCAGAATCCCCGCTGCCGCCACCAGCGCGCCGGTCCGCACCAGCGAGTTCTCCAACTCCACCAGGTCGCGGCGCGCACTGGCAATCAGCAGCACCCCCAGCAAGCTGTTATCCAGCCCCGGCAGCGGCACGGCGTGAAAGCTCTCCGCCGCCGCGCCGGAGCCCACCATTGCGAAGCTCTCCCGCCGCCCCGCCAACACCTGCTCGATCAATGGGCGCAAGAGCGCCGGACCCGCCGCCGGGCCCCCGGCGTCGATCAATTGCGCCGGCGCGAAACCGCCTTCCAGATTGCGATACAGCAGCACGCGCATGCCGGCGGGCAGCACCAGGGTGGAGAGAAACTCACGGTCGAGCTCCCTCCCGCCCACCACGTAGAGTTTGCGGTCGCCCTCGGCTGCCGTCCCCACCGCCATCAGCGCCAGCGTCACACCCGCCGGCAGTTCCTCGCGCCGCAGGAATGCGCCGCGCTGTTTCCAATCCTCGCCGCTGTTCAGCCACTCCTCTTTGTAGCCGAAGCGCGCCGGCCACTGGGCGCTGCTCACGATGGCGCCATCGGCGGCCACCAGTTCCAGCAGATCCAGATCGTGCGTGGCAGCCTGCGGAGCGGCGTAATCGTAGTATTGCGTGTAATCCGGCTGGATGGCGATATTGCGCGCCCCTTCCGATGCCGCGATGGCATTGACCGTGCGCACCAACTCGCGGCCGCGGCGGTCGAATTCGTTGCGGAACTGCAGCGCCAGGGCGTCGGCGCGTTGCCTTTCGGAGCGTTCAAAGGCACGGCGCGTGCTGCCCAGCACGAGCAGGTCCACCACCGCCACCGAGGCCACCAGCGCCACCGTGAAGATCAGCAGCAGGCGGGTGCGGAACCTCATGGAAGCGCGCCTTCCAGCCAGAGGGTGTCGAAGCGGAACTCTCCCGAGGGCGCGATGCCCGGGCCTCCTTTGACGCGCGGGCTCACCCCGTAGACGTCCGGCAGGTGGATCAGCGGGATCACCCGAAAGCCCTCGAGGAGGGCGCGCTCCGCGGCGTAAATCTGCTCCGGCGAATCAAAGCGCGCCGGAACCGGCAGGCCAAGCGCCGAAGCGATCTGCCCGAGCGCCTTCCCCGGATCCTCCGATGCGATCCGCAACTCCCGCAGCACAACATCGGCGTTGGCTGTTTGCGGCGTCACCGAAACCGTCAATCCGCCATCCCGGGCGTTGAGGGCGATCCGTTCGGCAATGGGGCGCGCCGCCGGGTCGCTCACGCCGAGTGTGATGGGCCGCCCGCCGGCGGCCATTTGGCGGGCGCGCCCCAGGTCGGCCGCCGCCGGAAACAGAAATGCCCAGCCGGAAAGCCATTGCGGCAACAGTGCGCCCGAGATTTCGCCCTGCCGTTGCAGCAGCACGGCGTGGATGGCCGAGCGATCCACCGACAGCGCCAGCGCCTCGCGCACGCGCGCATCCTCGAACCCCGGCGCGAACACCAGCGCCAGCACGCGCACCGGCGACGACGACCAGACTCTTCGCCCGGCCGGCTGCCGGCGCAGTTCGCTCACGGACAGTTCCACCACGTCCGCCTTACCCAGGTCGAGATCGCTGCCTTGATCGCGCAGCGTGCGCCCCAGCAGGATCTCGACGCCGTTCAGGAATGGGCGGCCGCCACCAGCGTTGTCGTCAGCCTCATACACGGCAAGCCGTCCCGCCTCCCAGCGCGCGATGGTAAATCCGCCGCCCAGCAGCGGCGGCGGGTCCGGTGTTTCCGCATTCTGCCGCAACTCCACTCGCAAAGTCCCCCCGTACTGCGGCCGCGTCGCCCCGGACGCCACGGCCGCGCACAGCAGCAACAGTGGGATAAAGGCCTGCCTTGTCCATCCCAGCGCCGTTCGGACCTGGCCGCGGAGCATTGGTGGGGCATGCTTCAGCTTGCCTGGCGAGCGAAGCTCGCCCAATCCGAGCGAAGCTCGGACTACCTCCCCGCTCGTTCTCCGCGTCTCGCCGCAAACCCCTATCCCCCACGCCGCAGGCCACGGTCCTCCGCTTCCTCCGCGCTCGTTCTCCCTTTGAGGTCCCCGCATCCTCCACAAATCCGGCGCCCCAACCTGGCTGCGTTCTCCGCGTCTTTCTCCGCGTCTCCGCGCCTCCGCGTCAAAGTCACTCTCCCCATTCCGCTCCACCACGCACCCATCCGTGGCGTAATGCTCCGCGAGCCGCCAGCCTGTCCTATCCACCGCAGTTCACCGTAATCACGTAAGCCTGGTAGCGCCCGGTGGCGAGATCGTTAACCACCGCCAGGGCCGCGTTGCCGCCGAGACTCCACAACGCGGTGACCGGACCCGGCAGGTCCAACGGCGCGGAGAGCGCGACCGGCGTGCGGCCCACCAGCCCGAAGGCGCTTACCGCATCGGGCTCGCGCCCCTCGCCGGCCTTGGTCGCCAGCACCTGCGAGCCTCCTCCGCAATGCGCTTCGGTTCCGGCCAGGTCGCTGCCCCAGGGCGCCACACTGCCCACCGGGTCGAGCGCCGCGTCAAAGATTTCCGTGCGGCCATCGAGCATCGCGAGCAGAAAGTACGCGCGCCCGGTCTCTTCGGCCGATGCAGCGGAAAAGAAAGGCGGAAGCGTCTTGTGGGCGCCGTTGGACGCGGATACCCTTCCATCGAAGTGGTTGCGCCCGGGCGTGAAGCCGGCCAGAAGCACGCCGCGCCCGCCCTCATCCAGGGTCCAGGGCTCGTCGCTGGGGTGACATTCCATGGTGAGCGATGGGGCGGATGCGCCGCTACAGGCCATGCCGGGCAGGTACGCCTGGAAACCGCCGCCCTGGAAGCCGCCGCCAGTGACACGCAGATGCCCGCGCAGGTCGCGCGGCCAGGCTCGCAACGGCGTCAGCCGTGCATCCTCTTCCCTACTCCCGTGCAGTCTGACCCCCGAGGGCGACAGCACCAGGACGTCGCCTCCGAGCATGACCACGTCCAGAATCTGTTCCTCCTGTTCCCATATCAGCTTCTTCTCCAGCCTCAGCGTGGAACCGGCGGGCGCTCGGGTGGGCGCGGGGCGCTTCCAGGAGGCGATCCAGACCTGCCGGTCGTCGCCCTTGCGGGCTTCTTCCACCAGCAGAAACTGCGACACGTTACCCGAAAGCGTCAGCCGTGCGTCCACCGGGTAGGATAGGCCTCCTGGCCTGTCCTGGTTCTCGCTCACGCGCCCGCCGGCTTCGCGCACAGCGCCCTCGAAAATTGTGCGAGCCTGGTTGAAATCGCCGGAAGCAAGCGTGGAGAGGTTGCGCCAACTGACCGATACCGGCTCTCCGCGCACTGCAAACGCAGCGGTTCTCCGCGCCAGTTCCCTGACGGCGCCGGCCAAGTCGTCAGCCGCCCAAGCGTCCCAAGGCAGGAGGATCAGCAGCGCCGAGAGGACTGCGGAGCCCTTCACGCCCGCGATCATAGCACATGGTGGGACAGACCTCCCGGCCTGTCTTCTCGTACGCTCATCAGCCGAATCACCCCGCGCAGGCACCCGCGAGCCACCAGGAACGAAATCGGCAGCGAGACGGCCGCCATCAGAATCCATGCGATCAGGTTTTCCATGGTGGTTTCCCCTTAATGGCCGGCCGGTTCGCCGACCGCGGCTAGCTGCGTTGGCGCGCCGAAAAGGCGCGCGAGTTCGGGATTGCGTTCGTCGTAAAGTTCCACCTGGTCGCCGACCCCCACGATTTTGAAGAGTTCTTCGACTTCGCGGTTGCGCATGCGTATGCAGCCGTGCGAGGCATTGTGGCCAATGGAGTTGGGCCGGTTGGTGCCGTGTATGCCGTAACCCTTGCGGCTCAAGCCAAGCCACCGCGTGCCCAGCGGATTGCATTTGCCAGGAGGTACGATTTTGCCTTTGGTGTACCAGGTGGGGTCGGCAATGCTATTGACGATCTCGTAGACGCCGGTGGGACTCGGCGAGCGCGGCGCACCCACCGCGGTTTCGAAGATGCGCACGATGCGGCCGCCTTCCAGCACGGCGAGTTTGCGGTCCGGAATGCTGACCACGATACGGCGGGCGGGGCGCGTGGAGTTGTCCTGTGCCAGCGCCGCCGCGGCGGCCATCAGCATAGCGCCGCTGAGCGCCGCCATTTTCCCGATCTGATCTTTGATCTGATCTTTTATCTGATCTTGCACTTTGAGCATCTGGATTCTCCGGACCACGCGGAGGCAAGATGCAGGAAGGTGACCAGACTATAAGTTATTGCAAATAAATATCTTATCTGTTCGAATCGGCGTGTCAGCTTAGACACATGTGCTTGGGCGAACACGAAATTATCCGAAGACCGGCTCCTGCAGGCGAATCACCTTTTTCTGAATCGCGTACTGCACCAGTTGCGCCTTATTGTGGATATCGAGCTTGCGCATCAAGTTGAATTTGTGTGCTTCCACGGTCTTGACGCTGAGCTCGAAGCTTCCCGCGATCTCTTTCACGGATCTGCCCTCGGCCAGCATTTTCAGAATCTCGCGCTCGCGCTTGGTCAGCGTGCCGAAACGCGGCTGGCGGGCGGGTCCATGCCCTTGCATCCGGAAACCATCCACCAGGCGGGTGAGCAGGCGCGGACTCAGGTAACTGCCGCCGCGAGAGACTTCGCGAATGGCGGTCACCAGTTGTTCCGCTGGGCTGTCCTTAAGAATGTACCCGCTGGCCCCAATGTCGACGCACTCGGCCAGATAGTCCTCATCGTCATACATGGACAGGAAGACCACTCTGGTCTCGGGGCGGTCCTTGCGGATCTGACGGGTGGCCTCGAAGCTGCTCATACCTGCCATGCCGATATCCATCAGGATCACATCGGGGCGCATTTGCTGGGCCAATGCCACTGCATCCAGCGCATTGGCGCATTCTCCGACCACTTCCATGTCGAATTCGGCGGCGAGCAGGGTCCGGATACCGTCCCGGAAAAGTGTGTGATCGTCGGTTAGAAGGACTTTGATTTTTGCCATTTACCTGACACCTCTTACGGAAGCCCGCGGCAATTCCAGAATCACCGTGGCGCCCTTTCCTGGGGTGCTCCTGAGGACCAGCGTTCCGCCCAGCAGCTCCGCGCGCTCCTGCATACCCGCCAGTCCGAACGACAGAGGCTTACCCCGTGCCGTTTCCGGACTGAATCCGACGCCATTGTCCTGGATGCTCAACCTGATACCCTTATCGGCTGAAGTGAGGAGAAGCTTTACCGAGCTTGCCTGGGAGTGCTTGGAAACATTCCGCATAGCTTCTTTGGCCACGCGGTAGATCACCTCCTGTGCTTCCAGCGAAAGTCCGGCCACACCGGGTGAGATGCGCAAACGTACACCGCCGGACTGCTGCTTGCCAAAACGTGCGGCCAGTTGACGGAGCGCCGGCTCCAGCCCAAGGCGCTCCACCACTGCCGGGCTGAGCGCGGCTATGGTGGCGCGCAACTCGGCTACCGTGCGCTCCGCGATCAGCCGCGCCTGCGCCAGCCGGCGGCCTAACCCGGGCGGCGCGTCCTTTTCCATCATTTCCAACTGCAGCCGCAGCAGTACCAGCGATTGTCCCGCCTGATCGTGCAGATCGCGGCCGATGCGCCGCCGCTCCGCCTCCTCGGCGCGGCGCGCTTCGGCCTCCAGGCGGCGCACTTCGCCCTGCATGCGGACGCGTTCCATGGCTTCAAAGCAGCGTGCGCCGGCGGCGTGCAGCATGGCCAGTTCGCGCGGCAGCCAGGGATAGGGCACGGCAAAACCCAGCTGCAACAGAGCCACACTCCGGATGGGAAACGACCAATAGGATGCGTGCGCCCCGCGCATGGTGGGACAGGCAATGAGCCCCTCCTGGCGGCCGCCGTGTTGGATGTAGAGCGGGTGAGCGAGTTTTCCGGTGGGCGGCGCGGCCAGCAGGTGAAGCCGCCCGGAACGCGCGCGAAACGTGCGCGTGAGGACGGACACCAGCCGCGCCAGCAGGTCATCGAGGCCCACGGCTTCCGCTTCCGCATGGTACAAGCCAAAGAACGCCTGGGATTCGGCTTCGCGCACCTGGTAATACGCCTGATTCAGCGCCAGTCGCGTGACCAGATACAATTGCTCGCGCGCCGGCGCGTAACCGCCGGCGAGGGCAGTACCGAGCAACTCGCCGAATTCGGCGAGCGTCTCGCAAACCTCCGGGAGCGGGAGGTTCAGGCGCGCCAGGCGGCGGCCATGATATTCCACCTGCTCGCGGAACTGGTCGAGCGTGCGCAAGCGGCTGGCGGCGGCCGGCGTGATCCCGAGGAACGCGCGGATCTGTGCCCCATCGTAAGGACGCTGGCGCAGCAATGCGCGGAACCCGCGTTCGAGAGGATCGGCGAGCGGCCGGATGGCGCCCAGCAGCAGGCGCAGGTGGCGCCGCGCGCCGGTAGTGTAAAGGGAATCGTTTTTCATGTGTGGGACAGGCCTCCTGGCCTGTCGGCATCGTTGCGGAAAGACAGACATTGGCGGACCCAGGGTACCCCGGTCTGTCCTACCGCGCGCCGTGTTGTTTCAGGAATGCGGCGGTCTCGGGAAAGCCGTTCTTTTCGGCGGCTGCCAGAGGCGTGACGCCGGCCTTGTTCCTGGCGTTGACGTCGGCTCCGCGCGCTACCAGCAGCTCCACCAGAGCGGTACGGCCCCATGCGGCGGCGAAATAGAGCGGAGTGGCGCCAGATTCGGCATCGCGCGCCTCGCGGTCGGCGCCCTTGTCCAGCAGCAGCGCGGCCAGTTCACGATGGCCGCTCAGGGCGGCATTGTGCAGCGGCGTCGCGCCGTCTCCATCGCGCGCGTTGACATCGGCTTCGTGTTGTAACAGCAAGGTGGCGAACGCAAGATTGCCCTTCAACGCCGCATGGTGAAGCGCCGCGGCGCCGGATTGGTCGCGGGCGTTTACATTGGCGCCCCGCGCAATCAATAGATCGGCAATATCGGTCTGACCCTTTATAGCGGACTCGATCAATAGCGCGCCGATCTCCGCGGCGGCGGGCCCGGCGGCGAGAATCAGCAAATCCAGCGCTTCGGCATGGCGTCCGCGGGCGGCGTTCTCGATGGGGCTGGCGCCGGAGTTGTCGCGGCGCCGGGGATCCGCTCCCTTATCGAGGAGCAGCGCCACCAGTTCGCGATGGCCTTTGCGGGCGGCTTCATTGAGCGGCGTGGAACCGGTATCCGGGTCGGCCTGGTCCACCCGCGCACCGTGCAGAATCAGCATCTCGGCGATGGCGCGAAAGCCGCGGCGGGCGGCCTCATCGAGCGGCGCGGAGCCCGCCTTGTCACGGACGTTGACGTCGGCGCCTTTCTCCGTCAGCAACCCGGCAAGCTGCTCGTAGCCGCGGTCCACGGCAAGATGCAGCGGCGTGGCGCCGGAGTTATCCGCCGCGCGCACGTCCGCGCCATGCGCCAGCAGCAGCTCGACCATCGGAATATCGTTCTTGATGCAGGCGTAGGCGAGCGGCTGGCTTCCGCCCTCGGTGTGACGGGCCTTGACGTTGGCGCCATGCTCCAGAAGGTAGAGGGCGATTTCGCGATTGCCGCTCCAGGCAACATCGTGCAATGGAGTGGCGCCCATCTGGTCGGGCTGGTTGACGTTGGCGCCGCCGGAGATCTCCCGCTTGACGCGCTCCAGATCGCCCGACATTACGGCGTCATGCAGGTCGGCCGCGGCCCCGGAGCCGCCGAGCAGGGCAAGCAGCGTCATGGTCCGGGCTGCGCCGCTAACCCACGTATTGCACCTCTTCTTCCACTTCGATGCCAAAGCGCGCGCGCACCCGGCGTTTCAGCTCGGCGATCAACTCAACCAGCTCACGGGCCGTGCCCTGACCCGCATTGTAGATCAGATTGGCATGATACGCGGCCACGTGAATGCCGCCGAGCTGCATACCCTTGGCGCCCACCTGTTCGAGGAACCACGCGGCGGGTATCTTGCCCTCGCGCACCACCGCGGCCGGCACCAGAGCCGCCACCGCCGGAGGCAGGTCGCGCAGCAGGAAATTCTTGAAGATGCTGCCGGCGCATTTCATGGTAGGCGGAAACTTCTCATTTCGCACCTTGAGGATGCCGGCAGAGGTCTCTTCGAGGTCCGAGGCGGGCGCCGCGTCGAGAGAGAGTTCCACCTGAAAAATCACCCAATCTTTGTGGCGCTTAAAGACGCTCTCGCGATAGCGGAACTCGCACTCCAAGTTGTCGAAACTGCGCACCCCGGCGCCATCGAAGAAACGGACGGCGGCCACGCGCTCCGAGATGGAATGCCCGTATGCGCCGGCGTTGCCATAGA
>ODAK010006694.1_pt1 | contig 11609 bp, 7 predicted proteins | sample 1539591 | NCBI WGS metagenome assembly ODAK01 (sample SAMEA3539303, study PRJEB22396) | soil metagenome | biome: tundra; feature: field; material: soil | place: USA | collected 2010-05 | depth 0.15 m | reverse complement strand
ACCAAGGCCTCGCAGACGATGGACAACGAAGCCGACGCCATGAGCAAGATGTCGGGCGAGTACGATGTGGAACGCTCCAAACTCGACGCCAGCAAAGCCGAGGTGCTTTCGGCCATCGACGGCGAGAAGAACCGGATACAGGTGGGTGTGTCGGAGGGCTCGCTGCAAACCGTCAAGGCCTCCATCAACTCGCACCAGGTGGGTCACGATGCCGATCTCAGCCGCCTCAACCAGCGCAAGGACAAGGCCGTGCGCGACCTGAAAATGGTGCGGGACTATCTCGGCATGATGCAATTGCGCGCGCCCAACGACGGCATCGTCAACGTGCTGCCGAACTTCCGCTCGCAGGGTTCGTTCGGCCAGGCCACGCCTCCTTTTAAGGAGGGCGACAATGCCTGGACCGGCGCCGAAATCGCGGAAATCCCCGACCTCTCCGAAATGTATGTGGACCTCAAGCTGGAAGAAGTGGACCGCGGCAAATTGAAGCTCGGACAGGACGTCCGTATTCGCGTGGACGCCATCCCGGACAAGGAGTTCACCGCGACGCTGGATTGGATCAGCCCCATCGCGGCGCTGATTTTCAAGGGCGGTTCCACGGCCGAAAAGACATTTCCCGCCCGCGCCACCATCACCCATCTGGATGACCGGCTGCGTCCGGGCATGAGCGCTTCCACCGAGATCATCATCGAGCGCGAGCCGAGCTCGCTGCTGATTCCGTCGCGCGCGAGCTTTTCCAAAGACGGCAAGCCAGCGGTCTTCCAGCAGGTGGGCAAGGCGTTCGTTACCCGCCCGATCCAACTCGGCAGGCAGAACGACGACGATGTCATCGTGACCGGCGGATTGAAGGAAGGCGATGTCGTGACGCTGGAGAACCCGGCTGAATCGGCGAAGCGGGCCAAGAAGAAACTGTAAACATGCCGGTTAGCGCCGCAGCGTTCAGGGCGCGCCGGAGGAACTCGATTTTTCATGAAAAAGGCAATTTATCGTACTCTCGTGTTGGCGATCCTGGTGGCAGGCGGCTGGTACGGCTACCGCTATTACAAGCAGATGCCGGAGCGCCAAGATACCATCCCAACCGCCAAGGTGCAACGCGGCGATGTGGTGATTCGCGCGTTTTCCCGCGGTGAAGTGCGCGCGGCGCGCACCGTGACGCTGACCGCTCCCAACCTCTTCGGCACGGTGCAGGTGACCGATCTGGCGCCGGTGGGGTCGCTGGCCAAAGAAAAGGACCTGATCGTCGAGTACGACGACAGTGAACGCCAGAGCACGCTCGAGGAGGACCGCCTTTCGGTCCAGTCGGTGGACGAGCAAATCAAGAAGGCGAAAGCGGATCTGGCCATCACGCAGAGCCAGGACGCGGTCACGCTGCTCAAGACCCGGTATAACGTGCGTCGCGCCGAACTCGACGTGCAGAGCAACCCGATTCTGGCGGAAATCGACGCCAAGAAAAACCTGCTCAACCTGGAGCAGCAGAAGCGCGCCTTGGTGGAACTGGAAAGCGACATCCAGTCCCGACAGGAGCAAGCCGATTCGCAGCTTGCCGTGCTTCGGGAGCAGCGCAACCGCAGCCTGATCGATGTGCAGCGCGAGTTGCAGCGCATCGCCCAGTGCAAGACCCTGGCGCCGATCACCGGCCTGGTGGCCATCAAGCAGAATCGCGCCGGCAACTTCAACTTCGGTCAGTCGATGCCGGACATTCGCGAGGGCGACACCCTGCAGCCGGGGATGCCAGTCGCGGATGTGCTGGATCTATCCGAGGTGGAGGTCTGGGCGAAGGTCGGAGAACTGGATCGCGCCAATCTCAAGGAGGGGCAGGAAGCCACGCTCCAACTGGATGCCATTCCCGATAAGCGTTTCAGCGGGAAAATCAAGGCCATGAGCGGCACGGCGACGTCGGATGTGTTCAGCGGCGACCCGTCCAAGAAGTTCGATGTGATCTTTTCGGTGGATATGCGGCAACTATTGGCCGGCGTAGGCATGAAGCCCGCCGATGTCGAGCGCATTATGGCCACCGCGGCAGCCAATTCCAAGAAGGGAATCAACGCCGGGATCAATCCCTTCGCGCCGCCAGCGGCGGAGGCGCCGGTGGACGATGCCGGCGGCCGCGGCGGTCGCGGCGGCGCGGGCGCCGACACCCAGGGACGCGGTCAGGGTGGCGCGGATGCCCAGGGCGGCGGCGGGCGCGGCGGCTCCGGCAATATGTCCGACGAGGACCGCAAGAAGATGACCGATTTGCGCCAGAAGATGCAGGCGGCTTCTCCGGAAGAGCGCCAGAAACTCCAAAAACAAATGACCGACCTCATGACCAAGGCGGGTATCACCCCGGGTCAGGGACGCGGGCAAGGACGCGGCGGCGACGCTTTTGGCGGCGGCAGGGGCGCGGGCGGCGGCCAGGGCCGCGGCGGGGCCGACGTGTCCGGGGAGGATCTGATCGCGGCGATGTTGCGCCGCGGAATCAACGTGGCTGGGTATGGCGAAGAGGACCGGAAGAACGCAAAGCTGCCCTTGCCTCCCGAGCAGGATTCGCAAGTTCAATTGCTGCTTCGTCCGGGTTTGTTGGCCGATGTGGAGATTCAGGTGGAAAAGCTGCCCGACGTGATCCACGTTCCGGCGCAGGCGGTGTTCCAGAAGAACGGGCAGTTTCTGGTCTATGTGCACGGCAAGGACGGCAAGTTTGAGCCGCGGCCGGTGCAACTGGTCAAACAGAGTGAATCCATGATGGTGATCTCCAGCGGCGTGCAGCCCGGTGAAGTCGTGGCCATGGCCGATCCCACCGCCGACAAGAAGAAGAACGGCGAGAAAAAATCCGCCGGCGGCGGCGCCATGGGTGGCATGGGTGGGGGGAAATAGCCATGGGACTTTCTAACATCGGTCCTGAATTATTGATGGGGATGGCCAGCCTGTTCGCGCACAAACTGCGCAGCCTGCTGACCATGCTCGGGATGATCTTCGGCGTGGGCGCGGTGGTGGCCATGCTCTCCATCACTGCCGGCGCGCAGAAAGAGATGATGAGCTTCATCGACCAGCTGGGCGTCAATAACATCATTGTGGAAGCGCACGAGAGCGTGGATCGCAACGAGCTGCAGACCGTGCGCGCGGTTTCACCGGGGCTTTCCTTCCGCGACTATCGCGCCATTTCCGAGAACGTCTCGGGTCTGGTGGCGATTACCCCGCGCAAGCGCTTCAAGCCGCAAAAGCTGCTGCCCAAGACCAGCCAGGAGCAGCCGCAGTTGATCGGCGTGCTGCCCAATTTCGTGGAGATCAACAGCCTGAAGCTGGTGCAGGGCCGCTTTTTCACCGATGACGAGAACACCGCATCGGCTCCGGTCTGCGTGCTCGGCGAAACCACCAAGGTGAATCTGCTGGGGTACGACAACGCCATCGGAAAATACGTCAAGGTCAACGACACCTGGCTGCAGGTGATCGGCGTGCTGACGCCGCAGGCCACCAGCGACACCGACGTGGAAGGCGTGCAGGCGATGAACAAGAATAACCTGGTCATCTCGCCGCTCAACACCGTCATGCGCCGCTTCGAGGACAATACCAGCTACCTCAAGGACGAGATCGACGGCATCTACATGAAGGTGGGTCCGGGCGTGGATTCCATCGAGACGGCCAACGTGGTGCGCGCCATCCTGGCGGCCACCCACAAGGATGCGGGCGATTTCACCGTGGTGGTGCCCGCCGGCCTGCTGGAAGAGCGGCGGCGCACGTCGTTCATCTTCGAGATCGTGATGATCTGTATCGCGGGCATTTCGCTTCTGGTGGGCGGCATCGGCATCATGAACATCATGCTGGCCACGGTGTTGGAGCGCACCCGCGAAATCGGTATCCGGCGCGCCATCGGTGCACGCCAGGGCGACATCGTGCGTCAGTTCCTGACGGAGGCGGTGCTGATCTCGATTGTCGGCGGCTTGATCGGCATCGCGTTCGGCTTCACGTTGTCGCGGGTGATCGCCACGGCGGCGGGCTGGTCCACGGTGGTGACCACGTCATCCATCGTGGTGGCCTTCGGCGTCTCCGTTTTTATCGGTTTGTTGTTTGGAATTTATCCGGCCGTACAGGCCGCGAAACTGGATCCCATTGAGGCCATTCGTTACGAGTAAGCATATGCTGTTGAGAACCTTTATTGCAGGCATTCTCCTGGCGTCGGGCGCGTTCGCGCAGTTGACGTCGTTCCCCAAGCCGTCCTATTTCCGCGAGACCTTCTCCAAGTCCACCGCCAAGGTGGCATTGAAAGATCCGGTGCGGCTCAAGGATTTCGTGGTTGGCGAGAAGCTCGAATTGTCTCTGAAGAACTACCTGGCGCTGGTGATGGCGAACAACACCGACATCCAGATCCAGATGATCAGCCTGGAGGTTCCCCAGGACGCCATCACGCGCGCGTTCGCCACCTGGGATCCCACGGCGCGGGCCTCGTTCACCTCAAACCGGACTATTTCACAGTCCACCAACATTCTCGATGGTGTCCCCACCACCGGATCGGTGAGCGCGCTGACGCAGCCGGCCCAGTTCTCCTATACGCAGACTCTGCCGACCGGCTTGAATTACGGCGTTACCTACTCGGCGGGAAAAACCACCACCAGCAGCAAGAACGCCACGTTTGATCCTTCGGTGACCTCGGCTCTGGCCTTCACGGTCTCCCAACCGCTGATCAAGAATCGCGGCACCTACGTGAACCGCCTGGCGCTGATGAGCGCCAGGAGCCGCTACCGGCAGTCGGAGTACAACTTGCGTGCCCAACTGCTGATCCTGGTGAATGCCGCCGAGAACGCCTATTGGGACGTGGTCTCGGCGCGCGAAACCCTGAAAGTGGCCGAAGGGGCGCGCGAAGTTTCCGCCGCATTCCTCAAACTCTCCGAAAAACAACTCGAACTGGGCGCGCTATCCCCGCTGGACATTTTCAACCCCCAGCAACAGTTGGCCAATGCCGACCTGGTCGTGTCGCAGGCGAAATTCGCCCTGGTGCAAAAGGAGGACGCGTTGCGCAAACAGATCAGCGTCGACCTCGACGCGGCGCTGCGCAAGCTACCCATCGTGCTGACCGAAACGGTGGACACCATGACCGAATCCACCAGCGTGGATACCGAGCAGGCCGTCGCCCGGGCGATGGCCAACCGGCCCGACCTGAAATCGGCGGTGCAGAACCTGGATATCGACGAACTAGCCATCCAGTCGGCCAGGAACGGACTGCTGCCGAATCTCTCCCTGAGTTTCAACTACTCTAGCCAGGGCGTCGGCGGTAACTTCGTCCCCACCGGCGTGCCCGGCGGCATAGCCGATGCCATCAGCCAGATGTTCGGCTTCGGTTACCCGGGCTACGGCTTCGGCATCAACCTGGTCCTGCCCATCAGGTCGCACTCTGCCTCGGCGGATATGGCTGACGCGGTGTCTAACAGGAAGCGCGACACCCTGAACGTGCGCACCACCCAGCAGGGCGTCCGGCTGGATATCCTCAACGCCGTGGTCAGCCTGCAAGGCAGCGTCGAACAGTTGAAGCTGGCCAAACTGGCACAGGATTTCGCCCAGAAGAACCTGGACGCCGAGAACAAGAAGTACGAACTCGGCACCGACATCAACCAGAACGTCATTTTGGCGCAAAACGCCCTGGTGCAGGCGGAATCCAACGTGGTTGTCAACCAGATCGGAATGCGGCGCAACCTGCTCACCCTGCTCACCAAAACCGGTGAACTGTTGGACGACCGCGGCATCGTGATTCAGTAACTCTCCTCCAGACCGGGGCAGGCTCCCCCCTGCCCCACTTTCGGCACTCTCCGTCCCACAAGCGGACACCTGGAATTCCCTCCTATCCGTCCTTCCGCCTGAAACGTCATATGTTACGCTAAACGACGATTGGCAGGCGCCGTGCCCTTAAGGGCATCGGAACCCAAATGGACATACAACGCAAAGACGCCGGCAAGAAGCGCCTGATTCGCCGGATTGTGATCGGTGTGCTCCTGGTAGCGGCGGTCGCCGGTACCAGTGTGGTGGTGGGCCGGTTGAAGCCGGCGGCGCCCTCGGTGGATCTGTCGGTGGTATGGCGGGACACGGTGAAGCGCGGCCCCATGACCCGCGAAGTCCGCGGTCTGGGAACGCTGGTGCCTATCGATACCATGCTGATTCCAGCCACAACCGAAGGCAGGGTGCAGCGCATTCTGATTTACCCCGGCACGCCGGTAAGGGCGAATTCGGTGGTCATGGTCCTGACCAGCCAGGAACTGGAAACCGACCTTCTCAACGCGGAGTATGCCGTGAAGTCGGCGGAAGCGGACTTTGCCAACTTGAAGGTGACGCTGGAGAAGCTGAACCTGGATATGCAGTCCACCGTGGCTCAGGTGGATGCGGACTATAACACCGCCAAACTTCAGGGGGACCGCGACGCGGCACTGGCCAAAGAAGGCCTCTTCAGCGAGGTGGATGCCAAAATCTCCGCCGTCAAAGCGGTCCAGTTGGGCAGCCGGCTGCAACTCGAGCAAAAGCGAATCTCCATCAACTCCGCCGCGGATGAGGCTCAACTGGCGGCCGCCAAAGTCCGGGTGGACCAGTTGCGCGGGCAGTTCAATCTGAAGAAAAGCCAGGTGGATCAACTCAACGTCCGCGCCGGATTCGATGGCGTATTGCAGCAGCTTCCCACGCCCGTGGAAGTGGGCCAGAAGGTGGCCGCCGGCACCCCGCTGGGCAAGGTGGCCCAGGCCTCCAAGCTGAAAGCGGAGCTGAAAATCGCCGAAACACAAGTAAAAGACGTCGTAATAGGTCAACACGCGGTGATCGATACGCGTAATGGTCTGATAGAGGGCCGGGTTTCGCGTATCGATCCCTCGATCCTCAACGGGACGGTGACCGTGGACGTGGCCCTGATCATGGGTAAGGACGCGCCGCCGCCCGGTGTGTTGCGACCGGATCTGAGCGTGGATGGCACCATCGAACTGGAGCGGCTGAACGACGTGGTATTCGTGGGACGTCCCGTCTTCGGGCAGCAGGACAGCACGGTTCAGCTCTTCAAGATGGAGGCGGACGGAAAGTACGCGAACAAGGTGAAGGTGGTGTTGGGAAAGAGCTCGGTGAACACGATCGAGATCAAGGACGGACTCAAGGTGGGAGACCAGGTGATTCTCTCGGATATGTCGGCCTATGACAGTTATGACCGAATTAAGTTGAACTAACGTTTCCCGACTTTCGTAAAAGGGGTAAATGACAATGGAAAACGGCTCGCAACCGCTGATTCGACTGGACGCCGTGAGCAAGGTTTTCGTGACCGATGAAGTGGAGACTCACGCCCTGCAGAGCGTTCACTTTGACGTGAAGAAAGGGGAGTACCTTTCGATCTCGGGTCCTTCCGGCTGCGGAAAGTCGACTCTGCTCGCCATCCTCGGGCTGCTGGATACGCCGACGGACGGCACTTACTATCTGAACGGGAAGCCGGTTACCGGCCTGAAACTGAGCGAGCGGGCGCGCATCCGCAACCGCGAAATCGGCTTCATCTTCCAGGCGTTCAACCTGATCGGCGATCTTACCGTGTACGAGAACGTGGAACTGCCGCTGACTTACCGCGGCATGCCGGGCGCGGAGCGCAAGCGGCGCGTGCAGGAGGCCCTGGAACGAGTGGGGATGTCGCACCGCATGAAGCACTACCCGTCGCAACTTTCGGGCGGCCAGCAGCAGCGCGTGGCCGTGGCTCGCGCCTTGAGCGGCGATCCGCTGATCCTGCTGGCCGACGAGCCCACCGGGAACCTGGATTCGGCCAACGGCGAGGCGGTCATGAGCCTGCTCCGCGAGTTGCACGCCGCCGGGTCCACTATTTGCATGGTTACGCACGATCCGCGGTACGCGAATTTCGCGGACCGCCAGGTACGGCTGTTCGACGGCCGGGTGGTCGAAGAGAACATCGAATCGGCCAAGAACTGAGCGCCGCGCACCGGCGCTGCATGGAGGGGGGCGCGATGACTGCAACGATCAGGGGAACGAGTGTAATCCTGCTGGCCCTGGCAGCCGGCGGGTTACAGGCCACGGTGATCGGGACTCCGCCCGCGGAGTTTCGCGCCAGCTACGCATTGGCTTCCAACGGGAGGGTGGCGATTCAGAATCTCTACGGAGACGTGCAGATTACGGCTTGGGATCGCGACGAGGTGCTGGTGCAGGCCATTAAGCATTCGAGCGACGCAGGGCGTTTGAACGACGCCCGAATCGTAGTCGATACCTCGTCGGGGATGGTTTCCATCCGCACGCTGTATACCGGTGGGGACGCCGGACATCCGGCCAGCGTGGAATACCACATCATGGTGCCGCGCGGCGCCAATCTGGAAGACGTGAAACTGGTCAATGGAGGGCTTTCCCTCAGCGGGATGACCGGTCCGGTGAAGGCATCCTCGGTGAATGGCAGCATTAAGGCCGAGAGAATGGAAGGCCAGGTGGAACTCTCCACGGTGAACGGTTTTCTGGATGCCGGCTTCCAACGGATCAGTAAGGGCCACCCGATCTCGCTCGGTTCCGTGAACGGGCCGATCAAGGTTTCGCTGCCCTCGGGCGCCAGGGCCAACGTGAGCGCGCACAACCTCAGCGGCGGGATCGATGCCGATTTCGGACGCGCCTGGAGGGCTCCGTGCGGCCACCGTCTGGAGGCCGCGCTCAACGGCGGCGGCACGCAGATTCGTGTGCAGAACGTCAACGGCGGGATTTCGATTCACGCCAACTCGAGCCGGCGCCCGTCCCACCCGGCCTCGTAAGTTCCGGTGGTCCTGCCCTTGCCAGTACGCTATCTGCTAACCTGACAGGCCATGCACCCTTTTGGGCAGGACCTGCGTTACGGGGCCCGTCTATTGGCCAAAGCCCCGGCGTTCACCGTCGTGGCGCTGCTGACTCTGGCGCTCGGCATGGGCGCCTTCACCGCCATGTTCAGCGTGGTGGACGCCGTGCTGCTCAAACCGTTGCCGTTTCGCGAGGCGGAGCGCCTGCTCGTGATCTGGGAGAAGAACCCCACCCAAAACCGCTATCGGATGTTCGTCGCTCCGGCCAATTTCCTGGCGTGGCAAAAGCAGGGCCGCGCGTTGCAGCGGATGGCGGCATTGCAGGAGGCGCGCCTCAACCTCACGGGGGGCCCCAACGGACACATCGACCCGGAGGAACTCAAGGTCGAGCGCGTCTCCGCCGGCCTGTTCCCGCTGCTCGGCGTGGAGGCCGCGGTTGGGCGCACGTTCCGGCCCGACGAAGACCAGCCGGGGCGAGCCAACTTTGCTTTGCTGAGCCACTCCTTGTGGCAGCGCCGCTTCGCCGGCGACCCGGGCATCGCGGGCAAGACAATCCGCCTGCGCGACCAGCCTTTCATCGTGGTAGGCGTCTTGCCCCCTGCCTTCGCGGTAATCGAGACCGGCGTCGACCTGTTCGTGCCCCTCGCCCTGAATCCGAGCGACACGCGCACCGCCAGCAACCGTTACCTGACGGTGATTGCACGCCGCCGCGCCTCTCTCGCGGAGGTGCGGGCCGAGCTAGCCGCCGCCGGCGAACGGATGGAGCAGTCGCTGCCGGCGCTGGATAAGGGCTGGCGGCCGTCGGTGTTCGAACTGGGTGCCGAACTGGTGGGTGGTGTAAGGCAAGCGCTTTGGGTCCTGATGGCGGCCGTTGGCTGCCTGCTGCTGATGGCGTGTGTCAATGTGGCCAACCTTCTGCTGGCGCGCGGCGCCACCCGGCGCAAGGAGATCGCCCTGCGTTCCGCCCTGGGCGCCAGCAGCGGGCGCATCGTCACCCAACTGCTCTCCGAGAGTATCCTGCTGGCTCTGGGAGGCGGCGCCTTGGGCTGGCTGCTGGCCGCGGGCGTAATCCGGGTTCTGGCCCACGCCGGGCCTGCCAGCGTGCCGCGATTGTCCCTGGCGGCCGTCGATCTCCGCCTGTTCGGGTTCGCTCTGGCGGTTTCGATGGCGACGGGAATTCTGTTCGGGCTGGCGCCGGCGATGCAGGCCGCGGGCAGCACATTGAGCCTCACCCTGAACGAGGGCGGCCGGGGCGGCACCGCCGGACGCGGAGGCCGCCGCGTGCGCAACGCCCTGGTCGTCGCGGAGCTGGCGCTGGCGGTGGTGGTGTTGATCGGCGCCGGCCTGCTGATGCGGAGCTTCACCCGCCTGCGCAGCGTGGACCCCGGCTTTCAGCCGGCGGGCCTGCTGACCGTTCGCGTGCCGTTGGCCGGGGGGCGGAATGCCGCGCCGGACCGCCGGATCGCGTTTTTCCGCCAGGTGACCGGGCGCATCGCCACGCTGCCCGGGGTGCGGGCGGTAGGCGCGGTCAACGCCCTGCCCCTGACCGGCCTGGGAATGGGCGCGACGTTTGTCGTGGACGGGAGTCCCGCTCCCAGCGCGGAGCAGCGTCCGCAGGGGCTGTTGCGTTCGGCCACGCCCTCATACTTTGGTGCCATGGGTATTCCTCTGCTGGCGGGGCGCGCCCTGGCCGAATCGGATACGGCGCTCGCGCCGCCGGCGATCGCCGTCAACCAGACGCTGGCGCGGCGCTTCTTTGCGGGCGGCTCCGCCATCGGCGGCCGCCTCTCCATCGATCAGATTCCGGGGCGCGCGGCGGAAATCGTAGGCGTCGTGGGCGACGTGAAGCCCGACCGCATCGATGGCGAGGAATGGCCCACTATTTACTATCCGTACGCGCAGTTTCCCACGCTCGCGATGACGGTGGCCGTGCGCACGGCGGGAGCGCCCCTTACTCTGGCCTCGGCCGTCACCCGCGAGGTGCATCAACTCGACCCGGATCAGCCCGTGGCAGACCTGCGGCCGATGGAAGATGTAGTCAATCTGGCGGTGTCCGGCGCGCGCTTCGATACCGCTCTGCTGATGAGTTTCGCCTGCGTGGCGTTCCTGCTGGCGGCGGTGGGCATCTACGGTGTGATCTCCTACGACGTGAGCCAGCGCACCAATGAGATTGGTATCCGGATGGCGCTTGGAGCGCAACCCGCGGACGTGCGCCGCCTGATTCTGGGACAAGGCGCGCGCCTGGCCGTCTATGGCATTGTGGCCGGCCTGCTGGGGGCCGCTGTATTGACGCGCTGGATGGGCACGATGCTGTTCGGAGTCCAGCCGACCGATGCCTGGACATTCACCGTGGTTTCGGTTTTACTGGCGGTTGTGGCATTGGCCGCCAGCTACTTACCCGCGCGCCGGGCGATGGTGCCCGATCCGGTCATCGCGCTGCGGCACGAATAGGAAAACTCATGATCATACTTCGCAATTTAGAGAAGTTTTACGAAGGCGGCTACGGCAGAAGCTATGTGCTGCGCCGCGTCAACGTGGAAATCAAGGAAGGCGAGTTCGTTACCATCATGGGCCCCTCCGGGGCGGGGAAGTCCACCCTGTTGAGCATCCTGGGAATGCTGGATGGCGCGTGGACCGGCGAGTTCGAGTTCGTCGGCAACATGGTTCATCGCATGAAGCCGAAGGACCGTGTCGAATTGAACAAGAAGTACATCGGGTTCGTGTTTCAGAGCTACCACCTGATCGATAACCTGACGGTGTACGAGAACCTGGATATTCCGCTCTCCTATCGCAACGTCAAGGGCAGCGAACGCGCCTCCATGGTGTGCGACACGCTGGACCGCTTTCACATCGTGGGCAAGCGCG
>ODAK010006693.1_pt1 | contig 11610 bp, 8 predicted proteins | sample 1539591 | NCBI WGS metagenome assembly ODAK01 (sample SAMEA3539303, study PRJEB22396) | soil metagenome | biome: tundra; feature: field; material: soil | place: USA | collected 2010-05 | depth 0.15 m | reverse complement strand
ACCCCGGAAACGATTGAGCAGATTCCGGAATACCTGCGCAACGTGGTCAGCGGGCGTCCGATTCCTCAACAGGTCGTGGAGGAAATTCAGCACCGGTACGCACTGATCGGTCACAGCCCGTTGACCGAGATCACACTGGAGCAAGCCCACCTGGTCGAGACGGAGCTTGCGGAGACAAAAACGGCCGGCGAACCGGTGCGGGTCTACGTGGGCATGAGAAACTGGCGGCCCTACATCCCCGACGTTGTGCGGCAGATGCTTGCGGACGGGGTGGAAGAGGCGGCGGTGATCTGCCTTGCGCCGCAGAATTCGCGGACCAGCGTGGGGCTGTATCGCCGCGCAGTGCAGGCGGAAGCAGGTGCGTTGCGCATCGACTTTACGGATGGGTGGGCGCAGCATCCGCTGCTCGCTGAGGCTTTCGCGGAGCGGTTGCGTGCGGCGATGGCGAAACTGACTGCGGAGACTGGTGCGCCGGTTCCGGTTCTCTTCACGGCGCACAGCGTGCCGAGCCGCACGGTACAGGCTCCCGCAGCCAGCGAAGGGCAGCCTCGCCTATGGCCGGAGGAGGGAGCAGACCCTTACGCTGAGGAAGCCAAGCATACGGCGGAGCTGGTTGCGGCGCGGGTCGACGGCATTCCGCGGTGGTGGTTCGCTTTCCAAAGCCAGGGCGCAAGCGGAGGTCCATGGATTGGCCCTTCCGTCGAGAAGACGCTGGATGCGATTGCCGCATCGGGAGTGAAGACTTTGATCCTGCAGCCGGTCGGCTTTCTGTGCGACCATGTGGAAATTCTCTACGACGTGGATATTCTTTTTCGCGGCTATGCGGAAAAGCTTGGGATGCGGCTGGAGCGTCCGGAATCTCTAAACGCATCGAAAACATTGGCCAAAGCAGTGGCCGACCTGGCGCGTCAAGGACTTGCGCGGCTTGCTTCCCTGGGCGGGAATTCGTAGCGATCGGGACTCTTCATAGGGAAATGTTCTAAAATGACTATCAAATCTCAGCAAGACATGAGAGGGCTCCCCCAGTGTCACAAGTCACCGCCTCAACTTTTGCTCCGGCAGTTTCCGGTTTAGCGTGCTCCGAGTGTCGGAACGGGCATCTGCGAAGGAGGGCTCGCACCGGCTTCCTGCAGAGATTTATTTTTCCATTGTTGGGCTATTATCCGTGGGAATGTTCGAGTTGCTGGAAGAAGCAGCTCCTCAACAAACGTGGCAGGCGCAGATCGAAACGCACAAAATAATTTTGGGACGCAAGCCGATTATCGGCGCAGCAGGTTCTTCGCAATGAAGAGCACGTTGGCGGGCCGCTCTGCCAGTCTGCGCATGAAATACGGATACCATTCGCGCCCAAAGGGAATATAGACGCGCACGTTGTACCCTTCGGCGACAAGCTTGCGCTGCAGGTCGCGGCGCACTCCAAAAAGCATTTGAAACTCGAAGCGGGCGGACGCAATGCCGTGTTGAACTGCGAATGATTTTGCAGCGGCGATCATGGCTTCGTCGTGGGTGGCAAGCCCATGGTAGACGGGACTTTTGAGCAGCATCTGGCTGAGTCGGATGTAATTTGCGTCGACGTCAGCTTTGCGAGGGTACGCCACTTCGGCGGGCTCTTTGTAGGCGCCTTTGCAAAGGCGTATGCGGATGCCGTTGGCCACGAGCTGTTCGACATCGGACTGCGAGCGGTAGAGGTACGACTGAATGACCGTGCCGATGGCGCCGTGCAATTCGGGGCGTGCGTGCAGGCGCTGGACGATGTCGAGGGTCACGTCGGTCAGGGCCGAGTCTTCCATGTCGATGCGGACGAAATTGCCGGTGGCCTGGGCGTGGGCAACGAGGCTCGCTGCGATGTTCTCAGCCAGTTGCGGATCGAGCGCGAGACCCATCTGGGTGAGCTTGACGCTGATATTGGAGTTCAGCTTGCGCTCGGCGATGGAGTCGAGCAGGCGATGGTAGATGTCGGCAGCGGCATGCGCTTCGGCTTCGGTGCCGACGCTCTCGCCGAGCGAGTCGAGGGTTACGAGCATGCCTTGCTTGTTGACAGCCTCCGCCACGCGCAGAGCATCTTCGATTTCGAGCCCGGCCACAAACCGGGAACTGAGCTGGTTGCCGATGCGGGAGTGCTCGCAGAAGCGACGAAGGGGGCGATTGCGGGAGAGTGCGATGAAGGCGGAGCGCAGAACGGCCATCGAGATCCTGCCGGCAAAAAGCCAGAGTCTTGCGGCTTGTTGGCCGGAAACATTAGTTTCGCACATGAGAGACGGCCACTCCCGCGCTGGAACAGCACGCCGGCTCAATACGTATCGAAAGCGAGCTGGCATCGAACGATGTACGAAGCGGGTGTCTCCTTCCTCGCTCTGGAGGTTTTTGCTATGAATCGAATTCTGCGTGGAGTCGCGCCGGCGAGCCTGATGCTGGTGATGAGCGCGAGTTGCCTGTGCCAGTCGCTGCCCACAACCGAGGGCGAGACTCTGAGCGGAAAGCACATCGTGCTTGCCGACGCGACGCATGGCCACACCGCTGTTCTTGTGGCCGGCTTCAGCCACGAGGGAGGGATGGGCACAGGCGCATGGCTGAAGGCGGTGAAAGCCGATCCCGCGCTTGCCGGGGTCGCCGTGTACCAGGTAGCGATGCTGGAAAAGGCGCCGGGGTTTATACGCGGCATGATCAAAAGCGGAATGCGGAAGGGGCTGTCTGCTGCGGAGCAGGATAACGCTGTCGTACTGACGCAGGATGAGAAGTTATGGCAGAGTTACTTCGACGTAAGTGACGACAAAGATCCGTATGTGGTGCTGATCGATGCGGAGGGGAAGGTTCTTTGGCATGGGCACGGGCCGGCCGGCGAGGTTGAACCGCAACTGAGGGCTGCGCTGCAGTGAGAGCTGAGACGCACTGGCATCTCATTCAGATTGAGCAGGGGCCGGCTCGGCCGGCTGCTGAATCACTCCAGGCGAAAGAGGGCGCAGCCATGGGCCGGCAGCTCGACGTGGAGAGTTTTTGAGCTGGGGACGCGCTTCTGGTTCCAGACGTCGTAGACCGCGTGCGGCTTGTCGGTGAGATGGAAGACCATCCACGGCAGGTCGGATTTTGAAGGCTGGTCCGCGAGGTTGAAGACCGCAAGATAGCGTTTGGGGTGCGATCCGCCAGTGCGCGCGTACCAGTAGCGCTGAGGAAACGAGTCGCTGTTGGCATTCCGAATGGGCATCAGGCCGGGGCCGCTCTCGATGGCCTTCTGGTCGATGTCGAGTACTTCCTTGTTGCTGATGAGGGAGCGGGTAAAGTCGTCGAGTTTGGTGAGATTCGCGCCCAGAATCAGCGGGGAGCGCGAGATGGCCCACAGGGTGAACTCGGTTTGCTGTTCGTCGTGGCTTTCACGCGACTGGCGCGGATCGCCCCAGCCGGGGTGCGGGCCGAGCCATCCCCAGGGCAGCATATCGTCATCGGGCCAGTTGCCCAGCTTGACGTAAGGCGCCCACTCGGCGAGCCGGTCGAAGGCATCGCGAATGCCGAAGGGAAATTCGCCGGCGCCGGGCTTGTGCTCGGCGCTCCACACATCCCAATGATCGTCGGTAATGCGCCACATCTGCGCGTATTTGGCGACCTCCGCGGCGTGGTTCAGCTGTGTTGGGCCGGGCGAAAGGCTCAGCACAATGGGGCGGTGGGTCTTGCGAATGGCCTCGGCGATCTGGCGAATCTCGGTGGGCCGGTAAGGATGATCGGAGATGCAATCAACCTTGATGAAGTCAAGGCCCCACCCGGCATAGAGCTTCATCATGGAGTCGTAGTAGGCCTGTCCGGCGGGACTATCGCTCACGCCATAATTGCCCTCGTCCCATGGGCAGACAGCCTCGGTGTCGGCGGCGTCCTGCGCGTGAAAGCTGGAACCGGCGATGGGTAGATTCTCTTTGACGACCTCGCGGGGAATTCCACGCACAATGTGAATGCCGAACTTGAGCCCCAGCGCGTGAACCCAGTCGGCCAGCGGCTTGAATCCTTCACCGTTGACGGCGGAGGGGAAGCGGTCGACCGCTGGGATAAGGATTCCGTTTGCGTCCCACACGTACTTGCGAGCAGCGACGGTATCAGCAAACGGGTCCTGCATATACCAGCCTTCGTCGATGACGGAGTATTGCCAGCCATATTGCCTGAGCCCGGAAAGAATGGTTGTGTTGGCGCGGTAGTCGGATTCGTTGATGGTGAGTCCGTAGGCGTCCCAGCTATTCCATCCCATGGGCGGGGTGGGAGCCAGCTTCTCGGCGGCGGCCAATGGAGCGGCAAATGAAGCGACTGCAAGAGATAGCGCAAATATTGAACGGGCCTGGAACATGGGAGAACATATATCACAATCGGCTGTCGCGTGCCTTGAATCTGGCTCGCGATTGCAGGGGGGTCGGACGGCCACCTGCAGTGATGCAACTCACTAACATTTAGGCCTATAATGCGGTCGAATCAATTTAACAGCTGCCAGATGCCTTTCCCCGACACCTGCAACTGAGGAGAAGTGTCATGTTGAAGCCGTTTTTGCTCATTTCCGCATTGGCTATGGTTCTCGTCGCTCCGCTGACTGTTCCGGCGCAACAGCCGGCCGCAAAGGGCTCAGCGAATCACCAAGCACAGGAGAAAGCGAAGGCCCTGTACAAGATGGATTGCGCTCTGTGCCATGGCGAAAATGGAAATGGCAAGACCGATATCGCCAAGGATATGAGCCTGATCATGGTGGACTGGACCGATCCCAAGACTTTGTCGGACAGACTCGACCAGGAACTGTTCAGTATCATCCGAAATGGCAAAGGCAAGATGCCCGCTGAAGACGCAGGCCGGGCAAAGGATGAAGAAGTCCGGAACATCATCCTCTATATCCGCAGCATGTCGAAGGATCAGCCTGCGGCGGCCCCGGCTGCTCCTGTTGCGCCGGTTGCCGACGCAGCCCCCACGCCGAATCAGTAGCAGGCGAGGCATCCCAGGTCCGATCTCAGAAACCTGGTGAGTTATTGCGGGTTGGTAACTACGGCTCCCCACGCATCGGGGCTCACATCATGTGCGTGACGGGAGAAGAGCCAGTGGTGGCCCTCCGAGTCGTCCACACCGTATTGCAGTTCGCCGTAGGCGGTTTCGTGTAGATCCTCGACAATCCTGGCGCCTGCTGCCTTGGCGCGCGCAAAGTGGGCCTCCACATCATCAACAAATACAGTCAGGCACTGGGTTCCATAGCCGAGGTCCGACGGGCTGCGGTAACCCGGTTTAGCAGCGTTGAGCATCATCCAGGCATCGCCAAGGCGCACTTGAGCGCCGGATAAAGGGTCGCCGTAGCGGTAATGCTCAATGAAGCCGAAAGCTCCGGTCAGCCATGCGATCGCCGCAGGCAGGTCCTTGTAAACGATGTGGGGAAGCACGGTTTCCGCCGGCACGGAGCGGTTCTTCATCCTGGCCTGGAAGATACCATGCGCTCGGGCAAGAGCAAACACTCAAAATTGGGCACTGGGCACCGGATAAACCGTCTAACCCTCACGTGCGATAACCTGATGCGGAGGTGTACTGGATGCGATTTCGCGCTTGGAGCCGTGTGGTTCTGGCCGGCATTGCGCTGGCTTTGGTGGTTGTTCCACGGCAAGCAGCGGGTCAAGGGAAGGGCGCGGACCCGGCACTGCCGGTCATTTACGTCGACAACGGCCCGAATTCAACCGCGGCGCAGAGCGCGCATTACGTGGTGCTGGTGTCGCTGGACGGTTTTCGCTGGGACTATGCAAAGCGGGATGGCGCGACCCATCTGCTGGCGCTGGGCAAAAAGGGCGTCTGGGCTCCCCAGGGGATGATTCCCAGCTATCCGTCGTTCACGTTTCCCAACCATTTCACCATCGTGACCGGACTATATCCCGAGCATAACGGGCTGGTAGCAAACAGCTTCTATGACGAGACCAGGCAGGCACGCTACGCGATCAGCGATGCCAAGGCCGTGACCGACGGAAGCTGGTATGCCGGCGTGCCGCTGTGGAGCCTCGCAGAAAGCCAGGGCATGCGCGCAGCCTGCTTTTTCTGGCCCGGGTCGGAGGCGAAAATTGCCGGCTACCTGCCGACGTATTATCTCCACTTCGATAACAAGATCGACGACACGGCGCGAATCGAGCAGGTGCTTGCGTGGCTGCGGCTACCCGCGGAGGAGCGTCCCCACTTTATAACGCTCTACTACAACGAGCCGGATCACGAGGGGCACGAGTTCGGTCCTGATGCGCCGGAGACAAAGGCCGCTATGCTGAAGGTGGATGCTCTGGTTGGCAAACTGGAAGACGGTCTCGACGCGACAGGGCTGCCCATCGACCTGGTTGTGGTGAGCGATCATGGCATGGTGAAAGAACAGGGCGCGTGGATCACGCTCGACCAGTTTGCCGACCTGACGGGCTTTGAGACAGACGGGGCTTTGCTATACGGCAAGACCGAGGAAGACCGCGTGCGCGTCTACAACCAGCTGAAGAGGGCTTCGTCGCAATTCATGGTGTTTCGGCGCAAGAACGTCCCGGCCGCGCTGAATTACAGCCAGAATGCACGCGAAGGCGATCCGGTGGTGATCGCAACCGGCCCCTATGCCATCCGCGCGCATGCACCCACAGATGGGAGGCCAGACCGCGCGCCCGTGGCCGGGATGCACGGCCTGGACCCCCGCAGAATGCCCGAGATGAAGGCCAGCTTCTTTGCCGCCGGGCCAGACATTGTGGCGGGCCGCACGGTATTGCCTTTCGAGAACGTGAATCTGTATCCATGGCTTGCTCACATGCTCGGCCTTAACGCCCCCAAGACGGACGGCAGCCTGAATATTTTGGCAGGCACGCTGCGCGATGATGGAGCGGAGCCGGACCGGGCCGCGGGCCAGACAGCGAAGTAGGGAGTTCAGGAACGATGAACGCAGTTTTAGGGATCGACGGCGGAGGAACGCGTACCCGAGCCTCCATCGTTGCAGACGAAAAGGTTCTAGCTTTTGCCGAGAGCGGCTCTATCAAGCGCTTGCGCGTAGGTGCGCAAGCAGCCGAGGAGAACCTGAGAGCACTCCTGGGCGAGGTCTACAGGCAGGCCGCGATCACGGGCGTGGGCGCGGCTACGGTGGGTGTGGCCAGCGCCACCATGCCCGGAGTGACGGAGTGGATCACGGCGGTGCTGGATGATTTCGGCGTCGCGCGGTCGGAGGTCGTGGGCGACGAAGTCATCGCGCTGGATGCGGCGTTCAAGGGCGGCCCGGGTATTTTGCAAATCGCCGGAACGGGCTCGAATACCATTGGGCGCGCGCCGGACGGAGGGCGCGAGACGGCGGGGGGATGGAGTTCGCGGCTGGGCGACGAGGGCTCGGGCTACTGGATCGGCCTGCATGCTTTGCGGCGCGCGCTGAAGGCTTATGACCGCGGTGAGTTGACGCGCGTCCTCGAAACAGTGGGCCGAATCTGGGGAACGCCGACTCTCGATGAACTGGTGAACCTGGGAGATAGCACGCCCGGCCCGGATTTTGCCGCGCTCGCGCCGGCCATCAGCGAGCTTGCGGAGGAAGGCGACCACGTGGCGGCAGGAGTCCTGCAGCAGGCGGCGGCCGATCTGGCGGAGAATGTTCTGCTGGTGCGGGATAAGCTGCGGCGCAGGCACAATCTCACGAATGAAGTTCCGGTCGCCTGGATCGGGAGCGTGGTGGGCAAAGCGCGTCTGGTGCGGGAGCCATTTTTCGCAAGCCTCCATGCAGCAGCGCCTGCGATGCCCGTGCGCGAAACGGAATTGGCCGGAATCGATGGTGCAGTGTGGCGCGCGCAGCGGCTGGCGGAAGCCTCACAAAAGACCGCTCAGTGAACTCTTTCTCCGCCGACGAACGAACCTGCAAGGCGTCCGGCCGCATTGACGGCGACGAGGTTGGCCGGCATTCCCGGGGCGAATGAACCTGCTTTGTCGGCGAGGCCCGTCATGGCGGCTGGATTCGCGGTCATCAGTCGTACTGCCTGCTCAATCGACGCGCCTGTGAATCCAATGAAGTTGGAGAGGGCGCGGTCGAGTGTGAGCACGCTCCCGGCAAGCACACCGTCGGCCATGGCGCGGCCGTCAGCCACTTGCACGGCAAAACCGCCAAGTTGATATGTGCCGGGGGGCATGCCCGTGGCGCTCATGGCGTCCGTCACCAGGATGGCCCGCTCCGGCCCCTTGGCGCGCCACCAGAGCCGCACGATCTCAGGCTCATTATGAATGCCGTCGCAGATTAACTCGGCATAGAGCGCATCGTTGCTGAGAACGGTGCCCAGAATCCCCGGTTCGCGATGGTCCAGCGCGCGCATGGCGTTGAAGGTGTGCGTTGCGCTGATGGCGCCCGCTCCGATCGCTGCGCGCGTTTGGGCGGCGGTGGCGTCGGAGTGGCCCAGCGACACGCGTACTCCTCGACGGGTGGCGTGGGCGGTGAGTTCGACGGCACCGGGTAGCTCGGGGGCAAGCGTCATGAGTCGGACGTGACCCCCGGCGGCGTCAAACAGCCGATCAAAGACGGCGATGTCCGGGGCCAGCAGGTGCGCGGCGGGCTGCACGCCCCGCTTGGCGTGCGACAGAAACGGCCCTTCGAGATGGATGCCGAGCGGTTGGGCGCGACCAGCGACGGCCGGTTCCGCGATGCGTTTCGCGAGTCCCTCGACGGCGCGCAGCGTTGCATCCAGTGGCGCAGTCACGGTGGTCGCGAGAAAGCTGCCTGTTCCACGCGAGGCGAGAAATTCGCTGATGGCTCCGAGTGCCTGGGGCGTGGCTTCCATCACATCGTGACCGGCGGCTCCGTGAAAATGCACGTCGAAGAACGCAGGAGCAAGCGTTGCCCCCGGGAAATCCAGCACGTGTGTGCCGTCGGGCAGATCAGACGATTCGCGGGTGGAGATGGAGTCGATCCGGCCGTCATCGATCATGACGAGCGGGTGGTCGACCAGGTGGCTGCCGTCCCAGAGCCGCTCTGCTGTGATCACTGTAGACATAGCGTAGATTATTGCAGGGCCTGAGGGTCGCGCGCAGGGCACCTGAAAATCTCCGACAAAGGAACTTGGCACGGCCGGCTTTTGTCATTGCAATGTAACGCGGGACGCGGGCTGGCTTTGTTATCGTTTTGACCATGAATATGAGGAGTCTGTTGTCGGTCGCCTCCATGGTCCTCTCTCTCGCTGCTGGGCCGCTCGCCGCACAAACGCACGATCTTCCCACGAGCAAGCAGTGGATGGGGCCAATGCCCGGCCAGCCGCAGCGGCTGAATAGCCTGCCCATGACAATGGCCGTCTCGCCGGATGGGCGCTATGTGGTCACAGTGAATGCGGGCTATGGCACCTACGAGTCCCAATACGAACAGTCGCTTGCGGTGCTCGACACGCAATCCGGCGCGCTGGCTGATTTTCCCGATGACCGCACGCTGGCGCGGGTGGCGAAACAGACGCTATTTTCCGGTTTGGCCTTCAGTCGCGACGGCAGCCACCTTTATGCGAGCATGGGGTCCGTCACCGATCCGCTCGGCAAGGAGAAGGACGATACCGGCAGCGGCATTGTGGTCTATCGCTTTGCTGAAGGAAAGATTGAGCCGGAGCGCTTCATCCATCTGCCTCTGCAGCAACTGGCGCCGGAACGCACGACTCGCCTCATCGGCGAAAAGGAGGGCGACAAGGGCGTGCCCTTTCCAGCGGCAATCGCGGTGGTGGAAAAGGACGGCGCGGAAAAGCTGCTGGTCGCAGACAATCTTTCTGATGATGTTTTGCTGATCGATCCGGCAACAGGGGCTATCGAGCATCGATTCGATCTGTCCGAGAGCGACGCGGTGCCATCCACCTATCCCGGAGCGCTGGTGCTCTCGAAAGACGGCCACCGCGCGTATGTTGCGCTGTGGAATGCGTCGGAGATTGTTGAACTCGATCTGGCGAACAATACGATCGGCCGCAAGCTGGCTTTGCTCAAGCCAACCAATGCTGTCGCGCCCAGTACACACCCATGCGCTTTTGCACTATCGGCCGACGGCAAGACGCTGTACGTCGCGCTGGCGAACCGCGATGCGGTGGCGGCGGTGAATGTGGGACCCGGCCAGTTTGCAGTGAAGGGCTACTTCGATACACGCCTGCCGGGACAGAGCTATTTTGGCGCGGAGCCTCTCGCGGTGGCACTCAACGACAGCGGCCGCCGCCTCTACGTCGCGAATATGGCGAGCGATGCCGTGGCCGTGATCGACACGCGCAAATTGACTGGGAAAGCCGCGCGGACGGGGATGGTCGAGCCGGACGGATTCGTCCCCACGGACTGGCTACCTTTTTCGATGGTCTTTCTTCCCTCATCCAATGGCGGGAAGCTTTACGTCGCGACCGCGAAGGGGCAGGGAACGGGGCCGAATAACTTTCCGCAGCGGGAGACCGCAGCGACAAGGGAGAGGCATTATAAGGCGGATCGCACCTACATTGGGACGCTGCTCTATGGTTCGCTGGCAACCATTGACGCGGCGGAGATCGAGAAGAACCTGCCGCAATGGACCCAGGTTGTGTTGGATTCGAATCGGATGAAAGCAGCCGCAGAAAAGATTCCCTTTGCCGGTGAAGCGAAGAATCCGATCAAGCACGTGATCTACATCATCAAGGAGAACCGAACCTACGATCAGGTTCTCGGCGACCTGGAACAGGACGGAAAGCACGTGGGCAACGGCGATCCGAGCCTCACGATGTACGGTGCGGCGATCACGCCGAACATTCACAAACTGGCGCTGCAGTTCGGCGTGCTCGACAACTTCTTCGATTCGGGCGAGGTGTCGGGCGACGGGCATGTGTGGTCGACCGCCGCCATCGGGTCGGATTACCTGGAGAAAACGTGGCAGCAGTCGTATCGCGGCGAGCAGCGGACCTACGATTTCGAAGGCGTTGTGGCCGACGGGTATCCGCTGCTGCAGAAGGTTCCCGACGTCAATGAGCCGACCAGCGGCTATTTGTGGGGCGATCTGGCGGCGCACGGCAAGAGCTACTATCACTTTGGCGAATTCATTTCGACAATTTTTTGTGATGAGCCGGCGGCGACTGATCCGCAACTGGGGCCGATGCTTGGCGGACGTAGCTGTGAGCATAAGGCGATTGCTCCGGGAGAGGCGATGCCGGCGGATTGGGGTGGCGGCGTGAACAAATGGCCATGGCCGATTCCGCTGATGGCCGCGAACACGGCAACCAAACCGGAACTGGTGGGCCACTTTGCAACGGAGGCGCCGGACTTCAACTTGTTTGTTCCGGACCAGGTACGCGTGAATATTTTCATGCGGCACTTGAAGGGCTGGGTAGCAGACAAGGAGCAAGGCAGAGACACTATGCCCAACTTCGTCATGCTGCGGCTGGGCAATGACCACACCGCCGGCACGCGGCCCGGGGGACCCACCCCGAAATCATCGGTGGCAGATAATGACCTGGCCATCGGCCGCGCAGTGGATGCGATTTCGCACTCCTCCTTCTGGGACGACACGGCGTTCTTCATCCTTGAAGACGATGCGCAGGATGGCGCCGACCACGTGGACGCGCATCGCAGCTATGCACTGGTGATCAGCAAATATGCGCCACACGACGCCGGTGGGTCGGCCTTCGTTGACAGCCGCTTTTACTCGACGGTCAGCAT
>ODAK010006692.1_pt1 | contig 11610 bp, 20 predicted proteins | sample 1539591 | NCBI WGS metagenome assembly ODAK01 (sample SAMEA3539303, study PRJEB22396) | soil metagenome | biome: tundra; feature: field; material: soil | place: USA | collected 2010-05 | depth 0.15 m | reverse complement strand
GACTCCGCCCACGTCTTGCCATGCATGTCAGCAGCGCGCGCCGGGCTGGCCGCAGGTCAGGAACATGAGCTCGTCAGCTCTCCAACCGCGCGAGCGCGATGAGACGACGAAGGTCAGCCTTGAGCGTAGGGCTGCTGAAATGCCCAGTGGCGTCAGTATCGCCCTCTGCGCGCAGGCGCTCCTGTATCTCATAGGCGGAGCGAAATTGGCCCGACTTGGCCAATTCGTAGGCGCGTTCAACCGTTGACGACTGATTGCTCCTCATCGCTGCGAGCCCTTGTGGTGTCGATGTTGGCCAGAAAACGTGCCGCCTGTCCGGATGGTTGCGCGGCCGTCCCGTTTCGAACCGGCGGGCGCGAGATCAGTCAGCGCGCCATTGAACGACGGCATCCATCGTCTCCGCCACCTCGCATCCAGAGCGAAGCACGAACACAGATGCGGCGGGGACCTGGGCGTCCACCAGGCTGGGTGGCATCTCGCTGGCGACCCGTGTTAACAGCAGCGTTGGCTGCAAACATCAGCCGTTCCGTACAGCACCGGCTTCGATCGAGGTGATTGGCTGGCAATCTGATCAGTGCCGGAGGTCCGGGCGACCGGGCCGACCGCAGGAAGTTATGCAGCGACGTCATTCCGTTCTAGGTCGGTCAGCACATAGCCGCGGCCCCAGACGGTCTCGATGTGATGCTTGCCGTGGGTGGCGGCCGCCAGCTTTTTGCGCAGTTTGCAGATGAAGACGTCTATGATCTTCAGCTCGGGCTCGTCCATGCCACCATAGAGGTGGTTCATGAACATCTCCTTGGTCAGGGTCGTGCCCTTGCGCAAGGAGAGAAGCTCCAACATCAGGTACTCCTTGCCGGTCACATGCACCAGGGAGCCTCTAACCTCCACTGTCTTGGCGTCGAGATTGACCGTGATATCTCCGGTCTTGACCAACGACTGGGCGTGGCCCTTGGAACGCCGCACCACCGCATGGATGCGCGCCACCAGCTCTTCCTTGTGGAAGGGCTTGGTCAGGAAGTCATCGGCGCCACCGGAGAAGGTCTTTAGCTTGGTATCGATCTCGGAGGTTCCCGACAGGAACATCACCGGAGTGTTGATCTTGCTGACGCGCAGGGTCCGGAGAACCTCCAACCCGCTCACGTCCGGCAGGTTCAGGTCGAGCAGGATCAGGTCGTAATCATAGATCTTACCCAGATCGACGCCTTCCACACCGAGGTCGGTCGTATAGACATTGAATCCCTCGGATTTGAGCATCAACTCGATGCTCTGCGCCGTGGCGCGGTCATCCTCGATCAACAAGACCCGCATCTAGCCCTCGGATTAACGCCGACCTAGTTGTCGGGAGCCGCAAAGCGCGGCGCGCAGACGGAGGCCCATATTCTGGCCAAAAGGCCTTCCGCTAGGTTAACCGCGGGCGCCGCCGAGGCCGGCTAACGCCGGGCGATCCCATCTGTTCTGACGTCGCGGCTGACCGGCTCTCGGCCGTCCGAAACAAACCGCGCGTCAAAAAGTCCGGCCGAGGCCGTGGCGGCGCATTCCACGGCTGCTGGTCCGATATTTGGGTCCGAATAAACGCATGTTCCTACCGACGACGTCGTGCTCTGAAGCGCCCCGACGCCGACAATCCTGAAAGTGATGTTGTCGATTGGCTGGGAAATTTTACCGTCCGCAGTCTTCACTTCAGCAGAGCTCGGGCCGCTGAAAGATACAGTTGCTAGGGCAGAAGCCCTGAACGTAAATCCGGTACGACCATTTTTAGATGTCTCGTTGACTACTGATGGCGTGCAGGAAATTGACACATCGTGGCTGGCTACGATCAGCCTGTAACAATGCCCGCTTTCGATGCCGATAGTGTCGGGCGCGGTCGCCCCAAAGGCTCGGTCCGGACACGCGACGCCCGCTACCGCGCATGCGGCCAAAAGCGCCGCCGGGACCGCGAAGGCGATTGGTTTCATCGGTTCCCTCTTTGCAACGCCCATCCGTTCCGCCTTTCGCCACCGTGTTGATCTTTGTGGCCATCATGTCTTACTCAACGCTCCCGCGCGCCAAAGGTTACAGCAGCGCACGGTCGGCGAAGGCGTGGCCATGAACCCAGATGAAGTCAAGGCAGCAATAGTACGGCTCCGCATGGTTATGAGCGTGACCGAACCCGGTATTGGCGTGGCAATGGGCCACGAGCTGTTTATGGCGTGCTCAAAGGCGGGCCTTATTACGATGGAAGAGTTCAACGTGCCTGGAAAGGGCTCCCTGCCGCACAAGCTTCCGGCATTCGGGCGGAGACACCTCGTGTTTGTCCACCCGGAGCTACCAGAGTGGGAATATCGTGTTGGGGAACCAGAAAATGCCTAGGGCCACACGGAGACCGGCCAGCGCGTGTCGGCGCAGCCATTGGCGGGGACCGAGGCTTCCAGCCGGCGCTCGCTCGGTGAGTCCGGCGTGATCTTTCATCGACGAGAACGGCGAGGGCCCTGGCGTCCGGCTGAAAAAGAGTGCGGCGCGCAGCTAAGGTGATTTGCGGCACACCGACTTCAGGATAGCGTGATCCGAAGAAGAGGATCTGGTGATGGGGCCGCGAGGGTTTTCGGGAGAGGGGCTTGTTCGGTTCTATCCGGCAGGCGCACGCCGCCGCGCTGGCCTGAGTTACCGAACCGTCGGCGATTTCGTTGGCATTCTGGTTGGCGTGGCTGTCGCTCTTGTATTGTGCCTTGGTTTATCCGCCGCATTCGGCCCAGTTGGCTTCGCCGGCGGAGGTATGGTCAGTGTCGCGCTTTTCTATCCGATCCTGCTGATTTCGAGGGTTGCATGGCCGCTCTCCCTCATCGCCGCGTTACTGGCTGCCGTGGCGCTAATCGGCCTCAGTCACGCCGGAATTGGTAGTCCCACCGTACCGGCCGCCGCGGCGGCCTCTGTGTCGAATCACCGATAACGAATGGGCAGGACGTCCGGTCTTGAACATTGAAGTGGTCGCTAACCTACGGACGGAGTTGTACCAGGCCGGCTTCTCTACGCGATCGATCAATGTACTCCTTGACGGATTGAAGATCGCTCCGCTAGGCGAGATTGAGGAACTCCCATGGGGCGATCGGCGGGAACCTGGCACCTTGGCTTGGCGTCTGCTGGTGGCGCCGAACTGCGGCCCGATGGTCGTCGCCGAGGTGAAAGCTTTTCGCAGCGGCACCCTTAAGCGCACCGTCGAGACGGACGGCGCATTCATGTTCGCACGCGTTTCGAACCTGAGATGGTTTCTGCCGTGGACATCTGGATCGCCAAGCAGCCGAAGCGTGTAACTCGTTCTGCGGCGATCAGGTCTTTGGTTGCGGCCGGCCTCTCTGATCGGTGATGGCTGACCAGTCGCATGAGGCTGCTAGTCCGATCGCGATCACTAAGAACAGCACCGCAAACGCGAGCGATAGCTTTCCGATCCGATCAAACGGCGACGGGGGGTCAGTCAGCCCATCGTAAGAATTGGCCAGGCTCCACGCGCTTCGCCTCCTCCATTCGTCCTATAATATGAGGCGCCAGATGGGAGAAAAGTGAATGCCGCACACGATCAAGGCCGAAAATACCGAAATGATGATCTCAACCGGACGCCTCAACCGCTACGTCGACAGGATGGCTCGGTGGTCGCCCCAGCGGCGCGCGCATGCCCACAAGGCGGCCGAGCTACGGCTTGGCGGCAAGCACCCACGCAAGCGCGACGCGGCGATCTATGCGGCCACTGGGTTGAGATAGTTGCATCGCGCGGTGGCGGCGCGGGCTTGAACAGATACGGCTGTCCATGGCCCAAATGATTGCATGCGATCCGTCCCCACTATGTCGGTGGACGCCCTAGCGGCGCTCGCGGACGAACACTGGAACGCCAGGAGGTTCCAGGCCGCCGTCGATGTCTATCAGCGTATATGTAGGCTCGCGCCGAACGACCCCCGGCCTGTGTTTAACGTGGCGATGTCGCTGAAGGTGCTTGGCGACCTTGACGGCACAGTGGCGCTACTTCATCGCCTCGCGTCCTCATCAATGAATCAATGAGGCTGAATGCATTGATCCAGTTAGCGGACGTCAGGCAGGCCGCGCTGACTTTACAGGACCGCGACGACATCGAACGCGGAGCGCGCGAGGAGAACGATCTCTCCCTTCGGATCGAGCTCTGCTTTGCCCTCGGCAGCCTGCTTGAAGACGACGGCGAGATTGATGCCGCGTTTGAGGCTTTCGCACGAGGCAATGCATTGAAACGCTCGGCGATGCTGTGGCGGCGACCGCTCAACAACGCTCTCATATCATCGCTCTGACGAAGGCCGTTTTCACACGTGCTTTCATCGAGCACCATGGGTGATCATCGCCCTCGCGGCCCTTCTCTTGTTCGGCGGTCGCGGCAAGCTGTCCGGCATCATGGGCGACGCAGCCAAGGGCATCAAAGCCTTTCGCGACGGCATGAAGGACGATCACGAGACCACGATGCCATCAGCTGCTGCCGCCTCGAGCCTTCCCCCGGGCCCAAACCGAGAAGGACCGATCCACTGACGGGTCCCCGTCGGGATTGGTCCATCATGCGTCGGTGAAGACCATCAACGGCGACAGGCGGGTGGGCTAGGCCTCTGCAACGATGATCGGGCGCACGTCTACCGTCGAGCGAGCCTAGGAATTGGCGAGGTCCGGACGTTTTCGCACGATGGGTGAACTGAGGGCCCGGCTGAGCGCTGAAGGACTTTCCGACGCCGTCGAACAGGTCAAGGGCGCTCGCTCATTGTCGATTTACGCCGCCTGACGATCGCCGACAGGCCGCAAAACTAGTTCCCGCTTTGGCTTATTCAACGCCGTAGTGCAGAGGCCAGACGCCTCAGTCGCTCGTCAACCGCGCGCTATCTTCGCGTGTCGCAAGTTCGCGGAACGCCGAGGAGCTAGACCGAAGTTGCGACTGAATTGAACTTGGCGCCCAGCGAGGTGCCAACCCTCGTCAGGGCGCCGATGATAAAGACCGCGATGAGAGCGACAATCAGACCATACTCGATGGCCGTTGCGCCGACTTCGTCCGCGAGGAAACCTTGGATGAGCCTATTCATCGGCCAATATTCCCTTTGAAAACTTAATAAGCTGTAACCAAGGGCTTCTATACCGTAAGATTAACCAATATTAGTTGCCTCAAGCCTGCAACAAATCTGAGACGCCGCAGTTCGCCGCATATCAGTAGTAACGGTAACACCGCCGGCGGGGGACTGCTCAGCCGCGCCTCGTTCGGCTACCCGCGCAGACCGGCGTTTCCGCGCGATTGGGGCAAACGTCCAGCGGAGGCCGATCGGAGCCGGGCGCGTGGATGGATCGCTCAAAGCGCGTCCTGACCCTTATCTCGGAACATTTGTCGGTGCGATCGCGCCATTCCGGAATCGACTCGGAAGTGGTTACACCTGACAGAGCGGGAGCGCGACCGAAGCCATCACATCGAGTCGTTGCACTTGCCAATGACCGCCCGGTGAGCAACGATCCATAAACCTCGGGAAATGACGCGATGAGCGAACCCGACATCATTGGCTGGACCAAGACGCGTTATGCTTCGTACTGGCTTGTCCACCCGGACGTCGTCGATGGCGCCGTCAACCAGAACGGGCGCCAGACATTGAGCTGTTCGTTGAGGGCGCGCCGCATCCGACATTCACATCGAGGCTGCCCGCGCTCCAATATGTCGAGCAATTCGTCGAGGCGATGCCGGACGAGGTCTATACTAAGGGCTGGTGGGTGGCGCGGATTTGGATCTCGGACGCGGTCTATAAGCTGCACGAGGATCGGTTCGCCTAGCGGTGGATAGGCGTGCGGCAGTTTTGGCGAACCCTCTCGGCCTTTCCTGATCGCGGGAGTGACCTTCGTGGTCACCCAGAAGTTCGCGCCGTGGCGGCGGCGGCGCCGTCAGTTGATTGGTGAGCGCACAGGCTGCCTGCGCCCGACGCGGGAGCCCTCGAAGACGAGCGGTTGAAGGGCGACGCCGAAGAGGCAGATTATCGTTCGGTCCAGCGCCGGAGGGTGGCCCAACTCATGCAGTACATTCGGCGTTGAAAGTCCGGGCGTCTCGGATCGGGATGGCCGCTCTTTTGTCGATTGGGCGCGGGTCGTCTGCGTCCTCATAAGAGGGGGTGGATGATGGATATCGGCAGCTACACCTTGGTTGCTCGGCTGAGGAACCGCGAACTCGGAATTATCGAGTACATGGGCATAACTCCGCTGGGCACTCCCGGCTGGTTCGACAGTCCAGTAGAGGCCACAGTTTACCAAAGTCGACGCGCGGCGAATGCAGCCGCGGCTCGACTACCTTGCTCAAATCGCGCTTTTCCTCTCTCTGCACCGACCGAAGGGACGAAGGCTACGGTCGATCCGCAATGCCTCCGATAGGCTACTGGTGTTACGTCCCGAAGTCTGAACAACGCCCGCACCGCGTCGCCATTCGAATCGTTCGCGGCCACAGGGAATGGACGGGTTCATGGACGGTCATGGGTGACGTGCTGGTGGTGCTTAGTCTCAATGGCTGCCGGACGTTGAGGCTTGGAGCGGAACTTGACCCGGCAATCCAGGCCGAGGCGTTGCTGAGCGAGATCGTGGACGCGCGAGCAAGGTGGTAGCGCTGGGCCGCGGTCCGATACATCAAGACGTCTCCGCCGCGCCTCCGCTGTCCGCTTCTGCCTCAAAGCCGATCGTCTCTCGGCCAAATTTATGTCGCAAACGAGCTGCTAAGTTGGTCGTCGGCATCCAGCACAACCCCACACCGATTCACATCATCGAGGGATGAGATTGAGCCTTCGCTCCCTTCTGTTGGCACTTTCGCTCGGGTGCGCCGCCGCGGGCCCGGCGTCGGCTTCACAGCTTCATTGCAACATACCCGGAGGCAGCCGTGTTCTCGCGGGCGGCCCCAAGCTGTGGATTGTTGATGTGGCCGTTAATGTGCGGCCCGAAACCCTGTCCTCTGCGGATTGGAGGGACTGGTCGATACAGGGAACTTTCGATCGCACCTTGGTCGGACCGAGTTCGACGGTGACGCAAACGCCTCTGTTAATCGAAATCACTTCGTCGCCCCTCAGGCGCGCATATCAAAACGGCGAAGCGCCGTGGTTTTTGACCTACACCCTCAGGATCGACAGACAGACGCTGGTCGCGACATTCGAGGAGCGGATTGAGCCAAGCGAGGCCCTGTTTAGCTGGACGGGAGCTTGTATCGCCTCGCCTGCAGCGGCACAGCCGATCTTGCTTCCCGGAAGTAGCAGCGCCGACTCCGTCCCTCTATTCAGTCGTTAGCCGGACGGTCACCGCGCCGGCGCTAATCGACTAAAATGGGAGACCGGGTTCCGTCCGAAGCGTGTTCGGCCTTCTTCATGAGTTCGAGTACACTCCCAAGCAATTTCGGTGATTTGGCCAGCTCTGCCCGAGTGTCAGGCAACCGTATCAGCCGAATCGCCCGTGCCTTAGCCCGATCGGCCGCCGGACCGAGCGGAGCGGACTCGCCGGTAGCCAGATGCAGGAGAGCGGTGAGGCGGCTGAGAACCGGACCGGATGCCTCTGCGAGATCTGCGGTTAGCTTGCCGTCGGCCTCCACCAGTCCGCCAACCTCGCCGATCTTCACTAAGACGGGCCCGGCGTCCTCGGGCACGAACCCGGCGCGGGCCACTAGACGTTGAAGATCGGCCAAGGCGATTAGCTTGGTCGCGGCGGAGTCTGGCCCGGAGCGTATGTCCATCTCGAATTTTAACGCGCTGACGTTGGTCGATATCCAGCGGCAGGCTCCCCGCTTGTTAGCCGCACCGGTGACGTTCTCTGCGAGCCACAACAACGCCTCCACCTCACCGAGCGAGGTGCGGTCCTTGCCCAGATACGCTTCGATGAAGTCTGCGCGCACTAGCATTTTCGCGCGCTCGATAAAGGCTTGCTGGACGTCCTCGAGGGAAAGTATTCGACCAGCCGCAGCGGTCAGGGCCATCGCCAGTGCGCGCAGCACGATGATCTCGCCCTCGGCCGTAGGATGCAGGCGGCGTGGGCTCGTGAGTTCCGTCAGCACTCGCCGCGCGATCGCAACGCGAACGTTCTCGAAATAGGGGCCGTCAAGCCAGTTGGCGAGGCGGGACGCGGCGCCGGTCAGAGGCGGCATCACCTTATTGACGGCCGGCTCCATGGTACAGAGTGCATCGACTGCATCAGCCGCCGCCAGCCTGGTCATTGCGGCCAGGGCCGCCCCCAGATCAAGGTTAGCTCCAAGAAGCTCACTCATCCCGGCGCGAGTTCCGAGTACCTCGGCTAGCGGCTCCTCCAGGACGTCAAACGCAAGCGCTCGCGCGCCCGGCGATGCCGGCGCTGAATCCGCCAAGTCCAACAGGCGGTTGACCTTGTCGCTAAATGTGGCGGCTTGACCGATCGCCTTGGCCACTGCCACGCCCAACAAATAGCCCCGCTCCGGCTCGCCACCCAGGCGCTCGGCGAGGTCACCGAAGCTCTCGGCGTCCAAGCTGGGCAGTGCCTTCCTGCGCGCATCACGCAGCACACGGTCGATTGCAGCCTGCACTAGGCGCTGGAACGAGCGGATCATCTCGTGCACGCCTATTCCGCGCGCTAAAGCCTCGGGAATGGCGACCTTCTGGATCGCGTGCTGCAACTCGAGCCCCGTCGCGTCGAGCTTCTCGATCAGGTCCGGGCGGTGCAGCAGTTCGAAGGGCGTGACCTTGTTGCGCGCCAGCCAGTCCTCCAAGAGCCGGCCAATTCGGTCGCGCGCGTGACCGGTATAGAGGTCCTGCGGGCTGACGCACAGAGGCTCAAGGTCTGCCCGCGGTTTCCTTGCTTTCATCCTGTCCGGCTTGCCTTTGGAAAGGATGGTGACAGTCTTGAACTCGCGAGTGTCCTCGTCGAGTGTCTCTTTGGTGACCTTAACCGCGACAGCTCGAGCCTCGGCCAACATTCCTTCGGCGCTCTCGAGCCCCCGGGTGCGGTCCTCGGTCGCTAGCTGCAGGGTCCAAGTCGAACCTGGATGCTTACAGGCGAAAACCTCGAAGTGAACCTGGGATCGATCCATTCAGCTTACTCCCAGCGCAGACCGTTTCTTGCCGTTCCCGCTCTTTAGAAACCATCGGCGATTAGGCTTAATGGTGAGTTGAGGTGCCCAAACCTGGCTCATTCCACAGATATTCGCAAAAAGACTTTTCCACATCGATTCACGGGACCCACGTCCGCAGTCGCGCGCTTGCCAAGGCGAGCCCGGCCACCTGGATCGCGACGAGCTCAAGAATCGTTGGCCGGGACCGGGCCGAGGATCTGCCACTCGTCCTCTGTCAGGCGGGCATAGAAAAATCCGTCGTTGCCAATTATCATTGCCAGGACCTCCGCCGCAGGACGGATGGTGTAGACCATGAGATCGTCACGGGTGGTGAGCAGCCAGGGCGCGTCCCTCGGATGCAACTGCGGTATCTCCCTATCGAGGCGCACAACAGGCCGCTGCAGCAAGACGACGACGGAACCCTTCGTTTGCAATCTGCTTGGGTCCCGATCAGAGCGGTGGATGCGCATGGCCAGACGAGAACAGCCGATCGAGACTGGCCGCCGCGCCCTGGATTTCGTATCGTTCGAGTTCAGCAGACTGGGCGCCACGCTGCCGCCGGGCCACAGCTGGCTGCATGAGATCAAGACCGACGGCTACCGCGAGCAGGTCTGCGTGGGGAGCGGCCGGGAGAGCTTACATAGCCGCTATCTAGCCGGCCAGGCGGTGCAGAGAGTCTTGACCGTGTCCGCCATCCGATAGTCGCCTTCGCGTAGAGCACGTCGCATGGCTGCATCGCAATTGTGGTCAGCAATGAGCTTGCCGACGTCTCTTCGCTCAGCATTGATGCTGGCGTAGCAGCGATACTCAGTGATCGCCGGCCCGACGCAAATTGCCGGATAGGGTCCGTCGCCCTGGATGGGCGCGGCGGGCCGAGCACCAGTTGGCACACAGGCCATGCCTCCTCCTCCCGGGACGAGCGGGTTGGTCGGGAAGCACACCCCTTGTTGTGCCTGGGCAGCGCCAGTTATGGTCAAGCTCAATACCGCCGCCGCTAGTCCTATAGCCTTCATGGTTCCACCTGTCTGGTGGGCAGATTGGCCGCGATCCGGTGAGAAGGGAAGGGCGCCCAGCGTCCACCCGCTCATGGTTCCGACAAGTTCCTGGTTTCACGTCCCCAGGGCCGGTCAGCGCGTCCTGCACACGACTTGAGATCGAGCGCCGCGGACGTCGCTGGAGCGGGTCACCGACACTTGAGGCCAGCCAGATAGTGGCAATCAACGCCCGTGACTTGCGCACCACTGCAAAGTGCCGGATCCGAACGTGGCCGAGTGAAGCGGCAGACAACACCCTAGGCGAGATCGCGGACGCGCGGGTTAAGCCTTGGGCGCACTCCAAAGCACGTTCAGCAAACCCTTTGTAATGTAGGCCCCTCAGCATTCCTGACGGCGTTCACTTAAGAATTTAGGCTTGGATTCACGATCCTCTGCGACAAGGTCACATATGGTGCCAGCGCTAAGGGCCGGTCACAGCTTAGGTGGAGCGTTGGCATGCAATATGTCACAGCTATAGTAAATTCCGCAACAATAATGCTAAAATGGACGTGCTATAGCGTCGTCGGTTCGTTAACGATGCTTGGCGCCGCGTCCATGTTGGGAGTGTTATAGGAGCCCTATCCACCTGAAAGCAGCGTGCACAACACCGCTACCGGTGTTGACCACCGCCGCGACCCTTCCCGATCGGATTCCTCCCTCACCCCGAACGAAATGCTTTGCTGCCGCGTCACATCAAATGGTGCCATCGTAGGAAGGTGGTCGAGGCCACGGTGACGGCGGCGCAGGCGAGGGTCCAGCAGAAGGCGCTCCATGCCAGCTGAAAAGCTTTGGTGGTTCGGCCAATCCGCCGCTCAGGTGCATCCCAGTCGGAGGACACAAGTTTGGTCATCGCCGGTCTCCAGAGCCCCTCCGGTCGGATGCCACTCTAAATTCCTTGAGTGAAGCGATCGCCAACAGAAATGGTTAGCGCCCGACCCGGACAACCACTCGGGGCCCTTCATGTATAAATCCGGCCGCCTTCGGGGCGGGTGCCAGTCCGGCCAGTCCTTGAGGTCGCCGGCGTTGTCCATCGTCGTCGGCTTAGCGCTCCTCGGCTGACCATGGCACGTCGGGGATGACACCCGACGAGGCGACCAGCCCTCGGCCGCTGTGTGAACATGACCTGAATGGGACCTTCACGCTGGCGCTCTCACAACGCTGATATCCCATTTGTGCGCGAACATAGCGACGTGCCAGACGGCACGCCCTATTCCGCATGAGGTGGGCGGCCACAAGTGAGCGATACGATCGATCAACACATAGGGCGGCAGTTGCTGCGCCGCCGGCGAGCACTTGGCCTGACCCAGGATCAGTTGGGGATAGCAGTCGGCGTGCGGCTCCAGCAGATTCAAAAGTACGAATACGCTGCGAACAAATTGTCCGCCTCACGCCTCTGGCGCCTCGCGGAGGCGCTCGAAGTCCCTGTCACCTATTTCTTTGAGGGGTTGAGCGCCAGGCGCCAGTTCCCCGAAACGGGCGCGCATCGGGCTCATGGCCCTGTGCCTGATCTGACTGGTGGTG
>ODAK010006691.1_pt1 | contig 11610 bp, 13 predicted proteins | sample 1539591 | NCBI WGS metagenome assembly ODAK01 (sample SAMEA3539303, study PRJEB22396) | soil metagenome | biome: tundra; feature: field; material: soil | place: USA | collected 2010-05 | depth 0.15 m | reverse complement strand
CAACGATGAGTCTTCGCCCGCGTATTCCTCACGCGTTTTCGCACGGTCTGGGCCGATTCCGGTCGATCGCGCGTCCCCGACCAAGGCTCGAACCCGGGACCTGCGGCTTAACAGTCCGCGAACGGCGGTATGATGTCGCCCGTTCCCGCGTTCAGCCCGCGCGCGTCTCGGCTGAGCGGTCCCACAGGTCGGGAATCACGCTGTTGGAATAGCCCGAGACGAAGGAATTGATCTCCCCGGTCTCGGGCACGTACACGTGCCGCTTCGTCCTGGCCGAATTTCTCCACCGCGCGTGTCATGTCCTGGACGAAGCGGCGCAGGTGTTCGATGTCGGCCATGACCATCCTCCGTTAGAAGTCCGTCGTCACCGTATCGCGGGTAAATTTCGCGACCGTGTCGAGCAGCTTGTCCATGGCCTTGCCGGCCGCGGCGGCGTCGCCCGCGCCGATGCTGCGCGCAATGTCGGCGTGCAGCTTGGCAGTGAGCGGCAGGTCGGCCGCCTGTTTGTAATGCATATACCAGAAGCGCCGCGACAGCGAGTGCATCAGGCTCATGGCGCCGGCGGCGAACTCGTTGCGCGCGGCTATCACCGAGAGGTCGTTGAACTCTCGGTCCACGCGCATGAACGAAACATCGTCATTGGTCTTGGCGCTTTTTTCGAAGCGGCGCGCGAGCTCGAGGAAGCGCGCGCGCTCAGCAGGCGTCGCCCGCCGCGCCGCGCTTTTCGCTACCAGCCGCTCCACCTCGCGCCGCACCTCCAGCAGCCGCAACTGGCTCTTGACGTTGATTTCCGAAACGATGATGCCGCGCCGCGGCAGGATGGTGACCAGGCGCTCGCGCGCCAGGCGGTGCAAGGCTTCGCGTATGGGCGTGCGCCCGATTTCCAGGCGCTGCGACAGTGCGGTCTCGGACACAGCGCTGCCTGGCGGCAGCTGCAGCGTGACGATCAACTCTTCCAGATGCCCGTAGGCGCGGTCGGTCAGGGAGAGGCCGGGTTCACCTGCACGGCCGGCCGGTTTCCTGCGGGTCGTCTTGCGCGGGGTCATTGGTGCTTCCGATTTTCAACCAGCTTGAGGAATTTCTCGTATTCCTTCTCGTCCACGCCGTAGCTGTGGTCGTCGTCCGGGAAGGTGCCGCCCTTGACGTCGGCAATGTAGGCCTTGATGCCGCTTACCGCCACCTCGGTCAGGTTGGCGTAGCGCTTGGTGAACTTCGGCTTGAAGTCGGTGAACACGCCCAGCAGATCGTGGCACAGCAGGATCTGGCCGTCGGTGCCGGCGCCCGCGCCTATGCCTATGGTGGGGATTTCGAGCTGCTTCGAGATCACCGCCGCGATCTTCGCCGGCACCGCCTCGAACTCGAGCATGAAGCAGCCCGCGTCCTGGATGGCGAGGGCGTCCTCGAGTATTTTCATGGCTGCCGCGGCCGTCCTGCCCTGGATCTTGAAGCCGCCGAACATGGCGATGGTGTGGGGCGTGAGGCCGATGTGCGAAGCGGTGGGGATGCCGGCGTCCACCAGCGCCTTGAGGATGTGCGCCTGTGACTTCCCGCCCTGCGGCTTGACCGCGTCGCTGCCGGCTTCCTGCATGAAGCGCGTGGCGTTTACGAGCGCCCGATCGACGCTGTTGTAGCTCTGGTAGGGCATGCATCCGAGCACGAAGGTGCCGGGGGCGCCGCGGCGGATGGCGCCTGCGTGCATCACCATCATGTCCATGGTAGCCGGGATGGTGCTCGGGTGGCCGTGCGCGATCATCGCTAGGCTGTCGCCGACCACGGCGACGTCGACCCCCGCCGTCTCGGCCCACTTGGCCGCGGTATAGTCGGGCACCGACATGTACACCATCTTCTCGCCGCTACTCTTGGATTCGCGGATTTCCTGGATGGTGCGCTTTTTCCGCTCCGGGCCTGGGGCTGCCTGGGCCACGTTGCTCTCCTGGTTCGCCTCTGATATGCACGCAGTATATCAATTGCTCATCCAATGCGGTGGGCGCGACCGATGCTAGAATGAGCCAGCTTGCCCGGTGCGCGCCGCGCTGACTGCGCGGCGTTTGATCCAAATCAAACGCACCACTCATATATCACTGATATATTAACCGATGTCCGGTTTGGCAACTGGACGATTACTGGAGGAGGAAGGCGATGTCGAGTGTACTCGAGGCGATCAAGGAAAAATGCATCAAGGGCAAACGCGTCGAAGTCATCGAAGAAGTGAAGCGCGCGCTCGCCGACGGGGTCGATGCCAAGACGGTGATGAACGAGGCGTTGATCCCGGCGATGGCGGTGGTGGGCGAGAAATATTCCAGCGGTGAATTTTTCCTGCCGCAGATGATGCTCGGCGCGCGCGCGATGAGCGAGGCGCTGCAAATGCTTAAGCCATACCTGGCGCAGGGTACATATGAGAGAAAAGGGAAAGCGCTAGTCGGAACGGTGCAAGGCGACTTCCATGATATTGGCAAGAACATCGTTAAGATCATGCTCGAGGGCGGCGGCTACGAGGTCGTCGATTTGGGCGTGGACGTGAGCCCCGACGCGTTCCTGAGCGCGGTGAAGAAGGAGGCGCCGCACTTCATCCTGATGAGCGCGCTCATCACGCTCACCATGGACAGCATGCGCAAAACCATCCAGACCCTGGTTGCGGCCGGTGTGCGCAAGCAAGTGCTGATCGGGATCGGCGGTGCGCCGGTGACGCAGAAATTCGCCGACGAGATCGGTGCCGACTTCTATAGCTCGGACGCCCACGGCGCCGTCGAGAAGTGCAACCAGCTGCTTCATTGAATATCGCCAAGGAAGACGCGCAGATGACACCCAAAGAACGAGTGATGACGGCCCTGCGGCGCGGCCAGCCGGACCAAGTACCCTGGGTCGAGAACGAAGTCGAGGAGTTGCTGCAGATCCGCATCATGAACGGGCGCACCGACTACACCCCGGGCGAACTGTGCCGGGCGCTGGGCATGGACGGCTTCGGCTATCACTTTCCGACCGGCGCCGCCGGCGCCGCCAGCCAGGCGCTGCAGACGTCCAAGTCGGTGAAGGAAGCCTTCTATTTTCCGAAGAAGATCACTTTCGACTTCGTGCCGCCGTGGATCGCCGAAATGGGCGTGGAGCCGAACGGGCGCACTTTCGTCAAGAAGGGCCTGCTCATCGACCGCGATTCGCTCAAGCTGTTCGACGAGTTCCTGCCCGATCCGGATCATCCGGCGCGCTACGAGCAGATCGCGAAATGGCTCGAGCAATACCGCGAGGACTACGCGGTGTTCGCGCGCATCCGTCTGGGCACGGCAAGTCTCATCGAGAGTATGGGCCTCGATGTATTCTCCCTCATGCTTTACGACGATCCGGACCTGGTGAAGGAAATGCACCTGCGCTTTTCCGAGTGGACGATCAAGGTGCTCGAGCATCTGAACAAGCTCGACCTCGATTTCTACTGGGCCAACGACGATCATGCCGACACCAAGATGCCCTGGGTCAACATGGAGATGTACGAGGAGTTCTTCTTTCCCTACCAGAAGATGGTCGCCGACGCAATCAAGAAGCCCTGGGCTTTCCATAGCGACGGCAATATTTTTCCGATCCTCCCCGGGCTGCTGAAGCTCGGCATGAACGCGATTCACCCGATCCAGCCCGCTGCGATGGACATCGGCAGGATGAAGGCAGAGTATGGGTCCAAAGTGTGCCTGATCGGCAACATCGACCTCGATTACACCCTTACCCTGGGCACGCCGGAGGAAGTGGACAAGGAAGTGAAAGAGCGCATCGCGGTCGCGGGCAAGGGCGGCGGCTACATCATCAGCAGCGCCAACAGCCTTACCGACTACTGCAAGATCGACAATGTCTGGGCGATGGCTAAGGCCCTGCAGAAATACGGCAAGTACTGAGCCGCCATGCTGATCGTCGCCGAACGCATCAACGCCTCGAGGAAGGCGATCCGCGCCGCGCTGGAAAAACTCGACGCCGCGGCGATCGAAAACGAGGTGCGGGCGCAGGCGCAGGCGGGCGCGCATTATATTGACCTGAACGGAGGCACGTTTCCCGGGCGCGAGGCGGAGCTGCTGTGCTGGCTGGTGGACACGGCTCAAGGCGTCACCGAACTGCCGCTGTGCCTGGACAGTCCGGATCCGGACGCGCTCGCCGCGGCGCTCGCGCGGGTCAAGGGCGCGCGGCCGATGATCAATTCAATCAACCTGGAAGCCGAGCGTTTCGCACGCGTGCTGCCGCTTGCGCGCGAGCACCGCGCCAAGCTGATCGCGCTGGCGCAGGGCGAGGGCGTGCCCGCGGCCTCGGCTGAGGGAAAACTGGATCTCGCCAGCCAGCTGGTGGAGCAACTCATCGGCGCCGGCATGGAGCTCGATGACATCTATGTCGATCCGCTGGTGTTTCCGGTGGGTACCGACTCCGCTTCGGCGCTCGCAACGGTGAGTGCGATGCGCGAGATCATGGCGCGCTTTCCGGGCGTGCATACCATTTGCGGACTCACCAACGTGTCGCATGGGCTGCCTGCGCGCAAGCTTGTCAACCGGACTTTTCTTGCCGGAGCGATCGCCAGCGGCATGGACGCGGCCATTATCGATCCGACCGATACGCTGCTCATGGCAACGCTGTTCGCGGCGGAAGCGGTGTTTGGTCGCGACGAATACTGCGTGAATTTCATCGAAGCGTTCCAGACCGGCAAAGTGTCCTGAGACCGATCCGTCACCCCGGCGCCCGCCGCCGTATCGAACGATCAGCCATGCGCAAATCTGTCGCTCATCCCGTACACGCCGGCGTCACTTTTCTGCCGGATTCAAGGCGAACAGAAGTAACGATCGGGGAACGCCTATTATTGGGGGCGTGGAAGGCCGGCGTAGGCATAAAGTCGGTCTGCGGCGGGAGGGGCAAATGCGGTAGCTGCCTGGTGAGCGTGGAAAGCGCGGCGGAAGGCGCGCTGTCGGCGACTACGGACGAAGAGACGGCCCTGCTGCCTCGCGTCGAGGATGGGCATACCTACCGTCTCGCCTGCATGGCTGAGGTCCACGGTGAAGTCTGCGTCTCGGTGCCGCCCGAGAGCCAGGCGCTGAAAAGCCCGCCACGCAAACCCTATACCGTTACCCGCGTTGCGCTTGCCCCGGCGGTGACGCGCGTGGCGCTCGAAGTGGAGGGCGCTTACGCCGAACCATTGCGCCCGTTGGCCGCGCGCATTACCGCAGCACTCGAACGGGCCGGAAGCCGCAACGCGGAGTTGCCGCTTGCGGCCGTGGCCGGGTTTTCGCGTGAGACCGATTTTGACTCCAGCGCCCGGATTTGCGCGACTCTCGCAGGCAAGCGCGTGATTCAGCTGTCCGTCGGCCAGCCACAGCCGATTTACGGCCTGGCGATCGATATCGGCACCACCTCGGTGGTCGTGTTTCTTTGCGATCTGACGCGCGGCGAAATCGTCGGCGTGCGCACCTCCGGCAATCCGCAGGCTGCCTTCGGGGAGGACGTCATTTCGCGCATGAGCCATATCCAGGACGATGTGGCAAATCTCGGTACGCTGCAAAAACTGATCGTCGATGACATCAACCGCATGGTCATTGATGCGGCGCGCGAAGCGGGCGTGGCGCTCAAGAATATCGCCGACGCGGTGGTGGTGGGCAATCCGACCATGCAGCATATTCTGCTGGGCATCAATCCGACACCGCTCGGTCGCGGACCCTATCTGCCGGTGCTGTCCGAAGGAGTCGAGGTCGAAGCTGCGAGCCTTGGCCTCAATATCGTGCCTGGAGCGCCGGTGTTCGTCCTGCCCATGCCAGCCGGATACATCGGCGGGGACACCCTTTCTGCCCTGCTTACCCGGGGTCCGGAGTTCTACCGTGGCAACAATTTACTCGTGGACATCGGCACCAACGGGGAGGTTGTACTTGCGAAGGACGGTGTGCTCACGGCCACGTCCTGCGCGACAGGCCCGGTATATGAAGGTGCGCACATCGCCTGCGGTGTGCGCGCGGGGCCAGGGGCGATCGAGCGCGTTTGGGTCGAACCCGGCGGAGCGATTCGCTGGGCGGCGATTCCCGAAAAGAGCGAGCGCGACCGGCGACCTTTCGGGTTGTGCGGTTCGGGCGTCATTTCTGCGGTCACTGCGCTGGTCGGTGCCGGGCTCCTCGGCAGCGACGGTGCGTTCGCGCAATTGAGCTCGCACCCGCGCTTGCGCAAGGGGGCAGGCACCGGTCAGATGGAAGCGCTGCTGGTGCCGGGAATCGGCAGCAGGACTGGGCGCGACATCGTGTTCACCCAGCAGGACGTGCGCAGCGTGCAACTGGGCAAGGCAGCATTGCGTGCCGGTATCGAAATGCTGCTGCGCGACCAGGAGGTGAAGGTACTCGACCACATCTATCTTGCCGGCACCTTCGGCAACCATCTGGAGCCGCGGGACATCGTCGCGATCGGCTTGGTGCCGGCGGTGCCTGTGGAGCGCATCGAATCGATAGGCAACGCGGCTGGCGATGGAGCGCGCATGGCACTGTTCAATCGACGCGACCGGCGACGGGCACGGCGGCTCGCCGAGGCAATGCGCGTCATTGAGCTCTCAAACCGTGCCGATTTTCAGGATATGTTCGTGGCCTGCACAGAACTTTCGGCCGAGCCTGCACCGCAGTTGGAACAGGTGGGCTAGGCAATGCTCGCTCTGCGTCGCTGGTCGGTTCGCCACGCGGGGACGCTCGAGCGTCTGTACAGGCGATTCAAGTCGTTTCTGCTCGTCTGTAATCCGCTGATCAAGGCGCTCGGTTACGCGCGCGTCGAACGCGCGGTGCTGCCGCTGGAACGCCGCCTCAAAGGGCTAATGTTCGACTGTCGCATGTGCGGGGTCTGCTTGCTTTCCGTCAACGGCATGTCTTGCCCGATGAATTGTCCCAAGTCGGTGCGCAACGGCCCCTGCGGCGGGGTGCGGTCCGACGGCGGCTGCGAAGTGGATCCGCAAATGCAGTGCGTATGGGTGGAGGGATGGCGCGGTACGCAAAAGATGACGGCCGGGGCACTTTCCGATCTGCCCAATGCGCCGGCGGACGCCCGCTTTGCGGGTAGTTCGAGTTGGATGCGCCTTGCACGTGGTGAGCACACGCCGCCGCCGTTGTGCGGGGCGCCGGAGACGTCCTCGGGCAGCCGCCTGGAGAGCCAGCTCGCGAGCGGCAGCTTTGTGGTCACGGCCGAATTCTCGCCTCCGGATTCAGCCGATCCGGCGGAGGTGTTCGCGCAGTTGGAGCATTTTCGCGGTTACGCCGATGCGATCAATGTCACTGACGGCAGCGGGGCTAACTGCCATATGTCCAGCCTGGGCGTCTCCGCGCTGCTGATACAGGCGGGCTGCGAACCAGTGATGCAGATCACCTGCCGCGACCGCAATCGCATCGCCATTCAGGGCGACATCCTCGGGGCGGCGGCGCTGGGTATACGCAATCTGCTCTGCCTTACGGGTGACAGCACCCTGGTGGGCGATCATCCCGACGCCAAACCGGTGTGCGATCTGGATAGCATGTCGCTGTTGCAAACCGCGCGCATCATGCGCGACGAGAAGCGGTTTCTCTCCGGACGCAAACTGAGCGCCGTGCCGCATATGTTCCTGGGCGGTGCCGACAATCCGTTCGCTCCGCCCTTCGACATGCGCCCGATGCGCCTGGCGCGCAAGATAGCCGCAGGTGCGCAGTTTGTGCAGACGCAGTACTGCTTCGATCTGGCCGTTCTCAGATCATATATGGATCGTGTGCGCGACGAGGGGTTGCATCAGCGCTGCCACATCATCATCGGCGTTGGGCCCCTCGCCTCGGCGCGCACCGCGCGCTGGTTGAGAAGCAAAGTGCCCGGCGTGTATATCCCCGATGGCGTGGTCGAACGTCTGGAGGGGGCGGCCGATGCGCGCGCCGAAGGCAGAAAAATCTGCGTCGAGATGATCCAGGCGATACGGGAAATACCCGGCATCGCAGGAGTGCACATCATGGCGCCGAGGCAGGATCATTACATCCCGGAGCTGGTGCGCGATTCGGGCGTACTCTCCGGGCGGAAGCCGCCCTACGTAGGCGCGCCACGCCCGAGCTCGGCGTCCGCCCTTGCCACCTGATCAGAAGCCTATGAGCGCCCGTCCCACTGTCATCATTGCCTGCCGCGTAATGCAGGAGCATCTGCAGAAGCTCCTGCCCGACAATGCGCCTGTAACCTACCTTGAAATTACGCTGCACAATACGCCGAAGAAACTCGCAGCCGCCTTGCAGCAGGAGATCGATCGCATCGAGCGGCCGAGTAATATACTCGTTGGCTATGGACTATGCGGCAATGGCCTCGTTGGGGTAAAGTCCGGCCCGCATACCTTGATCATCCCGCGAACGCACGACTGCGTCGCCATTTTTCTAGGCTCGCACCAGCGCTACGTGCAGCGCTTCTTCGCCAACCCGAACACCTACTATCTCACGCGCGGGTGGCTGGATGCGCGCGATGAACCGCTGCAGGACTACCTGGACTATGTGCGCGACTACGACGAGGAAACTGCAGATTACCTGGTCGAGATGAAGTACCGTCATTATCGCAAGCTTTGCATGGTCGGATTCTCCGAGCAGGAACTCGAAGAATGCCGGCCGATGGCGCTGCGGGTAGCCGAGTTCTGCGGCAAACGCTGGAACATGGAGTACGAAGAAATCGTAGGCTCCACTTCCCTGCTCGAAGCCCTGATCGGGATGCCGGCAAAACTCGACGCGGGAAATTCGGAGTTTGTCCTGCTGCAGCCGGGTCAGGAAATCGAGGTCGAGATGTTTCTGCGAGAAGGCGAATCAGCGCCGCAGCAAGCGCCGGGCAGAGGTAGCTAGCATCGCGTACACAGGTTTTGTCTTGCCCCTTGGCGGCGAGTGCATGGATTGCGTGCCGCGTTCGCGTCTGCACGGCGCGCGGCGGCGCCCATGAAACCAGCTTGTGCCAAGGCAACCGATTGCCACTCGGGACGCGATCTTGGACAACTTGCTACACGACTGCGTCAATTTCGCGTGCGGCACGAATGATGCGCATGATCTCGACGCAGTTGCCGCGGGTGCGGTAAAAGACCACATATCGCTGAAACAACAAGCTGCGGATCCCATCCTGCAATTCGTGGCGTGGCGGCCCCATTTCGGGGTGAAGGCTCAACAATTGACACACTTGCTCGAACTGATCGACGAAACTGCTGGCCGCAGTCAGATGCTCGGTATTGGTCGAACCAAATCTATCGCCGGCCATTGCGATTGTCTCCCAAATGTTATTGAGATCCGCGCAAGCCTGAAATGTAAATTGCAGTCTGCTCGAGGCAGTCATTCGACGCGCTCAGCTGCTTTACTGCGAAGGGTGCGAAAAACCTCTAAGGCATCGACCAACTGGCGGTTATTCGCCTGGTCTATGCCGTTCGCAATTTCCTGCAACAGGCGATCTGTCCGAAGTGCTCTCGTTTGATCGCGTTCTTCCAGCAGAATAAGCGCTTCTTGAATCACTTGGGCGTGGGAGTCATACAGGCCAGATTCAAATTTCTTACGAACGATCGATGCTGCTTCCGGCGGCAACCAAATGTTCATCGTTATTCGACTCTCGTATCAAGTGCGGTTGGATGGAATGGGCTGTTTAGCAGACCGCGTATCTCGGGCGCCTAGCTCGTTTTGGTCGTGATCTTTACCGGGCCAAGCATTTTTTGGATTTCGTCGTAGGTCGGGGCGGGACCTTTGGGCCGGCTCGCAATGGCATCGCTCATGCTCTTTATGTGCTGCGCCGTGGTACCGCAGCAGCCTCCGATAATTCTTGCGCCCGCATCGCGGGCCATACATGCGTAGATGCCCATGACTTCGGGATTCCCGTTGTAGCTTACCCGCATCTCGCTATCGAGCACGGGGATCCCACAGTTGCTCTTGGCAACGACGATAGCATCATTTTCAGCGCCGCGGACCAAACCGATGACCGAATCCATGAGCTGCGCCGGGCCAACACCGCAATTGGCGCCGAAGGCGATGGGCTTGCATGCCGAGGTTCTGATGCGGCGCATTGCGGCCTCCGGGGATTCGCCCATCATGGTTCGCCCCCCAGTATCGAAGGTCATCGTCGCAACATATCGAAGGCCTGCGCGTTGCACGCCGCGGATTGCAGCGTCCAATTCATTGTCTGCGATCATCGTCTCGATCCAGGCGATATCGACACCGCCTTCCTTCAACGCTTGTGCTTGCTCGAAAAATGCCTCCTCGGCCTCCGCGACTGTCCGTGTACCGAACGGAGCTAGGATGTCTCCGATCGGCCCTATATCCCCAGCGACGACGATGGGCCGTTCCGCCTTGTCAGCGACGACACGGGCGATCCTTGCCGCGGCCAAGTTGAGCTCTCTCGCGTGCTCGGCCAACTTGTGCAATCCAAGGCGATAGCGATTTGCGCCAAAGGAATTGGTCAGCAAAATGTCGGAACCGGCATCAACGAAGCTTTGATGCACGCTCGCAACCAAGTCCGGATGTTCGACATTCCAAAGCTCACCGGGGGACCGATTATTTAGGCCGAGCTGAAAAAGATTCGTCCCCATTGCGCCGTCCGCAAGCACTACATCCTTCAGGGAAAGCAGACGGGATAGAACATCAGTCATTACCAATTCCTAAGCAAGTACTAGATGATGAATATTATGCCTTTTTTTGGCATTGATCGCAGTTTCTCGAACAATGTCTTCGCGAAGAATGTCTGATATTCTTTCGCCAGGGCCCGGTGCCGTCACTGAAGGATTCGCCCGGCTCGATCGTATTGTGATGCGTTGGGTCAAGGTGTTCCTACGCATCAGCAACCGCGCCGATTTCGACGCGTTGCGCGCGCATCCGCAAGTCGAGTTCAGTTTTATCGGTCCGGGGATGCGCATTCCGCATGCCGATCTGATCATACTGCCAGGAAGCAAGAGCGTTCAACCCGATCTGGACTGGATGATGCGCGAGGGTTGGGGGAACGCAATCAAGCGGCAGCCGCACCAGCAACCTTATCTGGTAAACTTCCTTGAACGCAGCAAGTCCCAGATGCCGCGTCATGTTCACGCAACGGGGAGGGCCCGCAGATGATCAGGCTGCACTACCATCCGATGTCCACCTATTCGCGCCGTGTGCGCATCGCGCTGCTCGAAAAGGAGATTCCGCACGAACTCATTGTGGTGGACATGGCAGCGCGCAAGCACCGCGACCCAGCGTACCTTGCGCTGAACCCATATGGCCGTGTGCCGGCGATACAGGCCGACGGTTTTGTGCTCTATGAATCGACGGCGATCCTCAATTACCTCGAGGCGATGTACCCGCAGCAACCATTGCTGCCCGCCGACCCCCGCGAGCGCGCTCTGGTCGATATGCACATGAAATTGTGCGACATACAGATGGCACGGCAGACGGGCGCGATCATCTTTCCCAAGCGCTTTCTGCCGAAGGAGCGCTGGGACGAAAAAGCGATGGCCCAGGCAAGGAGCGAGATCGAGTCGCATCTGGGAATACTCGAGCGCGAGCTGACGGGCAAGCAATACCTGGTGGCCGGTCGATACACGCTGGCCGAAGTTTGCTACACGCCGTTCGTACAGTTCCTCGCGCTGATGGAGATCACGCCGCCGCCAGCGGTCGCGCGCTGGGTCGAGCAAATGCTGACCCG
>ODAK010006690.1_pt1 | contig 11611 bp, 9 predicted proteins | sample 1539591 | NCBI WGS metagenome assembly ODAK01 (sample SAMEA3539303, study PRJEB22396) | soil metagenome | biome: tundra; feature: field; material: soil | place: USA | collected 2010-05 | depth 0.15 m | reverse complement strand
GCGCGAGGCAGCGGCGCGCTTCCAACAGAGTGGCACGATGAGCGATGGGTTGAGACGGTTCGTTACGCGCACCAGGCGCTGGGCTACAGCGTTGTTTATGTGGGAACCGGCGCGGACGTGGCTGCGCTGGAAAACCTGAAGGCGCTTGCCGGCAACATTGGAACATCGCTGGCTGGGGCTACGACCATAAACCAGCTTGCGGCCGTAATTGCGCTCAGCGACATGGTCGTTTCCATTGATACTGGAGGGATGCACGTGACACGTGCGGTGGGAACGCCGATGGTGATTCTCGGGTTGGCCTGGGAGAAGCCGGTCATCTGGTTGGCAACGGGTCGCGACAACATCCGAATACTGCGCGGCCCCGATGTGGAGAAGGCGCCCCCGGGCTACCGCCTGGACGATATCTCGATCGAGTGGGCGACTAGGGAGCTCGCGGACATGACCAAGTTATTCCCGCCTGACGACGCTGCTCGCGACTCTCGTTTGAAAGCCGGCTTATCGAATATTGACCTCATGGGAGGGATATTGCGGCCGACTGACGCGGGGAACCGTCTACACCTGCCAGCGTTGGATGGGGTGCGCGGTCTCGCGATTCTGCTTGTCCTGGTGCATCACCTCCTGGCGTCAAATCTAGCCACTGGGAATCGTTTCATCGACGCCGTGAATGCTATTCGGGAAGCGTCCTGGGTTGGGGTTGACCTGTTCTTTGTGCTTTCAGGGTTCCTCATCACCGGCATTTTGTTCGATTCTCTTTCCAGCCAGGGCTACTTCAAGAACTTCTATGTGCGCCGTGTGCTTCGTATTTTTCCACTTTATTATGGATTTCTTCTGGTACTTATCTGCCTCACCTATCCGTTGCACCTGCATTGGAATGGAATGCAATACACCCTTTTGACTTACACCCAGAATCTGGGCATGTTTACCGGAAATTACACCGTCAGATTCTCTCCCGCACCCTTTATCAACCTGGACCAATTCTGGTCCTTGGCGGTCGAAGAGCAGTTCTATCTCATCTGGCCTTTGATCCTCTTCATGGTCCGGGATTTGCGCAAGCTCATCCTGACGGCATCCGCGCTCTCTGTCTGCGCTTTGGTCTTGCGCGTTGTCCTGGTGGCTCATGGCGCGCCGAAAAACGAAATTTACATGATGATTGGCTGCCGGGCCGACTCCTTGATGATCGGCGGCGTTCTGGCCTTGCTTCTCAGAACCAGCGCGCGGGCTGCTCTACTCCGCTACTCCGGGTTCGCATTCTTGGCTGGGTGCCTGATCTTGTTCAGCATTGGCGTATATTGCAGGGGTTTCCCATCCGACAACCATTTCGTGGACACGTTCGGTTACAGTATGATTGCGATCATCTTCGCGGGCCTTGTCGGAGCCACCCTTGCCCGTCCATCATGGACTCGGATGGCGTTTGAAAACGGCTTCATGCGATTCTTCGGAAAGTACAGTTATGGGATTTATGTGTTCCACTTTTCGCTGGATGCCGCCTTCACGGGAATGCTTCGCCGTTGGCTTGATGCCACATTTCACTCCAAGGCGATCGGGGTTCGGTTGGGTGGCCTGGTTGTCACCTTGCTCACTGTTTTCGTCGCCGTGCTCAGCTATCAACTCTATGAAAAGCGCTTCCTGGAGTTGAAAAAGTACTTTGAACCACGGGGCGCTTGGGCCCGCTGATCCAGACTTTGCCGGCGGCGCGCAGCATTCAAGAGAAGTCCGCTCTTGAATGCTTTGTATAGGTCGATCTCGTAAGAACATACTGCAATAGGCTTAGATGAAACGTCAATCCGCGGAAACGACTTGTCAGGAGATTCCCGCTTTGGTCATTTAATCGGAGGTACAGTTGAAGCCTAACGATGGGGAAGATGAATTGGCCACAGGGCAGCGTGCCAAAAAAGGTGGGAGGATTTCTGCTATTCGAAAATTGATTCAGAGATTCAAAAGCGCAATTCTCATTGACCAGATAGGACACCGGCTAAACCGAACAGAGCGAAATGGCTATGAACTTGCACGTAAGCCGGCCTTCCACTATCTCTTCAAAAAAGTCCCGAATTATGCCCGGCTATATGACGCATGGACAACAAATAATCGTGGGAATATAGTCGATATGGCACGTTTCTACATGCTTTATCTCAACGTGCAGCAGGTTCTGAACGAAGAACTGCCGGGAGACATTGTTGAACTGGGTGTCTACAGAGGAAACTCGGCCGCTCTATTGGCAATGCTGGCGAGGGAGAAGGGGCGCCAGCTTTATCTCTTCGATACATTTACCGGCTTCGACCGCAGCGACCTGATAGGGCACAATTCGCATCGCGATCCTGAATTTGCCGACACATCGCTGGAAATGGTGAAGGCACTCGTGGGCATTGAGAATGTGCAGTATGTTCAGGGGTTGTTTCCTGAATCGTGCCGCCAGATTCATCTCCCGGAGAAAATTGTCATCGCGCATATCGATTGTGACCTATACAAGCCGATAAAAGCCGGGTTAGAACATTTCTATCCTAGAGTTGTGCCTGGCGGGATTGTAATAATCCACGACTATGGCTCGGGTTATTGGCCGGGTGCGACGCAAGCGGTGAATGAATTTTTTGCGGACAAGCCAGAGAGGCCGGTATTGATACCAGATCATGCGGGCACAGCCATCATCCGAAAAGCACTTTGAACACAATTCTCACATGACGGCGCAACGGATCCGATTACCCTGGCCGATTGAAACCTGAATGCGTCGAGAGTGTCGTTCCGGGTCCCCTCTCGGGTTCGAGCGCACTCCGTTCCGTGACAGGTCACCCCGAATCGCGATAATCTGAAGTGTATCGGCGTCCAACGCGATCAAGGAGCACCTAAACCCTCATGCCTATCCAAACTACCGAGAAAATCTGGCACAACGGCAAGCTTATTCCCTGGGAGCAGGCCACCATCCACGTAATGAGCCACGTGATTCATTACGGCTCCAGCGTATTTGAGGGAATCCGCTGCTATGCGCAGCCGCAAGGATCCGCAGTCTTCAGGCTGCCGGAACACATGCAGAGAATGCTGGATTCAGCCAAAATCTACCGCATGGATCTCCCGTTTACCCTCGACGAGCTTTGCGCGGCAGTTGTAGATGTGATTGAATCAAATGGAGTTGCGCCCTGCTACATCCGGCCGATAGCGCTGCGCGGCTATGGCGAAATCGGGGTCAGTCCCAAGGGCTCGCCCATTGAAGTTTATGTCGCCAATTTTCCCTGGGGCAAGTACATCGCCGGCCACGGTGGCGCGGATGTTTGCATCTCCAGTTGGAATCGCCTGGCGCCGAATACCGTGCCCGCCCTGGCCAAAGCCGGCGGCAACTATTTGAACTCGCAGCTTGTCCACATGGAAGCCGAGGTCAACGGCTATGCCGAGGGCATCGCCCTGGACGTCAACGGCCTGGTCAGCGAGGGCTCGGGCGAGAACATCTTCATTGTCCGCAATGGAGTGCTTTATACGCCCCCGTTGGCAAACTCAGCGCTCTCCGGAATCACGCGCGACAGCGTCCTGACCATCGCCCGTCACCTCGGCCTCACAGTCGCTGAGCAGAGTCTCCCGCGCGAACTGCTGTACATCGCCGACGAGGTTTTCTTCACCGGCACCGCTGCAGAGGTCTCTCCTATCCGGTCCATTGACCGCATCCTCATCGGAGATGGCAATCCGGGTGAGATCACCAAACAGATCAAGGATGAATTTCTCGGCATCGCGAACGGCTTGAGACCTGACCGCTTTGGCTGGTTGACTCCGGTTAAAGTCAACGCGAGCGAACCGGTTACTGCGTAGTCTCATTGGATCAAAAGATGCGGGCGGCCATTGATGGCCGCCCGCAACTTTTTTGATACCTTGTGAGTCGAGTCTAGAAGTTCGCGTCCGGCCTCTCCGACAATAGCCTCGAATCTTCCGGGGCGCGCAGTCGTATCACCCGGTCGATGGCATAGGGCGTGGGATGCTGGCTTGTGAAGTGGTGGCGCACTTGCAACTCGCCCAGCAGGCCGATGGCCAGCATTTGAATACCGGCTACGATCAACACCGCGCCAATCACGAACAGGGGTCCGTGCGCGAGCATCATACTCTGGTGGGGGTGCATGATCTTGATCCCGGCCAGAGCAAGCGAGATTGCGCTACCTAGAATCATGCCCAATGCGCCCAATCCGCCAAAGAAGTGCAGCGGGCGGCCCATGTACTTGAGCAGGAAGCGAATCGTCATGAGGTCGAAAAGGACGCGAAAGGTCCGCCCGATTCCATAGTGGCTCTTGCCGCGCTCGCGATTCACGTTCTTGATGGGAATCTCACAAATCGACGCGCCGTACCAACTGGCGAGCGCGGGAATGAAGCGGTGCATCTCCCCATACAACGGAATATTGCGAATCACTTCGCGGCGATAGGCCTTGAATGTAGTGCCGAAATCGTGAATATCCACGCCCGATAGCTTGGCAATAAGCCAGTTGGCGCAGCGAGACGGAATGCGCCGCATAACAAAGTTGTCGATGCGATCCTTGCGCCATCCGGATACTACGTCAAAGCCCTCTTCAAGCTTTTCCAGGAAGGCGGGGATGTCATTCGGATCGTGCTGCAAGTCCCCGTCCATGGCCAAAATAAACTCGCCCGAGGCGTTGTCGAATCCCGCAGCCAAGGCTGAGGTCTGCCCAAAATTCCGCCTCAGTTTCACCACCAGCACACGGCTGTCCACGGCGGCAATCTCTTCGAGGAGTCTATAAGTGCGATCATTGGACCCATCGTCCACCAACACCAGCTCGAAGGTCTCGCCCACCTGCTCCATCACCTGTTTCAGGCGTGCGTACAGGGCGGTAACATTCTCCTCTTCGTTGTGGAACGGCACGACGATCGAATACTTAGCCATATCAATAATATAGACGCCTCACCGGCAACCGAGGTTGTTGTCAAGTCCGGTAAAATCCGGTGCATCTTGCGCCGGGACAATCCCTTAGAGCGCTCGCGGCGAAAAAGCTACCGGTCGAGTTCGTCGAGCATAGCCTGCATCTCGCTCAGGGCGTGGAGGTTACCAGTCCTTCGGGCACAGGAGATTCCGGCTTTCAGTTGCTCCTGGGCCTCCGCCGTACGCCCCGCTGTGGCCTGGGTCTGGGCGGCCATAAAGTAGGCGGCCGTATAGTCCGGATCGTTCTCGAGCAAGGTTGCAAACTCTGCCAGCGCAGGGTCAATTTCGCCCCGGCTTGCCAGTTCCATGGCTACTCCGTAACGGGCAAAGCTGTTCTTCGGGTCCAGTTCCAGAATTTCTTTGAGTGCTGCGATCTTGTCCATTTCGCTCGAATTGGCCGGAGATTTCGATATCCGGCGGTGTGGATTTGCACAATTGGCGGCGATTGCCGAAACTGGAACAGTAGGGTCCCACTCCGGGTCTCGCCAGCTTTCATATTAGCTGGTCGAAAACCGGAATCTGGCTGCACGCATGGGGCTGATCGGTCGCAACGCAAAGGAACGGAGCAACCACTGAATGAGCACCAGCGAAGAAACAGCCCTTGCCGGGCGCACTGTGGCCAGCACGCAGTCGGAGATGACAGAGATTATCCTGCCCAACGACACCAACATCCTGGGCAACCTGCTGGGCGGAAGGCTGATGCATTTCATCGACCTTACCGGCGCCATGGCGGCTTTCCGGCACTCTCGCACCTACGTGGTGACCGCGGCCATGGACCACATCGACTTCATCCAGCCGGTGCGGCTTGGCGACTTGGTTACCCTCAAGTCCAGCGTGAATCGGGCATTTACAACGTCAATGGAGGTGGGGGTGAAGGTGTGGGCGGAGAACACCCAAACCGGCAATCAACTGCATGTGGCGAGCGCCTACCTGGTTTTTGTGGCCGTGGACAAAGAAGGGCACCGCCTGCGGGTTCCTCAACTGATTTTGGAGACGCCGAACGAGATTCGCCGCCATGCAGACGCGCTGCTCCGCAGAGAGCATCGGGAGGCCGAATCGGCCCGCCGCAGCAAGGCACGCCACGCCGCCACTGCCGAGGAAGCAGCCCTGGCTGCATTGGAGTAAACGAACTACACTGTTATTTCAAGTTGATGAATATCGACCTAGCTCCGGCGACGGGCTTTGTGCGGGAGAAAGAGTGGAGTTGAGGAAGGAACATTCCCTCAGGGGCTAAAGCCCACGCGTATTTTGCAGCGTTTGCGGCACGACTGAAGTCGTGCCCTGTTACAAAGCCTTCGCCCCTACACTCTTGCCTGAGCAAGATTGATATTCATCTTCAAGTTTTTCAAAGGAGTAATCAGAGATTATGGCGCATTCCCAAGCCATGCCTTCGCCTGTCGCTTTGCCGGGCGTCTCGAAAATCGTCGCCATCGGTTCCGGCAAGGGCGGGGTTGGCAAAACCACGGTCGCCGTCAACCTGGCTGTTGCGCTCTCCCGCCTCGGTAAGCGCGTGGGCCTCATCGACGCCGACATCTACGGCCCCAATGTCCCCCTGATGATGGGTTCGAGCGCACAGCCGCGCGTCGGCGCCGAAAACCGCATCGAGCCCAACCTGACCCACGGCATCAAGACCATCTCGATCGGTTACATCTCCCCCGGCGACAAGCCCATGGTGATGCGCGGCCCCATGCTGCACCAGATCATCCGGCAGTTTCTGCAGCAGGTGGATTGGGGAGAACTGGATTACCTCGTCGTCGATCTGCCGCCGGGCACCGGCGATGTTGTAATTTCCCTGGTGCAGACCGTACCCCTCACCGGCGCGGTTGTGGTCTCAACGCCCAGCGACGTCAGCTTGCAGGATGCGCGCAAAGCCATCGAGATGTTTGCGCAGGTCAATGTCGAGATCCTCGGCATCGTCGAGAACATGAGCCATTTCACTTGCCCTCACTGCCGGAAGGAGATCGATATATTCTCCAGGGGAGGAGCCGAGCGCACAGCCAAGCAGTTCAATGTTCCGTTCCTGGGATCTATTGAACTTGTGCCGGCCATCCGCGAAGGAGGCGACCGCGGCCTGCCCGTCGCTCTTGCCGGCCCCAAAAGCCCCCAGGCAGCGGAGTTCTACGCCATCGCGGAAAAGCTGATGGAGCGTGCTGAAGCCGCGGCTGCCGCTGCGACCGATGTGATTGAGATCAGCTAACCGCCCGCTTAGCGTTCCAGTCGGCATAACAGAAAAGCGGGGCTTGCGCCCCGCTTTTCTTGCTCTACCGATTTCCAATTACCGCCAGTGCCCTTCCCTCAGCCTCCATTCGCCATGGTGGCGTTCCCAGCGGTGCGATTCCCAACGTTGATGTGCGCGCGGCGGACGATCCCAGCGGCCTGGTGTCCAAACGTAGTGGTCGCCTTCGTAACGATGATAACCACGGATCCAAACGTATCCTCGTTCCGGTGGCGGGCCGCGCCGCTCGTAGACCGGGGGCGGTGGCCCAATACGAATAGAAACCTGCGCAAATGTGGACACAGGTAACAACGTGAATCCAAGCAATGCGGCCAGTATGACTTTCTTCATGGCGAATCGAACTCTCCAGGGTTGGAACGTCTCCGAAAACGATGCCTTGTCCCGGTCTGTTGATGATTGCAACGTTATGCGGCATGAATAGTTGCGAATAGATCGCGAACCGCCCTCATGCAGCTTGTAACACACTGGTGTTTTTTATGTTGTGCTGGATAGCTCAGTCTATTTTTGGACTACGTTACAAGCACATGTCATCACAACCTGTGCGGGAACCTACGCCACCGTCACAGCCGCTTCAATGTCCTCGGTGAGCGCCTCAGCGGCTGCCACGCATGCTGCCCGATCAACGTCGAAGTGCGTAACCAGGCGGATCATATCCGGCCCCAGCGTGCTGGCCAGTATTCCGCGCACCTTCAAACGCGCCACAACTTCCGCCGCGCTCACCCCTCCCTTTAGCCGGAAGATCACAATATTGGTCTCGACGGTCTTCAGGTTGATGGTCACATTTTCAAGGTTCGACAGTGCCTCTGCCAGCAGCCGGGCGTTGGCGTGGTCTTCATGGAGCCTCGCCGGCATCTGTTCGAGCGCAATCAGTCCTGCCGCAGCCAGTACGCCCACTTGCCTCATGCCGCCGCCCAACGCTTTGCGAAAGATTCGCGCCCGATCGATCAGCTCCGCCGATCCCGTGAGCATGGACCCAACCGGCGCGCCCAACCCCTTCGACAAGCAGAACATGACCGTGTCAAAACCGCGCGTAAGGGTCTTCACGTCCACGCGCAATGCCGTCGCCGCATTGAAAATGCGTGCCCCATCCAGGTGCACAGGGAGTTTACGCTCTTTCGCCTTGGTCCAAATCTCTTCCATAACCGCAAGCGGCGTAACGCTACCGCCGGCCAGGTTGGCCGTGTTCTCAATTTCGATCAGCCCGGTTGCTGCGCGAAATGCGCCACGCGGATAGATCGCCGGCTCGATGTGTTTCCACGTCAGGATGCCGCGCTCCGCAGGCACGGCGCGAATCAGGCAACCGGAAAATACGGCGGTAGTAGCCATCTCCCAATCGAGAATGTGCGCCCGCGACTCCGCAATGACCTCCTGCCCGGGTTGAGTGTGTACGCGGATCGCGATCTGGTTTCCCATTGTCCCTGTAGGCACAAACAGCGCGGCCTCGCGGCCAAAGGTCTCCGCGGCACGCCGCTCCAGCAGGTTCACAGTCGGATCCTCGCCGTAAACGTCGTCGCCTACTTCGGCCGCCGCCATCGCCGCCCGCATCTCCGGTGTGGGCCGTGTTACAGTATCCGAACGCAAATCGATAATCGCTGCCAATGCTTCTTCCTTTCTTTCAGTGAACAGTGGACAGTGAACAGTGGTCAGTGGACAATCATCGGCTTCGGAACAGCAATGCGGCTAGCCGGACTGTGATCCAACTGTTCACTGATCACTGTCCACTGTTCACTGTTTTTACGGTATCTGCGCCATCGGCAGCTCGATCACCGGCGTCCGCTTGCCGTCTTTGACTGCATAGGCCCAGAGCCCGTGGAAATCTTCCCTCAGCCCGGGATGCTTCTTCAACAAGGCACCCATGACGGCCACTGCCTCGGTGCGCAGAGCGGCCGGATCGGTCACTCCTGTGGATTCGTACGTAACGCTCAGATCGGCCTGGTGAAGCGAAGTGTCCAGGCCCAACGAATGAATCTTCCAGGTGCGCGGCCCATCCGGCAGCGAATAAGGGAACGCCTCCTGTGGGGAGTCCTTTAGCTGGGCCTGTTCTGTCCCCAGCTTTTCCAGGTTCGGCGATGAAAGGAAATCTACGGGCACCAGCAGTGTCCGCGCGGCGTCGTAGCAGTACCACGCGCCCCAAGATAAATTCTCTTTGGCCAGTTCGCGGGCGCGTTTCCAATACCAAACCCCGTCATGCCCGTCGAATACACCTTGCCGCACGGAGACGCCGCCCAACCTCCACGCCAGCGCGGAACCCCCATCCCAGGCCAGAATCAGCCCCATCTGCCCGCCCAGCGCGGCTCCGGCCGCATCGGCCAGAACCACGGCGTAGCGGCCAGGCGGCAGCCTCCGCATGGTAATGGTCACCGTCAGCGATCCGCTCGCATTCGAGCAGAAAAACTGTGTATCTGCGGGCGCGGTCAGGCTGGTTGCGTCAAGCAGGTACAGGTTCCTTATCTGAACCTGCCCGCCTTTCACCAGCGCCGCAGCCTGCTCCACCACTCCGCGAATTCCATCCCATTCCCCGGCCACAGCGGGAAGCAATGCCCCTTGCAAAGTGGCGAAATCCTGCTGCGTTACAGCCATGGCCATCCGCCCCCCGGCTGCCACCAGCGCATCGCGATCCTGGGCCAGAAGTTCGCCCTGTGTCGTGCAGTTCGCGGCCACACCCACCGCCGGCAAAGCCAGCAAAATTGTCGCGGCCCATACCTTCCAACAGAAGCGCATCTGTGGAAACATCCTCTCTGCCCGGCAGGCCATTGTGAGCGTCTGCGGGCCACTGTTAGTCTAGTACAGTGGAGCGGTAACGGATTGCCGCCCCAGGGCACGCTGAGAGGCCGGAAGTGCTGGAACCCATGCGCACATCGACAAATTCGGAATTCCGGACCAATTGTTCCGGAATCCCGCGGATTCAGGCCCCTCAAAGATCGCATTTATTTTCCGCAATGTTTCCACTTTTCCTTTTGGCGACAGCAGCAGCCCTGCTCGCAACTCCTTTTTCTGACGCGCAATCCCCTGCGGCGCCTCCCCCCGTCCAAAAGGCGATTCACCACCACCCGCGTTCCAAACCATCCCCGTCCAAAGCTGCGCAGCCCCAGGCAGAGCCTGCGCCAGTTGCACCCGCCCCGCCCGCACCCCCGCGTTGGCCCGTGAACGACAAGCCTGCCCAGGCATCGGTCATCTGGGATAGTCATGGGCTGCGCATTGAAGCAACCAACTCCAGCTTGAAGCAGATTATGAGGGATGTGGCAACGGCGACCGGCACCAAGGTCGAGGGATTGGGCGCCGATGAGCGGGTTTTTGGCGCCTACGGTCCCGGCCTGGCTCGTGACGTGCTTTCGCAGCTCCTGCAAGGGGCGGGGTACAACGTTCTCATGATTGGCGACCAAGGCCATGGAGCGCCGCGCCAGATTGTGCTCTCTTCCCCTCATGCTGCCGGGGACAAGAAGCAGGCGGCAGCAGATACCGACACCCCCAGCGATGAAGACGAACCAGATGCTGAAGAACCGCCCGAGCAGGTCGTTCCCATGGCAAGACCCGGTTTTGGGCCCGGCGGCCCGCGCACTCCACAGCAAATCATGCAGGAGCGGGAGATGCGCCAGCAGCAAATGCAGCAGATGCAACAGATGCAGCAGAATACCGAACCGCCACAGTAAGGAGCCGCAGCTCCTCTCAGGGATTTGAAGGCTGGGAAAGAACTCATTTGTGGCGTTTTTGCTTTGAAACGGCGCGGTATCAGCCGCGACTCCCGCGACATGGGAAGATACCCCCGGGCTATGTAGCCGCCGAGGGAATGTATGTTCAACAACATATATTCTCTCGGCAGCTAAAGCCATGCCCTTTCGAAACAACAATCCTTGGCCGTGGGTAAGATCCGTTTCATTTCATTGGCTTTATCAACACAACGAAATCGTGCCGTTTCAAAAAGCGAAGGAACTCCACACGTAAACGAGTTTTCCGCGCTGACCAGCGCGAACCTGCCTGCAAAAACAGGCCTTTCCAGTTAGCCACATCCACACACCAGCACAAGAAATAAGGCAGGTGGGGCCTGCATCGTCCAGGACGATGCAGGCCCCACCTGGCACACGATTCAGTGCCTGCTACTGTACTGTCAGGTTCACTGTACTGGTTGCCTTAACTGCCCCTGAAGTCCCGGTCACAGTGATGACGTAGTTACCTGCGGTGGTTCCCGGAACCGTGGTTTTAGCCGTGCCGCCTCCGCCGCAAGCAACCATGCCGCCGCTGAATGCGGCCAGCAGGACCAGCAAGCCAAGCATGGCCCGCCAGCTACGCCGCCGCGCCGGAATCCCGAACAGAAGCAGGCAGGCCAGAACTGCGCCGCCTGTCCTATACCAGGGAACGCCAGGGTGCTCAGGATGTGCCGTGGCGCTTGTGGTGGCGCTGGTGGTTACCACAATGAGCGTGGCCTTTACTGCCGCGACCCCGTTAATGGTCACCGGGCTGCTGGCGCCAAAACT
>ODAK010006688.1_pt1 | contig 11614 bp, 7 predicted proteins | sample 1539591 | NCBI WGS metagenome assembly ODAK01 (sample SAMEA3539303, study PRJEB22396) | soil metagenome | biome: tundra; feature: field; material: soil | place: USA | collected 2010-05 | depth 0.15 m | reverse complement strand
CGCAGTTCGGTTTGCCCGAAGGCCATCATGCGCGGGATTGGGCGGTAGGCATGAAGTTCGTAGTGGACTTGCCCGCCGACACAACGCTCCAACCCGGCACCGTCCTGCACACCTTCGGTTTCCCGGAGCCGGAGATCTTCGGCTTCTTCTATGTGCATCCCGACCGGGTTGCATCCCTGGGCATCTTCGTGCCGTCGTGGTTCGACAGCCCGATGCGCACGGCTTACCGCTACCTCCAGCACTGGATGCTGCATCCGTATCTCTGGCGCCACCTCAAGGGCGGCAAGCTGCGCTCGTGGGGCGCCAAGACGCTCGGCGAATCGGGACGCCGGGGTGAACCGCACCTGGTCGGCGATGGTTACGCGCGCATCGGGGAGGGCTCCGGCACTACCAACGTCCTCACCGGTTCCGGCGTTGACGAAGCCTGGACCACCGGCGCTCAACTCGCCGAAAGCGTGATCGAACTGCTGAAGTTGAAGAAGCCCTTCACCCGCGAGCACCTCGAAGAAACTTACGTTAACCGCCGCCGCGCAAGCTGGGTTGAAGCTGAAGGGAGGGTCGCGGAGAAGTCACGGGACGGCTTTCAAAAGGGCGTCGTCCGCGGCATGGTGGGCATGGCAATGGCAGGCTTGACCAATGGCCGGTTTACCCTGAATGGCGAGCCGGTCCCACCCTACAAACGCATCCCAACATTGGAGGAATACTACCAAGGCCGGATCTCTGACGCGGACATCCAGCAGTTGCGCAAGGAGTGCGCAATTAAAGGGGTATCCCTGCACGGCGCGCTCATGCAACGGTGCGGCTGGCCAGCGATACCTTATGACGGCCAGTTGCTGATGTCACATCAAGACGCGCTCCTGCTGGGGGGCAAGGTCCAGGCGCCCCCCGGCTACGCGGACCATGTCGTCTTCCTCTACCCCGAGCTTTGCCAGCGCTGCGGGACCAAGATCTGTATCGAGCTTTGCTCCGGCCAGGCGATTGCCCCTGGCGTGGGCGGCGTGCCGACGTTCGACCGCGAGAAATGTGTCCACTGCGGCGCCTGTTACTGGAACTGCGCACAACCCATCCCCGGGAACCCCGAGCGGATGAACATCGCTTTTCGCGCCGGCACAGGCGGGCTGCATTCGGCGGAGAACTAGCAGGAATTCTGAAAGCGCTTTTCGGGTGAACGCTACCGCGTTATACTCGGCGAAGAACTAACAGTCTATGCCCAAAGAGACTTGGATCATTGCGAGCGTGCTGACGGTGGTGCTGCTGCTGGCATTGCTTGGCTTGACCTCGTGGGAGAAGAAGCAGGAGGTGGAGAAGGTTCGGGCCGAGCTGGTAGAGGCGCAGGCTGCGGCTGCTAAAACTGAGGCCGAAGCCGCCGATCTGAGGGGCAAACTGGCCGACAGCCTGGCCCGAATCGAGGGCCTTCAGAAGGAGCAGGATATCGTAGTCCACACACACCAGAACCTGGAAGACGAGATGCGCGCCGCCCTCGAGTCAAAGGACGTCGCCATCTCCCAGTTACAAGGCAAGCTGACGGTGAGCATCCTGGACCGCGTCATGTTTGACTCGGGTGAGGCCGAGTTGAAACCGGCAGGCGCGGCGGTGCTGCGCAAGGTCGCGGCAGTGCTCGCTCAACATCCCAGCCTCAAGATTCATGTCATCGGCCACACCGATAACGTGCCGATCAGGGCCGCGGCCCGCAGCCGTTTCCCAAGCAACTGGGAACTCTCCACCGCCCGTGCCACTGCCGCCGTCCGTTTCCTGACCGAGAATGCCGGCGTTGACCCCCATCGTCTGGGGGCGCTCGGTTATGGCGAGTTTCGACCCGTGGCCGACAATGCCACTCCCGAAGGCCGAGCCCGTAATCGCCGCATCGCGATCACCATTCTCTCCGAGGAGTTGGCCGGCGCCGACACCGTGCCTGCGGTCATCCCCAGAGGCCCCGCCACGCCCGGCGTTTCGGCCACACCCACCAACACCCTGGCTGTTCCTCCGGGCAGGGCCCTGCCCTCCGAAGCCGACGCGCCCGCTACGAGGTGATCTTTCCGTCCTTGCCTTCAGACCTCGGTGTGCTTCCCGCCTTCCCGCCTTCGCTGTGAATCTCTTCTTGTGTTCCTCCGCCGTCCCGCCTTCTTAGGGATTCAGGCTTCCCAAACGCACTGGTAAGCCCGATTATCCACCCTGCATGAGCACTGCATATCAAATTGTCGTTTGTGGCACCATCGTGCCGGACCCGCTCCAAACCCTGGAGCCGGTAACCGGCCCGACCGGCCCCGCATTGAAGAATGAAATGATGCTCCCCGCCATCCTTGATCCTTGGGCGGCCCATGCGCTCTACGAGGCTGCCCACCTGGCAAAGAACGCACTCGGCAGCAAAGTCTGGCTGGTGAGCCTTGGGCCGAAAGCCAAGCTCCAGCAGGTGATGATGACGGTCGCCCAAAAGGTGCCCTTTGAACTCATCGCCCTCGATGGCCCAGCCAGCGGGTTTACCGAGGCCGCCGAAGTCGCTGCCGCTCTCGCGGAGGCCATTCAGGGCATTCCGGGGCTTGACCACTCGAAGCTGTTCCTATTTGGTGGCTGGGAATCCGCCTCCCGAGGAGCAGGCGCGACGATGCAGATGGTGGCGGAGCGACTCGGCATCCTCGACCAATTCCAGGGCGTGGACCAACTCAAAGTCGGCGCTGACGGCTCGCTGGAAATCCTCGAACGCATTGAAGGAGGCAAGCACCAGGTTTCGCGGTGCGCTGGTCCCCCTGCCCTCCTCGGCTGGGCCACCGGGAATCTACCCGAGCCCAAGAACAATCCGCAGGTGGACATGCGCACCGTGATGCCCGCGCTTCAAAAGGCCAAGCCCACCAAGCTCGCTGCCGAGGGGCTGTCCTTCGCCAGCGTCTCACTGCCCAAGCAATTGCGTCAGACAAAGATCGTGAAGGACAAGTCCTCGGACGACATCGCGCGCGAAATCGTCGAATGGATAAAGAAGTAAGCCGCAGAAGCCCCCAGAGTATTATTATATTGCGAAACGTGGCTGGTAACTTCCAGCACTCCAACACTCCAAATCTCTGCCACTCCCTTTAATTCTCCTATGGAAACAATCCTCCTCCTAGCCAACAGCGAACCCGACGGTTCCCTGGCAAAACCATCGCTCGAAGCCCTCGGCGCGGCCAAAGCCTTAGCCGCAAGCATTCCTGGTTCGAAGCTGCTCGTCGGGCTCGTTGGCCAAACGGTTCAGCACGCCGCCGACAGCATCGCCACCTGCGGCGCCGACGCGTTCCTGGGTGTCGCGGGCGCAGACTTTGCCCCTTCCCGCTACGCTACCGACGCCGCGGCTTCGGAGGCTCTTGCCAAGGCTGCCCAAGCCACCGTCATCCTCGCCCCGGCTACTTCTCGCTGGAATCGTGTCCTGCCGGGCGTGGCCCAGCGGCTCGGCGGACGCGCGGATACGCATGTTACCGCCCTATCTGCCAGCAATGGCAAGCTCTCGATCAATCGCTGGTTTTATCGGCAACGCATGGAAGCAGTCCTCCAGCGCACCCAGCGGCCCTGGATCATCCTGATCGATCTCGGCAGTCAACCCGCCTGGCAGGGTGAACGTGGCAACGCCAGCGTCCAGAGCGTTTCTGTGAATGTGCCGGAGACCTGCAAACGCACTACGGTAGTGGGCGTGCGCGAGCCCGCTGCCGACGCGCAAACCATTCGACCCGAAGCCGATCTGCTGTTGGTTGCCGGGGCTGGGTGGACCAAGAAACAGGCCGACGGCCAACCGCACGTGAAGGACGCGGAGAAGTTAATCCACGACTGCCTCAAACTCGCTCGCGCCTCTCTGGGCAGCAGCAAGTCATTGGTGGACCTGGGAGGCGAGGGCCAGACTGTGCTTTCGTTCCTCACGCACCTAAATCAAATCGGCCAGACTGGCTCCACGCCCCGACATCCGAAAGGGCTGGCCACCTGCTGCCACGGCGAAGAGCCCCACACGGTGGGCTGGCGCTTCATCAATGAACGCCGCGCCGTCAACCTCGACCCCAACTGTGGCTGGGCGCGGGGCAAGGCCGACGTCCTCTACGTGGCCGACGCCTTCGCCGTGCTGGCCAGGGTCAACCAGTTGCTCGCCGCCAACTCAACCACGTAAGAGAGGCAGTGCCACGGTTATCACCTGAGCGCAAACATGCTGTTGCATGGTTCATATTCCGGTGTGGTTAATTGAATTAACCCCAACAGCTACTCCAAATTCCGCCCGCATGGACGCCGACGAACGTGAAATCTACCACTATCTGAAGTCGCGACGACCGAAGGCCGTCCTCGCTCGCGATATTAACCGGCATGTCGGCAGCAAGCGAAGGTTCCGTTACAACCCGGATTGGGCCCAGTCGGCGCTGCTTCGCATGGTTGACCGGGGTATCCTCGAAACCGACGCCGAGGGCGCTTACCGCCTCAAGCCCATTCCGCCGAAGGACACTAAAGGCAAGCACTGGGCCTCGCCCGAAATCGCGAAAATTCTCAAAGCCAGCGGCAAAGCGTTCGATAACCTGATCACGGCTGAGGACGAGGACGACTACTACGATAAACTGTAGTGGGAGCGCAGGCCGGCCTCACTGGGCTTATGCGCTCTGCGGACGGCGCTCAACCAACACCCCCAAACCACGCTCGGTTCTGCGTGCCGCCATTCTCACAGCCGTTTCAGGCAATTTCAACTTCTCGCCCCGCTGCGCGCTTGACGAGCCTCGTGGCTGATGCAGTAGCTCCCCCATCCTTGCCACCAACTGCCTTGGATTCACTGGCTTGGTGATAAAATCGCGGTGCCAGCCTGCAAGGTGGCTCGCCTCGCAGAATCGTTGTTCAAGCCCGTAAGGACAATAATCGGGATCGAGGCGGTGGTCGGGCCTTTCCGCAGAGTTTCACACACAGCGAACCCATCCAGTTCCGGCAAGACCAGGTCCAACAGAACTAGATCAGGTGACACCGAGTGCGCCTTCTTGAGCGCCTCAATGCCATTTGTGGCTGTGGCAATGGCAAACCCCGCCGCTTTGAGATTCAGCCGCAGCAGCTTAAGCAGTTCGGTGTTATCCTCGACAACCAATATCTTCTTTCTCATAATTCTCATAAGACTCATCTCCAACATCAACGGTCCTCCGCCAGGACACGCACGGGGCCCAGCAAACCAGAGTCCATCAGCGGGGTATCTTTAGTGAGCTTCCTGATATTGGTGCGCGTAAACCGCTTGTCCGGGCTCAGGAACTGGTCGCCAATGATGCGATTGGGCCAGAAGTTGACCACTTCGATTTCCAGGTTGTTCCCCGCGGGCTTGATCGCATCCGTCACATCAACGCGGAACGGCAGGGCCCAAAGGATGCCCAGATTCTTCCCATTCAGGCGCACCTCAGCCAGGTTCTTCACATCGCCCAAGTCCAGCGTCAGCCGCTGGCCTGGCCGGAGAAGGGTTGCGGGCAAGTCGAATTCTTTGCGATAGCTAGCCGTGCCCGAGAAGTACTTGATGCCCGCCTCCGGGCGCTGGGTCCAACTGACCAATTGATCGAACACCGCCGATTCCGGGCCACCCCATTTGGGATCGAATTGAATAGTCCACGGACCGGTGATTTCGTGCGGCGTGGAGAACGTCGGGAAGTTCCGACGCGAGGCCACATTGGCGGCAGGTGCGGCGAGAGGTCTGCGAAACACGACAAACATTGACCCATACGGCGCAAACTGGAGCGGCAAGCTGGTCTGCCCGTCCTTCTGCGAATATACCCCAGCCTGGCGGACCATCCCACTCACCGCGTCCCAGAGTTCGGGCGTCTTGCCCGTCACGCGGAACGTGCAGTCCGCCTCCTCCCAACGGCCCGAGCGGTTGGCGACGAAGTAGATGTCAGTGTCGCCGTTAGATCGATGGATATAGTCGAGGACGGTTGAGGTTTGGGAGTTGAGGCTTGGGGGTTGGGGGTTGGCTGTGCCAGATTTCTCCCCTGCCCTGTAATCGAAGTCGGGCTTCACGCCGTCGGCCAACAACACTTCGCGCGCTGTCCTCCCATAAATCACTCGCCCCTTGCCGAAACGCCGTTGAACTGGGGACGCCCCGGACGTCTCTCCCCAAAGTTCATTCGCCAGCCGCGCGACTTCCGCGTCGCATTGCGGATAGTCGGTGAGGCTCTGGGTCTGCGTCGGTTTGGGCCCGATGACCGTCGCGCCACCCTTGACGAGTTCCTTCAGTTTCCGAAGGACGGGTAGCGAGATGCCCGTACGGTCCGGCAACACCAACACGCGGTAGTTCATGCCGTCCGGCAACACGATCCGCCCGTCGCGCACCGACATCCGCGTCAGGACGTTTTCCTCAGTTGCGACGTCGTAATCGTAGCCGGGCAGAACGTGCGCTGGGTCAATGCGCTTGATCTGCGCGAAGTTCGGCACATGGTCGCCGTAATAGTAACAGGCATCGGCGACAAACAAGCCCTGCTGGAGCATGAACAGGCAGCGATCGATATAGGCCAGGAAAGAGGCGGACTTCGACCACCAAGTCGTGTTCGGATTGAAATGCGTGCCCGCAAAATACTGCTGGCCCGGAATGCCCATCTCCGCCGGCGAGCACACGAAAGCGTGCCACACTAGCAGGTTTAGACCCTCGCATGCGGCCTGGTCGAACGACGGCTTCAGATTCTCCGAGAGCGACTCCTGCCAATGAGGGCCGATATCCGTAAAACCTTCCGCCAACACTAGGCGGTGGCCATAGGTATGCGCCGCGGACGCGGGCTGTTTCACAAAGAACCGGTTGGTGTCGCCAATGCGATGCGTCCAGGACCAGGCCCAGAACTCGGACATAGGCGCGTCGTCCATCCCGAGGCAGCGCTGGGCGTCAATCGGCACGGCATGCGGCCCGCCTGACTCAGGATGGATCTGCAACCCATGCTTGTGCGCGCGGTCACTGAAGATGCGGTAGTGATTGTCTATTGCCAGGTCGCCGAGCGTCTTGCGGAAATCATTCAGGAAGCGATTACTCAGTGGGCGCGAATCCACAATACCGCCCGCCAGGACCGGATAGAAGGGGAGTGGATCATAGCCGCGGCGCTTGCGGAACTCCTCGCGCAGCGTGGGCGTCCAGTTCAGGGGCTCGACCTCCCAACTATCCGTGTGGAGATACTTGAGCGTGCGCCCCGCTAGCGGACCTGCGTCGGCTATCAGTGGTTCGACCACCGCGTCCCAGTACCGCTCGAATGCGCCCGCATCCAGCACGTCCAGCGCGTAGCCTTGCCAGCCGTCGCTGCATGTCGAGACGTGGGAATGGTCGCCAATAGTGCAGCCGAACCGGAGAATCCGCCATGTGCCAGCCGGCACGTCCCAGCGTAGGAGGCCGTCCTTCGAGAGCTTTGTCGTGAGGTCCAGCACCTCTGCTGACTGAGTGTCCTCCTCACCAGCTTCAGCGGGGAACTCCTCAAACAGCGGCGCCGTGTCCGGCGCAGAGAAGCTCAGCGGGCTGTACATCGCCTTCTGTGACCAATTCCGGATGGGCTGGTGAAGGGGGCGAGAAAGGGCATGATCCTTTGAGATAAGGGAAACCTCAGCGATTTGCACATTCCTCGGGGAGCCAGGCGACCCGCCGTCATAAGCCGCCAGCACGGCGATTCTGATGAATGCAGCGTTCGCGTCATCCACCTTCACGGTAGTTGGCTGGCCGTCCTCCATGCTGAACCGGCGCTCGGATCGGAACGTCTTGCCGTCACTGGAGACCTGCAAATCGCATTCCCGAGGCCCGTGACCGGGTCTCCCCCTGATTTTCAGCAGCAGCCCCCGGACGGTATTCGAGAACCCGAGTTGGATCCACTCTGGATGCGCCTGGGTCGGCCCCTCGCCAGCCTTTGTCCCCGCTGACACCCAGAAGGTGTCTGCGTTGCCATCGCACGCCATTTCAGCCGGGTGCTCCGGCTGCGAAGAACTGGCAGTAATAAGGGGAAACGTTGAAGGCGAAGCCGGGCTCCTGGTCCGATACGCTACCACTGCGATGTCGCGATAGAACCCGTCGCGGGTCTTGGGCATCGGCAAAGCCTGAATGAACCTCGCCGGGCCATTGGTCAGCGCCTCCGTCCAGGTCAGCTTCTTGGCCGCGTCCTCGGGCTTGACTATCGGTCCGCCCAGGTTCCAGCCGCTCAGGATATTCAAGCTCATCTCCAGGCCGAGACGATCCGCTTCGCGCAGGGTATGCTTGTAAAGCTCGCGCCACTCGGGAGTAAAGAACGTCGGGCCGTGCGGCACCCGGTCGTTGCCGTCCTGCTCCGCCCCACCGGCATCGAAGATCACCGCTCCGCCGAAGCCCTTGGCTTTCATCTCTTCCAAGTCACGGGTGATGGCTGCCTTGGTCACGTTACCGTTAAGCCACCACCAATAAGCGCGCAGCCGGGCGCCATTCGGCGGGTCGGCGAAGCCCTTTTCCAGATCGCTGGCTCTCCCTGCCAGCGCGGCCGCCGCTAGAACTCCCAGGATTCCGTTCCGGCACCATCGCAGCCACCGTGTTCTCACGCCTGCCCGGGTTGGCTTACTCTTAGTCGTCATTGTCTTCATATTGTGGTTCAGGGATTGGATTGCACCGAGAATCTTAACCGAAAGTAAGCTGCCGCGCTCTGCGCAGAGAACACCGCCCCGCGCAGATACACATTGGGCAGGTTGCTTAAGGTGACCAAACTGGACGGAGTAACCTGCGCCCAATCCACGAGGTTGGTGGAACTCTCGAATAGCCGCTGCACGTCACCCAGGTTTTTGCGTTCGCGGAAGGTGAACGCGAAGGAGCCGGGTGGCCCGCCCCACAACCCGAGCAAACCGATCGAAGGGTTAGCGACGAGTGGATCGCCGCCCATAGCGAACTCCACCAGATTGGGCACGCCATCGTGATCCGGATCGGCTGTGGCGGTGCCGAACGCCGGATCGGCCAACTGCGCATCGGTGAACTCTTGCAGCGACCAGTCGCCGAATGTGCCGGGGATCGCGCGTTCGTAAAAGGAGAGCTCAACCACCTGGACGTTGCGCGGGTTAGTGGAACTGCCCCGGTCATACGAACTGGTGATGACCAGCACAGCGTTGGTGGCCGGCAAGGGTTTGGCCAAACGCACATCCAGCGTGGCGGTCGCCGCCATGGTGCCCTGATAGATGTTCGTGCCGCTGGTGGGCATGCCGCTGGCGGGTATGGCATTAGTCACATTGAGCACTATTTGGACTCCCTTGGGTCCATAACCGCCATTGTCGGTGCGCGGATACACCTGGAATTCTGACAGCGCAACCAAGCGCGGGAACGTGACCATCAGCCATTCCGCATGGTTGGTTGGGCCGTACGCCGATACCCAAAAGTCGGAAAGATTTCCGTCGGTTGCGTTGGTCGGGGGATAGCTTGCCTGCCAAGAGGAGGCGGTGACATTGCTGAGCGGCAGGAGATAAGGGGGATAAGGAGGAGCGGCAGGGGGCAAAACCGCGCTAATCTGGGCCGGGGTGCCACCCAGCCCGGGAAAACTCAGCACGCAGTTGGTCGCAGAAAGGGTCCAGTTCATCTGACTGGCATTTGACATGGTCTGAGAGGCGTTCTTGCCGGCAAACCACACTGCATAGCGCGGGCCAAGCTGAGCCTGCGCGATGTACTGAAGCGTATCCTCCGCCGCGCCGGCGCGGTTGTAAGACGAAGCAGTCTGGTAATTGAAGTAGCCCGCCGGTCCAGCCGCCACCCCGTAGTGACCGGCGACGCAAATCCAATTGTTCGAGATGTTGCGAGAAACTCCAGTGCGATTGGTGACGACAGCCGAGCCGCCCGCCCACTCCAGAAGTCGCGAGCCGCCGATCAAGGGGTCGTTCTCGATGCCGACGCAGAAGCTGCCCGCCGAACCACCAGCGACGCCGTAGGCGGGCCACGGCACTTCAACGAGGCCGACGGTTTCCCCTGTGCAGTTCATATAGATTTCGGTCGTGCCGTTGGCGCCATTGGTGACCTGGAGCTCAGCCTGAAAGCCGCTGGTGTTGGTGATCAGGCTGATGACACGCCCAGCCGTGGGGACTCCCAGCGCGCCCAGGCCGATGATGCCCGGCAGCCGCGGCGTCGTGACATAGACATTGGTGGGGACGGAAACTGCCGGCGGCTCGATGAGAGCCATGATGCGGGAGCTGGACCCGTTGGTCTGCGGGCCATAGCAAATTGAAACGAAGCCGGCGGAATTGCGCTGGGCGATAATACCGACATCCGGGAGGTGCTCGAAAGCGCTGACCGGGACCGTGCTCGGCCCGCTGGGGTATGCGGCGTTGGCCCAGTGCAGCCAGGCGATGGCGGTGCGGCGGGCCTCGACGGCTTCGCGGAAGAAACCGCCGCCGCTGGGGCCGACAAAAGTGCCATCGCCATTGACAAGCTGGCGATAGCGGGCGAGCTGAGCCAGTTGTCCGTCCGCCCACCGTGCGAGCGGATCATTGAAATGCGCCGCCAGCCAAGTGATATATGAGTTCTGTTCGTAATCGTGCAGTTCCCAATCCAACCCCGAAGGATAGGCGAATTCGCCCGAATCCATAACCAGATGGCTTTCGTTGGACCAGACATTGAGGACATTGTGTTCCGCGAAGGCCTGGAGCTGCGTTGCCACCGCCGGATTGGCCAACTGCGCCATCAGCAGCGAATCACCCATCGACATCCCAGCCACCATTTGATAGGTGGGATGATAGAACCCGTGGTTTTCCAGGGCGAAATCGGGGTAAAGGGTGACCGTGCTGATCCAGGAGGACAACGCGTCGCCATTCGTGTTGGCCACGGTATAGGTGTTGGCCAAATACTTCTTCGCAGCCGTAAGCCAGAGCGTGGCATTGGTATTTGAACTCAGCCAGGCGGCGCCCAGCGCCAGGACATTGCTGTCCCAACCGTTCTCCTCTGCCTTGGTGTCGCTAACGTAGCCCGACCCGGGTGCGATGCCGGCACGATGCGTCGCCTCTGAAGCGATGACCCGCTGAACCGCCTGCACTGTTGAGGCTGGCAACTGGTTCTGCACCAACACGCACGCCAGACCCATCGAACCCGACCACTCAGGCGTCTGCCAGTCGGTGCTGCTCGAACTGCTCCAGCCCCATTGATAACCGTCGGTGCAGACATTGGCGCCGGTGATATGCGCGCCCGCGTTGTAATTGAGCGCCTGGCGAATCCGACTCAGCCGAGTCGCCAGTTTGGGATCGCTTGGGTACGCCACTACCAGCACCGCATAGGCGAGCGCCACGCCGCCGTTGCCCCGGATACCGCCGTTGCCGCTGCTTCCGCCATCCCCCCAGTACCCCGCGTCTGCAGGCGCGTTAGCATAATTGGCTGTGTGCCAGATCGACTCCGCATACACCTCAAAGTTTGTCAGGCATTGTAAATAGGTCTGTTGCGAATCGGCACGAGCCGGCGTGCCGGTCAGGACAAGTCCGATCAAGCCCAGCCCAACCGCGCAGCGTTTCAAAGATTCTTTCATGGTTACATCGGCATTTATAGCACTCACCCGCCGGGTGACAGCGAAAACTTAACACGGAAAAAGGAAACCGCATTTTGGGCTGGAAAAACAGCCTCCCGCACATACACGTCGGGCAGATTGGCCACCGTGAGCAAACTCGCTGGGGAGACTTCCTCCCGATACACCAGGTTGGTTGA
>ODAK010006687.1_pt1 | contig 11614 bp, 11 predicted proteins | sample 1539591 | NCBI WGS metagenome assembly ODAK01 (sample SAMEA3539303, study PRJEB22396) | soil metagenome | biome: tundra; feature: field; material: soil | place: USA | collected 2010-05 | depth 0.15 m | reverse complement strand
CGCCATGTTTAGAAGAGATCTTTCCCACGCCGGCGAAACCGATGTGAGCCGCCTTCGGTGGTGAGCGCCGCCTCGGGCGCGTTTCACTCCGCCAACGCGAAACCGGTTTTCGGGTGTTTCGCGATTCGCGCGAAATCGATTTTGGCGTCGTGGGCGAAGGCGCAGAGCCAGCCTGACTCGGCGGCGGCGGTCAGCCAGCGGAGTTTCGTTTCGATCGCCTGGAGCGGATAGAGATCGAACGCGGCCACCCAGGAGGGTTGGAGGTGGGCGGCGGTGGGAACCAGGTCGGCGAGAAAGCAGAAGGTCTCGCCGCCGCTCTCCGCCGTGACTACCATCATGTCGCGGTTGTGCCCGGGGGCGTGGCGCATACGGATTCCGGGGGCTACTTCGTAGTCGCCATCCACCAGGGTCATTTGGCCGGATTCCACCAGGGGGTCGTAATTAGCGTCGATGTAGCTGACGCTATCGCGGACGAGGCGCTCGTGCGCGTGCTCCCATTCGCCGCGCGAGGCGAAGTAGCGGGCGCGCGGGAACGCCGGCTTGGCGACGCCGCCGGAGAGGATGGTGTTGCCGCCGCAATGGTCCCAATGGAGGTGGCTGTTGACGACGATGTCGATGGCTTCGGGATCGAATCCGCGGCGCGCGATCGCGGCCGGCAGCGGTTCGGGTTCGGGCGGCAGCTTCATGCGCTCGCGGGCCCGCGCGTCCATCTTGTCGCCGCCGCCGGTTTCGATCAGGATGGTGTGCTCGTCCGTGCGAATCAGGTAGCAGTTGAAGCCCGCTGGGATGCGGTTCATCTCGTCGGCGGCGATCCGGCGGCTCCACAGGGTCTTGGGCACGACGCCGAAAAAAGCTCCGCCGTCCCACCAATACGTGGACTCCCGGATCGGGGAAATTTCGAAACTGCCCAGGACGGCGCCCGGCATCCGCAGGGGGGCTCAGCCCTGGACCAGCTTGCGCCCGCGATCGAACAGGTCGGCGGCGTCGTCCACCAACTTGCGGCCGCGTTCGAACATATCGCGCCCGGCGTCGGCGATGTCTTTGCCGGTGTCTTCGATGGCCTCCTTGCCGCGGCGCCCCGTTCTGGAGAGGAGCCGGCGCGTATCCTTACCGCTCTTCGGCGCGTAAAGAATCGCCACGGTGGCGCCGATGACGGCGCCGGTCAAAAACCACGCGAGCCTGCCGCTGTAGTCTGTACTCTGATCGTTTCGAGACTCTTCGGACATAATTTCGCCTCCGCGAAAGGGTGTGCGGCCCGGCAAACCCGGGTCCAGCCCCTCCATTCACATTCTGCGATATCCTTGAGGCATGGCGCAAGATCCCGGCTTCGACGAGGAAGAGAGCGGAGGAGTCGACCCTTCGCCCGATCTCGACCTGGTAACGTTGTTCCGCTCGTCCAACACGGATGCGGAGATGGAGGCCAACAACATCCACGGCATGCTCCAGGCGAGCGGCATCCCTTCGGTGGTGGAGGGCACGAGCGTCATTCCGTCGCTGGAGTTCCAGGTTCTGGTTCCGCGCGAGAACGCCGAGGAGGCCGAACGGCTAGTGCGGGAAGCGCGCGCCGCAGGGCCGGAGGCGGCGGCGGAAGCCGAGGCGGCGTCCGAAGAGGGGCGCTAAAGCCGCCGTTCAGGGCGGCCCCGGGCGATTTCCCGGCGAGGCAAAAGGGGTGCGTGGGATCTCTCGAGGATCGGCATGGCGGCTGTGCGCGGGGCTGGCGCTGGCGGGAGCGCTGTGCGCGTTCCAGCGTCCCTTCCGCGTGTATTTCAGCGTCGAACCCTACGACGATATCCCGCTCCCGCCGGATTACCAGGAGAAGGCCGAATGGGTTTTCGGCCGCTTGATGTACCCGGAGCACCCGGAAGGCATGTTCGGCTCGAGGCGAGGCCGCGGTGGCTTCCGCTTCGGCGGCGGGATGGACTGGCGCTACGGCGGAACCGGCTGGACGCAGGATTACCCGCGGGCCGACCGCCACTTCGCGCAGGCGGTCAGGCGGTTGACGCGCGTCGATGCACGTTCGGTGGAACAACCGGTGAACCCGGACGATCTGGACGATTTTTTCAACTGGCCCTGGTTAAACGCCGGCGAGATGGGCGACTGGAAACTGACGGATGACCAAGTAAAGACGTTGCGCGAATACCTTCTGCGGGGCGGCTTTCTGATGCTGGACGACTTCTGGGGGCCGGAGGAGTACGCGCGCTTCAACGAAACCATGAGCAAGGTCTTCCCGGACCGGCCGGTAGTGGAAATCGAGAGCCGCGACCCGATTTTCCACACGGTTTACGACCTGGACCAGCGCTACCAGATTTTGGGCCAGTGGGCACTTTCGCGCGGCGGGGGCATGTCGTGGCGCGCGGAAGGCACGGTGGCCCACTGGCTGGGTGTTTTCGACGACAAGAACCGCGTGATGGTGGCGATTTCCTTCAACTCGGACGTGGGCGACTCCTGGGAATGGGCCGACGATCCGTCGTACCCCGAGAAACTCTCGGCGCTGGGAATCCGTCTGGGGGTGAACTACGTGGTTTACTCCATGACGCACTAGCGTCCTGTCCGGCCATGTGACGTTGCGCTCTTGCGAGCAACCACTCCCTAACGGTCGTGGCTCCGTGCGGAGCCGTGAGCGTCAGCGAGCGGTTTCCCGGCAGCACCGAATCGTCCTTCCTGCCCGCGCGCGGCGAGGTTATCGCCAGCGCCGGTAGCCGCCCCGGCCGATCACTACGCCAAAGCCCAGGCCGGGGCCGTATGGCCCCCAATAGCCGTACGAATACGGGGAATAATATGGGGAATAAAACGATCCCCCATACGGCGGCGCGCAATTGTAGCAGCGCGGCGCGGAAGGGCCGGTACGGGTTTGGAGCGGAGCCGGGCGATCATAGTCGTTCGGGTCCACGTAACGGAACGCCTGCGGCGCGCTCGTGGTCGAGACGACGAGCGGCGCATCGACGCGGAAGGTCAGGGCCGTTTCCGGGTAGACCACGGTCGGATGGTTGCGCGTCACCAGCGCTGCGATGGTTCCTGCGGCGAGGCCCACGCCCGCGCCGATCGCGGCGCCCCTGCCCCAGTCCGCCATGGCTCCAATTCCCGCGCCAATAACCGTCGTGCCGATCACCGTCCCGGCCTGCTGGCCGGCCGGCGTCGTGCCGCCCTGGCGGGCCACCAACTGCGAGCGCACCGTCGCCTGTGTGCCGTCCACCAAGGTTAGTCCGGTCAGTTCCAGCGCGAGACTCGACGGAGTATCGGCATGCGACTTGCGCGCTTCCGCCACGCGGCCGTAAACGGTTTGGCCGCGCTGCGCCACGACCACCCCATCCACCACCAACGGCTGCGCCAGGACCGCCGAGAACGGGTCGCCAGCCTGGTTGCGGTTCGAGGAGAGCATGTCGTTCACCCGTACCGTGACGAATGTGCCGGGCTTGACGGTCAGTTCGGCGGGAAGGCCATACGAGGGCAGGTTATACGCCGGGCGCGCTGGCGGCACGGCCCCCTGAGGCGGCGTCTGGGCCTGCTCGGCGCTGTGATCGACCGGCTCCGGATCAGGCGCCACTGCGGCCTGGGCCGGGGACGGGTCGCTGAACCGCCGCCATCCGCCTGCCGCCGGATTCTGGGTCTGTGGCGGAGCCGGCTGTTGATCCTGGGCGGCGGCAATACCAGCCGCGGCAAACAGAAGCAGGCTGATCGAAGGAAGGGCTTTCGGAAATGCGCGATGTCGAATGCAGGTCATGGTAAGAGCCTCGTACACCCAACTCAATGCACCTGGTTGGCCAATCTTAAGCTATTGAAAATACGATAGTTCTCACTCATGGAAGCTGGCCGGAAAGCACCGCGGTGGTGCATTTCGGCCAGCCGGGAACCACCGTGGCGCGCCGCGTGCTAATATCGCCGCAAACGGTCTCAAACTGGATCGATTCAGCGGAAAGAGGTATGCAATGAGAAGAACTACAGGTATTGTTGCGGTGAGCGCGGCGCTGCTGTGCACTTCCGTGGCGGTGTTGGCACAGGGACCCCCGCCAGCCCCCGCCACGCCGGCCGCCGCGCCGCAGAGGATGCACACCTGGTGGCGGGACCCGGGCGCCGGCACGCGGCCTTTCACCACGGACGCCAAGAAACTGCCGTTGATCTCAGTCAAAGGCAACCGGTTTGTCGACCCGGATGGGAAGCCCATGCTGTTCCGGGGGCTGGCCATCTCCGATCCCGACAAGCTCGAGATGCAAGGACACTGGAACAAGAACCATTTCGTCCAAGTGAAGGAGATGGGGACCACGTTGCTGCGTATTCCCGTGCATCCGGTCGCATGGCGGGAAAGGACCCCGATAGAATACATCAAACTGCTGGACCAAGCCGTGCAATGGGCCACCGAGCTGGACATGCACATCATCATCGATTGGCATTCCATCGGCAACATGACGACGGGGGTATACCAGGACCCGATGTACAACACCACGAAAGAGGAAACCTACGCTTTCTGGCGCGCCATGTCCACGCACTACAACGGGCACAACACGGTGGCGTTCTTCGAGCTATTCAACGAGCCGGCGGCGTTCGGCACGGTCTCCTGGGACGCCTGGAAGCAAATCGTCGAGGAAGAAATCGCCATCATCCGGGCGAACAACAAGCAGGCTATCCCGTTGGTGGCGGGATTCGATTGGGCCTACGATCTCACGCCGCTGCGCCTGAACCCGATCGCCGCCGAGGGAATCGGCTATACGGTGCACCCCTATGCGAATAAGAGGCCCCAGCCGTGGGAGCCAAAATGGGAGGAAGATTTCGGCTTCGCCGCCTCCAAGTACCCTCTCATCGCCACGGAATTCGGCGGGTTCGCGATGCCGCCGGCCCCAGGCGCTCCGCCGCCCGCCGCGCCCCCAGCCGGAGGACGCGGCTTTGGAGGCGGCGGCAATGCCGCCGTCTACGGGCAAGCGATCCTCAAGTATCTCGAGGGCAAGGGGATCAGTTGGACCGTCTGGTGCTTCGACCCCGAATGGGGTCCGACGCTCATCAGCAATTGGGATTACACGCTCAACCCGTCCGGGCAGTTCATCAAGGCGGCCATGCACGGGGAGATCGACCTTAAGTGACGGCGGGAGGTCGTCCAGTGGCCGCGGGCCGATCACCTCGACGTTCCGGATCACTGCGTCCTGCAATTCCTCCGACGCCATGAACGCCTCTCTGCCGGGTCCGATGAAGCGGGTCATGCGGTGGCAGCGCTCCAGCATGTGGTGAAGGTATCACCGATCATCCTTCACAGAGGCGCCGCCTCGCGAAGGATCCTGTCGCGCACGTACCAGTGAAGCGATTTCTCGGTACCGACATGGACCTTGATCCCGAGCAGCTCCTGGAGGTCTTGAACCAGCCCGGCATGATCCAGCAGACTCCTGCCCGGCTCCCACGCTACCAGCAGATCGAGGTCGCTGGTCTCATTGGCTTCACCTCTGGCCACGGAGCCGAACACGCGCAGACTGTGGGCGCCGCGCCGCTCGGCGAGACGGAGGATTTCCTCCCGCCGTTCCACGCGCAATGTGTCTAGGGTGACCATATCTCCCTTGTGCGACAATTCCGAAGGGTGCGCGACACAGAAGTGGAGGAGCCGCGATGCGCCAGGCAGAGCCGCGAACGTAAGAGAGCGGTTGCCGGCACGAGCTCAGAGATCGCGGGATGTGACCCAAGCCCACCGCTCTCTTACGTTCGCGGCTCTGCCTGACGTGCTCCTACGCTAGGATTCTCTCGATTGGCCGATGCTTCGAGGAATCTCCCACTTCTGCGTCGCGCACCCTCCGGTTGCTCCGCGAGACGGACGGCCGCTGGATTGGCGACATTCCCGAACTGCCGGGCGTGACGGTGTACGGCTCGACTCCCGAGGAAGCGACGCTGAAGGCCAAAGCCCTTGCGTTGCGCGTAATTGCCGAGGAAATCGAGGACGGAGAGATGAAGCCCGCAGCCGACACGTTGCAGTTCTCCGTCGCCGCATGAGCGAATGGCCCGCGACCAAGGCCTCGGGCTCAGCCGCGAAACGAGCGGCGGTTACGGCCGCCCGGCGGATGGGGCGGCCGAATCCAGGGTTTCGCGCACTTTTTGCGCGAGGCCGACGGGCGTAAAAGGCTTCTGCAAAAACGCGGTTCCCTTCCGGACGCCCTCCTTGAGGACGACATCCTGCGTGTGCCCGGACATGAACATGACTTTCAGGCCGGGCCGCAGCTTGAGGGCGCCTTCCGCGAGTTCGCGTCCACCGAGCTCCGGCATGACCACATCGGATATAAGCAGATCGATGGGGCCCTGGTGGGATTCGCACAGCGCCAGACCTTCGCGTCCGTTGCGGGCTTCGAGAACCACGTACCCGCTCGCCTCCAGAACTTTTTGGGCAAGCCTGCGGACCGCGTCTTCGTCCTCCACCAGGAGAATGACTTCGGAGCCCTTGGGCGCCTTGGCCAAGCCTCCGGCCGGACGCGCTCCCTGGTCCACCGCCTCGGCGACTGCCGGCAGGAAGATGGTGAAGGTCGTTCCCTCGCCCAGTTGCGACTCGCAATGGATGACACCGCCGCTTTGCTCGACGATTCCCAAAACGGTGGCGAGGCCCAGGCCAGTTCCTTTGCCGGTCTCCTTCGTCGTAAAGAACGGCTCGAAGATTTGCGCCCGCACCTCCGCGTCTATTCCAACCCCGGTGTCATGCACGGCCATCGTCACGTAGCGCCCCGGCGCAAGCCCTTGACTGGGGGCATCGGCCTCCGTCAGAGTCGCGTTAGCCGTTTCAATGGTCAGCGTACCGCCTCCGGGCATCGCGTCCCGTGCGTTCAACGAAAGGTTCATGATCGCGCGGCCGATTTCGCCCGGGTCGGCCCTCACTTGCCAGAGGGCGGGATCGCAATCGACGGCGACCTTGATCCGCTCGCCCACCAGACGGCGCAGCATCTTGTCGAAGTCCGCGACGATGGCGTTCAAGTCGAGCACCTTCGGTTGAAGCACCTGACGCCGGCTGAAGGCCAGCAACTGTTGCGTGAGCGAGGCCGCCCTCTCACCGGCATTCTTGATTTCAAGCACCTGCTGGATGGCGGACTCGTCCCCGGCCAGCCTATCGCAAAGCAGGCTGCTGTAGCCGATGATGGCCGTGAGCAGGTTGTTGAAGTCGTGAGCGATGCCGCCGGCGAGCCTGCCGACGGCCTCCATTTTCTGCGATTGGCGAAGATGCTCCTCGTTCTTGCGTAGAGCCTGTTGGGCCAGTTTGCGCTCGGTAACGTCGTCCACCGCCAGCAGAATCATCTTGAGATGATTGATGTGGCAGCCCCCCAGCACCAGGCTCCTGCGCCCCACGCCGGGAAAATCCTGCTCGACTTCGAAATCCGGGAACGAGTGGCCGCCCTGGAGAAGACCGTCCAGCGAATCCCGCAGGCCCGGAAGGTCCCAACTGCCGCGCGACAGCGAATAGACGACCTGTCCCTCGGCTTCCGGCGGCGACGCCTGAAACGTCCGGTAAAAGGCTCGATTCGCCATCCTGATCCGCAAATCCGTATCGAGCACCAATAACGGCTGGTGGACGGTTTCCACGATCGACATCGCGAAGTCGCGCGACTGCGCAAGCGCCGCGTTCTTGACCTGCAATTCATCGTTGACCGTGATCAGCTCCTCGTTGGTGGATTGCAGCTCTTCCTTGGCGGTCTGTAGTTCCTCGTTGAGGCTTTGCAACTCCTCGTTGGCCGAAAGCGCCTCCTCGGTCGTGTTCTGAGTTTCTTCCCTGGACGACTGGTACTGTTCCATCGCCGCAAGAAACCTCTGTTTCGCGTCGGCGAGTTGCTGTTTCAGCCGTGAGATCTGGCGGTCCCGGATATCGCCTTCGGGAGACGCCTCCGGTAGCGCGGCCTCGCGCCCGGCCGGCCCCGGCACGGGTTCGAAAAGGACCAGGATCGACCGCTTTTGACTGGCGTCCAGCGGCGCCACCTCCACGTTCAAATCGCCGGCGATTCCGTCATGTTCGTAAGGTACGCGCTCCTGCCGCGCCGACTCGCCGCTCTTCCGCGCCTGCTGGATCAGCTTCTCGACTTCCAGAGACAATCCCGTGTCGGGAATCAGCTTCATGAGATTGAAGCTCACCTTTCCCACCGGCAGCGTGAGGTAGGGGCTGGCGTTGCCTCGGATCTCGACGACCTCCAGGTCCTCGTCCACCACTACAGCGGCCGGGCTGTACTTCGACAGGAGTATGCGATCGACCTCTTTCCGCGCATCCACGCCGCCCCACGATTCCGGAGCCGGCGGCGCGGCTGCGTTGCCGCCCGCCGGCGTGTCCCGGCGCGACCCGCGGGCGCCCGCGGGAAACAGGTACGGCTTTCTCGCCGTTTCCCGTTTGGCAAAAATTCGGTGCTCGCGATCCACCACCGAAAACAGATCGCTGGCCGCCGCCGCCTCCGATGCGCCCAACATGAGAAAGCCGGCCGGCTTGAGCGCGTAGTGGAACAGCGGGAGGATGTCCTTCTGCACGCTTCCCAGGTAGATCAGGACGTTGCGGCAACTGATCAAGTCCAGCTTCGAAAACGGCGGGTCGTCGATCAGGTTGTGCCTGGTAAAGACGCACATCTCGCGCAGGTTCTTGGCGATTTGGTAGCCGCCTTCGATCTTCGTGAAATAGCGGTTGAGGCGCTCATGGGTAAGGTCCGCCGCAATGTTCTCGAGGTACCTGCCGGTGCGGGCCTTTTCAATTGCCGGCAAGCTGATATCGGAAGCGAAGATCTGCACGGGAACGGCGGCGCCCGTTTCGTTCAGGTATTCCCGTAAGGATATAGCAATCGAGAATGCCTCTTCTCCCGTGGCGCAACCCGCCACCCAGACGCGAACCGTCTCGTGCGCGGGCCTCCCTTGGAGAATGCGGGGGAAGACGACTTTCTTCAAGCATTCGAACGATTCCAGATCCCGGAAGAAGCTGGTCACGCCGATGAGCAAATCCCGCTGGAGCGCCTTCAGCTCATCGGAATCGTTCTTCAGCCGCTCGCCGTACTCCGCGAGGCCGTTGATATTGCGCAGGGCGAGGCGCCGCAGGATGCGGCGCTTGATCATCCCCTCCCGGTACAACGAAAAGTCGATGCCGGTGGCCCCGTGCAGAGTGGCCAGGATGGCGCGGAAGCACTCTTCGTCGGCGGCTGGCGTTCGCTCCCGTTCCGTGCGGGGGGCATCCGCGACATAAGGGTGCCGGCCAATCCTCACCAGTTCCGCGGCAATGCGTTCGGGCGGCAGGACGAAATCCACGCAGCCGGTGGCCACGGCGGCTTGCGGCATGGCGGCGAACTTCGCGGTGGCCTGATCCTGCGCAAATGTCACGCCGCCCGCGCCTTTGACCGCTTGCACGCCTGCCGAGCCGTCCGAGCCGGCGCCGGAAAGGATCACCCCGATGGCCCTGCTTCCGCACTCGCCGGCCAGCGACCGCAGGAACCGGTCGATGGGCATATGCGATCCCGCCGCTTGCGTGCGGGGGGCCAGTATCAGCGCCCCGTGTGCGATGGTCAGATCGACGTTCGCCGGTATGACGTATACGTGGTTGGCTTCCACCGGCATACCATCGGCCGCCTCGCTCACCGGCATGGCGGTGGCTCGCGAAAGAATCTCGGACAGCATGCTGTGGTGCGTTGGATCGAGATGTTGAATGAATACGATGGCTAAGCCGGTATCGGCGGGCAAATCGGCGAGCAGAAGCTTGAAAACTTCCAGCCCGCCCGCGGAGGCCCCAACGCCCACCACCGGAATGACTGCCCTGGCCGGGCCGTCGTGTTCGGGCGCTTCAGCGGTGAAAGCGCGCTCTCCGTCCGCTTCAGTCTCCGGCTGGATACCGCCGGGCATTTCCTTCTCGTCCATGATGGTCCCCTTCAGCCTCTGGTTGTGGCAAAGCAAGGGTGATTCGATGCCACGCTACCGCCAGAGGGGCAGGCCGCCCTGCCTGCCCCTCTGGAAACTACTCTCCCCGGACGACGTTGACCGTGATTTCCGCGGTGACGTCGCGGTAGAGCCGCACCGGCACCTTGAACTCGCCGAGTTGTTTAATCGGTTCGTCCAGTTGAATCTTCCGGCGATCGATGGTGAAGTTCAGCGCCCCGAGCGCGCCGGCAACGTCCTTCGACGTTACGGAGCCGAACAACTGGTCGTTCTCGCCGGCCTTCTGCGCGATGGTCACGCTCACGCCGTTCACGAGTTTGGCCAGGTCCTCCGCCTCGCCCTTGAGCTTGGCTTCCTTGCGCACGTGCGCCTGGCGCTCCTGCTCCACGATCTTACGGTTGGCTTCGGTGGCCGCCACCGCCAGCCGCTTGGGTAAGAGGAAATTGCGGGCGTACCCGGGCGCGACCTTCACCAACTGGCCGCGGCTGCCGAGCTTCTCGATGTCCGATCTTAGAATGACTTCCATACCAGATTCCTCCCGCCCCTAGAACTGCGCCGCGAACGGCAGCAGCGCAATGTTACGCGCCTTCTTAATGGCGTCGGTCAGGCGCCGCTGATGCGGAGTGCAGACGCCCGAAATGCGGCGCGGGACGATCTTGCCCCGTTCCGCCACGAAGGCGTGAAGCATTTTCACGTCCTTGTAATTGATGTCGTCGATCTTTTCGACGCAGAACCGGCACACTTTCTTGCGCCGGAAAAACTGCTTCTTCTGGGTGGCGACTGCCTTGTCGCCGCCGGTGGGCCGCTGCGCGGCGCTGCCTGGTCTTCCTTTGAATTCCGGCATGGTCTATTCCTCCTTCGGCAAGCCAGGCACGGCTGCCGCTTCCGTGGTGTGCTGCGCCGGCGGCGGCGCGCCCGGAGCGGGGCCCGCAGGAGCCGCTGCACCCGCCGAGGCCACCCGCTTGGCCGCCCGCTTGTCGCGCTCCTTCTTGCGCTTCTCCAGCCGCTTTAGCGTCTCGTCGATGCGCACCGTCAGAAACTTCAAGACGATGTCCGACACGCGCAGGCGGCGCTCGAACTCCTTCACCGTTTCGGGCCCGGCTGTGAACTGGAACAGCACGTAGAAACCTTCCCGGTACTTATCCACCTTGTAGGCCAGCCTGCGCTTGCCCCATTTCTCCAGTTTGTCGATTGTGGCGCCCATGCCGGTCAGGTGGCTTCGCAATGCCTCCAGGCGCTGGTCGATCTCCTCTTCCGGCACGTCCGGTTTAATAATGAACAACGCTTCGTAAATTCTCATTCTTCCTCTGTTTTTAAGCCTGGGGCGCGACGATTGAATCTCGTCATGGCCTTTTCGACGCCTTCGGCAACTATCGAACGAACCGCATCGGCCGCGTAGCCGGTCAGCTCGTCCAATTCCTGCATTTGCGCGCGCCGGAACGGCGACAGCACAAATTCCGCGCCATCCTTGACGGGATGGCCCGGATGTATCCCCAATCGCACCCGCACGAACTCGTCCGTTTTCAACCAGCCGATCAACGACTTGATGCCGTTGTGACCGGCCGCCGAACCTTTCGGCTTGATTCTCACCGCCGTCCAATCCAGATCCAGCTCGTCGTAGACCACCACCAGGCGGCCCAGCTCGATCGAGTGCTTCTCCATCAGCGGAACCAGCGAAGTCCCGCACAGGTTCATATACGTTTGCGGCTTGGCCAGCATCACCGGATGCCCGTCGATTTCGCCCACCCCGACCAGCGCTTTCGAATCCCTG
>ODAK010006686.1_pt1 | contig 11615 bp, 8 predicted proteins | sample 1539591 | NCBI WGS metagenome assembly ODAK01 (sample SAMEA3539303, study PRJEB22396) | soil metagenome | biome: tundra; feature: field; material: soil | place: USA | collected 2010-05 | depth 0.15 m | reverse complement strand
GACCTGCGGAATCTGCCTTTCGTAGCAGTAGAGACCGGCGGCGGCGAGAGGTGTATCCATGCGGGCAACGGAAATAAAGGTATCGATGAGTGCCTGCATTTTCGGGCCGGTGGGTGCGTTGAGCACCGAGTCCCGGGACACGCCGAGGCCGGCGGCGAAATCCAGCCACAAATCGGGATGGGTGGGGGTCTGGCCTTCTTCGTCGGCGAGGTTGGCAGCGATAACGCGCCGGATTTCCAAGTCGTTGCAGCGGCAATGCATCTCGCTGAGGTAAGCGGGGAAGGCGCGAACGTGGGCGAAATACTGTTGTGCATAGAGCCGCAGATCGTCGAGGGAAAGCTCGCCGTTGCTCCACGCGGTGTAGAACGGATGCTTCAGCAGATGTTTCGATTCGATGAGTTCGTTGAGGGTTTGAAGGGTCGTAGACACAACTCAATTTAACAAGCGCGCCGGTTTACTCCGCAGGTCCCGAGGCACTACTCTTAGAGGCAGACTCATGCTTAGATTCGCAACCCGTACGCTCATACTGCTGGCTGGCTTTGGAGCCGCAGCTGCTGCCCAGGATCCGGCGGCACTTTTTCAGACACATTGCGCAACATGCCACAGCGCGGGGAGCGCGGCGGGAGCGCCACTGCCGGCCACGTTGCGGCAGATGACGGCGAAACAAATCCTGGAAGCCCTGCAGACCGGCAAGATGCGCGAAATGGTGGCTTCACTCGACGGTGCAGGTCGCGAAGCCGTGGCCAAATATCTGGGTGTGCCGGATGGGGCGCAGGCCATTCCCGCCGCGGCGCGCTGTGCGGCGCCGATGGCGTGGAAGAGGGGCGCACCGGCATGGAACGCGTGGGGCGTCGACGCGGCGAATACTCGTTTTCAAGGCATAAAGGCGGCGGGTCTGACGGCTGCTTCGGTGCCGAGACTGAAGCTGAAATGGGCGTTCGGTTTTCCCGGCGCGACCACGGCCTTTGCGCCGCCGACTGTGGCTGGCGGCAGTTTGTTCGTCGGCAGTGCGGACGGCACAGTTTATTCGCTCGACGCGCAGGCTGGCTGCGTTCACTGGACGTTCAGCGCGTCGGAAGGCGTGCGCACGGCGATCCTGATTTCTGATGACGGCAAGACTGCGTACTTCGGCGATCTGCACGGCATCGTGTACGCGGTGAACGCGGCCACGGGAGAACTGCGCTGGAAGAACCATGTGGACGAGCACCCGTTCGCGGCCATCACAGGATCGCCCAAGCTGGTGAATGGCCGTCTCTATGTGCCTGTGTCGGGTGGCGATGAGACGGTATCGGCCAGCAATCCGAAATTCGAATGCTGCACGTTCCGGGGGAGCCTGGTGGCGCTGGATGCAGCGAGCGGAAAACAGATCTGGAAGACTTACACAATTCCGGATGCCGCGAAACAGACGGGTCAGAATGCGGCGGGGACAAAAGTCTTCGGACCATCAGGAGTGTCGCTGTGGTCGTCGCCCACCATCGATCTGGAGAAGAAGGTGATCTACGCGGGAACCGGGGTGAATTACACAACGCCCGCTACGGCGGCGAGCGACGCCATCCTGGCCTTCGATATGGAAACCGGGCGCATGCTTTGGTCACAGCAGATTACGGCGAGCGATGTTTACAATTTCGGATGCCAGACGCCGGAGTTGACCAATTGCCCGAAAGAGCCGGGTAAAGATGCGGACTTCGGGCACTCGCCGATGCTGCGCACGCTGGGCGGGGGGAAGCGCATCCTGGTGGCGGGGCAAAAGTCCGGCATGGTGAGCGCGATTGATCCGGATCAGCAGGGGAAAATCCTCTGGCAGACGCGGATTGCGGCGGGGGGCGGGCAGGGCGGAATTTTGTGGGGCGGGGGGAGCGACGACAAGGGGTTCGCGGACTTCGGGGGTTCCGACTGGAATCCGGGAAATCCGGCAGCCGGGGGCGGGTTAGTCGCGCTGCAACTGGCGACGGGCAAGGTGGTATGGTCCACCCCAGCGCCGAAGCCGGCATGTGTGGCGACCCCGGGCTGCAGCGCTGCGCAGCCTGCGCCCGTCACGGCGATTCCCGGCGTGTTGTTTCTGGGCTCGATGGATGGACATCTGCGCGCTTACGACGCGAAGGACGGCCGGATTGTTTGGGATTTCGACACGCTGAAGGATTTTGCTGCCGTGAACGGAGTGAAAGCGCATGGGGGGTCGATCAATGCGGCGGGCCCGGTTATTGCGGGGGGAATGGTGTACAGCGATGCGGGATATGCGCGTGTGCCGTCGATTGCGGGGAACGTGCTGCTGGCATTTTCAGTGGAGGGTAAGTAACGGCGAGAGGAAGTGGTCTAAAATCAAAAGACCAGCAATGTCGGGGCGTAGCGCAGCCTGGTAGCGCACCTGCCTTGGGCGCAGGGGGTCAGGAGTTCGAATCTCCTCGCCCCGACCAATCGAATCCTTTATCAACCGACACCACCCGGCGCAACGAAACCCGAGGGGGTTAATTCGGGCGGCGATCGGCGACGGGCCGGACAGGTGAACCGCACTACGGGCAGCGAGCGGACGTCGTATTGATCAGTCGATAAAGAACTACGGTGGCGAGCCTTCGAAGACTCTTGCGCGCCGCAAGTATGCCCTGGCGATGGAGTCTCATATTGTCGGGAGGCGGCCGGCTTCGTTGTGGGAATGGTGTGGTAAAGTGAGTCTCAATCGTTTATGCGGCAAGACTTGGAGGAAACCGCAACCTCTCCGGACAACTCCAGCGGTCTAAAAGTTTTGGAGAACGCCACGTCCGGCGATAGGACGCCCGTTATTCGCGCAACGATTCTTGTCGGGCTTGTGTCGGTAGTCATTGCTCTGTTCCTGTCGTCATTCGGCCGCTACTCTATGCCGATTACGAGCGGCGATTGGGCTCAGCACATGGCCCTGGTGGAGACGGACTTCCACAACGCCCGGCTAACGCCGGGTGGCCAGGCGTGGGATGCGGGGTTCATGACCGGATATCCGGGCTGGAGTCACGCATTGGTCGCTTACACGGCGGCCGGGCTCGACATTGATCCACTCCGATCGATGCAGATCTGGACCGCCATCTTCCTGATTATTGGTTGTGTGGTCATGGCGGTGCGATTGGTTTTGCAGGCCAAAGGTCCCCCCTCGTTTTTCGGGATCGCGATCACCACTATCTTCCTTGCTGGCTGCGCATACTTCGGTTTTGCGCTGCGCGGCCATATTACAAGAAACTACTTCTTTCCCCAGCTGGCAGGCACCGTCATTGCCATTTCGGCACTCACGGCGCTGCAGTTTCTTGAATGGGATATTACGCTCGCCAGTCTAATGGTTGTCCTCGTGGGTGGCGTAGTGCTTCCCAACTTTCATCTTCTTCCGGCAATGTGGTTTACTCTCGCAGGTCTGATTATTTTTTGTTTGACATCGAGGAACTGGCGACTTACCTCCCTGCAGTGTGCTTTCATCTCTGTAACTAATCTATTTTTGTGGCGCCTGACAGCCGGACAGTCTCTGGGCTACTCCAATAATAACGGCTGGTTCCTGATTCGGTCCGCCCAGCTTTCGGATCACGGGACTGCCCTGGCAGTGGCCCTCGGGCTCGTTTTCTGCGCGCTTTTATTGCCTCTGCTTCATTTTCTTCGCCGCACCCCCCTCGCCGCGGGTCGGAGAAGACTCGCCGATGTCGCAGGATTGATAGCCATATGTCTGCTCATCGGCTTTCAGGCTTTGGCATATCTTGGTCTTCACGTTGGGAGTGTTTATGCGGTTGCGAAGTATCTATACCTGCTTGGCGCCGAACTCGCCGTGCTTCTGATTGGAGTCCGCTGGACAGTCCCCCCCCGCATCCAAAGTTTCCTCGAAAGCTATCCACGGCAAGTAACCGTTGGCAGTTTTGTTCTGTTATTTCTTTCGCAGGGCCCGTTTCTATCGACGCCTTATGATCAACAACCGCTCATGGGAATTCGAGGACGTTTAGCTGCCCTTCCTACGACATTTTTAGGGCAGCGGAATTATCCACAGTTCGCAACTCTGGATTACGACAGGAACTATTACCTGGCAATTGCCGTCATGCGAATACCGGAAGACGAGCGGACAATTCAATGGCTTAATCGCGGAGCCGGCGGGGAGACTCCATTTGAATGGCCCGACCCGGGTTTGGTCCCAATTCCCAACGCGGATTTTGAATCCGGCCTTTTGACGCCCTGGCTACCATACCTGTCAGCAGGGCCGAGGGTTACCGGGGATAAAGTACGCGGAGGTAAATTCGCGCTTGCCGAAGCCGGTGGCGATGGCAGCGTCTACCAGGATATCGCTGGCTTGATGCCTGACACCGAATACACGTTTACGGCGTTTGTCTCCGGCGACCCGGACGGTACTGCCACTGCTCAGGTTGCCGTCTGGGATGTAGTCGCCAACGGACCTTCGCCTCAATCGCCGATAGTCACTCCGGGACCGACATGGCAACCAGTATCGCAATCAGTCAAAATCGGGGCTGGGGGCATCATTCGGTTTCATATGATCCGGCATTCGGGCCGAGGGACGATCTATTGGGATGATGTACGGCTTGTCGTCAGGCATTGATCTGCGGAGCCGCGGGCCGGTTCAACACCGGACCAGCTAAAATCTTCCGGGAATTGCACTGGCGAAAGGTGGATAACCAGCGGGAAATACGATGCGGATCGCCGCTGTGACCGTCTGGATGAGTTCCCGAAACGGCTAAGTGCGTTTACGCGGGGGGCACCTCACCTGGCGTGTTAATCTGAACGTCTGCAGGTTGGATAAGACAAAGTGGCAATTCGTCCGGAACAAATGCGGCGTATGATCCTGGCGCAGTCCAGACGCGCCAATGTCGGGCATATCGGCTCGTCACTGTGCATAGTGGAAATACTGGCGGCGCTCTATGGGGGCGTGCTGCGCGCGCATTCGGCGGGCGACCCGGACCGGGACCGGTTTGTTCTGTCCAAGGGCCACGCTGCGCTTGCGCTATATGTTGCGCTGACGCTGAAGGGTTGGGTCAGCGAAGCACAGCTCGATACTTTTGCCGACGACGGGAGTCTGCTTGGCGTGCACCCGGAAGCGGCGCTTCCAGGGGTCGATTTCTGTTCGGGATCGCTGGGCCAGGGCTTGAGCATGGCCGCCGGGGCGGCGCTGGCGGCGCGGATACAGGGTTCGGGGCGGCGCGCTTTTTGCCTGATCAGCGATGGGGAATGCAATGAGGGCTCCATTTGGGAAGCTGCCATGTTTGCCGCGCATAACCGGCTTTCGAATCTGTGTGTGCTGGCGGATATCAACGGGCAACAGGCGCTGGGCCTGACCCGGGACGTGTGCGCTGCGCAGAATATGAGGGAGCGCTGGGAAGCTTTTGGCTGGGATGCAGTTGAGGTGGATGGACATTCGGTCGAAGCTCTCACGGCGGCGATGACCGCCTCCGGGGATACCAGGCCGCGAATCCTGCTCGCGCGGACGATTTTCGGGCGCGGTGTGCCATTCATGGAAAAGGGAATTCCAGTCTCGCAGAAACATCTGCCGGTTCAGCCCATCAACTGGCATTATCTGCCGATGAGCGAGGAAGAATACGCGCTGGCAGTGAGCGCGTTGGAACAGGGCTGATGCGCAAGGCATTTATCGATACGTTGTACCAGCTTGCGGAGTCCGACCCGCGTATCGTTCTCATGACGGGCGATCTGGGCTACATGGTGATGGAAGGCTATCGATTACGGTTTCCGGAGCGCTTTTTCAACGCCGGCATCTCGGAGCAAAACATGATCGGTGTGGCAACCGGACTGGCGGATGCGGGGCTGATCCCGTATGCCTATTCGATCGCCACGTTTGCTTCGCTGCGACCGTTTGAGTTCGTCCGGAATGGACCGGTTCACCACCATCTGCCGGTGCGGGTCGTGGGCATGGGTGCGGGGTTTGAATACGGGCATGACGGTCCGACACACCATGCTCTCGAAGACATCAGCGTAATGCGGACTCTGCCTGGCCTCACTATTGTCGTGCCGGCGGATTCGGCTCAGGCGGCAACTGCGATTCGCGAGACGGCCTGTCTGCCGGGACCGGTTTACTATAGCCTGGGTAAGGATGATCGGTTGTCCGTGCCCGGCCTCGATGGACGCTTCGAACTGGGGCGGGTGCAGACGATTCGCCAGGGTGCCGATGTAGCGATCCTATCCATGGGAGCAGTTACGGTGGAAGCGGTAGCGGCTGCCGATGAACTGGCGCGCGACGGGGTACAAGCTGCCATTGCGGTGGTTTCGAACTTTCATCCGGACCCGGCAGCCGATGTCGCCCGGATATTGGGCAATGTTGCACATGCGATTACGGTTGAGGCGCAGGCAATCTCGGGAGGTCTGGGGGCGTTTGTGGCATCGGTCATCGCCTCGCGGGGACTGGCTTGCCGGCTGTGGGCGCTGGGCGTGCAGACATCGCCGGACGGCACGAGCGGTGCGCAACCGGATAGATGGCGCAAGCACGGACTGGACCGGGCGAATATCGCGCAAACGGCACGCCGGGCTCTGTGCCTCGCCGCGGCGCGATGAACCGGCAGCGCCCCGGCGTTCATCTTCCGGTCATTCTGGTCTCGCTCGCACTCGCAGCGGTTCTGCTGCGTTATTCACTGCGTGGTATTGAATGGGGTCGCGTGTGGGAAATCTTCCGCGCAGCGCACTTATCGTGGGTCCTGCTCTATTGCGGCACCACCTCCGTCGCGCTGTTTCTTCGTTCTTACCGCTGGCGCGTCCTGCTGCGTGCGGAGGGGAAGGTCTCCGTGGCATTGGCGTTTCGCGCGACCGCCGCCGGATATTTTGGCAACAACTTCCTGCCGGCCCGAGCCGGTGAAGTTGTCAGGACGATGATGATCAGTTCCCGCTCCCAGCTCAGCAAAACCTTTGTGCTGATTACGGCACTATCCGAACGAGTTGCGGATGCGATTGTCCTGATCACGATCAGCGCGCTGGTTCTGTTGACCATCCCGCAACCGCCCGGGTGGCTCGCGGGCGCTGCGAAACCGCTTACGATTCTCGCTTGCGGCGGCATTTTCTGCATCGCCATGCTGCCGGTTTTCGAACCCAGGCTGCAGCGCGTACTGAGATCAGTGCCGTTGCCGGAATCGATTCGTCGCAGGCTTTCGGAGATGACCGGGCAAATTGTTCGGGGCGTCCGTAGTTTTCACGACGCTCGGAGGATCGGCGCCTTTGCGGGCCTCACTGCCGTGATTTGGTGCATCGACGCGGCCGGTGCCATTATAGTTGCCCGGTCCCTTGCTATGGTGCTCGCTCTTCCAACTGCCTTCCTGCTGATCGCGGGGTTGGGCATTGGAAGTGCTTTGCCGTCGACGCCCGGATACCTGGGCATCTATCAGTTCGTGGCCGTGAGTGTTCTCACCCCCTTTGGCTTCGCCCGCACGGATGCGATCGCATACATCCTCCTGCTGCAGGCGCTCGGCTATGTGGTGATTAGCTGCTGGGGCCTGCTGGCCTTTGTTGGACACAGGAGACATCCGGCTTTGCAGGTTGCTCAGGCTATTTCCCGGGAACCAGCGTAATGCGGCTAGTCAGGCCAGCAGTGGCTGCGCTCACCGCACCAAACAGACCGCCGCCGCTATGAAAGCCCAGGGCTTCAAGGCGCATAGCCGACGCAAACCAGATTGCCGGCTGGCAGCGATATGATCATTTTGCCGAGACCCGAAGCGCCGACTACGCTGAGTATGCCGTTTTTGACGCTCCCCGGAAACGGCAGGAGTTTCATCCAGTAGTTCAGGGGATATCGATTATAGAGCGGCGCGACATGGACGTCGCGGTAGCCCGCGCGTTCCAGCAAGGCGCGCGCGGTCTCGGGGCTGAAAAGCTGCAGGTGTTCGATGTCAAAGATAGGAGACTTGAAACCGAGGACTTTGGCGGAAAGCGCCTCGCGATTGTGTACCACGATGACAAACGCTCCTCCCGGTCTCAACAGCGACCGGACCCCGCTCGCGATTCCCAGCGGATCCGGAACATGCTCCATCGTCTGAAAACAAGTGGCGAGCGACAACTTGCCTGGCTCGAAATCGGCTGGATGGAAAAGTCCCAGGCGAATCATCGGACGGATTGCCGGTTTCGCGGCCTCGCAGGGTGCGACGGAGGGTTCGACGCCGGCCACGTTCCGGAAACCCAGTTCGAGCAGTCTCTCCAGAAAAACGCCGTCCCCGGTGCCTATATCCAAAGCCCCGTTAAGTTCCGGGAGGCGGGGAATGATCTTGCGGATTTCGGCGGAATAGGTTTGGCTGGCGTATCCGGCTTCCTTGCCGCTGTCAAAATCGGCTTCGTGGTAGGCGTCGGCGAGCGATTCCGGAGTAAGCACAGGGCTGCCATACAAAAGGCGGCAGGTCGGGCATTCCACCAGCCTCGGGTGCATATACTCGGGATTCTTTCGCGACGCGAATGCGAAACTGTTCAGTTTCCCGAGATCGATGTTCGACTCGGCAATAACGCGCGACTGATCGGACGAACTGCACAACGGACATATGCGATCCACCCAGGAGACGTTCACGCTGGTCCCTTCTCCGCAAGAGCCGTGTAGCCGAGGCAGTCGTTTCCGCCGGAGCCAAGCATCGAGATATTGGCGATAGCGGCGAGAAGTACGAGAACGGGAATGAGCGGCAGCGACAGAAGTTGCGTGATTAGGCGAAGCGCGACTCTTCGTATGTCGGGAATACATAACCGAAGGATCAGAGCCATATTCTTGTAACAGGCTACGGTAACGGCATTACCGCGTGCATAAACACGCGTATTCAGGAAACCCGCTTCGCTTAACAAACAGTTCAATCCCGACGGCGTGTAGCGCCAGTAATCGTGCGGGATGAAATGCCAGCGGGCCGCGAAAGGAACGGTGAGCAGCAGTGTTCCACCTGGTGCGAGACACCGAAACGCTTCGCGCAGCAAACGGCCAGGCTGCTCCACGTGCTCGAGAGTCTCGGTGCAAAGCACGAAATCGGCTGAAGCGCCTTCGATTGGCCAGGTGTCCCCGGCGAAATAACGAGTGTCCGGGATCTCATACCCGAAATGATCTCTCGCGTTAACCGTGTCGATGCCGATGTATGTGGTGCCCGGGGACACCAATGGACGATAAGGCTGCGCGCCGCAGCCGACGTCCACCAGGGTGCCGGTCACGTAGGGCAGCACGCACTTGAGGTCACGCCAGATGGAGCCTGCCTGCAGATCGAGCGCCCGCCGGAGCGCCGCAAGAACTGCGTTAAAGCGACTGCCCACCGGGGTAAAAACAGGCGGACGCCACGCTTCCTCTTTGCAATTGACCATGTTCATCCGGCGGATGAACCCGCGTTGTCCCGGTGCAGTCATGCGTTACAACTCAGCCTGACGTTCTTCATGGATGGTCGCAAGCCGGACTTCGCCTTCCCGGATAACGGAGCGGCGGATGAAGTGGGGCCTCCGTTTGACCTCCTCAAAAATCTTGGCCAGATACTCGCCCATAACGCTGAGTGCCAACAAGTTCAGTGATCCAAAGAACAGAATGAAGATGAGCACTGTCGTGGTGCCGCGCGGCGCCAGATCGGGAAACAGGATTCTGGAAATCACCTGCACCAGCATCATTACGGTGGTGATGGCGAACAATGCCACGCCGGTGGCGCTCAGGATGTTGAGCGGCACGTAGCTGAAAGAGAAAATACCCTTTTTCGCCCAGCCGATATTTTTCAGGAGACTGTTTGTGGTCACGCCGAACATTCGTTCCGGGCGGACGTAATCCACGCCCACCTGTTTGAAGCCGGCGTAGGCGCGCACACCACGCAGGAAAAGGTCGCGTTCGGGGAATCGCAGCATGGCTTCCACGACACGGCGATCCAGGAGTGAAAAGTCGCCTGCGTCGTGCGGAATTTTCACGTAGGAGAAGTAATCGAAGAGCCGATAGAAGGCCTTGTAGGCCAGTTGCATGAAAAACGACGCTTCCCGCTTTACGCGGCGGCCATACACCACGTCGTACCCTTCGCGCCACTTCGCGACCATGGTCTCGATGATCTCCGGCGGGTCCTGCAGGTCTCCATCGAGGAGCACGCAGGAATTCTTGGTGGCGATCCCCATGCCGCTGCGGAAGGCGGCCTGGGATCCGAAGTTGCGCGAGTGGGAGATGCCCTGAACTCTCCTGTCGTTACGCGAAATTAAACGAATGACTTCTTCGGAATCATCGGGGCTGCCGTCGTTGACGAAGATAATCTCATGATCGATGTTGAGGCGCGTGAAGGTCTTTTTCAGCCGCTCATACATGATCGGAATGGCGCGCCCGTCCTTGTAACAGGCGATGATAGCCGAAACGCTGTGTTTCGTATCCAGTCCAAAACGCTTGGACGACTGGAAGTATTCTTCCTTGTTCGTCAGGCCGTGGAACCAGTCGGCGGTCTTTAGCAGGCCATCCTCAAAAGTCGTCCTTGGCTGCCATCCGATCCTTTGCCGAACCTCGGTGATGTTGGCGTACCAGTCAGTTACGTCCCATTGGCGGCTTGGCATGGAAAAGCTGGGCGCTTCGCGAATGGAAAAGATCTTCCGTGCCAGTTCCGCGCATTCACCGATCGTCGTCTTGTGTCCGGTGCCGATGTTAAACGAGGCTCCGTAGTCCTGAGCTTTCAGATTCAGGGCCATGTCGACGTACGCTTCTACGGCGTCATCCACGTAGAGAAAGTCGCGGGAGATGTTTGGGTCGACAAGCTCCGGATATTTTCCTTCGCTGCCGAAGCGAACCAGATTCGGAATGAGGCGGGAGGAGTCCTCAAAGGGTCCGTAGATAGAGTAGAGCCTCAGATTCGCGCACGGCAAACCCTTCTTCTTCCCCCAGTAATAGAGCAGATTAGCCGCGGCCACCTTGGATACCGCGTAGTGGCTGTTGGGTTCGGGCAGGGAACTCTCGAGGGGACCGGAGGCGTTATCGCCGTACTCGGAGGAACTCCCCGAATGCAGATAAACGGCTATCCTCCTTGATTCGAGACGCGCCATGAGACGGGATACCAGATTGAAATTTGTCTGGTAAATAATCTGACTGTTCGTCTCGAAAGAGTATGCTCCGTAAGCGACACAATCAATTATGGTCTGCGGTTGTACGGTTTCGAGCAACTCATCCAGATTGGAATCGATCAGCAAATCGATGACTTTCACATTGCGCGGCGGAAGGCTATCCAGACGCCAGGCCGGCAAGCGCGTCGTCGTCGCGTAAACATCTTCCCGGCAGCGCAGCAGCGCGCGGGCGACATTGGCGCCAATGAATCCGCTGCCGCCAAGAATCAGGACAGGACCCTGGAGCCGCCTGATCTTCTCGTCGAGGGAGAGTCCGCTATTAGAGTCGGCAGCAGAATTCAAATTAACATCAGCATAGTTCATTCGTCAGTATGCCCCGTATACGACGAAGCTATCTAATGGACTGCACGGAGCGTAGCGCGTCTAACCGATCCATCAAACAACGTTGCCTTGTTCGCCCCAGTGCCGGTCACGGTCAACAAACTTCTTAAGATACCATTCCGCAGCGTCGCGCTGCGTAAAAATGGCAGGCAAATAAGCAGGCAGGCAGACAGTTGGCGGCAGAAGCAAATAAACAGTTACCCTTCGTCAGCGTCAGGCGGGCGATGGTTTTAGCCGGCGTATGGATCACCTGGCGGGTAAAC
>ODAK010006685.1_pt1 | contig 11615 bp, 9 predicted proteins | sample 1539591 | NCBI WGS metagenome assembly ODAK01 (sample SAMEA3539303, study PRJEB22396) | soil metagenome | biome: tundra; feature: field; material: soil | place: USA | collected 2010-05 | depth 0.15 m | reverse complement strand
AGCTTCGAAAGCTTGGCATCAGGGTCTCGGCCAGCTCGATCCGACGGATCCTGCGCCGTCATGGCTTGAGTCCCGCCCCACGGAGCGGTCCGACATGGTCGGAGTTCCTTCGTTCCCAGGCGCAGAGCGTGCTGGCCACCGACTTCTTCACGGTGGACACCGTGTCGCTCAAGCAGCTCTACGTGCTCTTCGTCATCGAGTTGTCTACCAGGGAAGTGCACGTCCTCGGCGTGACTGGCCATCCGACCGGTGCGTTCGTCACCCAGGCAGCTCGCAACCTGGTCGGCGATCTGCTTGACCAAGGGCGCTCCATCAAGTTCCTCATCCGAGACCGGGACACCAAGTTCACCGCAAGTTTCGACGAGGTATTCCGCTCCGAGGGAATCCGGGTGATCAAGACGCCAGTCCGATCGCCTCGGGCCAACGCTTTCGCGGAACGATGGGTGAGGACGGTCCGCACCGAATGCCTCGACTGGTTCATCATTCTGGGTGACAGTCACCTCGAACGAGTACTTGGTGAGTATGTCTGCCACTACAACCGACAGCGGCCTCATCGTGGCATCGATCTTCAGGTACCCGTGCCCGACGAAGGAACCGTCGCCACTCCCGAATTGCAAGGCATCCATCGTCAGGACGTTCTTGGCGGGCTCATTCACGAATACCACCGGGCGGCCGCATAGCGAAACCGGTGCCTGGGGAACGGCACGCTTGGCTTTCTGCTCATAAGCATTGGAACCTCGAGACATCTGTCCGGATCTCTGCTTGAACCCGTCCACGGTCCGAGAAGCCAAACCTTCCCGCGACCAAAGGGCAACCGGTGGCTACGTTTGAACAATCGACGCTACCTTGAGGATTCGATCCACGATCGATGCGCGCGATTGACATTTTGGTGCCCTTCACCTTGAAGTAGTAAGGGACAAGATTCATTGATCTTCGAGAAGTTCAAAGCTGCAAGACGTTCGACGCGCAGCCGCCCTCGTCTGACTCTTGGACATCAGAAGCCGATATCTACGGCCTCAACCTCGAAGGGTCCGGAGACGCGTTGTGCTGCCTGTACCAGTAGATCAGGGTCGAGGCCCGCGAGGTAGCCGTCGATCAATCGTTGGTAGTTGCCGATCAGACCCTCCACGTATGGGGACAGCCGCATGAAGTCGAAACCCTTAGCGTGAAGTCCCAGTTGTTGCTTCGGGAGATTCGAATAGTCCTGACCGGGAATGACTGGCCAGCGAGGATCGTCGGGTGCCATCGGCACCGGCGTCTTCGGCGCCGATGGCTCGGTGCCGGGACGATAGCGAGTGAGCGACCATATTTCGAAGAGGCATTCTTCGGGACCGAGCGGTCGAATACGGTAGGAGGAAGAGCTCGAGAATGTTGGAAGCAGGAAGTAGTTCGGGAAGCAGTAGAACACCGCCCGGTTAAGGTCTCGTGCATTGATCATGTGGAGATCGGGACAGTCGATGCCCGCTCGTTCGTTCCAGGACATCACGGCGGTGTTCAGTTCGCGGTACCAAGTTTCGGTTGCGCCCGCTAAATCTTTCGGTAGCTCCGTATCGCGCAGCCCTTCGGCAATACGCACGTCCTTTTCGTGGATCTCGCCTGCCATGCCTTCATTGATCGTCCGCATGAACTCGATCTGCTGATCGATAAAGGCTCGCGTATCGATCTCTACGTTGGCGCCTTCGGACTTTCGATCGATGTCGAAAGGAGACATAGCCCCAGTGTTCTTTACGTCGCGATAGAGGTCGTGACTCCCGGCGACGCCGAAGGGAATGAGCTGTGGGTGAGTTTCCATGACGTGATAACCCTCCATGAACGCTTCCATGGCGAGCTTCCAGTTGACGGGCATGCGGCAGGCCAAATGCCACTCGGGCCAAAGAGACTCTGCCTTCCAGGCGTCGAAGGCGGTAGCAAATGGCTCAATGCTCTCGCGGAGCCCGGGCGCATCATCATCGAGGTTGATGAACGCACAACCGTTGGCAATCTCGACACGACACGGGACGAGCGCCACTTCGGCTGGCTGGCGATTGGACTCTTCAAACAGATCCGGCTGGAAAAGAAAGGTGTTGGCACCGTCAAGGCCATAGCACCAGCCGTGGAACGGGCAGGTGAAGCCCGACCGGGCATTGCCCCGGTCCTTTACGAGTTGCACGCCGCGATGACGACACGCGTTGTGAAAGGCACGGACTGTCGTCGGATCGGTTCGAACGACAATGATCGATTTGTCGAGAATCTCGTACTCGACGAAATCGCCAGGATTCGGGATCTCTGCCAGACGACACGCCATCTGCCAGACGTGCGGCCACAGCAGCTCACATTCCATGGCGTAAAAGTCTGGGTCGTAGTACCGCTTTGACGGAATGCGGTCTGACCGCTCAATCGCATATGGGACCGAAAGTGCCTGTCGCGGTCTGTCGGTAAGTGTCATCACAACCCCCAGTGACGGATTTGGCCATTTCGGTCAAGCGCATGCAACTCCCGAAAACGACAAACCCGGAATCAATTTCGCCCGAAACCAACGTTGATAGTGGCGCTCGATCCTTCTTGCCGAGCGACGGGAGAAAGATTAGCTTAGTTACCCACGTTCGGCAACCACTCCTGGTGGGTGGAATGCCCAGGTCGGTGGGTGCATTGAGGTGGGAAGCCACGACGACGTGGGCTCCCACGTAGGGCATCTTGAAGGGGCAACAAGCGGGTCCAAGGGGGCACCATGAGTGACTGGGATTATCTGACTGATCTACTCGTCGTTGGGAGCGGCGGAGGCCTGACCGCTGCCGTGACTGCAGCGAACGAGGGATTCGATTCGCTCGTCATCGAGAAAGAGGACGCCATTGGGGGGTCCACGGGTATGTCCGGCGGGGTCATGTGGCTTCCCAACAACCCGCTCATGGCCGACGAAGGCGTCGCGGACACGCTCGAGCTCGGGCTCGAATACTTCGATTCTGTGGTTGGCCCGCCGACGCCCGCGTCGTCCCTCGAGCGACGGACCGCCTACATCGAGCAGGGCGCGGCGATGGTCCGCCTGCTCCAGGAGGAGGGCGTCCACTTCGTTCGTTGCGAGGGGTACAGCGACTACTACGCCGGCGTCCCAGGGTACAGAGGCGGCCTCGCCCGCGGTCGCGCCATTGAGTGCGACATCTTCGACGGACGCGAGCTTGGCCCGCTCTTGGGGAAGCTCAGGGCGGCCTTTGCCGGCGGAATGATCATCTTGACGGGAGAAGCATCAAAAGCCCAGGTGATGTTTCGCTCCATCGACGGCATGCGTTTCGCGGCGAAGGTAGCCGGGCGGAGTGTAGGCGCGCGTCTCAAAGGAGAGGTGCGCCTGACCAATGGCGCGGCGCTCGTAGCCTCGCTTCTCAAGGTGTTGATCGCACGGAGCATCCCGCTGTGGACGGGGACCAACCTGGTCGATTTGGTGCTCGAAGACGGGCAGGTGGTGGGTGCGGTGGTCAACCGCGGCGGCAAACAGATTCGCGTTCGCACGCGGGGCGGAGTACTCCTCAACGCGGGTGGCTTCGCGCACAACCGTGAAATGCGTGAGAAGTATTCGGGTGAGCAACCCAATAGCGGGCAATGGTCACACTCGAATCCCGGCGACACCGGAGAGGTCATCGAGCTGGCCATCAAAATCGGAGCCGACACCGATCTGATGGACGAAGCGTGGTGGATTCCCACCACAATTTTGCCTGACGGGACGCCGACCTTCGTGCATGGCGAGCGTTCCAAGCCCGGCTGCATCATCGTCGACTCCAATGGGAACCGGTACTTCAACGAGACCGTCTCCTACATGGAGGCCGGTCAGCGCATGTATCAGCAGGACAAGATCGTCGGTGCGGTTCCGAGCTGGTTCATCATGGACAGCCGGTTCATGCGGCGATACCCGATCGGGTTCAAACCTCCGATGTATGTTCCGAAGGACTGGCTGAAGAGTGGTTTCCTCAAAAAGGCCGACAGCCTCAGCGACCTGGCTGCGGCCTGTGACATCGACGAGGAAGTGCTCAGATCCACGGTGGAGCGTTTCAACGGATTCGCAGCTCAGGGGGTCGATGACGACTTCCATCGCGGCGAGGGTGACCACGAACGCTTCTGGGGCGATGCCACCAACAAGCCCAATCCGTGCCTTGGGCCGATCGATAAGCCTCCGTTTTACGCCATCCGGCTGTACCCGGGCGATGTGGGTACCAGCGGCGGAATGCTCTGCGACGAGTACTCCCGCGTTCTCGACAAGGGTGGAGACCCCGTCCCGGGGCTCTACGCTTCGGGGAACTCGACAGCCTCGGTCATGGGTCGCACCTATCCGGGCGCCGGCGCCAGCATTGGAGCCTCGATGGTCTTCGCCTACATCGCCAGCAAGCACGCGACGACGCGGGCTGTGGAGACCGCTGTACGGCGTAAGGGCTCACGCCGGAACTGATTGAGCATTCAAGGTGTAGTTCCATTCGCCATGGAACTCGTGGGGCTCAAGGGGCAGGACAGCGAGTTGTTTGTCGGTGATCTTGACGCCCTTGGGATACCAGTTCGGGTCATAGTCGGCCTGGACGCTGAGCCCGGTGCTGGTCGACGTGGCCGAGATCAACTCGATGATGGTGCGCATGGTGGTCAGCGGTCGGCCTCGCCAATTGATGGTGATGAAGCTGAACATGCGGTGCTCGATTTTGTTCCACTTCGATGTTCCCGGTGGGTAGTGGCAGACGGTGATAGCCAAACCGGTCTCTTCCGCCAGAGCAGCGAGCTCGACCTTCCACGCTCGGACCCGGTAGCCGTTGGACCCTCCGGCATCAGCGGTGATCAGCAACCGGTCGGCGTCAGGGAAGCGCTCCTTCCCGATCTGGTACCACCAGCGCCGGATGGACTCGACGGCGAACCCTGCGGTGTCAGCCGTGTCGCCGACGTTGACCCAGCCTTCGTTGTTGAAGACGTCGTAGACTGTTGCGCGAGGCCCGCCGGGCAAGCTGAAGTTTTCGGCCACATCCGACCGGCTTGAAAGAGCTCTTGAGGGTTCTTGATGAATGGATTAACGGCGTTTCAGGTCGCGCAGGACTCCACAAACGCGCACAATGTGGACATCAACCGCATTTCGTCGATTGATCGCGCCCTACTGTTCAACAGATCTTCGGTGCAGACCAAGTAGGCGAGGCACCGAGCGCGGCTGATGGCCACGTTCAGGCGGTTCCTCGAAAAGAGGAACTCCGCGCTTCGGGACAGGTAGTAGGTCGAGGAGGTTGTCATCGTGAAGAACACGACGGCCGCCTCTCGTCCCTGAAACTTGTCCACTGTCCCGACCGGAACTCCTCGCGTCCGCTCGCGCTCATCCAATGTCTCCCGGAGTAAGGCGACTTGACAGAAAATACGTCTCAGGACCTCAGCCAGGGAGAGATCGGTTCCCTTCCGATCGTCGTCGCATTCGTGATACCGCGAAATATGGTCAAGACGGTCGACCTCAGCTGGCGGCCGCTGCCTGCGTGGCTAACGATCCCCTCAGGAGACGACCGGAGAAGTCGCCCGTGTGGTTTCCCTCTAACCAAGTTACGACGCCGTTGACCGCGATGAGATCGAAACCCTGACCCTGCTGGACAAGCCGGGGTCCGCCGTCGGGAAGATCAAAGGCAACGTGAGGCAGAGCGGACCCAACCTGCTGCGGGTCGAACACCACGACATCTGCTGCGAAGCCTGGACGCAAGAGGCCGCGATCGGAAAAGCCCCATGACAAGGCTGGATCTCGGGTCAACATCTTTACGGCCTCAACCAGAGTGAACTCTTCCCGTTCACGCACCCAGTAGGACAAAAGGTAAGCGGGAATATTGGAATCGAGGATCTGGGATACGTGCGCTCCCGAATCCGAAGCGGCGATGACGGTGTCCGGCCGCCTCAGTGCAGCGAGAGCACCATCAGAATCAAATCGCCTGAGGGGCTGACGAAAACACTGCTTGAATTTCGAAGTGACGGAACGGTCGATCATCACTTCGATAGGGGTGACTCCTTCGAGGCGGGCCAACTCGGCCACCGACCGGGTAGCTTCTTCGTCGTTGCCGACCAGATAGATCTCGTCGAACACTGGCGGTCGAGGCTCAGCGCCGGTTGTTTTGACGTATTCGGCGTTCATGGCCTCGTTGACGAGTTGGGCGCGGATGACCGGGTCGGCGAACCGAGCTAACTGCTCCTCGGTGGAGAGGTTCCGGATGGGGCGCCACGACGGCAGCGAATCAAAGGGGAGGATTGTTTCGAAGCTATAGACGTTCTCGAACCCCCGGACATGCATCTGCCCGATCGCCCTCCCTGTCGTACCGGCAACCCCATCCGAAATCGCGTCCAGGATGTCGAGATCGCCCCCCAGCATGAAAGTGGCGGGCCTCCCCGTCGCCTTTATCAATGCCACCAGGCGACGTTGGAAACTCGCAACCGCGTCGGGATCTTCCGATCTCTCCGGAGCAAGTTGGAAGATCCCCGCACCCAGCCGGCCGAGGACCTCGACCAGAGAGGCTACTTCGGACCATGCAGCCAATCGGCTCGCTACCGGGCCGTCGGAGTACGTGAGGTGATGAAAGCTCCGAGAGGTGCTGAATCCCATCGCACCGGCGCGCAATGCCTCCTCAACTTGGATAGCCATGGCCGTGATGTCGGCCTCGGTGGCCTCCATTTCGAACGCCCGCTCGCCCATGACATGGGTGCGCACCGCCGAGTGGCCAACGTATCCGGCGCAGTTGAGGCCCTTGGGGAGAGCGTCAACGGCATCGAGGTATTCTGGATACGTCACCCACTGCCAGGGCACGCCGGCCATGATGGCGTCGCGTGACATGTCCTCGGACCGTTCAATACTTCGCAGCACCAGGTCCATAGCTGATGCGGCGCTCGGTGCGAGCGTGAACCCACAGTTCCCCATGACGGCAGTGGTGACCCCATGTGACGACAGGGACGCGGAGGCGGGGTCCCAAAAGATCTGGGCGTCCAGATGGGTGTGGGCGTCGATAAAACCCGGGCTGACCACCTTGCCCCCGGCATCGAACTCCCGGCGCCCTCGATCAACCCTGCTGCCGACTTCGACGATGACACTGCCGTCGATGGCTACGTCGGCCTGCCGTTCTGGGCTGCCCGATCCATCAATGACCATGCCATTTCGGATTACCAAGTCATGCATCTTCTCGCTGTCCCTTCATTCGACCACGTGGCCCGAGACCGGTTGCCGGCGACGGCCCCATCATCCAACCAAATGATGTCCTCCTAAATGATCCCGTACAGCCGGCTCGCGGTGTCATGGGTAGCCTTTACCTTCAGCGCTTCAGGGTAGTTCGCGAATATGCGGTCAACAGACTCGACCGAATGCGGAAACGTGCCATCTGCGTGGGCATAGTCCGCCGCCCACATGACGTTGTCCTCTCCTATATACGGAATCAGGCTGACACCGACTTCTTCGTCCTGGAACGTGCAGTAAATATTGCGGCGGAACTGCTCACTTGGCTTCATTGACGGCAGCTCGTCGGTGTGCTCCCGATAGTTGTCGCACTCGAAATCGAGCCGCTCGAGCACAAAGGGGATCCAACCAATCGACGACTCCCCCAATACGAACTTTAAATTGGGATGGCGCTCGAGCATGCCGCTCATCGTCACATCAGAGAGAACCGTGGCGAGCTGCATGCACATGACGGCTGCTGCTGCAGGCAAGTGCCATCCCCTATGGGTCTGAGGCGGCGCCAGCGGACCGCGGGGGGGAAGTGCGCCGCCGAAGCCGATGTGCACGCTAATGACAGTCCCGCTCTCTTCCGCTGCAGACCACAGCGGGTCCCAGCTGGCGTCGTAGATCGGCACCGTTGCCCCGAACACGTCGAACTGAGCGCCGCGCAGGCCGAGCTCAATGGTCCGGTGTAGTTCGGCGACGGCCCGGACCGAATCATGGGATGGCAGAACGGCCAAACCGATCAGGCGCTCGGGGTCGGCAGAACAAAACTCCGCCATCCAAGAGTTGAAAGCCGTCAAGCATTCGGACTTCAGTTCTTGATCCTCAAATCGCCAATCGACGAAGTTGTACATGACCTGGGCATAGAGATTGTCCATGTCCATGTCAGCCAGCCGGTATTTGGCACTTGACGGACGAAAAACACCGGGCTCGGGCTCTTCTTCCAGTCCCGCCGCATCGAATGGCACCTTGCGGCCGTCCGCCTTTTTCGAACCCCAGCTACCCCAGGCGCGACCTTCCTTCACCCACATTGGCAGTCCGTTCTCCAGCGTGACGACCTCCGGCGCCTCACTTCGCCACTTCTTGGGAACTCGGCTTTGCCAGAGATCCTTGGGCACGTAGCACATGTCCATGTGGTCGTCCCCAGAGATCAGTCCCGTCTCGACCGTTGGAGTTGCTCCCGTCATTCGTTCCTCCCGATGCTTGCTTGCTTTCGTGCGCTCATGTCTCGCAAACTGATTCTGTCAGCAAAATCCAATCTTCTCCATAGCGTGTCAGGGACACCAGGCGTCGGCAAAGAGTACGGCGATCCGGGACAGGCAAGGCAGGCACGAAGGACATCGCCTCGTTGGGGAGTTGCCATGACTGCTAGCCGGGGACGAGTTCGGCATGCGACGCCAGGTACGAGTCTGTGTCCCACCGTACCGATCGTCGGGTGAGGATCCGACGTACCCGATGGGGCGGAAACCCTGAGCTGTTCGTGCTCGTCGGTGTCTCGGATACGAAGATACGTTGAGAGCACCATCCCCCGAGCATTGAACTTGTTGGGTCGCCTGATTCTCCTCGCACGGTCCGCGCCATGCGACAAAATTGCACAACGGCTCCACCTCAGTTGAAGAGGCCGGCAGAAGACGGCAAAGGACCGCTTCGAGCTCGTCCTGCTCATCCGCATCGCTGAAAAAGACTCCACACGATTCCCGATTGTGCCATCGCCGCCATCTCGTAGCACCGCCTGCACCCCCGCGCTATTCGTCACGCGAACCAACATGCGGAGACGGATATCTTCGGATTCGGCCTTACGGGCATCGCTACGATACGGCGATGGCAACTCGAGTTCCGGCGCTTGAGCGTGGTATCGACGTGCTCCTGTTTCTCGCCACCCAACCTGAGGAGCCACAGAGATCAGCGACGGTCGCCAAAGCATTGAGCATGAGCCCCGCGACGTGCCATTCAATTCTGGCGTGCCTAACTGACGCTGGATTCGTCACACGACACGAAGCGAGGACGTATTCGCTGGGTCCCGTATTGGCGGCGCTGGGCACCGCGGCCCAATCGAGACAAGAAGGCGGTGTCTGCCCGGTGGGCTGAACTTCCCGGTGGCCGCTGGCCTCGGGGGGAGGCCCGGACCCAAGATGGCGTCGCGTTCGGCGATCGGCCGGGCGTTGAAGTTGGCCATGAAGGCCTCGACCGAAGCCCGGTCGTCGAGACGGACCCCTTCGCCGACAGCCGTCGTCCACAGTCGTTTGCCGAAGCTATAACGCGAGGCGTCGGCCATGTTGAGGCGGAACTGTTTCTCGATCGCGTCAAGATGGTCAACCAGCACGTCGGCCGGATCGCTCTCGGGGTCGAGCAGCCCGGTCTCGTCCAAGAAACCGATGAAGTTCTTGGCTTCCTCGAGTACCTCATCGAGATCGTCGTCTTCGAGCATCACTTTGGCCGGGTGCAGTTCGAGATAGATCTCGTCGAGGTCACGGCACCTCCAGCGAGTCAGGTGACCGTCGACATAGGCCCACTTGTAGTGGATCGGAGCCTCCCCGTCGTCGCCACGGGACTCGATCCCGACGACCGCGAGCCACTGTGCGAACCGGCTCTTCAGCTCCGAACGGGCAAACTCGTAGTCCTCTTCGTTCTCGGGTTCCCAGTCGGGCGTGGTCCGTGCCATCGCCTCATCTTTGCCCGCACGGACGAGATCGGGAAGTCCGAGCTCCATCGGCTCGCCAAACCCACCCACGGATCAGTCAGGAGAGCCCCAAATCCCCGGCGGGCCCTGCGTTCCCGGTTTGAACCGGGCAGGCCATCCTCGAACAACTCTTCAACAGAAGCTCTCCGTGCCTCAGGACATTAGCGGGAAGGGGGCAGGCCCCCCTCCCGGCCTCCTCCCGGCGCGACCGGGTGCACGTTGAGATTGTCGGGCCGGCAGAGCCGTCCCTCGGGCGGGCACGATGTGTCGATGACCAACGTGGTGAACATCAACGACGTGCTCGACGGTCACGTGGGCCTAAAAAGCCTTCGCGGGCATGTTGCCGGACTCCTCGGCACGGACTACACGCGCACACAGATGACCTATGACCTGCGCCGTCTTCGTCTCCACGGACTGATCGAGCGCGTTTCAGGAAGGAACTCCTACACCGTGACTTCCGAAGGGATCCGCGTCGCGGTCTTCTACACCAAGGTGCGCTCTCGCCTGCTCAGTCCACTCCTCGAGGCCGATCAGCCTCCCGCACCCATCGAGATCCGTCACGCCCTCCGCACCATCGAACAGGTACTCGGTGACTACGTCAGCAATGCTCGACTCGGGATCGCAGCCTGAAAATTGTCACAAAATCCAGGAGTTGGGGGACCAAGAAGAACTAGCATTGCCGGAGGCTCATCGGTCGATCCGCCGCCACCTACGTACCCTTATGAGCAAAAGGGCGGCAGGGGGACCACTGAGGCATCTGCCTAGGAGTGACTGCAACTGCCACGTCGTCACCATCTGACCGTATGTGGGGCAGTGTCGGAAAACGTCCTTCCATCCACATTCCACAAGACCGGGGGGATGCGGGCGCTCGGGATCACGGTGAGCGACCCGTGAGCCGCGGGCAGCGAAAAATGAAAGACGACCTGTTTGGTGGTGCCTGGGAGAAGGTCGACGTCCACACCGACGAGGAGTGTTGGTCCCTCCTGTCCGTCGACTACAGCTGACTCTCCCGGGGTGAGCGCAAGCTTGCGGACATCGTCTGGCAGATTTGCGGTGACGATCCCGACATATTCCCCATAGGTGGTGCCGAGCCCCGGGTAGGGTCCCGCGATGAACGGCGATTGTCCGGGTGGCGTTTTGTTGGTCAGAGTCACCGTCAGGGTGGCCGCAGTCCCAGTGCCCCGTCCGATCAGGCGGAGTGAGGTCTGAACGTTGAGGTACTGATCGAGCTTATTCCCGCCGCGGTTGATGACGTTTGCAGCGAGCGACCCCGGGGTCAGCTGACCCGACACGCCTGTCGAGCGCCACACTGCCTCAGTCGACGGGTTGGCCGACCAGAGCATGAGATGGCGCCCTGAGGTCGCGGCGGATAGGGCATCAATCATGGCGTGAAGGTCCAGGGGCTGGGTCTGTACGGCATGCAAGACAGCAGTGGCTAACGATCCCAGGTCGTCCACTCGGGTCGCTTGGATCCGGAGTGAGGAATTGCCATACCCTTCTCCGACGTACTGATCGTGGAGGAGCAACTGATCAACGCTCGTCGCTGACACGACGATACCAGCAGCGGTAGTGACGGGACCGGTGACCGTCAATAAGTCCTGGAGCCCAGTCACATCCAGTGCCATGACGCCGTTGAGCTGCTGACCCGTCTCGGCCTTCCACATCCGGGCTGCCAGTGCACCGTTCACGTCGAACTGGGGAGTGAGTCCCAGGTTTCGCCAGATCGGAAGAGCGTCGTGTAGGGAAAGAGTGTAGATCTCGGTGGTC
>ODAK010006684.1_pt1 | contig 11615 bp, 13 predicted proteins | sample 1539591 | NCBI WGS metagenome assembly ODAK01 (sample SAMEA3539303, study PRJEB22396) | soil metagenome | biome: tundra; feature: field; material: soil | place: USA | collected 2010-05 | depth 0.15 m | reverse complement strand
ATACTCCGAGCCGGCTGCGGCGCACCAGCTCTCCCAGCGTGTAGTTTGTGTGCGGTAATCCAGGCCGTTAGTTTCAAAACGGCAGGCGGATCATGGATTCAACCGGTATGAGAGGCGCTTGGCAGGGCGAATCAACGGGCCGATAAAGTTGTCCCGTCAAACATAGCCGAGAGAACTCAACCTGCATCTGCCTCATGTAACGCAAACCAGTAGTACCGACGCCAGCAGAAGAGGCAGCGGACGGGGCGGAATGCAAACATCGCAAGAAGGCTATCAAGTGGCCGTAACTCAGCCTGTTTGAATTTGACCGAATTGCAGCGTGGACATTTCTTTCGGATCGGATGGGGCAGCCACTCAGGCCAGGTCCGGCTCGCACTGCTCATAATTCCTGCCTCCTTTATCTATTCCGCACTACGCGCTAGGATGTACGCCTTTCAGGCGGACGTGGTTCGCATCGAGCCACGCCAGAATGGCGCGAACGCTCCCCGTGGCCAGAGCTATGCTGGAATCGGCTGCGCCATAATACATGTAGATCGTATCTCCGTCCGCTCCAATTGTCTGCCCACAAGGGAACACAACGTCGTTCACATCTCCGCAACGCTCATAGGGCGTTTCAGGTCCAAATACCCAGGAATTTCCGCGTTGCAGACAGACGTCCGGCCTCTCAAGATCGAAAAGCGCAAGGCCCAGGCGATAGATACCTCCAGATACGGTCTGGCGCACACCGTGGTAAATCACCAGCCACCCCTTGTCCGTTTCGATCGGCGGAGAACACAGCCCAATCTTGTTCGCATCCCACCAACCGCCGCGCCGCGCTTCAAGAATGATCTTGTGACTTCCCCAATGCCGCAAATCAGGCGAATAGGATATCCACATGTGCGCGCCCAGAGCCGTCACGGGACGATGAATCAAAGCCCAACGGCCATCAATTCTCCTCGGTAACAGCGCCGCGTCCTTGTCCTCCGGCTGCATGATCACGCCTAATCGCTCAAAGCTGATGAAGTCCTTGGTGAGCGCCAGCGAGACTCCAGGACCTCCACGCGCAAATGAAGTGTATGCCACTGCGTATTGCTCGAGTTCCGGAACATAGGTAATGCGCGGATCTTCAATGCCCCAGATCTCTTCCGGATAGTCGCGAGGGTTTGCCGGCAAAGTCGGTTGAGGATCGATCCGCCATCCGTCGACGCCGTTGGCTGAGCGCGCGGCGCAAAGATGCGAAAGGCCCGTCCGTTCTTCCACGCGGCAAAGCAGTAGCGTGTCTCCATCGGCCAGCAGCACGGCGCCCGCATTGAGCACGCTGTTAATTGGATAGGGCCAATTCTCCCGAGTTAGAAGCGGATTGCCGGGGTTACGCGTAAACAATTGAACATCGGCACATGGCCTTAGCTTCGGGTGGCCCGGAGGAGTATGCGCGGGCGATTCAACGATAGGGATAATTGGGTTCAAAAGGGATACTCGTTTCCGATAGAGGTTGAACTGCGCCCGTATTTTTGGCAGCCTGCATTTCGAGCAGAGCCATCAGGAAAGAAAGCGTAGATTCCGCTCCTTGATTTTCGTTTACGCGATCTGGATGTAGCCCGTCTCTGCAACCGCCGGTCTTTGGGTCGTAAAGAGGAACCTGCAAATCGTTCTTGCCAAGAAACCAGCGGAATACCCGCTGAGCTTCCTCGTACCAAAGCGTCTCTTCCGTAAGCCTGTAGACCTCAAGGCAGGCCGAGACGGTCGCGCATGCCTCGACGGGTTGCTGATCGAATCGCGCCTTTTCGCTTCCTTCAATGAAGAACCCATTGGATCCGATTGGCACGAAGACATCTTTGTTTTCGCGGTGCTGTTCTGCAACAAGCCACTTGAGAGAGTCCATTCCGACTTCAATCATCCTCTGGTTGTTGCTCCTCCAGCCCGCCAGAATGAGGGCCTGCGACAGCCTGGCATTGGAATAGGACAGACTCCTCTCGAACCATTTCCAGTTATCGGAATGGCTGCGTTCATAAACATCTAACAGCCGATTCGCAAGGGTATTGAGAACGGCTTGAATGGCTCTGTCCCCTGGAAACCAATCCAGGTAAGCTTGCATTCCCAGGATGCAATATGCCCATGCGCGCGGACTGTCAAACATGAGGGTGGCGGGAACCGCCGCTTCAAAGAGCCTTCCGGCAGCTCCTCTCAAGCCAACATTCTGTGAATGTCCAAGCACCTTGCCTAAGGACCACAAAGCCCGGCCATGGCTGTCATCCGACCCAACGCTCTCCTGCCATTTGCGATCGTAGCCAAGAAAGTTTCGGAATCTGCCGGAGTCAGTATTGAATGCTAACCACAGAAAAGACAAGTAGCGGTGGGACAGATTTTGATGCTCCTGTCGCTGTAGCGATGCTGGCATCTGTTCCAACAGCGCGGAGACAATCAACGCGCGTGCATTGTCGTCTGTTGTATATCCTTCGCGCGTGTTCGGCACCGAGAAGATTGCGTGCTGCAACATGCCCGTATCGTCGGTCATAGTGAACAAATGATCTGTATTTACAGCAGGCAGGCGGTTCGCACGATCTGTTGCCGCATCGTCGGTTCGGGTGGCCCTTGGTTGCAACGAGCGCTCAAAGCGAGCTCGCTGAAAGCTCGCCATGTAGGCCTTGGCGGTCTTTGGCCAGGTCGTTCCACGGGAGTGCAGGTAGGCGCGCTTCCGCATGGCATGGCGTTCCGCCTCGTTCTCCAGCAGCCCTGTAACTGCTCTTGCAATCGCATCGGGGTCTGCGAAGGGTACAATCAAGCCTCTCTTCTCGGCGAGCAATTCATTGGCGTGCCAGTACGGCGTGGAAATAATGGCCTTCCCCGCCCCCAGCGCGATGGCCAGAGTTCCGGAAACGACCTGTGCCTCTTGCAGGTACGGTGTAATATAGATGTCCGCCGCACCAACGTGTTCGACTAACTCCTCGGCGCTGACGAAGCGGTTGTTGAGAATAAGTTGATCGGAAACCCCGAGCTCTTTTGCCAGCGCAACAAGCTGTTCGCGGTAGCGCTCGCCTTCACGGCGCCGTATATGGGGATGTGTCACGCCTGAGACGATGTAGACCACATTGGGATGGCGAGTCAGGATCGCAGGTAATGCGCGAATGACGTTCTCAATACCTTTGTTCGGAGAGAGCAGGCCGAAGGTAAGGAGAACCGACTTGCCTTCCGTGCCAAATCTGTCTTTGAAGTAGTTTGGGTCCATGAACGGGAGGTCAGGTACTCCGTGTGGAATAATATCGATCTTTCCGTTTGGAACTCCGTACACGTCACGCAGAAGTTGGGCAGCCAACTCGCTCATGACGACAAGGCGATCTGAGAGCCGCCCGATTTCTTCGAGCACTGCGCGCTGATTTACGTCAGGCTCTCGCAACACCGTATGAAGCGTGGTTACCAACGGCATCTTCAATTTTCGCAGCAGCGAAATAATGTGCCGCCCCGCGGTCCCGCCGTAGATACCATATTCGTGTTGCAGGCACACAAGGTCGTTGCCATTGAAATTCAGGAACTCAGCAGCCCGTTCATATGAACTTAGATCTTCTTGCTCAAGTTCCAGGCGCACATGTTCCGGGTATTGATAGCTTGACTCCGGATCATTAACAGGTATTGCAAATAGTCGGCCACTACCGTATTCGGCTCCCAGTGCATCGCACAGGTCTGTGGTAAAGGTGGCGATGCCGCACTGACGCGGTAGATAATTGCCGATGAATGCAATCCTCGTGGGTAAAGGAAGGCTGCAGACATTCGACGGAATTGGCGCCGAGGCGTCATGCAGAGATTCTGGGGACTTTCCTTCATGAAGGGTCGCATGAGTAAATGACATATTGTCCTGCTTTCATTTGTATCGAGGCCATGGATGGTGTCTCTGATAATTTGCCAAGACGAACGTGATATTCACGTCAGTGCCAACATTATTGGCTCATTCTCCGCGCAGATTCAGCCGTCGCAATACCTAACGAAAGGAATATTGAATCCAAACGACAATATGGATTTCAGGCTCTGCAGTTCTTCGTTCTGCTTTACGATCGTGGAGTGCCGGACAACTCTGGTACCTGAGAATCATCACATTCGGTGACCATTACAACCGCTGAAACGGCCCCGCCGGTAGAAGAATGCTCGAACGAGAAATCATCCACAAACACAGTCAGACTCGCTTCAATCGGCAAATCGATCACTGGCAGTGCTGCTGGAGACTTGTCAACAGGCTCGACCAGATGCAGGCCCTTTCGCTGGCGCGCAGAGAAATGCATTTTGACATCTTTCTTCTTGATGAGGCTCATCTCAGCTCCATTCGTTCTGTTGCGTGCTTGAATGGTACTCGTCTGAAGCGAAGCTTGAATGGCTGAAGGCGAGAAGGGGAATCCTTACCTGATACCTCAAGTATACGCGAGTTCCTATCTGAGTGCCGCCAGCGCGTGCATCCGACCAATGCCTTATCAACTTGACGTGTGCCTAACTAGCTATATCCGGCCGAGAAGCAGGAGGATCACTACGATTATGAGAATCAGTCCAATTCCTCCGGTCGGATAGTAGCCCCAATTCCTGCTGTGCGGCCAACGAGGCAACGCGCCAAGAAGCGCCAAAAGCAGAATTACTATCAGAATTGTTCCAAGCATAGCTCACTCCTCAATTACTTTCAGGCGAAAGATCGATTGATAATGAGTGCGGTCCCTTTCGAGACCGCACCGGTCGCAGCGTTACATCGACACGCTAATTGCTATTCCGACGCCGGGATGCATGCGGTCGAACAAGTAGTATCCGCCGTTCATGTAATCCACATAGACATCATCGGAGTCATACCAGTCGTCCGCCCATTCGCCTGGCCATGGATCTATCATGCTGAACCAATAGCCTCCGTACTGGAAGCGTGGGAATCCTCCCACAACCATGAAAGGGAGGCCGCCAATTCGGAAGCCGTGATTTACACCGAAGTATCCGTGGTAGCGCTCTTGTGGAATTTGGTAGCCGTTGTATCCGCCACGTTGCTGCCAGTTTCTGTGATCAGACTGCCAGTTCCCGGCGCGATGCTCTTGCCACACGCGCTGCCGTTCTTGAGGGTGCTGCTGTCGTTGTTCATAGCCCCGTTGTTCTTGAGCCCGGCCCGAATGCATGCCCTGGTCCTGTTGCTGTGCGTGTTGTTGCGGTTGAGCCTGCGCCTGCCGCTGCTGCTGCTGTGCGTGTTGTTGCGGTTGAGCCTGCGCCTGCCGCTGCTGCTGCTGTGCGTGTTGTTGCGGTTGAGCCTGCGCCTGCCGCTGCTGCTGCTGTGCGTGTTGTTGCGGTTGAGCCTGCGCCTGCCGCTGCTGTTGCTGTGCGTGTTGTTGCGGTTGAGCCTGTTTCTCACCGTGATGTTCCTGAACGGCATAGCACGAACTGGCTGTCCCGAGAACCATAGCCAGTAAAGATGCACTGATAGTTGCAATGACTTTCATGAATATTGCCTTCATTTCTTGTTCCGTCGAACGGATACTCTAACGCAAGCCTCCTGTTGTTACGTTTGCCGGGCTGCCAATTGCATCTCCGGATACGAGCAGTTCAACTCTCCGGTTTTCCTGCCGGCCGCTGGCGTTTTCGTTCGAAGCGACTGGCAGTGTATTACCGAATCCTCTGGCGCTTACTGAGTTCGTCGCAACACCCGCCTGCACCAGGTAGTCTCTCACTGACCCGGCGCGATTCTCTGAAAGCGTCTGATTCATTGAATCGCCGCCGACATTGTCGGTATATCCTCCAACTTCAATGTTCAAGGTGGGGTAGGCAAGCAGAATTCCGGCAACCTTGGCCAGCTTCTCGCGGGCACCCGGCTTTAATGAGTACCGCCCTGTGTCGAAGAGAACATCGGACATGCTTACAATCAGTCCTCTTGCACTGTCGCGCGTTTGGAGAACCTTGTTCAACTGCTCTGACAATTGGGCCCGCATGGCCGCCTTGTCGCTAACAGCCTGCCGCTCGCCCTGTTGGGCTTGTTCGGCCGCAAGGCGAGATCTTTCTGCGGCGGCCTGAGCGGCAGACAATGCCGATGCCGATGCTGCCTGATTTGCCGCCTGGTCGGCCTGTGCTCTTGCTGCGTCGGCCTGAGCAGCAGACAAAGCGGTTGCCGAAGTTGTCTGGTTTGCAGCCATATCGGCCTGCGCTCTGGCTGCATCGGCCTGAGCGGCAGACAGAGCGGTTGCCGAAGTTGTCTGGTTTGCAGCCATATCGGCCTGCGCTCTAGCTGCATCGGCCTCCGCGGCAGAGACTGCATTCGCCGACGCTGCCTGACTTGCGGCCTTGTCCGCTTGCGCGCTCGCTGCGTCGGACTGGGCTCTGGCTGCATCCTCTTGCGCCCGGGCTGCATCAGCCTGCGCCTGTTGCCTCAACCGGGTTGCGTCGTCTGCTTGCATTTGCGATCTTGCCTGTGCGTCCATTGACGCCTGGCGTTCGGCAGCGCGCCGATCCTCGCCGATCTTCTTGACCGCGATCTCTCGCGCATCCTCCGCGGTCTGTACAGCCTGGCGGGATACCGAGATCAGCTCCTTCTTCTCAATGTGCCTGCGTGTGGCATAGCTATCGGCACTGTCCATCAACTCGACAGCGTGCTGGTAGCTTTGGCCGGCATAGGTCTCAGCTCCTTCCGATTGCGCGATGCGCAGCGCATTCCGCGCCTCGTAGAATTCCAACGGCAGACGGGCGCTCAGAACCAGCGGATCGAACTTGTATCCGGTTGGAAGGTAGCCGCCACGCTCCATTAGTTCATATTTTGCATTCACTGCTTCGGTGGTCCCCTTGGTATCGTCGCGAACAACATTCTCCAGGACGACGACGTTGCTCGGCTGACGAACAGCGTAGTAGGGTTCCGCGGTAACGATAAGTGCGAATGCCTGGAGGTCGGTGGTCGCGGTCAGTTTGCTTTGATCGTTTTCGCCAAGCAACACCTCTCCAAGATTTACAGGCCGCCCCTCAGGAGAGATTGCCCACATAACATACGTGAGATACTCCGCACCAAAAACTGTGGGCCTCTGCAAATTACCGAAGCTCGCTTGGACTTCAAGCGTTCCACGCCTGCTTCGCACCTTGGCTTTTCCATCGGCGGACGGCAGCAGGGCCGTGCCCGCAAAATCGACTTCTGTGGCTCCACCGTTGTGCCGGTAGTTGACCGCCTGAACGCTTCGACTGATCAAGGTCACTTGATAAACGTGCGAAGTTTCCGCCGGTTCGACAACGATCGCCGTTCCCGGATTCGCCTGGGCCGATGCGCTCAAGCTGAGGACACTTCCGATTGCTAAAACTAGAATGTGTTTCAAGGTGCTCCGATTGGCAGATGTCTGCCGTGATGCGTTGAAGTAGATCTGGTTGGGCGGATTGCTGTTTGCACAGTATTGGCAAATTGGCGCCTAGTGTCCCACGCGGAACTGAGTGAGGTATTGAAATAGTCCAAATACCTTCAAGAGCCAAAGGACCACTGCAATCACGACCACGGCGTTCAGTATTCCCTTGATTTGGCTCTGCATGGGAATAAAGCGGTTAACCAGCCACAACAAGACGCCTACCACTGCTAGCGTGAGAACTATAGTGACGAGAGGCATAGTTGTCCTTGCACAATGCGAAGGCTAAGAGGAACAAGTGTCAGGTGGTCTGTCTTAGCTCAGGGGCCATGACGGAGATGAGACAGAACTCGTCTTCTAAATAAGTGTCTCAGGATGACAAAGCCCCTGCTGAGCTATTGTGACCAGGCTATTGGAGCCTGAACTATGGCTTCGCGCTTCCGCCGCCTTTGGCCTGTGCCGGAGTTTCTATCGTGGCTCTTGATGCGACTCCTTCGGGAGTCGGCTCACTGGCCGGCACTTCACTGCCGACCGGGAATATCAGGAGCTGGATTGAACCTGAATCTGCATCTGATGTCGCAGCCGACTGTTTGCCTAACCCCAACGTACTGATTTGGCCGTCATCGAACGCAAAGTGCTCCACCAGATATTTGCGAATTACCATGGCTCGAACTTCGGTAAGTTCCAATTCCTTTTGAGAATCGCCCTCCAGTCCGGAGGAGACAACTACAACCGCGAATCCGAATGGATTCTTGGCCAGATAATCGCCACCTTCATTCAACGATTTCTGATTCTGGAGCTTGAATGAGTCGTGACCACCGAATAGCTGCTTTGCCAAGTAAGTAAATGCCTTTGCCGGTGCTCCTTGCGGCAGCCGGTCGATGGCGTGCGCCGACAGTTCCGATGAGTCTTCGTACCCGCGCTTTTTGAAATAGCCCTTCAACAGGAAGTTTTGCTTTAGGGCTTCCATGTTTTCCCGGAAGTCGGTAACTCCCGCTTGCGCCTGAACGATCGTTTGGTCCAGTGATCCTGTCGACCGCTGCAGATTGCTATAAAGCTCCTTGTCGTTGATAAGTGCCCCCACCGACCCTTGGCCCGAATCGATTTTGGCGCTGACCGAATTCAAATGCGCCGTCGCCTGGGACACGTTTTCGATGGCTAGCTGGCTGGTGGACAGAATCCCGCTCGCCTTCGAAAGTATATCCGCCATTTGGAGAGGCGGTTCGCTCTGGATGAAGTCGCCCTCTCGCAGATCGGATTGCCCGGCAGAGCCAAAAGAAATTGCCAGGTACTGGTTACCCAACAAGCCCTCCGTCTCGATCGAGGCCACCGAATCATGTTTGATGATCTCATGTGTCGAACTATCAAGGTCCATAAGGACGATGACCTTGTCACCGGGACGGTGCGGCAATGCGATGCTATGCACCGTTCCGCTGTGAACACCGCCCACTTGTACGCCTGCTCCGGCCGCCAGCCCGGCTACATTGTCGAATTGAGTTCGGAGTTGGTATGTCGAGCGAAATAGATAAGCCTTGCTCCCAATAATGAAGACGCCACCGGCTAGAATTGCCAGCGTCGCAACGATAAATGCACCTAACCTCGCCACTCTCGACATATACCCTCCTACGATTGCTTCAGGAATTCTTTTACAAACCCAATGTCGCTCTGCCGAAGATCTTCAAAAGTACCCTCGATCAGCACATTGCCTTGATCCAGCAACGCCAACCGGTTCGCAATGGATCTCGCGCTGAATAAGTCATGGGTAACTACAATCGACGCTATTTGATGCTCACGCTGAAGCTTGAGAGTCAGGTCGTCGATCTCTCTTGAACTGATGGGATCGAGCCCGGCCGTAGGCTCGTCGAGAAGCAGAATTTCCGGATCCAGTGCGAGCGCTCGCGCCAGACCAACCCGCTTCTGCATGCCGCCTGAGATATCGGAAGGCATCTTTTCTGAGGCGTCTTGCAATCCCACTTCGGCCAGTAACTGTTGGACACGATCACATCGTTCCGACCTCGACATGCCCTTCCTGTGGTGTCGCAAAGGGAACGCCACATTCTCGGCCACGGTGAGGGAATCGTAAAGAGCAGCGTGTTGAAACAGAAAGCCCATCTTCTTTCTCGTGTCGCCGAGTTGATCGAGAGACAGGGCGGCGATATCCTGGCCGTCAATGCGAATGGACCCTTCGTCAGGGTGATCGAGACCGATGATCAGCCTAAGCAAGACACTCTTTCCTGTCCCGCTTCGTCCCAGCACCGCTAAGGTTTCTCCTCGGCTCACGTTCAATGTGATTCCGTTCAAGATCTTATGCACGCCAAAGGATTTATAGACTTTATCGATGGCGACTACAGGCAGACGGCCGTCCTTTTCAAGCCCCATCTGTTTCATCGGAATCTCATTGGCGGCAGTCATGTTGCCTCACGTTTGCGTCGAGCAGGAGTTAAGGAAAGACGACGAGAATGAATTTGACCAGGACGACGTCCGCAAGGATGAGGAAAAGCGAGGCCAGCACGACTGAATTGGTTGCCGCACGGCCCACCCCCTCAGCGCCGCCACGGGTGCGCATTCCTTGGAAGCAGGCGATAAGCCCGATAATCAGTCCATATACAGCGGTCTTGAATGTTGGAGGCAGAAAGGCATTGAATGTCGCCCCCTGGAATCCGCTCTCAATAAACTGATGAAAGGAAAGTGGCTCCACCAGGGACTGCGCAAACCAGCCTGTCAACAGGCCACACGCGTCGGCGGCAAGAGTAAGCAAGGGCAGCATCAGGATGCAAGCCAGAATCCTGGTTGCAGCCAGGAACCTGTAAGGGTTGATTGCGCATGCCTCGATTGCGTCGATCTGTTCGGTGACTTTCATCGACGCCAATTCCGCACCGATACCTGCGCCTACTCGGCCGCTAACCACCAGTCCAGTGATGATTGGACCCATCACCTGGATGACCGAGTAAACGAGGGTGGCGGGGAAAAGCGACTTGGCGCCAAATCGACTTAGACTGTAGCGGGCTTCCAGCGATATAACAACACCGATGGCTGAGCCGGCCAACGCAACCAGCGGCAGCGATTTTGACCCGACTTCATCGAGTTGCCGCACCAACTCGTGCCATTCAAACGGTGGCGTAACTGCCGCCCGTGCAACCTGCCAGGCGAAGATGCCGAGATTTCCAAACCACTCAAAGAACTCCGCGACCACTTTCGCGGCGGAACTTACAAGCGCTGAACTTCGAGGGCTCGGAAATTGAGTCCGAACGGCCGCAATTTCCGTCTGTGCGAGGTTGCTCATTGATGCGTGCCGGGATCCGGCGCATCGTTTTCATCATCAACGTGTCTGCGATGAAACACGGAATGGGGTCCCCTATTGAAGAATTCCAGGGCGACGTTCCCAAATACGCTCGTTAACAAGCTGTAGTTGCCCAATCGAAATGCATCTTTTGCGCCGTAGCGGCTTGGATACCAGCCATAAACGGCAGCGGACGAGCCTGCATAGGGTGCGAGGAGAGCGGACAACGAAAAAGCGCGATGACCGTTCTGGCCGCGGCGCGCCGTTAAGGCTGAGATTGAGGCATGGCCCACGCGCGGGAAGATGCCTGTGCATTCACAGGGGTAGTAAAGCGGGTCTTCCCTGAATGCTTCAGACAGCGCGTAGCGGGTTGTGGTCCCAACACTCGAAATGCCAAAGTCGGAGGCAAATCGCTTGCCATAACCCTTTGCACCTTGTTTCCATTCCGGCGGAGAATTGTCGAACTGGTCGATACCGGCAGAGGCCGCAGTCTCCGCGATTGGAATGGGGCCCAAGGTGATAAGAGCATAACTGCGCATCCTATCCTTCGGCGTTGGGCGAATATAGTCCGGGACAGAGCCCGCGGAGATTGCATTTACCGGCCTGGTGGCGGAGTCCAACGACAAGGATAAAGATTGGGATCCCGCCACTTGCGACATAGTTCCAGCGATTGGGATCATCGATAGGATAAGGATTGCCTGGCGCACATTCATGTACGGCACCTCCTTAGTCCAATGGAGGCGCCGCCGGAAGGCAGCAGAGGCGGTACAGATTCTGGCCGGAGATCAACTCGAAATCTCGGAGACTGTAAGAGATTCTCTTCCATATCGAACTCCCCTTCTCGAAGGTCGCGTCTCGCTAAGTAACAATCTCTGGTGATCGCGACCGTCACTGAGAGTATGTCAAAACCAACACACTTGAGGATGGTCATATTTGATCGGCGTCGACGAGCGACCCCTTTTGTGAGCAGGCAAGGCCGTCAAATCCAATCAATACCTGCCAAATGGGCCTGTTAATGACCTTCATGGATGAGATTC
>ODAK010006683.1_pt1 | contig 11615 bp, 8 predicted proteins | sample 1539591 | NCBI WGS metagenome assembly ODAK01 (sample SAMEA3539303, study PRJEB22396) | soil metagenome | biome: tundra; feature: field; material: soil | place: USA | collected 2010-05 | depth 0.15 m | reverse complement strand
CGAAGGGAAAATGCTATCCGGATTTTCTGCAGCGTGAAGTGATGCCGCTGATCGAAGAGCATTATCCGGTATTGAAGGGGCCGGAGAACACAGGATTGGGCGGTTCGTCTCTCGGAGGCCTGATCACGTTGTACACGCAACTGGCAGCGCCGGGAGTGTTTGGGCGATTGCTGATCGAGAGCCCGTCTCTGTTCGTGGCGAATCGGAAAATTCTGGAAGCGAGCCGTCGATTCCGGAGCTGGCCGGCGCGCACTTACCTGGGGATGGGGACGCGGGAAGTGGGGCATGCGGAGAAAGACGAAAGGATCGTTGGCGACGTCCGCGAACTGGAAGCCATTCTGCGCGAGGCTGGCTTGGACGAACAACGGCTGAAGGTTCGCATCGAAGAAGGCGCTTCACACAGCGAATCGGCGTGGGCGGCGCGGTTTAGGGAGGCGCTGGAATTTCTATTTTCGGATGGCGTTAAAGTTTAGCTGTAACGATGAGTTATGATTATCGGTCTTCTTCGCAGAAATCATCTTTTCGGAGGTCGTCCATGAATGTTCGCGGTTTGGTGGTGTGGTGTGTCCTGGTCGCAGCGCTCGGAACCTCGGCGGCGGCGCAGCCGTACAACGAAGCGCAGTTCAAGGGAATGAAGTGGCGCGACATCGGGCCGTATCGCGGCGGCCGCGTGCTGGCCGTGACCGGAATTCCCGGCAGTCCCTTCACTTACTACTTCGGCGGCGTTGCCGGAGGCGTGTGGCGCACCACCGATGGCGGCGTGAGCTGGCAGCCGATTTCCGACAAGAGCGTGATCTCGTCGATCGGCGCGATTGCCGTGTCGGAATCGAACCCGAACGTGATTTATGTGGGCACGGGCGAGTCGTGCCTGCGCGGCAATATTTCTTATGGCGATGGAGTCTACAAGACGACGGATGGCGGCAAGACGTGGCAGCACATTGGATTGAACAACACGCAGCACATTGCGCGTGTTTGGATTGATCCGCGCAACTCCGACCATGTGCTGGTCGCCGCGCTCGGTCATGCGTACGGGCCGAATCCAGATCGCGGTATCTTCCGTACCACGGACGGCGGCAAGACCTGGGACAAGATTCTTTACAAGGACGACAAGTCAGGCGCGATCGATCTCGCGGTCGATCCCCACAATCCCAACGTGATGTTCGCCGCTCTTTACCAAATCCAGCGCACGCCGTGGAGTCTGGAAAGCGGCGGCCCGGGCAGCGGATTGTACCGCTCGACCGACGGCGGAAATTCCTGGAAGCGCCTGGAAGCGAAAGGCCTGCCGGAGGGCATTCTGGGGCGCATCGGGGTCAGCGTTTCGGGCGCCGACTCGAATCGCGTGTACGCGCTCATCGAGTCGAAGCAAAGCGGGCTGTATCGTTCGGACGACGGTGGCGAAACCTGGTCCCGCGTCAACGAAGACCAGCGGCTCACGCAGCGCGCGTGGTACTTCACGCATATTTTTGCCGATCCGAAAAGCGCGGACACGGTCTACATGCTGAACACCGGCGCGTTCCGCTCGACCGATGGCGGCAAGACGCTGACTCTTCTGCCGGCGCCGCATGGCGATCATCACGGTTTCTGGATCGATCCGCAGAATCCGAATCGCATGATCAACGGCAACGACGGTGGTGCGACGATCTCGGTCGATGGCGGCAAGAGCTGGTCTACGGAGTACAACCAGCCGACTGCGCAGTTCTACCACGTCGCGGCGGACAACGAGTTTCTCTATAACGTGTACGGCGCGCAGCAGGACAACTCAACCGTGGGCATCGCCAGCCGGACGGATGACGGCTATGTCGGGCGTCAGCACTGGTTCGATGCGGGCGGCGGAGAGAGCGGCTACATTGCGCCCGATCCGCGAGACGCGAACATTATTTATGCGGGCTCCGGTGGCGGTGCGGTCACCCGCCTTGATCGCCGCAGCAACCAGCAGCGGGATATTACGGTCTGGCCGATGGAGGGCTCGGGGCATGGCGTGGGCGATCTGAGATACCGGCTGGGATGGACGCAGCCCATCGTAATCTCACCGCATGATCCTACGGTGATTTATACGACTGCCGAGCGCGTCTTCAAGACTACCGACGAAGGCAAGAACTGGACGACGATCAGTCCAGACTTGACGCGCAACGATAAGAGCAAGCAGGTTTCCTCCGGCGGCCCGCTGACCAAGGACAACACCTCGGTCGAGTACTACGACACTGTGTTCACGATCGCGGAGTCGCCCGTGCAGAAAGACCTGTTGTGGGCGGGAACCGACGATGGCTTGATTCAGGTTTCGCGCGATGGCGGCAAGAACTGGACGAACGTTACACCCAAGGGAATTCCGGAGTGGAGCCTGGTGAGTCTGATTGAGGCTTCGCCGCACGATGCGGGCACGGCGTATGCGGCGGTCGACACGCACAAGCTCGACGACCTGAAACCTTACATTTTCAGGACCATGGATTTCGGCAAGACGTGGGCGAAGATCACGAATGGCATTCCGGATGGCGCTTACACGCACGCCGTGCGCGAAGATCCGGTGCGGAAGAACCTGTTGTATGCGGGCACGGAGACGGGAATTTACGTTTCGTTCGATGGCGGAGCGAACTGGCAATCGCTGCAGTTGAATTTGCCGAACAGTCCGATCCACGACCTGATCGTGAAAAATGACGATTTGGTAGTGGCGACGCATGGGCGCTCTTTCTGGATTCTAGACGACATCACACCGCTGCGGAGAGCCAGTGCGCAGGCGGCGACCGACGCCGTGCTTTACAAGCCGCGACTGACCTATCGCATGCGCTGGCCTGAGTTTTTCGAGCGGCGGCAACCGGTGGGCGAGAATCCGCCGAGCGGCGCGATTATTTATTACTACTTCCCAACCGCGCCGAAGGGCGTAGTATCGCTCGAATTTCTGGATGCGTCGGGAAAGGTTGTGCGGCGCTACTCCAACGAAGAGAAGAAGGAAGCGGATACACCGCCAGAGTGGCCCGACCAGACGCCTCCCAACGAGAAGATTCCGACCGATGTGGGCATGAACCGCTTTGCCTGGGATTTGCGTTTGCAGGGTCCAGCGCCGCTGGCGGGAGAGCCCGGCGCGGAATTCCGCAATCGTGGACCGATGGTGCCCCCGGGCGCCTATCAGGTGCGACTGACGGCGGACGGAAAATCGTACACGGCGCCGCTGGAGTTGAAAGCGGATCCGCGAGCCAAGGTGTCGAACGACGACTTGCAGAAGCAGAGTGAGTTGGGACGCAAGATCGTGGCGCAAGTATCGGAGATTCACGAGGCGGTCGGGACGATCCGCGAAGTGCGCACGCAGACTCGCGGGCTCAGCCGGCGTCTCGGTGACGATACGCGCTACGCTTCGCTCGTTTCGGCGACCAAAGATTTCGACAAGAAGACCTTCGATCTGGAGTCGCAGTTGCTCCAGGTGAACTCGAAGAGTTCGGAGTCGAACCTGAACTACCCGGTGCTGATCGATGAGCGGCTGCACTCACTGCTGTTCAGCGTAGAGTCCGGCGACGCCGCGCCCACGTGGCAGCAGTACGAGGTTTTCGAGGATCTGGAAAAACAGGCGCAACCGCTGCTGGCGCAGTACCGCGAGCTGATGTCGAATGACCTGCCAGCGTTGAATGAAATGGTGAACAAGCAGAACATTCCCGCGCTGTACGTGCCGGCGGGGAAGTAAAAAGCAAGAAGCAAGAACACGAGGACAACGAAACCGGGTCCAGGAGCCGCGACGGTGATGAAAGATCTACCTCTGTCGAAAGTCTACCAGTTGCTCGAACCGGGTCCGGTGGTCCTGCTAACGACCGCCCGCAAGGGCCGCGCCAACGTCATGACGATGTCCTGGCATATGATGGTCGAGTTTGAGCCGCCGCTGGTTGCCTGTGTCGTCAGCAGCGCCAATCACAGCTTTGCCGCATTGCGGGCGACGAAAGAGTGCGTGATCGCCGTTCCGGCGCTGGAACTGGCGCCCAAAGTCGTGGAAGTCGGCAACTGCTCGGGCCGGGACGTGGAGAAGTTCGAGAGATTCGGTCTGACGCCGGCGCCAGCCGAGCGCGTGGCGCCGCCTCTGGTGGCCGAGTGTTTCGCCAATCTCGAATGCAAGGTGGCCGATACCCGTCTCGTCAACAAGTACAATCTCTTCGTCCTTGAAGTGCTCAAGGCCTGGACCGATCCGGCGCAAAAGGATCCGAAGACCATCCACCATCACGGATACGGCAGGTTCGCTGTGGATGGCAAGATGATCAAGCTGAAGTCGAGAATGCGATAATCGGCATCCGTCAAGAACGCTGAACTTCGCATCCTCGTGAGCGTGAGCGCCGCCGGCCGCTTCATTTACGATCACGATTTCCGTATCGGTTACGCGGAACTTGGCACTTGGGAAGTCGCCGGCCCGTTCCAGTTTCTGGGTTGCCAACCACTCGTCCGGAATCGTGTTCCCGGGCGGTGAGTCACAGCCGCGCCTAGCGCTGAAGTTTTCAGCAGGCGGAGGCTACCATACTCTTCCAAAGAAAACTGAATAAGATCGCAGCTTTCCGCTCACGTCGGGACGAATGCTCGGTGTGTTCCAGATCGTGTTATCGGTGTAGCTTCCGTAGTTGAAACGGAGACCACCATCGAATCCGGCGCGGAGGTGGTAGTCGCCCGTGGCTCCGATAAGGGTCTGCGGTACGTTGACCTGGGATACCGGTCCTGCGCCAATCCCGAGCGCTCCGGCGAAAGCCGCGTCGAAAGCAGCTTCCGAGGGGTAGCCGGCAACATTAACGGCTCCTGGGAAGTAGCCTTGATAATCCGCCGGATTGAGGTCAGGGCGCCAGCCGCTGTGCGCCAGCGATCGCGCCAAGCTTACATTGAGCCCCAGACGCTTGTTCAGTTCATAGGTGGAGTGTATGGAAAAGGTCTGGCTCAGCTGCTTGTAGGGCGCCAGCGGTTGGGTATAGGTACCGACCGCGAGATCGTTAGCAAGCTGCATATCAGTCCGCAGATTGTCTTGCAGATAGGTGTATCCACCGCCAATGCTCCACTGCGGCAGCACACACACCGTTCGCCTGCTCGGGGGAACGGTCGCGGAAGCTGATGATCTTGTCTTTCGATTCGGTCGAGTACCCACCCGCCGCCACGTGCAGACTGCCCGCCCCATGGCACTGTTCGCACGCAACTTCCTGCATCGAGTGCGCGCTCCGGCGGAAGCCCTTGGAGAGGTCAGCGTGACAAGCAGCGCACTGTTCCGCCCCTGCCGTCTCCGCACCGGGGATTTCGACAAACTTGCTGAAGTCCTGCCGGATCTTGTTCGACGTGGCCGTCTTGGGTTTGTCCTTAGCGGGAAGCGCTGGCGTGAACAGGAGCGAAATAGAGAAGAAAAAGACGAGGAGCAAAGCACATCGCCGCATAGCGACCTCCCGAAATACCACCCAGACTAGTAGATCTGCCGCGGGGAATTCTGTGACTTATGACACGTAGATAAGTGACGGACGGTTCACAGCGTTAGCGACGCCCCGTCTCAAACCATTCCTGACGCATTTTGATTTCGTTAGAGCAGTGTCCCTGTAGAAAGCCGCGCGGACAACCGTACATTGCGTGCCGCCTCTGGCGGACAGTCACGATTGCCAGATGGTATGTGTAGAACTTCCTGCGCCAAACGCTTGTTTAGCGCCGACGGCCCTACTTTCGTAAGTCTTCCTACGTTCCTCCGCACGCTGGCGTTCCTTAGAGTCTGCGCGACAATAGTCGTACGGCATGGATCAGCAAGCATTCCAACAGGTGAGCCAGAACAGCCCCGAGGCGATTCCGACCCAGATGCGTCGGATCGAAGGCCGGGAATGGTGGCTGTGGGGGTTCGCCGTTGCGGTAACGCTGGCATTAACCCTGGGGATCATCTCGTTCACTTTTCCCTGGTTTAATCGGGAGACCGACGTCGGCTACTGGTTTGATCTCAGGGAATGGGTACGCGGGCTGGCAGCTCTGGTATTGCTCTTTGACTTTTACGCGATCTATCAGCACCTGCAACTCCACCGCATTCGACGCCAGCTGGCGGAGCGAGATCAGCTTTTTCAACTCATCAGTGAGAATGCCGCCGATATGATCGCGCTGGTCGACAGCGATGGCCGCCGGTTGTACAACAGCCCCGCCTATCTAAAGGTCCTGGGGTATTCTTCCGAGGACTTGAAAGCCACTTCGTCGATCGAGCAAATTCATCCTGACGATCGCCCGCGAGTATTGAAAGCCGCAGAAAACGCCCGCCTCACCGGCCGCGGAGAACGGATGGAATACCGGGTACGCCATAAAGACGGGTCCTGGCGCACTCTGGAATCGACCGCGAGCCCGATCCGAAACGCAAAAGGCCAGACCGACAAACTGGTAATCGTGAACCGCGACATCACCGAGCGCAAGCGGGCCGAAGAAATGCTGGCCCACAATGCATTCCACGACGGACTCACCAACCTGCCCAACCGCGCTCTGTTCCTGGACCGGTTGCAGCACGCTCTAACCCTCTCCAAGAGACACTCGAACTACAAATTCGCAGTTCTGCTCATTGATGTCGATGATTTCAAAATCGTCAATGACAGCCTGGGACACACGGCCGGGGACGAACTGCTGATTCAACTCGCGCAAAGATTAAGGGGTTCTGTTCGGCGAGCCGATACGGTCTCGCGTCCGCGCACGAGCGGCGTACCTGACAGGCCTGCCAATGACGACACGTTGGCGAGACTCGGTGGCGATGAATTCACCATCCTTCTGGACGACATCCGGGACCCCATTGAAGCGGTACGCGTTGCGGAACGAGTGCAAGCGGAACTGGCGACTCCCTTTGTCATAAATCAACAGGAAATAGTACTTTCAGCGAGCATCGGAATCGCCTCAAGCACTAGCCCGCACACCCAGGCGGAGGATCTGCTGCGTGATGCGGACATCGCCATGTACCGTGCCAAGCGGGCCGGAAAGGCCCGTTGTGAGGTGTCGGACACGGCCATGCATGCGAATGCGGTGAAGCGGTTGCGGCTGGAGACGGACCTGCGCAAGGCCCTCGACCAGGGAGAATTCCGCGTTTACTACCAGCCCATTGTGTGGTTGCAAACTGGCAGGATCGCGGGCTTCGAGGCGCTGACGCGGTGGCAACGTCCGGAGAGCATACTTTCACCGATTGAGTTCATCGCGGTTGCGGAGGAGACTGGGCTCATCATCCCCATGAATCGGCAACTGCTGCGCGAAGCCTGCCAACATCTTCGATCCTGGCAGTCGGAATTTCCTTCCAGCCCGCCCCTGACCATGAGCGTGAACATCACCTCCAGGGAGTTCGCTCAGCCCGATCTAGCCAGCGAGATCCGGAAATCCCTGGAGCAGACCGGCGTTGATCCCGGTTGCTTGCAACTCGAAATCATAGAGACGATCGCCATGGGGGATGCGGAAAAATCCGGTCACGTGCTCGCGCAATTGAAGGCACTCGGCGTGCGCTTGAGCATCGATGATTTTGGCACCGGGTATTCCTCACTCAGCCGCTTGCGCCGGATTCCCGTGGACACCTTGAAAATCGACCGGGCCTTCATTTCGAACATGGACCGCGACCGGGAAAACCGCGAGATTGTGCGGGCCATCATTATGCTTGCCCACAATCTCGGTTTGAAGGTCGTCGCGGAAGGGACGGAGACGGAAGAGCAAATAAACTTGCTCAAGCAGCTCAATTGCGAGATGGCACAGGGATACTTTCTCTCTCGACCCGCTGACGACCAGGCTATGTTGAAACTATTGGCAAGCAATCACAGCGCTCGTGCCGCGTCCGTCGGTGGTTAGAAACAGGCGTTCATCTTCTCCAGCCTTGATCTATAGGAAAAACAAAAATCTGTCTCCGAGAGACGCACGGATAGATAGCAACTTACGGGGCTCCCTGAAGGTCAGGCGCCCGCCGAGACTGGGCGAGTTGCGATTCGCAAGTGAGAATGCGGCTTTCCGAACTCCGCCCCACTCGCGTTTCCGACCGACGGCGCGGCTGAGGGCAACTAGGATCTCAGCGAGAGGAGCAAAATATTTTGTGCGCAGATTCGTACCTGGGTGCGGCTGATCTTGCCTATGTCTTGCGGACTGATATGACGGAGGCGGTGTAGCGGTCAGCCCGCAACAGCGGGACGCTGTATTCAATCGGGATACGCTGTACATCGTAGGTTCGTTTCCTCGATCGAGAGGAGCGCACTCCCGGGCAATGTCTGCAAAATACGCGCCTTCTCTTCGCCTGCGGTGACCGCGCCGATCACTTCCTCCGCCCAATGGAGCTTCCGCCGGTAGACATTCTCGAAGACATGGTACAGGGACTGTCTGGCTAGGTCCTGCTTCTCGATTCCTGAGAAGAAGCGAACGGGCAGATGGCTGGTGACGACGGCCACCGGTTTTTTGTTGACGAACCGAAGGCGCCGTAAGCAGTATTGTCTTCTCGTCGGCGGCGAGCTTGAGGGCTTGCGCCGTCTCAGGATCGGGCTCTTCGAGCTCAAGAGCCAAGACTTTGGCGGAAGGGACCAGCCCGCGCCGCCGCATCTGACCGAGTACATCCAAGACAAATTCGGCATGAATTACACACAAGACGAAAGCTATTACCTGCTGGACGCCGCCGACGACGGTTGCGTCTATCTGGGACTGCGTGAGAATATCAACCGCGCTGCCATGCTGCGGGAGTTACGGATCGCACAAAGTGGAGGGCCTGCTTTCCTTGCGGAGAGTCACGTTAACGTGTGGCCCGCGAAAAAGCATGACCATTTCCTGATTCCCGCCGGTACGATTCACTGCTCGGGAAAAAACAGCATGGTGCTCGAAATCAGTGCGACTTACATCTTCACTTTCAGGCTGTGGGACTGGGGGCGGCTTGGCTTGAACGGCTTACCCAGGCCGATTCACCTTGATCACGGGGAAGCCAATATCCAGTGGGATCGTATGACGAACTGGGTGCGTCGTAACCTTGTGAATCAGATCACACCGATCGGTTCTGGCGATGGATGGCGAGAGGAACGCACTGGGCTCCACGAACGCGAGTTCATCGAGACTCGCCACCATTGGTTTACGGGCGCCGTGCCACATCGTGGAACTGGCGGTGTCAATGTCCTCAACCTAGTCGAAGGAAGCGAAGCAGAGGTCGAAAGTCCGACGGGCGGGTTCGAGCCTTTTGTGGTGCACAAGCCGAGACTTTTATCGTTCCGGCCGCCGTCGGGGACTATACCATCCGTCCGTTCGGCGAAGCCGAAGGGAAAGAGTGTGGGACCATTAAGGCCTTCGTAAGAACCAGCCCCTAGCACTTTGCATTTTCCAGAAAGGAGATTCAGCGCGTGAAAAGAGTTCTTATCCGATGTCTGTTCATGGTCCTGGTCGCGACCTGTGCTGCGCAGGTGCAGCGCAAAGCTGCTCCCCGCTCCAACAAGGTGCCGGAGTCCTGCGTGCGGGTGCAGGATGGCGCGTTTCACAGCGCTGCCCTCGATCGAGAAATGAAGTATCGCATTCTGCTTCCTTGCTCCTACCAGACAGGCAGCTCGCGCTTTCCGGTGTTGTACCTTCTCCACGGTCTTTACGGAGACTATCTCAACTGGGATACCCGCACGAACCTGGAACGCTATGCCGAAAGGTATGAATTGATCGTAGTCATGCTGGATGCCGGGGACTCGTGGTATACAAATTCAGCCACGGACCCCAAGGACAAGTTCGAAGACTACATTGCCAAAGACCTAGTGGCGGAAATTGATGGCAAGTTTCGTACACTGCGCTCGCGCCATACGAGAGCGATTGCTGGGCTTTCGATGGGAGGATACGGAGCTCTGAAAATCGCGCTTCGCTATCACGACGACTTTGCTTTCGCCGGCAGTCTCAGCGGCGCGCTGAACGCACCACAGGATCTGGGTGACAAGAAGCCGGAGTTTCGCGATCAACTCGTCAGAGTTTTCGGGCCAGCGGGCAGCGCGGCACGAGCAGACAACAACGTGTTTTCCTTGCTCCAGAGTGTCGGCCAGAAAGACCTGCCTTACTTTTATATGGCATGTGGAAGCGTTGACGACTTCCTGCTGGTCAATCGCGATTTCGCGGCACAGCTTTCGTCGCGAGGCGCTGCGTATGAGTATCACGAGACTGGTGGCGGACACGCGTGGGACTACTGGGACCGGTCAGTGCAGGATCTGCTACGGGCAGCGGCAGGCGTCATATCGGATCAACGTCGAGGCATTTCGGAATAGCAGACGTTAGATTGATGACGCCGCAGCTTTGACGCCGAACGCAGTATTAGGGATTAGGAAGTCATCACTCGAGAGAAGACAGCATGAAACTTGTTCGCTATGGACTGCCTCACCAGGAGCAGCCAGGGATCCTCGACTCCGACGGCAACATTCGCGACCTTTCGGGGATAGTGCCCGACATCACGGGCGAGTCTCTGTCGCCCGCGACTCTCGCGTCGTTGAAAAACACTGAGCTTGCAAAGTTGCCGCTCGTGCCCGGCAAGCCGCCGGGCAATTTAAGGTTCGGCCCCTGCGTGGGCCGCGTGGGCAAGTTTATTTGTATTGGGCTGAATTACTCCGACCACGCGGCGGAAGCCGGCATGAAAGTCCCGAGCGAACCCGTCATCTTCATGAAAGCCACATCCGCTATCTGCGGACCGAACGACGATATTGTGATTCCGAGGGGTGGCACCAAGACGGACTGGGAAGTCGAGTTAGGCGTGGTTATTGGAACGCCAGCAAAATACATTAGCGACGCCGAAGCGATGTCATACGTGGCCGGCTACTGCGTCATCAACGATCTCTCGGAGCGCGCGTTCCAACTCGAAGGTACCGGGCAGTGGGTCAAGGGCAAAAGCGCGGACACCTTCGGTCCGATCGGGCCATGGCTGGTGACAGCCGATGAAGTCCCTGACCCGCAAAACTTGAAGATGTGGCTTGAGGTCGACGGCCACCGCTATCAGAACGGATCGACGCGAACGATGATCTTTGGCGTTCGCCAACTGATCAGTTACCTTAGCCGATTCATGAGTCTGCAACCAGGAGACATCATCTCGACCGGTACTCCGCCGGGAGTGGGGATGGGGCAGCGGCCCCCAGTTTATCTGAGAGCAGGAAACCGGATGCGGCTGGGTATCGAAGGGCTAGGCGAGCAAAGCCAGCACGTTGTCGTGGAGAGCGGCTAGAACGAGTTGGAGAAACGGGGCTTCCAAGGAATTCGCCCAGCTTGGCCGTGGCCTTGAACTGCGGAATGGGGGCCAGCTCCTTAAATGCAATGCAGAGGTAAACGCATTGGAAAGACTCCTGATTGTCCGCGGGCGGAATTCCTCGTATTTCGGCTCGAAGTAGAGGTCACGCTGCGAGCAAGGTGTTTGGGAGCTTCCAGTCTGCCCTCGATAGATGCCTCGTCGATGACCACCTTGGCGGTCACATCCGGAGAATATCTAGTCGTGCGCTGATTAGCAGGCAATCAAGCCGAAGGGCATCGCACTCAACAGTCCCCATCCCCACCGCTTAGCGGGGTCAGGCCGCGTAGCTAGCGAGGTTTGGCGTCAATTCACTTGGACTTGCCCCTTGAATCCGTATCCCATAACTGAGTGTATTTCGTAGTAGTCGTGGCTGTGGGAAAGTTGGAAAGCGGCTTTTCGCTTTCCTACTTTTCCATAGCCT
>ODAK010006682.1_pt1 | contig 11616 bp, 8 predicted proteins | sample 1539591 | NCBI WGS metagenome assembly ODAK01 (sample SAMEA3539303, study PRJEB22396) | soil metagenome | biome: tundra; feature: field; material: soil | place: USA | collected 2010-05 | depth 0.15 m | reverse complement strand
TCGTCGCTCAACGGATAAAAGCTACCCCGGGGATAACAGGCTGATCTTGCCCAAGCGTTCACAGCGACGGCAAGGTTTGGCACCTCGATGTCGGCTCGTCGCATCCTGGGGGTGTAGTCGCTCCCAAGGGTTGGGCTGTTCGCCCATTAAAGCGGTACGCGAGCTGGGTTTAGAACGTCGTGAGACAGTTCGGATCGTATCCGCTGTGGGCGCAGGAGATTTGAGGAGAGCTGACCTTAGTACGAGAGGACCGGGTTGGACGAACCGCTGGTGTACCGGTTGTTTCGCCAGAAGCACCGCCGGGTAGCTATGTTCGGATGGGATAAGCGCTGAAAGCATCTAAGCACGAAGCCCACTCCAAGATAAGATCTCCCACCGGGTAACCGGGTAAGACCCCAGAGAGACCATCTGGTTGATAGGCCGCAGGTGTAAGAGAGGCAACTCTTTGAGCTGAGCGGTACTAATCGGTCGAGGGCTTGACCATCCATCCCACTTTTCAGTGGACTGAACTCTGCATTCGCACTGGGCGCCTCCGTCATGGAGTGCCGCCCGATGGCGCATCGCGCCGGCAACGTGAGACATTCGCAAACGCGTCATGGTGACGCACTTCGTAGACTTCATCTTTCTTTGTAAAGAGAGATATCCGGTGACCATAGCGACGGGGTCACACCTGTTCCCATCCCGAACACAGCAGTTAAGCCCGTCTGCGCCGATGGTACTGCCCTGGCAACGGGGCGGGAGAGTAGGTCATTGCCGGGTATCTCTATTTCTTTGCACCCGGACTCTCGCGATCCTGAATACGAAAGAGAGCAGATACCTACGCGCTCCTTGCCGCACAGCGCTCGCAGAGTAGATGATCGCGCGCGTGGCCGCCCTTGCCAGGCATCGCGACGAGCCGCCCCCGATCGGCTGGGCGGACGCGTGGACGCCCTTCACTCTGGCCCTCCGAGCGCAGGGGTGCTCGCCGAAACGCTCTCCGTGGCTACGAGCAGACCGCCACCCAGTTTCTCGACTGGGCGGCCCGCGACGCGCCGAGCACAACGCCGAGTCACATTGATCGTGACACGATCCATCGTTTCCTGGAAAGCCTCGCGCCAGCGGGCTGCGGCGACCGTCGCTACGCGCTACCGCGCCCGGAGGGCGGTGGCTGCGAAGCGCCATGGCGCCTGATTCGGCACTCGAGCCATCCGCTGGCGCGGGCGGGGCATGACGGGTGCCGGTCACGAGAGCCTCGGCGTTCGCGCTCGACGATGCTCCCATGACCCCAATTGAGGACCTTTGGCCCTCGCAGAGAACGCTGTCGCAAGGCAAGCTGTGCTCAACTACGTCACCCCGAGGGAGATCGAGCATCAGCGTATCCGGCCTTCGCGAGCACGTCAGTGGCGCACAGCGGGCACTCGGTCGAGTCTTCGGCCTCGACCTCATCCTCTTTGCACGCCCCGTCCGTGTGGGGTTTCGGCAGGAGGTCATCCTGCAGGGTCCGCTCGCCGACGTCATTCCGCCGACCACCCAATTCGGCGGCCCAGCACGCCAGCTGACCACCGGACGCAGGATGGCCATCGCGAAAGATCCTTACGACCTGCCGCCGCCGCCGGTGCGCTCTGCCCTCGGGCACCTTGCTCGACCGGGTGCTTCACCGGATCCATGTCGAGGCTGCTCGCACTGGCGGCTGATCATCAGCAAGGGACGGAGACGCTTGCATTGAGGGAGGGATCGGAGTGAGCAGCATCAGCCAGGGGCGGAACTTTCGCGTCTCCTCGGACGGCGCGTATGAGACCACTGCCCGCGGCCTCGAGGTCCTGGAGACGCCCTTCCTCAACAAGGGATCCGCGTTCACTCTGGAGGAGCGGCGCGAGCTCGGGCTTGGAGGTCTCCTCCCCAGCGCAGTGACGAACATCGACCTGCAGGCCGAGCGGTCCTACGCACAATACCGTCGCCAACCCGACGATCTCGGCAAGTACATCTTTCTCAGTGCGCTGCACGATCGCAACGAGGCGCTCTACTACCGCCTTCTCTGCGACCACCTCGCCGAGATGATCCCGATCGTTTACACGCCCACGGTGGGCACGGCCATTGAGCGATACAGCCAGGAGTTCCAGCGCCCGCGCGGAATCTACCTGTGCATCGACGATCTCGACGGAATCGATGATGCGTTTCACAACTTCGGCGCCGGGCCCGACGACATCGACCTGATCGTCGCCACGGACGCCGAGCAGATCCTTGGCATCGGCGACTGGGGCGTGGGAGGTATGGCCATCTCGGTCGGCAAGCTCTCGGTGTACACGGCCGCGGCTGGCATCGATCCGATGCGCGTGATCCCGGTCATGCTCGACGCCGGCACGGACCGCGACTCGATTCTCGAATACCCCGCTTACATGGGCGCCCGCCACACACGTGTGCGCAGCGAGCGCTACGACGCCTTCATCGATGCCTTCGTGCGTACGGTGGTCGCTCGCTTCCCCAACGCGCTCCTCCACTGGGAGGATCTCGGCGCGAGCAACGCGCGCCGCATTCTCGAGCGCTACCGATCGCAGGTCTGCACGTTCAACGACGACATGCAGGGGACCGGAGCGGTCGTGCTCGGGGGCGTCATCGCAGCTGCGCGCGCGTCGGGTGTACCGCTCGCCGAGCAGCGCGTCGTTGTCTTCGGCGCCGGCACAGCGGGGATCGGCATCGCCGATCTCCTCCGGGACGCGATGGTGCGCGAGGGGCTGTCGGGCCAGCAGGCCATCAGCCGGTTCTGGTGCCTCGGTCGCCATGGGCTGCTCGTGGACGGCATGGAGAGTGGCATGCGCGACTTTCAACTGTCCTACGCGCGCCCAGCGGCTGAGGTGCGAAGCTGGCAGCGGGAGGGCCGCGCTGACGCTGGCGGCATCCACCTCCTTGAGGTGGTGCGTCAGGTGCAGCCAACCCTGCTGATCGGTTGCTCGACGTCGCCCGCCGCGTTCACCGAAGAGATCGTTCGCGAGATGGCGGCGCATACGGAGCGGCCGATCATCTTTGCGATGTCGAACCCCACGTCGCTCTCCGAGGCGATTCCATCAGACCTCATCGCGTGGACCGAGGGGCGTGCGCTGGTCGCAACCGGTGGCCCGTTTCCTCCGGTGGCTCATGACGGCACGACGTACACCATCGGCCAGGCCAACAATGCGCTGATCTTCCCCGGTCTCGGCCTCGGCACGATTGTGGCGCGAGCGCGATCCGTGAGCGACGGCATGCTCGCGGCCGCTGCCGGCGCGATTGCTCAACTCGTCGACGCTACACCGCTCGGGGCTCCGCTCACGCCGCCGGTGGAGACTGTGCGTGCCGTGTCGCTCCACGTCGCTGTCGCTGTCGCTCGCGCAGCACTCACCGAGGGGCTGGCCCGTGTCGAGCTATCGGACGTAGTCCCTGACGTTCGCAGCGCGATGTGGGAGCCAGCCTACCGCGCCGTGCGCGCAGTTGGGACATGACGATCCAATTGGTGGCAATGCGTCTGGTCAAGGCTTCAATCGCGGACTCGGTCGCGGCACTCGACGCCGAGACTACGGCTGCGCTACACCGCCTCACCGGTGACCCTGGCAGCCAGCACCCTCCTGGGGACGAAGATCCAGAAGCTCACCCAGCTGCCGTCGTTTCGCCCCGCGTAGATGTGGTTGAGGTCACGCAACAGACCGGTGGTGAACACTAAGGACACGTGGACCACGATGAAGAACAGGAACGAGACCAGCACGAGGAAGTGCAGTGACCAAGCCGTCTGGATGCTCAGTTTCCGGCTGATCGGCTTGAACCGCGTTGATATCGCCGTCGACATGCCCAAGCCCGTGATGAGCGCCAGCCCCGGGGCGATGAAGTAGGCGAGCAGTTGCAGGCTGTCGTGGGCGACCCAGCCGTTCTCGGTGGACCACTGCAGCGACGGGTACTGGATCAGCTGCACGTTGTTCAGGGTGAGGGCCTGTGCTGAACATCACAGGGACGGCGCTGGTTCTCTGGTTGCACGTCCTGGCGGCTTGCATCTGGATCGGTGGGCAGGTCACCATTGCCATCTTGATCCCGATTCTCCGAGGTGAGGGTCAGCTGGCGCGAATCACCGGCAGGAGATATCAGACGATTGCGTGGCCAGCATTCGGCGTTCTTGTCGTCACGGGGATCATCAATGTCGGCAACACTGGAATAGCGTGGCGACATCTTCTCGACACTGACCCCGGGCGAACCCTTGCTGTCAAGCTGGGCTTGGTTGCAGTGTCCGGTCTGGCGGCGGGGGTCCACGCGTTCCTGCAGGCGCCGCGGCGAGATGCCGCTATGGTCGGACGCCCGTGGGCCGCGGCGCTACTCGGCTCGGTAAGCTTGTTGGCCGCTGTGCTGGCGGCCCTGTATGGCGTTGCCATCGCAAATGTCTGAGACTCGTTTGTGGCGAAGGACGCCGATCTCACGCAGGACGACCACGGGAATGGTGACCTGGTTCTTGCTGCTGAGGCGCATACGGTTGCGCCGATGCCCTTTACTTTGGATGGCATAGGTGACGGATACCTGGTCTTCGGACGCACTGCCAGCGAGTTCCGGGACATAACACGGTGGTCCGTCTTATCGGGTCAGGCCCACAGGCGTCGTTGTGGCTCTTCCAGATGTGGTACCAGATCCCTACGGGGGGGGTCGCAGTCACCGCAGGCGCTGCCGGGAGGCTCCGCCGCAGCTGCGCGCGCCGAACACTGACCCGCGGCACCTGGCGCTGCACGCGGCGAAGGCGCGCAGACGCACGCCGTGCGTCCTTGGCGAGCCTTACCCGAGCCGGCAGCTCGCAGAGACCGTCGACTGCAGGGCGATCCCGGAGCGTGACTAGAGCCGGGTGCAACGGTCATCATCGGGTCGTGGCGTTCAAGACGATCATCGAGCCATTCCGGATCCACTCCGTCGAACCGCTGAGGATGACCTCACCCGGCGCCCGCCGCCGGGCCGTCCGCGAAGCGGGCTTCAACCTCTTCGCACTCCGTTCGACCGATGTGCTCATCGACCTGCTGACCGACTCCGGTACGGGCGCCATGTCGGCTGCGCAATGGGCAGGGATCCAGCGTGGTGACGAGAGCTACGCCGGATCCCCGTCGTGGTTCCGGTTCCTCGACAGCGTTCGGGACCTGTTCCCCTTCAAACACATCATCCCGACGCACCAGGGTCGCGCGGCAGAGAAGATCCTCTTCTCGGCCATCGGGGGTCCGGGCAAGGTTGTGCCCAACAACACGCACTTCGACACGACACGAGCTAACGTCGAATCGACCGGTGCCGAGGCCGTCGATCTTCTGTGTGCCGAAGGGCTCGATCCTGCTGCACTGCATCCCTTCAAAGGCAACATGGACACCACCGGTCTGGAGGAGTTGTTGAGCAGTCGCAATGCGGACACGGTGCCCGCGGTGTTTGTGACGATCACCAACAACTCCGGCGGCGGCCAGCCTGTTTCGCTGGCGAACCTCCACGAAGTGCGGGACATCTGCACACGACACGGTGTGCCCCTGTTTCTCGACGCCTGCCGGTTTGCGGAGAACGCGTGGTTCATCCGCATGCGCGAGCGGGGGCAACATTCGCGCACGGTGCGCGAGATCGTCCTCGAAATGGCGTCGCTCGCCGACGGGATGACGATGAGCGCGAAGAAGGACGGCCTCGCCAATATCGGGGGCTGGCTCGCCATGAACGATGACCAGCTCGCCGTGCGCTGTCGCAACCTGCTCATCCTCACCGAGGGCTTCCCGACCTACGGCGGACTCGCCGGCCGTGACCTCGAAGCAATCGCCCAAGGGCTCCGCGAAGTGGTGCACCACGACTACCTGCAGTACCGCATCCGCTCCACGGCATACCTGGGCGACGCGCTCACCAAGATGGGCATCCCCATCGTTCAGCCCACCGGCGGGCACGCTGTGTATATCGACGCCCGTGCGCTGCTTCGTCACATCCCGGCGTTGCACTATCCGGGCCAGTCCCTCGCGGTCGCGCTGTACGAGGCGGGTGGCATCCGCGGCTGCGAGATCGGCACCGTGATGTTCGGCCGCCACCCCGATGGAACCGAGACACCTGCCGCAATGGACCTGGTACGGCTGGCCATCCCGCGCCGCACTTACACGCAGAGTCACATCGACTACGTGATCGAGGTCTGCGACGATGTGGCGAGCCACGCAGGTGAGCTGACGGGCTACCGCATCGTCGACGAACCGCCGGCGCTGCGCCACTTCTCGGCCCGCTTCGAGCAGCTGGCGACGGCCTGAGTCGATCGACTGCACGGGACATGCGGAGGGTTGGGGCGGTCTTCCAGCAGGCCACGCCGGTTGACCAGCCCGATGAGGTCGTCCTGCCGGGCCTGGCGGACGAGCTCGTCCTCGGCAGCCTTGCGCTCGGTCACGTCTTGACAGGTTCCGACGGCGGCGATGACCCGGCCGCTGGGATCGTGCAGGCTGACCGTCGAGACGGCGACGTCCACCAGGTGCCCGTCACGGTGACGGCGCCGGGCCTAGACCTCGAGCACGTCGTGGCCGGCCGCGGCTCCCCTGCGCAGCCGATGGCTCTCCCGGCGGTACACCACCGGTCGTGGGAAGAAGGGCACGTGGTCAGCTCGCCGGTGCCAGGGCTTCTGTGAACTGCGAGTTGTAGAGGTGGTGGTAGAAGCCGCGCCGGAGCAGCAGCTCCTCGTGACTGCCCTGTTCGACGATGCGCCCGTGGTCCATCACTACGATCGAGTCGGCATTGCGGATGGTCGACAGGCGGTGGGCGATGACGAAGCTGGTCCGCCCGCGTCGCAGTCGTGCCATCGCCTCCTGGATGAGCACCTCCGTGCGCGTGTCCACATTGCTGGTGGCCTCGTCGAGGATGAGAATGCTGGGGTCGGCGACGAAGGCGCGGGCGATGGTCAGGAGCTGCCGCTGGCCGGACGAGATGTTCGATGCCTCCTCGTCGAGGACCGTGTCGTAGCCGTTCGGGAGGGTGCGGACGAACCGGTCGACGTACGCCGCAGTGGCCGCGGCGATGATCTCCTCCTCGGTCGTCCCCTCCCTGCCGTAGGCGATGTTGTCGCGGATCGTCCCGCCGAAGAGCCAGGTGTCCTGCAGGACCATCCCGAAGGCGTGGCGGAGCTGGTCGCGGCTGAGGTCGCGAGAATCGACGCCGTCGATGCGGATCTGCCCGGCGCCGATCTCGTAGAACCGCATGAGCAGGTTGACCACTGTCGTCTTGCCCGCGCCGGTGGGCCCGACGATGGCGACGGTCTGGCCGGGTTGCACGTCAAGGGTGAAGTCGTCGATCAGCGGCTTGTCCGCCTCGTACCGGAAGGACACGTGCTCCAGGACCACATGCCCGCGGGGGGCGGGCAGCTCGCGCCGCACGGCGACATCGGGTTGCTCCTCGGTTGCGCGGAGGAACTCGAACACACGCTCGGCCGAGGCCAGCCCCGACTGCAGCAGGTTCATCTGGCTGGCGATCTGGGTGATCGGCATGGTGAACTGGCGCGAGTACATGATGAAGGCCTGCACATCACCGAGCGTCATGGTCCCCGACACCACACGGTAGCCGCCGAACGCGGCGATCACCACGTAGTTGATGTTCGCGAAGAACTGCATCGCCGGCTGAATGATCCCGGAGAGGAACTGGGCGCGGAAGCTGGCGTTGTACATCTTTTCGTTGTAAGTGTGGAACTGGTCAACCGCGGCGCGGCGGCGGCCAAAGACCTGCACGACCGCGTGACCCGTGTGCATCTCCTCGACGTGGCCGTTCAGTGTGCCCGTCCACTCCCATTGCGCTGCGAACTGCTTCTGTGAACGCTTCGCGATGAGGATGGTGACCACCACCGACGCCGGGATTGTGACCAGTGAGATCGCGGCCAGCACCGGGCTGATCAGGAACATCATCACCAGCACGCCGAGGATGGTGAGGATGGAGGTGAGCAGCTGACTCAGTCCCTGCTGGAGCGTGGTGGTGAGGTTGTCGATGTCGTTGGTCACGCGGCTGAGGATGTCGCCGTGGGAGTGGCTGTCGAAGTACTGCAGGGGGAGGCGGGCCAGCTTCTCCTCGACGTCGCGGCGCAACCGGTACATCGTCCGCTGTGCCACGCCCGCCATGAGGTAGCCCTGCATCCAGCTGAACGCGGCACCCAGCAGGTAGACCAGCGCCGCCTCGCCCAATATCTTGCCCAGCGCTGAGAAGGCGATTCCCACGCCCGGGATGATGTTCATGCCGGAGAGCATCTCCCCGAGCTGTCCCTTGCCATGGGCCTGCAGGTACGCGATCGCCTCCGCCTTGGTCATGCCGGCCGGTAGCACCTTGCCCGCGACGCCGTTGAATATGACGTTGGTGGCGTTGCCGATGATCCTCGGCCCGATGACGGTGAAGGCAACGCCGGTGGACGCCAGCAGAACAGCCGCAAGCATGCGACCCCACTCCGGGCGCAACCGACCCATGAGTTGGGCGAGCGTGCGACGCAGGTCCCTCGGCTTCTCCGGCGCGCCCATGCCGCCGCGGAGCGCACCACCGTGACCGGGCCCGCGGGCCATCATGCCGCCACCTCCTCGCCGAGTTGCGACGCGACGATCTCGCGGTACGGGGGGCAGCCGGCGATGAGGTCGCGGTGCGTCCCGATGCCCACCACGCGGCCCTCGTCGAGCACGATGATCCGCTCCGCGTGCATGATCGTGCTGACCCGCTGAGCGACGATAACCAGCGAGGACCGGGCGGTCTCCGCCCTGAGTGCGGCGCGGAGCCGGCTGTCGGTGTCCGCGTCCAGCGCCGAGAAGCAGTCGTCGAAGAGGAACACCGCCGGACGCTTGACGATCGCGCGAGCGATGGCCAGGCGCTGCCGCTGCCCCCCCGACACGTTGGTGCCGCCCTGGTCGATGACGGCACCCAAGCCGCCCGGCATTGCCTCGACGAAGCCACGAGCCTGCGCCACGTCCAGCCCGTGCCACAGTTCGGTGTCTGTCGCGTCCTGCCGCCCGAAGCGAAGGTTCTCGGCCACCGTGCCGCGGAAGAGGAAGGCGCGCTGCGGCACAAGCCCGATGGTCTCCCAGAGAGCCTCCTGTGACTGCATGCGCACGTCGACACCGTCGACGATGACCGCCCCCGAGGTGACGTCGAAGAAGCGCGGAATGAGGTTGAGCAGTGTCGTCTTCCCCGCTCCGGTTCCGCCGATGATGGCAGTGGTCTGTCCCGGCTCCATCACGAACGAGACGTCGCGCAACACCGGATGTTCGCCGCCGGGGTAGCCGAACGTGGCCTTGCGGAACTCGACGATCCCTCTCACCCGGCGCGGTGCGATTGGATGCGCGGGGTCGGTGATCGACGGCTCGGTTCCCACGACCTCCTGGATGCGCGCCGCGCTGGCCACCGCGCGCGGCACCAGGATGAACATCATCACGCCCATCATCACGGCGAGAAGGACCTGCATGATGTAGCTCAGGAATGCGGTGAGGTTGCCGATCGGCATGGAGCCGCTGTTGATCAGGTGGCCGCCGAACCAGAGCACCGCGATGGTCGACAGGTTCATGATGCCCATGAGCGTCGGCATGGCGAAGACGAAGATGCGGTTGACACGCAGGGCCGTCGAGGTGAGGTCGCCGTTGGCCGCCTCGAAGCGCTCCTCCTCGTAGGGCATGCGGACGAATGCGCGAATCACACGTATGCCGGTGATCTGCTCGCGCAGGACGCGGTTGATCCGGTCGATCTTCACCTGCATCGATTGGAACAGCGGGACGGCCATGGTCAGCATCGCGACAATGAGGGCGGCCATCAGCGGCACGATCACGACCAGCACCAGTGAGAGGCTGACATTCTCGTTCAGCGCCATGATCACACCGCCGACCGCCATGATCGGGGCCATCACCATGATGGTGAGCGCCATCTGCAGGAAGATCTGGACCTGCTGCACGTCGTTGGTGTTGCGCGTGATCAGCGAGGCAGTCCCGAAGCGGTTCATCTCACGCGCCGAGAGCAGCTGTACACGCTCGAAGATCGTGCCGCGGAGGTCGCGACCCACGCCCATCGACACGCGCGACGCCCAGTACACCGCCACGACGGAGATGACCCCAAGCGCCACCGAGATGCCCAGCATGATGCCACCCACCACCCAGATGTAGTGGATGTCGCCCTTGATGACGCCGTTGTTGATGATGTCGGCGTTGAGGTTGGGGAGGTAGAGGTTGGCGACCGACTGCATCAGCAGGAGCACGACAACCAGCCCCACTGGGCGCGCGTACGGGCGCATGTGGGTCCGGAGCAGCCGCAGGATCAGCATTGGGGCGGCAGCTCGAGCGATCCGTTGAAACGTCTGGGTCGGGGCAGTCGCTTGGGCACGCCGCTGCCCGGTCGGACGTTCATGAACGAACGGTGCACCCTCGGCGGCCGCGGCGGGTAGGGCCGACCGACCCGAATAGCTGGGACGTTCGGTCACGGATGGGACCTATGTTCGCCCCTTCGGACCGCCCGCACCCCGGCCCATCGATGCAGTCGGCCGCCTTGACGGGGCGGAGACGATTCTGGCGCCGAGTCTCCGGCGGGCAGGCGTGGAAGAAACCAACCAGATGCAGACAGCTTGCGCTCCGAGGGCCAGCGCCTCGGCTTGCCGCTGGGGCCCGCTGACACGCTGAGCCCAACCGTGCCAGTCGACTACGCGGACGACCCTGGTACCGCTCGGTGGTCCGCTGTGATCGGCCACGGCAGACACCACGACTCCGGTCACGTCCTGTCCGGGACGCCAATCCTCAATGGCGCTGCTGGACTCTCTCCTGGCGATCACGGCGGGGCGGGTGCCTCCGGCAGTGGCCGTCTGATCGAACAACCCCCGCGTTGTGACTATCGGCCCTACCGCATCGACCAGTTGACGCCAACATCAGCACATATTGGGACGTGCCACTGAGGGACGCACCGGAATTCGGAGGACACGATGGATATCGACGGGGCGGTCTGCATCATTACCGGGGCGTCTGCCTGGATCGGCGCCGCGACGGCGCGCCTGCTGAGCGGGTTGGGCGCACGAGTCGTGCTCGCCGCTCGGCGGGCCGAGCGTCTTGATGCGCTCGCCGCCGAGTTGCCGGGCTCGCTCGCCATCGCCACCGACGTCACCGTTTCCGGCGATGTCCGGCGGCTGGTCGCCCGGACCGTCGACACCTACGGCGCGGTCAATGTGCTGGTGAACAACGCCGGACAGGGCCTTCATGTCCCTCTCGAGGAGCTGGACCCTGTTGACCTGCGTGCCGTCTTCGAGCTCAACGTGGTCGCGCCGCTGGTGGGGATGCAAATGGTGGTGCCGGTCATGCGTGCGAGATCGGGCGGAGCGATCATCAATGTGAGCTCGGCGACAACGCTGCGGGTCTTCCCTGGGCTCGGTGGCTACGCCGCCACCAAGGCGGCACTCAACATGATCTCCGAGGTCGCACGGCTAGAGCTGGCCCGGGGCGGCATAGCGGTGTCCGTCGTATACCCATCCGTCACCGCCACCGAGTTCCACGAGCGGCTCCGGGCCGGCCATCTGGTCAGCGGAGGGCGCAGCATTCCGCCCGACCCGCCTGAGCTGGCGGCCGCCGCCATCGCCTTCGCCATCCGCAGCGGCGAGGCCCACGTGCTGGTCGCCGATCCACCCAAGCGGATCGTGCCCGGGAACAGCGAGGGCTG
>ODAK010006681.1_pt1 | contig 11618 bp, 9 predicted proteins | sample 1539591 | NCBI WGS metagenome assembly ODAK01 (sample SAMEA3539303, study PRJEB22396) | soil metagenome | biome: tundra; feature: field; material: soil | place: USA | collected 2010-05 | depth 0.15 m | reverse complement strand
CCGCGAGCACCGTCATCACGCCGAAGCCCTGCTTCACGTAGTGCCAGCCGACGAGAAAGAACATCAGCTGGATCATCAGCGCGAGCGAGACCGCCGAGCCCGTCGCGATCGCCGCGATCGCCCATGCGCAGAGCGCCAGTGGAGCCACGAGACCAGCCGCGAGGTAGCGAGCGCGCTGCAGGGGGGCGAGCGCGCTGCCGAAGAGCTTCGCTTGCGCGTCCTTGTAGAAGAGAACGTACGTGACGGCAAAATGGGGATCGTTGATGGCGTGCGCCGCGTAGAACATCGTGAAACCGACCGCGAACTCCGAAGAGTCCAGGCCGAGCGATCGGCGCAGCAACCACGCCAGGGGAAACAGCAGCGGCGTGAGCCCGCCCACCAGGAAGAACTCCGCGATGGCGCCGGGGCCCGGACGCGCATGCAACCTCTCGATGGGGCGCGCGGGGGCGCTCGGCGCGACGGAGACGCTGATCATGAGACGATCGTGGCCAGAGCCCACGACGATAGAGCATTCTCGCGCGGCGAAGAAGCGCGTCGGGTGGCTCGGCCCGCCCTCGTGCCGGCCATCGCGCGCTTACTCGCGCGCCCCCCCCGCGCATGTAGAGGCGGGCGCCGACGTGTGTTTCGCCCTATACGAGCGCCGTGGTTGCTCGATCCTCGCTGCCGGACGTCCTGCCGATCGACTCTCGGCGAGGTCCCATCCGCGGGACGGCGCGGCCGCCCGGGTCGAAGAGCTACACGAATCGCGCGCTCGTGCTCGCGGCCCTGGCTCGAGGCCGGTCGAGCATCGAGGGAGCGCTCTTCAGCGACGACTCGCTCCACATGGCGAGGAGCCTGTCGTCGCTCGGCATCCACATCGAGTCGGACGAGACGAACGAGCGCTTCGACGTCGACGGATGCGCCGGGAAACTAGCGGTCTCGCACGCGGCGGTGTTCGTGGGTAACTCCGGAACGACGGCGCGCTTTCTCACTCCGGTGATGGCGCTCGGGAGCGGTGTGTTCGAGCTCCAGGGCGACGAGGCGATGGCCAAGCGGCCAATCCAGCCGCTGCTCGACGCCCTCGGCGCCTTGGGCGTCCACGCCACCAGCGTACGATCGAACGGATGTCCGCCCGTCCGCGTCGAGTCCTCGGGCCTCGAAGGGGGGCGCGTGCGCATGGCCGGCGGCATCAGCAGCCAGTACTTCAGCGCGCTCCTCATGGTGGCGCCCTGCACGCGCCGTGGCCTCGTCCTCGAGGTCGAGGGGGACCTCGTCTCCAAGCCGTACATCGAGGTGACCGCGCAGGCGATGGCCGCCTTCGGCGTGACGTTCGAGAACGACCGGTTCGCCAGGTTCGAGGTGAAGCCGGGCGCGTATCGCGCGACGGCGTACCGGGTCGAACCGGACGCCTCGGCGGCTTCCTATTTCTTCGCGGCGGCCGCCGTCACGCGAGGGCGGGTCGTCGTGCCGGGCCTCGGCGCGAAGTCGTTGCAGGGCGACCTGCGATTCGTGCGCCTCCTCGAGCGCATGGGATGCCAGGTGCGTCAGACCGACACCGAGACCGAGGTCGTCGGACCCGAGAAGCTGATCGGCATCGATGCCGACATGTCCGATCTTTCGGACACGGCGCAGACTCTTGCGGCCATCGCGCCGTTCGCCGATCGGCCGACGCGGGTCACGGGCATCGGGTTCATTCGTCGCAAGGAGACCGACCGCGTCGCGGCTGTCGTCGCCGAGTTGAGGCGCATGGGCATTCGCGCGGACGAGGAGGACGACGGCTTCGTCGTGCATCCGGGAGTGCCTCGACCCGCCGACATCGAGACGTACGATGATCACCGCATGGCCATGAGCTTCGCCGTCACGGGGCTCGCGGCGTCCGGGATCCGGATACGAAACCCTTCGTGTGTCTCGAAGACCTTTCCGCGCTTCTTCGAAGTGCTCGGGACCATCCAGCCGACCTAGCCACGCGCCTGGCGGCGACTCGGGGCGTCGCTCCCATCATCGACAGCTCATGGCCACGCCTGCGGCCGACGCTCCCTGCGGGGTCTTCGGCTCTGCGGCAGTCGCCGGCGTCTCCGCCGCGGTTCGCGCCTCCATCATGTCCTCCATCAACCCGGCGACGATCCGCGGGTCCCGGAACACGTTGAGGGTCGGGGCGAGGAGCTTGGCATAGCGGTCGAAGTAAAGCATCTGCTTGACCACGAGGACGAAGTCGCGCGGCATGCGCATACCGTGCTTCACGCCCGTACGGAGGATCATCGGGATGATGTCGGCGTATTTCGCCGGCGAGAGCTCGTTGGCGAGGAGCGGCTCGTAAGCGTCAGCCAGGTCACGAGCGAGCTTGTCGAGATCGACGCGTCCGCGCTCGATCGAGCCCATCGCGACCATGACGCTGGCGAGCTTGGCGAAATCGCCCGTCGCAAAGGCAACGAGGTAGTCGGTCACCTGCTCGCGCCGCTCGCGGGTGAAGCGGCCGACGATGCCGAAGTCGAGGAATCCGACGCGTCCGTCCTCCAGCGCCATCAGGTTTCCTGCGTGCACGTCGCCGTGGAAGAACCCGTGCAGGATCATGCACTGAAACCACGCACGCATTCCGACGAGGAGTCGCTCTTCGGCGTCGACCTTCGTCGCGCGAAGGTTCTCGACGTCGTCGACGCGGTGGCCGAAGAATCGCTCCATCACGAGAACGCGAGACGTCGACAGCTCGGGGAAGACGCGCGGCGCAGCCACGCGCGACTGGCGCTGAGCCGTCATGATGCGGTTGAACTCCCGCATGTTGTCGGCCTCACGTCGGAAGTCGAGCTCGCCCCGGATGGTCGCCTGAAAATCTTCGACGACTCCCACCGGATTCGCGAGTTCGGCCCGCGGGAAGAGCGCCGCCGCGCGCGCCCCGAGGCGGAGAACGCGCAGGTCCGCCTCGACGATCTCGGCGATCCCGGGCCGCTGCACCTTGATGACGACCTCCTGGCCGTCGTGCATCCGCGCGGCGTGCACCTGCGCGATCGACGCCGAGGCGAGGGGCTCGCGATCGATCCACGCGAAGACTTCGCAGGGGTCGCGTCCGAGCTCGGCGCGCACCATGCGCTGCAGGTCGTCGTACGGAAACGGCCGGACGCGGTCGAGGCACTTCCGGAACTCCTGGCAATAAGGCTCGGGGAAGAGGCCCTGGCTCGATGCCACGAGCTGGCCGAGCTTGACGTACGTGGGGCCGAGATCCTCGAATGCCCGTCGCATGGCGGGCGGTCCCACATTTTCGCGACCGCGGATCCGCTCGCCGACTCCGGCCGCGGTCGCCTTCAGAGCGATGCCCGTCGTCGTCAGGAGGCGGCGCCCCGTGCGTGAGCCGAGGAGCGCTCCGACGCCGAGGATACCGACGGCGATCCAGATCGCGGTCGAGCCCTGCGGAGGACTGGAGAGCTCGGGAATCGCAGGGACGGACAAGGCGACCATCGCGGCCACCGAGGGCGCCGGGGTCTGCGGAACCGCGTCGGGGCCGCACTCCATGCAAAGAATGCGGCGCTTTCGCCGTCCCCTGGACGCGGCGAGCCGCGCCGGGGAACCTCGTCGCAAGAGGACTCCGCAAGTGTCGCAGCGGCGCGTGCGGTACATCGTGACGAGCGTGAAATAGGGGATCGTCTCCCCGCGGATCGACTCGACGGTCATCGGCGCTTCCTGGACGAGCTGCGACCCGGGCCGGCGCTTGCTACGCGGCCGCTGTCAGCTCGTGACTCAGTTGTAGTGTAACAGTGTCCGGTGTCAAGGTTGAAGCGTCACGCGCGCCGTGGCCTCGCTCGGAACGCGGTCGTCCCGGGTGCCCTCTCCTGCGGGGTCCGCCAGCGAATTTCCTCGCGAGGCGAATCGCAGGACGTACCCTCGACGCAGGACGCCATGACCGAACGACGCCAGCACCCGCGGCTCTCGATCTCGGTCGAGGTCGACTTCGGCTCCGAGCACAATTTCTACTCCGCGCAGACGCGCGATATCTCGGTCGGTGGTCTGTTCATCGAGACGGACGTCGCGTTGCCGATCGGAACGAAGCTCTCCGTCGATCTGAAATTCTTGCAGAGGGAGCTCCACGCGGAGGCCGAGGTGACCTGGGTGCTCGTCGGCGATGGCCAGGCGACCGTGGGTGTCGGGGTTCGATTCGTGAATTTGCCCGACCTGGCCAAGGAGAACATCGAGTCGTTCATGGCGCTCCGCGAGCCGATGGCCTTCCGGATGATCGAGAGCGACGACGAAAGCTAGGTTCCCCCCGCTCCGAGCAGTTCGGCCGAGGCGTCGGTTCGTGGTCATCGGCCAGAATGCGAGCGCGTCGGGTGATTTTCTGCCCTTCGACGTGCCCGGGACCAGCGGTCGCCTCGACGTGCTGCTCCGCTGCGTGCGGGCGTCGCTCCTCTGGTCGCATGGGATCCGTGGCGACGTCGTCGTGTACCTCGTGCTCGGCGGCGGCCCGCGTGCGCCGCGCGTCGTTCGCATCGACGGTTCCGCCGCGCGCTTCATCCGGCCCGACGAGCGCAGCCTTGCCACGCTCGCGACGAAGATCCTCGCGAGCCGAGCGGACGAGACCGCCGGGGGCTTCGTGGAGGTTCGCGCCGGGATCGCGGTAGGCCGGGGCGGCCTCGAGACCGTCTTCGACGATCTGGGCGACGCGACGCTCTGCGTCCTCGATGAGAGCGCTTCCGACATCCGCGACGTGCCGGAGAACGGCCTCGACGATGTCGCGTTTTTTCTGGGCGACCACCTGGGCTTCGAAGAGGCCAACCGTGCCTGGCTCGCGTCGCGCGGTGCCATGGCCATCAGCGTCGGTCCGAGGAGCGTTCACGCCGAGGATGCCATCACGGTCGTGTTGAACGAAATCGACCGCCGCGACGGTCGTAGGCGCCTGATCTCGCCGATTTCCTGATAGGAACGTAAGAGTGCCATCGAGACGAAGGAGGCCCGGCTTCGCGCCCGTCGGGCGATGTGCTTGGCTTTCGCTCATGAGAGCCCTGACACCAGCACTTCTTTCTCTGGTCCTCACCGCGATCGTCGCGCCGTTCGTCGCCGGGTGCTCCGGCGACCAGTCTCCGGCGCCGCCGACCACGACCTCCAAACAGGCCGTCGCCGCCGAGGACGGAGGCGGCAGTGCCCCGCCGACGACCGGCGGGAACACCGGTGGCAAGACCGGCGGCTGGTAGGGGCGCCGCAGCGGCAGCGATTGCGCTGACCGTCACTGCGGCCGCCGCCGCCTTCGCGCTGTCGAGGAAGGCAGCCGCGCCCACGCCCACGTTCGTCGCGCTGGCGGCGCCGGCGAGCGATGCCCTGGCGGACCTGCGGGCATGGGAGAACGCGACGCGCGCGAAGACGGAGTTCGACCGCGCCGAGACCTCCGCGACCGGTCTCGGAACCGACCCGTACGCGATCAAGGCCCTCGAGTCGACCTCCCGACGCCCTTCGCAGCATTTCGTCGGACTGCTCCGTGGCCGGAGCGCCCTCGTCGAGCTCGACGCCGCGCTGTCCGAGGTGAGCCGGGTCGCGGCGCCGGAGTCTCCTACGGCGCTGGCCGTCGCTCCCGATGGCGAGATCTTCGTCGTCGGCGAGCTCTCGAGCGACATCGCGCGTTACCGCGTGTCGGCGGGCCGTATCACGTCGACCGGAGCCATCGAGCTCGCGGGCGTACGGGCGATGCGCGACGTGGCCGTCGGACCGGAGGGCGTGCTCTACGTCGTCGAGGAGCACGGCGGCCGCCTCGTGACGCTGTCCGCCTCGGCGCGACCCGGGCGTGCGCCGCCCATCCACCGGGTCGATACGCCGCTCTGCCACGCCCCCGTCCGCGTGCTGAGAGTCGGGGCGGCCGTCGTCGTGGACTGCCTGCTCGACCACGCAATCGTGATCAAGCCCGTAGATGGCCACGGCATGCCGCTCGAAGCCGGCGAGGTCCGGATCGTTCACGACGGACCGATGTGGGGGCTCGCCGCGATCGCCGACGGCGAGGGTCTGCTCGTCGCGGTCGGGGGCGTCGAGGATCATCCGCTCGACCGGACCGAAGGCTCGTTCGGTTTCATCGACTCTTTCGTCACTCTCTACCGAGTGGCCGGAGGCGAGGCGGTGAAGCTCAGCGAGATCAACACCTCCGAGCTGCACGTGGTCACGCCGAAGGCGCTCACGCTGTCCCGCGATCTCGACGGGGACGTGGACCTCTCCGCCGCAGGGTACGGGTCCGATCGACTGGCCGCCGTTCGATGGAAGGCGGGCGCCCTCGCGTCGCCATCGATCACGACTCGCTCCGTTCCGCCCGGCAGCGCCGCGGTCGAACGCCTCGGCGACGGGTCCCTCGTCTTCGCCAATCCGCTGCTCGACGCGTGGGTACGCGTTCCCCCCGCGCCGCCCGACGGCTCCGCGCAGGGCGACGGCGGGCAGGTGGTGGTGCACGTCGACGACCCGGCTTCGAGCGCGCGCTCGGCCGAGTCACGCCTCGGCGAGGCACTGTTCTTCACGACGCTCCTCGCGCCCTGGGACCGGTCCGACGGCCGTTTGAGTCGATTCACCTGCGAGACGTGCCATTTCGAGGGTTACGTCGACGGGCGTACGCACTTCACCGGCCGTGCCGACGTGCATGCCACGACGAAGCCCTTGCTCGGCCTCTTCAACAATCGACCGCATTTCTCCCGGGCGCTCGACCCGGACTTGACCACCATGGTCGACAACGAGTTTCGCGTCGCCAGCGCGAAGAGCGACCACGACCCGTGGTTCTCGCTCTCGGCGAGCATGTTCCCCTGGCTCGGCGAGGTCGGGGTCGAGCGCGAGACACTCTCGCCCCTCGAGCTTCGCCGGGCCTTCATGGCCTTCCTCATGGGCTTCAATCCGAGGCCGAATCCGTCGGTCGTCGGGCGCGCGCGGTTCACCGACGACGAGCGGATCGGCGCCGCCGTCTTCCGCGATCGCTGCGAGTCCTGCCACGAGGCGCGTCTGGTGACGGACGACCCGGCCACGCGGGTTCCGTTCGAACGATGGGAGGGCCTCGTGATGTCGTCCGTGGGGCCCCTCGTCTGGGCTCATGACGACTACGAGAAGACCGGCGTCGTGCCCTACGTGAACGAGAAGGGTGCTCGCGTGGTCTCGCTTCGCCGCCTCTACAAGAAGTACCCTTACTTCACCAACGGCTCGGCCAAGTCCCTGGCGAGCGTGCTCGATCGAGCGTCGTTTGCCGGCGGCGTGTTCTTCCACGACGGAGCGCCCGCGGGCGCGATCGGCCTTGCCGGCGCCGAGAAGACGGCGCTCGCGGCGTTCCTCGACCTCCTTTGATACCGTGTCGTCGTGTCGTCGGCGAAGAGCACCAGCGCGGTCGTGTGCCGAGGCCTCGTCAAGCGGTACGACGGCGGCGCGGTCGCGCTCGACGGGCTCGACCTCGAGGTCCGGTCGGGGGAGTGCTTCGGGCTGCTGGGCCCGAACGGCGCAGGCAAGACGACGACGGTCGAGATCCTCGAAGGGCTCCTCGATCCCACCGGCGGGTACGTCGAGGTCCTCGGGATGCAGTGGGGCTCCGACGAGCGAGCGCTCCGCGAGCGTCTCGGCGTCTCGCTCCAGGAGACGCACCTGCCGGAGCGCCTCACCGTCGTCGAGGTGCTCGCCCTCTTCCGGTCGTTCTTCGCGCGGGGGCGCGACCCGGGAGAGGTCCTCCGCTCGGTGTCCCTCGAAGAGAAGGCGACCGTTGCCTACGAGAAGCTCTCGGGCGGCCAGAAGCAACGACTCGCGGTCGCCTGCGCGCTCGTGGGCGACCCTGATCTCCTGTTCCTCGACGAGCCGACCACGGGGCTCGACCCGCAGTCGCGCTTGCAGCTCTGGGACGTGATCGCCGCGTTCAAGCGTGACGGCCGCACCGTCGTCTTGACCACGCACTACATGGAAGAGGCCGAGCGGCTCTGCGACCGCGTCGCGGTGATCGACCACGGCCGACGGATCGCGCTCGGGGCACCGCGCGAGCTCATCGCCTCGCTCGGGGGGCGCGAGGTCATCGAGGCGACGCTGGCCGAGGGCGCGCTCGACGAGCGCGCGCTCTCGGCTCTCCCCGGAGTTCACGGGATCCGTCGGACCGGCGAGGGGATCACGCTGGCCGTCGACCCGCTGCACGTCGCGCTGCCGGCGTTCGTCGACCATCTGCGGGCGTCCGGCCTCCGCCTCGAACGGCTCGGCACGCGCCACGCCACACTCGAAGACGTGTTCGTCTCGCTCACGGGTCGAGGCCTACGTGACTGAGCCGCGCAGCGCGCTCGTCGAGCTCACCCTCACGCGCGTCCGGCTCTTCTTTCGAGAGCCGAGCGCGATGTTCTGGACGTTCGGATTCCCGGTCATCCTGTCGCTTGCGCTGGGGATAGCCTTCCGCAACCGGCCTCCGGAGCCCGTGCGGGTCGCCGTCGAAGACGATGGTGCGCCCGCGGGCGCGACCCTCGTCGCCCTCGCGTCGCCGCGGGTCAAGGCGGCGATCCTCGACGCCGCGACGGCCCGCCGCGAGCTCCGCGCGGGCAAGGTTTCGATCGTCGTGATCCCCGGGGAAAGAGTCACCTACCGGTACGACGAGACGCGGCCCGAGAGCCGCCTCGCGCGGGCGGTCGTCGACGACGTGCTGCAGCGCGCGGCGGGACGGGTCGATCTCGTGAGCACAGGAGACGAACCGCTGACGGAAGCCGGCGGTCGATACATCGATTTTCTCATTCCCGGCCTCGTCGGCCTCAACCTCATGTCGAGCAGCATGTGGGGCATCGGCTACCTCATCGTCGAGATGCGGACGAAGAAGCTCATGAAGCGGATGCTGGCGACGCCGATGCGAAAGGCAGATTTTCTTCTGTCGTTCGTCATCATGCGAGCCATCTTCGTCCTCATCGAAGTACCGGTCCTCTTCGCCTTCGGATGGCTCGTCTTCGGCGTCAGGGTCGCAGGGTCGCCGGTTGCGCTCTTCGGGCTCTCGCTCCTCGGTGCGCTCACGTTCGCCGGGCTCGGCCTCCTCGTGGCGTCGCGCGCGCAGAACACGCAGACCGTCGGCGGCCTGATGAACCTCGTGATGATGCCCATGTTCATCTGTTCCGGCGTGTTCTTCGCGACGACCAACTTTCCCGACGCGATGCAGCCGTACCTCCGTGCGCTCCCGCTGACGGCCTTGAACGACGCTCTGCGCGCCGTCGCCAACGAGGGCGCTGGGATGCGCGACGTCGTCGGACCGGCCGCGGTGCTCTCGGCGTGGGGAGCGGCGGCGTTCGCCGGCGCACTCAAGATCTTTCGCTGGAGGTGAGTCCGAGCGCCCGCCGCGCGGCGATCAGAAGCTGACGGCCGCGGCAGCCCGGAAGAAGGCGCCGCTCGTCGTGATCGACCCGAGATCGAGGCCGCTGACGACCCGGGCGTCGCCCGAAGCGAGCGCCGGCCCGAGATCGAGCCTCTCCCGCGCCACCCATCCGTAGCCCGCGTCGGCCTGGAGCCAGAGGCGCGCGACGCGGGCGGGCTCGCGCGTTTGCCGCCACAAGAGCCAGGCGTAACCCGCGCTCACGTCGGTGGCGAAGAGCCACTTGGTCTTGCTGAGGGGCGCGGGAGCCGACGGGTCATCGAGCTCGGCGTGCTGGGACAGTACGCCGGGCGCGCCGCGCAAGAACGCATATCCCCACCGTCCGAAGTGAAGCCGGCCCTCGATCGGCACCGTGAGCCGCTCGATCTCGAGCGACGCCTGGTCGCCTCGAGCCGTCGCATCGCTCGTGCCGTGGTCCCATCCGAGACCGACCGCGAGCGACAGATGGTCGCGCGCGACGAGCGTTCGAGACGCGGCGATCGAGAACTGCGGGAGCAGATCGTTGGTCGAGAACGGGTCGAAGCCCGAGCTCGGCACGAACGATCCGCGATAGCCCATCTCGAGTCGCCACATCTCGACCCGCCGATCGAAGGACTCGGTCGGGGGCGAATAGTCCGCGGTCGTCGCGGCGTACCCGGTGGGAGGTGCGGCGTACCCGGCGGGAGGCGCGGCGTACGCCGGTGATGGCGCGGTGGATTGCGCGAGCGCGACGCCCGGAATCGGAAGACCAAGAAAGGCAAGGAAGAGGAACGGGTGCGTCTTCACGGAGCCTCCACGAGGAGCGCGCCGGTCCGGCGCGAGTTCGCTGTCACGGGATTCATTGCGTCGAACACGGTCGCGCCGAACGCTCCCTCCGCGTGCACGGCGACGAGAGCGCGGCAGTTGGTGCCGCATCCCGCGCGCGCCACGTCGTAGACCGCGCTGATCCCCAGATCCGTAGTCAGCGGGATCGGGTTCAAGGTCTTCAGGTCGATGGATGCCAGGTCGGTGCCTCCGGGGGCAAAGGCCCAGAGGCGCTTGCCGTCCGGGGCGATCACCAGCGTCGCAGTGCCGGCGGTCGTCAGCGGGGGAGCCGTGGGAGGAGAGTGCAGGTCGAGGACGTAGAATCCGGTGCCGCTCGTCATCTCGAGCACCTTGAGGGGCTGGTTCGGCACGTCGATCGCGTTCTTGATCGGCTGCGTCGCGCCGAGCACCTGCACGCTCCGATACGGCTGGGTCACCGATGTGCCGAGAGACCACAGCGCGACGCCCGAAGCCGCACCTGCGCCCGCGTTCCACAGGAGCGCGACGTCGGGTCCGGTCGGCGTCGTCGGGGCTCCTCCGAGCTCGCTCGTCACGAGCGAGAAGTTCGCGTAGGGCGAGGGTAGAGCCACGGGGGTCGTGACGCTCGTGTCGGGGTCGACCAGGATCGCGCTGCTCGTCGACGGGACGAGCGCCGCGACGCGAAGCGACAGGCCGATGGAAGCCGTGGCGCTCGTCGTCTCGACGAATGCGACGTCGGTCGGAATGCCGCCGACGTCGGTGAGGTTGACCGACGGCGCGAAGTCGTTCCGGAGGTCCTTCGTCGGCGCGACGAGCTGCAGCGTGAAGATGTTGGTGTCGTTGGAGGCCCAGACCGCGAAACGAGCGTCGTTGGGATCGCTCGGGTTCCGGCCGTCGACCGCCAGGCCGGCGGGCGTGACCTGCTTTGCAGTCGAACCGCTCGTCAGCGGGACGGTGATCTCCGGCGGCGCAGCCGCCTCGAACGCGCGATTGAGATCGAGCATCGTGAGGTCGATGTCGGTCTCGATGAGCAAGAGACGGCGCTGGCCCTTGCCGGCCGGAAGCTCGAGTTCCGGCGTGAAGACCAGCCGCTGGGGCGTTCCGCCGAAGCTCTGCAGCGTGCGGGTCACGGTCGAAGACGGGTGGTTCAGATCGAAGATGACGATCTCGTTCGGATTCTCCACGAACGACGGCGCCGCGTTGGTTCCGGACGACGGGCCCGCGTAGGCGACCGCCCAGCTCCCTTGCGGATCGATGGCGAGGCTCCCGAGCGGCTCGGACATCGGGTAGGCGTGCGACTCGGCTCGAAAGTCGTCGCCGATGTCGATCACCGTCAGCGAAGGGAGCTCGTCGTTCGTCGTTCGCCGCGGCCAGTCTCCGGCCGACAGCACGAAGAGGCGCGTCGCGTCGGGAGAGACCGTCACCGCGACGACCTGGTGGCCGATCGGGACGGATTGTTCGGAGAGCTGCAGGTCGCTCTGAGCGGTGAGCACCATCACGCGATGGGCGGCGTCGTCGACGAGAGCGACGCCCTTCGTGAGGCCGTACGACGTCGCCCCGGTCG